>Ga0302178_10002011_pt1 | contig 16442 bp, 16 predicted proteins | sample I_Palsa_E1_3_FD_198790 | JGI IMG/M metagenome (GOLD analysis project Ga0302178, IMG submission 198790) | Peat permafrost microbial communities from Stordalen Mire near Abisko, Sweden - I_Palsa_E1_3 | ecosystem: Environmental > Terrestrial > Soil > Palsa > Peat permafrost | place: Sweden... | reverse complement strand
ACGCCGCGACAGACGCGCGTCGCCCAGATTCGCTTCGCCGAACTCGGTGCCTGCCCAATCGTCCGTATCGCTTTCGCCGGCCAATCTCGATTACCACTGCAGCACAGGATGACCGAAGTTAACATCGACCCCTTTCGTTTACAAGCAGAAAATCCTCTCTTCACTCACAGAGATGTGGGTAATCCTGAGGTCAGAAATGGGTGACAGAGAATGCGGGCGAGCAAGGTGCCTGGAGCGTGACGGCGGTGCGTCTGCTGCCGTTGCTGATCGGCATAGCCGTCGTGCTGGCGGTGACGCTGCGTGCCTATCTGCTGTTGCAGCGCGAAGTGCGACGGCGCAAGCAGACAGAGCGGGAACTGGCCGCGCAGTTGAACTTCCAGCAAACGATGATGGAGACGGTGCCCTATCCGCTCGTCGCCAAGGACCTGGAAGGGCGTTACATCGCCATCAATCGCGCTTATGAAGAGAGCTCGGGTTTGCGGCGCGAGCAGGTAATGGGACTGACCAGCGCGGAGGTGCAGGCATGGGGTCCCCTGAACGGCCGCATGCTCGAAAGCGCAACGCGCGAGATGCTGGAAACCGGCGAGCGTGTCCAACTCGAACTCGAGTTTGCAGACGCCCACGGCGAAGGGCGGCATGGTCTCTTCTGGACCCGGCTTTGCCACGGTGTCGACGGCAAACCCTCGTGTGTGCTGGGCACGATGGTCGACATCACGGACATCCGGCGTGCCGAGATGCTTGCCCGTGAGAACGAGCGGCGGCTGTTCGACGTAACACGTTCACTGCCGGCGGTGGTGTTCCAGTTGCGGCGCGATGCGCACGGCCGCTACTCGTTTCCCTATATCGGGGGCGGCACGCAGCACTTGCTGGGTGACGACGTCGGTGCGCTTACGGGGTCCGGCGGAATCGACTTCGAGCGGGTATGGGAGGCAGACCGGCCGCGCGTGCTGGCTGAACTCGAGCGTTCCGCACGGGCCGAAACGCCGATTCATATGGAGTTTCGCTCAGTAGCGGCGGACGGTATCAGGTGGGTGCGGGCGGAGTTGGTACCGCGTCGCGGACCGGCCGGCAGTGTCGTTTGGAGCGGTTATTGGGTGGACGCCAGCGCGGAGCATGCACGCTCCGAGGAACGGGCGCGCGCGCGTGATCTTGCCGAAGCCGCTTCGCGCGCCAAGGACGACTTCCTCGCGATGATGAGCCACGAAATTCGCACGCCGATGAACGGTGTGCTTGGGCTCGTCGAAGTGCTGGAGCGCACGCACCTGAATGCCGATCAGGGCGAAATGCTCGGCATGATCCACGAGTCCGCGGGTGCCTTGCTGCAGATCCTGGACGACCTGCTCGACTACTCGAAGATCGAAGCCGGGCGGCTCACGATCGAAGCGGAGCCGATCGACCTGCGCGAACTGGTCGACAACGCCGTTGGCCTGCTGGCCGGGCGCGCGCATGAGAAGGGTCTGAAAGTGCGCGTGGACATTGCGCCCGAGGTGCGGCGAGCTTGCGGGGTGACAGCGTGCGCTTGCGGCAGATTCTCTTCAATCTGCTCGGCAATGCCATCAAGTTCACGCCGGCTGGCGAGGTCGACGTGCGGGTCGCGGTTGCCGTGCAGACCCGCGCGGCGCAGACGCTCGAGATGACGGTCGAAGACACGGGCATTGGTATCGCGCCGGATGTGCAGGCGCGCCTGTTCGAGCCGTTCGTGCAGGCCGAATCCTCGACGACGCGGCGCTTCGGCGGCACCGGGCTTGGACTGACCATCTGCCGCAAGCTGATCGCGCTGATGGGCGGCGCGCTAGAGTTGCAGAGCGCGCCCGGCGTCGGAACCCGCATGACCGTGCGGCTGGTGATGCCCGTCGAGGCGCAGCGCTATAAGGTAAGCGGTCTGCGCGGCAAGCGCGGCGTCGTCGCTGTGGCCGACGCTCGCGTCGCTCAGGCGCTCGTGAATTTTGGCGAGGCGCTCGGCATCGACTTGCGCAGGGTGGGGCTGAGCGCGGCAGAGTTGAGCGACCCGGTGGCGCTGGCCGACGCGGACCTGATTTTCCTGAGTGAGGGAATTGAAATACCGGATGCCGCGCGTCTCGGTTCGCGCGTGATCTGCCTGACGGAGAAACCCAAGCCGACCGGTTATCGGATTCTTGACGACGCCGTGCGCGTCAGTATCAATCCCATTTCCTGGCGCGGACTTGGTACGGCGTGCGCGGCGGCGTTGACCGGCTTGCCGACCCTTCCGTCGCGTCCACGCGGCATTGCCGAAGCCGGCTCGGCACCCCCGGACCGGGAGCGCGCCATTGCCAGCGGCCGCTTGATCCTGGTGGCGGAGGACCACCCGGTCAATCAGGAGCTGATCCGCCATCAACTGACGCTGCTTGGTTTCGCGTGCGACGTAGTCAACGACGGTGTGGAGGCGCTCGCCGCCCTGCAGCAGACGAGCTACGGATGCCTGATCACCGACTGCCATATGCCGAGCCTGTCCGGCTACGAACTGGCGCGTCGGGTGCGTGAAGCTGAAGAGGCGCCGCGCGCGGGCGCGCAGCATCTGCCGATCCTCGGCATTACTGCCAACACCGCGCCGGAGGATTTGAGCCAATGTCACGACGCCGGCATGGACGATTGCCTCGTCAAGCCCACCCGTCTGGCGACGTTGCGCGAGCATCTGAGCCGCTGGTTCGGCGCAGAAGGGGCGCGCCAGGCCACGATGCCGGCCGAGGCGGTCAGCGCCGCGTTGCCCGCCGCGGAAGCGTAAGGGCAGGCGTCCGCGGAGCCGTTTGTGCCCGTGGATTTGGGCCACATGACGCAGTTATGGGGGAGTGAATCGACCGTGAAGGCGTTGCTGGACTCGTTTGTGACGTCCGTGCGGGACGACGTCCGGGCGTTGCCGCCATTGCTCGATAACGCGAATGTCGCGCAATTGCGCGAATGGCATCACCGGGTGGCGGGCGCGGTTGGCGTGCTGCAGTATCCGCCGCTCCTCGCCGCGCTGGAACAATACCGGGCCGGCATGACGGTCAAGACACCCGATGCGCTGCGCGCAGATGGGCTAGCGCTCGTCAGAAAATGCCAAGCCATGCTCGATGGAATCGAAGAGCAGGCTGCGTTGCTCGCCTAAAGCTTGCAAAAAAAAACGCGGCCGAAGCCGCGTTGAAGATTGGAGACATCCTTCGATGAAGGAGTCACTTCTCGCTACCCGAAGCATAGCGCCGCATTGCGCGGCGATTTAGCGCAAATTACGCAATTAAGTATTTTGCAATATTGCAGGAAATGGGGGCACGGTTTCTGCCCGGAAGTAGTCCACCGTGAAATCGACGAACGAGCGGGTCTTGGCAGAGACGTGCCGGCGGCCCGGATAGACGAGCGACACCTCCTTGCCGGCCCCTTTGATCCGATAGTCCACCAGCACTTGCACCAGGTGTCCGTCGCGCACATCCGCCGCCACGTGGTTCTCCGGCAGAATGGTGATACCCATGTCGGCGAGCGCAGCCTGGCGCAGCATCACCGCGTTATTGACCGAATACGCGGGCTCGAGGCTCACGGTTTGTTCCTGGCCGAGCGCGTCGACAAAGCACCATTTAGTGTTGTGGAGATTCGTTGAGGGCGCGAGGAACGTGTGCCCGACGAGTTGCGCGGGCTCGGGGGGCGCGCCGTTCGCATCAATATAGCCGCGCGAGGCCACGGCAACCGCGCTGACTTTGAGCAGTGAGCGCTTGATCAACGTCCCGCTGCTAACCTGCCCAGGCACGACGATACCGACATCAAACCCTTCCTCGATCAGGTCAACCGGCCGGTGCAGCAGCGTCACGGACAACTTGACCTTCGGATATCGGGCGCGATAGCGCTGCAATAGCGGCGTCAATCCGAACAACGAAAACGAGGCGACCGCGACCAGTTTCAACCTGCCCGAAGGATCAGTCGCGCTTTGAGCGACGCTCAATTCCATGGCGTCCAATTGTTGAAGCATCTGGCGGCACCCTTCGGCATACGCCGCGCCGGCTTCCGTCAATGACACGCTGCGCGTGGTGCGATTCACAAGGCGTGTGTTCAGATGCGTTTCAAGCAACGCGACGTAACGCGTGACGACAGCGTTGGATAACTCCAGGCTCGCCGCCGCGCGTCCGAATGGACCATTCTCCGCGACTTGCAGAAAGACGCGCATGGCTTGCAGCTGGTTCATGATGAAATTAGTTAGAGAGAGGGATGCGGCGCCAGCGTCGCAAGACCCGAAGTTTGCATGTTAATGATGCTTGACGCGTCAGGAGTGCGACCAATCCCAAATGTCTCTCAGATAATTCAGCTCCGGAATTTGTGGTGGACGGACAACGGATTTATAGATAAGCAAACCTAAATATAAAAAGAGATAAGGCACTTTCCTTGTGAATCAGGGAGAAGGCAACAGCGGCTCGCTTTTTTTGAACAATTCAAAAAATCTTTTGCGAGAACGACGCGTTTGCTTTGAAGAGCCCCGTCCTAAACTTCGTGCTGCAGATCAAGCCGTTGCCCGGCGAAAGACGGGGAGACGATGCGGTCACCCTCGCTCAAAGCCGCACGGTTAAGCAAGCGAGTCAACAGACTCAGTATCCACACGGTATTTAGGGAGCACCATGAAAAGAACTCTGATTATCGCTGGCGTTGCCGCGACCTTCACGAGTGCAGCGTACGCACAAAGCAGCGTCACGCTGTACGGCGTCGTTGATGCGGGCCTTACCTACGTCAGCAACGAAATGAACAGCAACTCGCAGATCGATTCGAGCGGCCACGTAACGGGCGGCAGGGGAATGATCGGCCTGATCGGCGGCAACGTGCAAACCAGCCGTTGGGGTCTGCGCGGCGTTGAGGACCTGGGCGGCGGCATGAAGGCGCTGTTCAACCTGGAAAGCGGCTTTAACCTGGCCGACGGCAAGATGTCCAATTCGTCGTCCCTGTTCAATCGCCAAGCAACCGTTGGTATTGGCAGCAACGATTTCGGCACGGTGACGTTGGGTCGTCAGTATGACTCGGTGGTCGACTACCTGGCGCCGCTGTCGGCAACCGGCACGTGGGGTGGCACGTACTTCGCACACCGTGGCGACAACGACAACATGAACGCGACGGTCAGCACCAACAACTCGGTCAAGTACCAGAGCGCGAACTACGCTGCTCTGTCGTTCAGCGGCGTGTACGGCTTCTCGAACCAGGCCGGTGGCTTTGCTAGCAACCGTGCGTACAGCGTCGGCGCTGGCTATCAGAATAACGGCCTGCAGTTGGGCGCAGCCTACCTGCAGATGCAGGGTTTGGACCAGAACGCCAACGGCGCAATTCAAGGCCTGCCGGCCGCCAGCACCGCGGCTCTGCCGGGCGTTCAGAACCAGCGTACATGGGGCTTGGGCGGCAGCTATACGTTCGGCCCGGCAGTCATCGGCGGCGTGTTCACGCAAACCCGTCTGCAAGACAGGCTCTCCGACGCTTCGGTTCGCTACAACAACTACGAAATCAATGCACGTTACAACCTGACGCCGGCATTGGGTCTGGGCGCGGCGTACACGTACACGCAGGCGCTTCGCGCCACGCCGGGCACGTCGGACACGAACACCGGCGCAGCTCACTGGAACCAGTTTGGTCTCCAGGGCGACTACGCGCTGTCCAAGCGTACCGACGTGTACGTCGAAGGCGTGGCGCAACTCGGTGCCAACAATTCGACTGGCGTGAACCTCACGCAGGTCAACGGTACAGATGCACCGTCGACGAGCCGCAACAGTTCGTCGTGAGCTCGGGTGTTCGCCACCGCTTCTAAAACGTTGTCGCATGGCTGAGGAAGGGCACCGTTCGCGGTGCCTTTTTTTGTTGGTGGGAATCAAGTTGGGCAGATGAGGGCGCACAGCGGTAAAGACCTGCGCAGACGTCTCCAGGCAATTTGCAATAGTATGTGGTAGCCCCGAGCGTGGGAACGTGGTTTAAGCCTCGCTGCGGCGGCGCACAAAGTCTGGAGATAAAAAACTATGATCGCGCTTCGAAAGCTGAATCTGGCCGTCGTCTTATGGACGCTTGCGTCGGGGGTCGCCTTTGCGGACACGGTCGCGCTCAAGGCGGATCTTGAGCCATCGAGTGAAGTGCCACCGCGTGTCAGTCACGGACACGGCATGGTGAATGCCCAGTTCGATACCTCCACCAAAACTTTGCGGTGGACCATCACATACCAGGACCTCACCAGCGCGACGACGGGCGCGCATTTCCACGGTCCTGCGCCGGTCGGCCAAAACGCGAAAGTACAGATTCCCATTGAGAAGGGCGCGCTTGCCAGCCCGATCAAAGGATCGGCCACGTTGGCGGAACAGCAGGTCACCGACCTGATGGCTGGTCAGTGGTATTTCAATGTTCATACCGTGCAGAATCCGAGCGGCGAGATTCGCGGCCAGGTGTTGCCGTCCAACTAGGCAATATCTGCGCTGGACGTTTGCTGGCTACTGTCTCAGATTAGAGCGGATCGCCCAGCGACTCGCTGAAGAACGCACGTAACATGAATGATCGTTGATCGTTGATCGTTGATCGTTGATCGTTCATGGAGTGTGTTCCGATGAGTTGGCAAAGTGCTCTCGCGTGCTGGTATCTGCGTCGGCAGTTTCGTCCGGCGACGCTCTCGACGAAGATCAATGTCGAACGCGCCCGCGCTCTCACATCGAAGCGCGCATGGTCGCCCAAAGTGCCTGCCGGCTGGCGTCTGCGTGAGCTTAACGATGCTGATGAGCCGTTGCGCGGCGAATGGCTCGAGCCTCTCGGCGCCCACCAGGCCGCTGACAATAACGCGCCCACTATCCTCTATCTGCATGGTGGCGGTTACTACTTTTGCTCACCGCGCTCGCATCGGTCGCTAGCGTTTGGCCTCGCCACTCGGGCACGTGCGGCAACGTTGTCGCTTGACTACAGGTTAGCACCCGAACACCGCTTCCCAGCCGCGCTGGAAGATGCGCTGGCCGCGTACAGGCAACTTGTAGGCAGTGGGACGTTGCCGCAATCCATCGTGATTGCGGGTGATTCGGCTGGCGGCGGTCTTGCGTTGGCCACCCTGGTTGCGTTGCGTGATACGGGCACCCCTTTGCCCGCCGGCGCCGTGCTGTTTTCGCCGTGGACCGATCTCGCGGCAACCGGCGAGTCCATACGCAGCAACGACGGCGCGGATCCGATGTTCAGCGGTCAGGCAATTGGCCGCGCCGCGCAGGTGTACCTCGGGGATGCGCTCGCAACCAATCCGTACGCGTCACCGGTCTATGCCGACCTCCGCAGCTTGCCGCCACTATTCATTCAGGCCGGCAGCACGGAAGTTTTGCTCGACGACTCACGCCGCGTCGCCGACAACGCGCGTACCGCGGGCGTGCCGGTCGAGTTGCAGATCTGGCCGGACATGCCGCACGTCTGGCAGATCTTCACGCCGTTTATCCCCGAGGCACGACGCGCGCTCGACGGCGCCGCCGGCTTTGTGCGCCAGGTGACGAGCCCGCGCAGCAGTCAGCCGTCGAGCGCGATGTCGATGGTCTGATAGGCGGACTCGACGAGCTCGGTTCCGTATTGGCGCTCGAGCCGGCGCACGGTGAAATGGCCATGCGCCACTAACTGGAAGTGATCCATGAATACCGTATTGACCATCGCGCCCAGCACCGCACCGATCGCGGGGATCGACTTGGCCGCAATCTGTTCGCTTGCCTGAACGGAAAAGCGCGAGGCAATCGTGTTGAGCAGGCGCAGCAGCGCGGCCGAGCCATGCGCGCTGAACCCTTTGGTCGCGATTTCCGACGACGCCTTCGAGACCGCTTGGGCCAGCGCACCACGCATGATGAAGTAGCCGTAGTCGGCGTCGTCGTCGGCTTTCGACGCGCCGCCCATCCCCAGCACCGTCAGACACTGCAGTTGCGTGTCGATCGACGACAGGTCTTCCCCCTCGCTGCGGGCAATGTCGCAGATCGAGCGGAACATCAGCGTGGTCGTGACGGGTAATTCCACCGGCAGCGCGAACAATCCAAACGCCCCGCCCGCGGCGCCGGTGGTCGCCACCGCGAACTTGTGCAGTAGATTGCTGGGCTTGTCGGGCACCGCGAGCGGAGTGGCGGCGTCCTGTCGGCCGAGCGTGCGCAGCGCGATCTGCAGGCACTTGCGTAGCGCGACTTGCGTTGCGTCGTTCACTTTCTCGTTGGCGATGGCCGGCATCCGCGACAGCAGTTTTTCGAGCGGCGCACCGACGATGCTGGCGAGTTTCATCGCCAGCGCCGGGCTTTCCAGCTCGTGTTTCGCGCGACGCAGCGCGGCAAGATCTTCGGCGGACAAGCTCTGTTCGGCGAGCGAAGTGGACTCCATGTGCCTCCCTGGTGCGGGCAATTTCTGTAGATAGCCGGGCGACGGCAAACTGCAATGTGCGCCGCCACTCGCAGTTTAGAGCGCCATAGCATGGTATGATTCCCTATCCGTTGACGCGTCAACTGTTGCGCTATCAAAAAAATGGCCGTCCATACCGCCGCCCACCACTCGAGTGGGCAAGTCTTACCGTTCCGGGAATCGCTCATGGCGATGCTCGGCGTTTCTTTCGTGACGATGCTGGTCGCGCTCGACCAAACCGTCGTCGGCACTGCGTTGCCTACGATCGTGGCCGAGCTCAAAGGCTTCGAGCTTTACGCATGGGTCGCCACGTCCTATCTGCTGACCTCGGTCATCACGGTGCCGATCTTCGGCCGCCTTGGCGATTATTACGGGCGCAAGCCGTTCGTGATTGCGTCGATCGTGGTGTTCACTGCCGCGTCGGTGCTGTGCGGCATGGCCAACAGCATGCTGTTCCTCGTGCTTGCGCGTGGCCTGCAGGGTATCGGTGGCGGCATGCTGGTCGGCACCGCGTTCGCCTGTATTCCCGACCTGTTCCCCGATTCGGTGGTGCGCCTGCGCTGGCAGGTGCTGATGAGTTCGGCGTTCGGGATTGCTAACGCAATCGGACCGTCGCTCGGCGGTTTCCTCACGCAGTACTACGGCTGGCGTTCGGTGTTCTATGTGAATTTGCCGGTCGGCTTGTTGTCGCTGTTCTTCGTGTGGCGCTTCCTGCCGCATTTGCGGCACGTCGAGCACGAAGGCAAGATGCGCCTCGATTGGCCCGGTGCGTTGCTGATCGCGATCTCGCTCGGCTCGCTGCAATTGTTCGTCGAGATGTTGCCTAAGCACGGCGTGACGTTCACGGCTGCCGCCTTGCTGGTGGCGAGCGTGGCGTCGGCCTACTCGCTGTGGAAGTGGGAACAGCGTTGCCCGACGGCCATTCTGCCGGTCGACATGTTCCGTAACCGCAGTCTCGCCGCGTTGTTCACGCTGGCGGTGCTCGGCGGCTTCACGATGTTCTCGCTTCTCTTCTACGCACCGCTGCTGTTCCAGGGCGGCTTCGGCATGTCGCCGAAGGAGGCGGGCCTCGTCATTACGCCGCTGGTAGTGTTCATTACGATCGGCAGTATCGCCAATGGCCGGATCGTCTCGCGCGTTCGCAATCCGAATCTGATGCTGTACATCGGCTTCACGCTGGTTGCGCTGGCGTGTCTCGGCGTGGTAGTGGCGACCCGCGCAATGCCGCAATGGATGCTAATGACGTTCATGGTGCTCGGCGGTCTCGGCCTCGGCTTCGTGATGCCGAACCTGACGATTTTCGCGCAGCAAACCGCCGGCCGCGAACATCTCGGCATCGCGACGGCGCTGCTGCAGTCGCTGCGGATGATTGGCGGCATGATCGGCACGGCGCTGACCGGCACGCTCATCACGCATATGTACGCGAACGGCGTGCGCAGCGCACTGGAACGCGATCAGGCCACGCACTGGTTTCCCGATCTCGGTGACCCGCAAATCCTCATCAATCATGACGCGCAAACTACGTTGCTAGGGCAGTTGACGCATGCCGGTCACAACGGTGCGATGCTGCTCGAGTCCGCGCGCGAAGCGCTCGTCTCGGCGATTCATCTGGGTCTCGCACTGGCCGCTGTCATCGCTGTCGTGTCGATCTGGCAGAGCCGCCGCGTGCCGCCGATCAGGCTTCGCCGTCAGGTCGAGCCGGTTATCCACGCGGATTGATTTTCGAACACGAGCATTAACGGAACACCATGGAAGATCAGGATCGCGTCGCCATTCTTCAGCAATTCGGCCGCACCTATCGGGCGTTCATGTCGGCGTTCGAGGCGCACGTTGGGCATCCCCTGCCGCGTTGGCGTGTGATGCTGGCGTTGCACGACCAGGGCGGAGAGTCGTCGCAGAAGCGTCTTGTCGAACGCCTGCGAGTCGATCCCGGCGCATTGACCCGGCAGTTGAAAGCACTCGAAGTGCTGGGCTGGATTTCGCGCAGCATGGACGAGCGCGATAACCGTGTGACCAACGTGCGGCTCACCGAAGCGGGAACGGCCGCGACGGCAGAGAGCTTGCCGCGCCGCAACGCGTTCCTGCATAACACCATGGCTGCATTGCCGGACGATGCGCTTGCTGCGCTGTCCGGTGCATTGGAAATGCTCGAGACACGAATTGGCGAAGTGGCCGCGGCAGGGCCGGGGCACGAGACCGCCTGAGCAGCCTCGCGGCAGGAGGGCGGTGGCGCTGAAAGCGGCCATTGGCGCGACCGCTAACGGCCCCACCGAATCTCCGTCAAGCGCGAGCGGCTGGCCTCACACGTGCCGCTCGCACGCCGTCATATCAGAAGAACGTCTCGATCACTTCCGTGACCTGATACGACGGATCGACCACCAGCAACTGGCGCCACTTATCGAAAGTCAGGCAGGGATGCGAGATGTCGAACGCAATCATGTCGCCGACTTTCAGATCCGCCCCTGCGGGAATCCGCAGATACGCATGCTGATCCATCAAGCCAAAAATTTCCCAACCCTCGCTGGCCGCGATTTCGCGCGGCGCTTCGTTGCCCGGACGGTAGTGGCGGGCGGGCTCGGGCATGCCTGCGTCGAAAGCGGAATCGCGCTTGCCCAGTCCGATGATGGCGCGATCGGGTTCAGGAATGGACTGCACGTAGGCCCACAGTTGCAGCGCCGGCAATAGCCCTTCCCCCATTTTCCTGGCCACCGGATTGCGCGCGAAAATATCCGTCTGCGCTTTCCGATAGACGCCGACGTCATGCGTCAGATAGCAGCCTGGCCGCAGCACGACTTCAACCTCGCCTGCCTGTGACGCCTTCACGAATTCTTCTGCGACCACGTCGTACCAGGCCGAGCCGGCGCCGGACAGAATGGCCGGCGTGCGCGCAAAGCGACCCTCATCCGTCAGCGTGCACGTGATGGCCACGGCGCTTTGCAGAAACTCGCGCACTTCCTGTTCTTCCTTCAGCACGCCTTCGTACAACTCGACGCCCGCGAGTTTCAGGGCATCCGGGTAGCGTGCGATGGCCTCGAGCACCGCATTGCGCTGCGCTTCGTCGCGCACGCCGGTGCGTCCGCCCGGCACGCCGAGTTCGAGCAGCACGTTCAGCGATTTGCGCACCGAGCCGAAGAACTTGCCGAGTTGCTCGACACCTTCAACAGAATCGACCAGGCAGAAAAACTCGAACTCCGGATCGCTCAGCATCTCGGCGATCATCAGCATGTTGCGGCGGCCGACCAACTGATTGGCCATCAGGATGCGCGACACGCCGCCGTGATACGCCGCCCGTACCTGGTGAGCGGTGGCGAGCGTAATGCCCCACGCGCCGGTTTCGAGTTGGCGGCGGAACAGTTGCGGTGCCATGGTTGTCTTGCCGTGCGGCGCGAGCTTGACACCGTATTCCGCGACGAACGCCTGCATCCACTTCAGGTTGTGCTCGATGCGATCCGCGTAGAGCACGGCGGCCGGCAGGCTCACGTCCTCGTTCAGCAGATTCCATTCAAGGCGGCCGGCGTCCATCAGTTGGATACTGGTGCCCGGAACCATGCCCAAGCCCTTGCTATAAGGATCAATCGTCGCGCCCTGATAGTTTGTAACTTTCATGTAATCCTGCTCCATCGTCCAGATAAATTGCAGCGAAGTTGACTTTCACATGTTACCGAAAGTAGGATGTTTCCTGAAATGTTATTTAGTACCACGGCAGCATGGCCGGCTGGTACAAGGTGCCGCGCGCGGCGTTTCGGGCGTCGCAACGGTCCCCACGATCATTCTGTTCCTTCATGAACTCCAGCGCTGAACCGCTTACTTTCGACATCGTCGCTCGCATCGCCGAATGCGCGCCGGAGTTGCGCTCGGCCGAGCGCAAGGTGGCCGCGCTGATTCTCGACGATCTGACCGGCGCGTCGCGCGCGAGCATTGGCGCGCTGGCGCAGCAGGCCGGCGTAAGCGTCGCGACGGTCACGCGCTTTGCCAAGGCCGTGGGTTGCCGCGACGTGCGCGAACTGAAGCTGCGGCTTGCCCAGGCGGCGGCGGTTGGACAGCGCTTTTTGCAAAGCGGTGCGTCGGGGCAGACGCCCGAGCCGCTCGCCACCCGCGTGTTCGACGAAGTACAGACGGCGCTTACCCACAACCACCAGCTGCTGTGCCAGGCGCCGGTCGCCGAGGCCGCGGCGGCCTTGCGCGAGGCGCGCATGATTTACGTGTTCGGCATGGGCGGCGGTTCGACCGCGCTGGCCGACGAAATGCGCTTTCGCCTCGTGCGCCTCGGCCGGCCGGTGGCGACCTACCAGGACGGCTTGCTGCAACGCATGGTGGCGAGCACAGTATCGCGCGAATGTGTCGTGATCGCGTTATCGGCTACCGGGCGCGTGCCGGAGATGGTGGAAAACTGCCGCATTGCGCGCAACTACGGCGCGACGCTGATTACGCTGACCGCTCCGGCTTCGCCGTTGGCGAGGCTGGCTGACTGGGTGATTCCGATCGTCGCATTCGAAACCGATTTCATTTACAAACCATCGTCATCCCGCTACGCGATGATGATGGCTCTGGACGTCCTCGTCACCGAACTCGCTGTCAGCCAGGGTGATGAGAGCCGCGAATTGCTGCGCCGCATGAAACATGCGCTGGATGCGCACCGCGGCGGCGGCGACCGACAACCGCTAGGAGACTGACTCATGCATTCGCATCCCGAAGCCGCCGATACGCTGATTATCGACGCGCAACTGTACGACGGTACGGGCGCGCCGCCGGTCGAACGCGACGTGGCCGTGCGCGACGGCAAGATTGTCGCGATTGGCAATCTGTCGAACTGGCTGGCCGAAGAGCTCATTGAAGCGAACGGACGGGCGCTGGCGCCGGGTTTCATTGACGTCCACACGCACGACGATACCCACGTGATTCGCGCGCCGCAGATGCTGCCGAAGATTAGCCAGGGGGTGACGACGGTGATCGTCGGCAACTGCGGCATCAGCGCATCGCCGGTGGCGCTGAAGGGCGATCCGCCCGATCCGATGAATCTGCTCGGCGAGCGCGACGCGTTCAAATATCCGACCTTCGCCGCGTATGTCGAAGCGGTGAACGCGGCACGCCCGGCAGTGAACGTGGGCGCGCTGATTGGACATACGGCGCTGCGCAACAACCAGATGGACCGGCTCGACCGAGCGGCGACCGCACAGGAAATCGAAGGCATGTGCGCGCAGCTCGAAGAGGCGCTGAAGAACGGCGCGCTGGGACTGAGTTCTGGGCTGGCCTACGGCTCGGCGTTTGCGGCGCCGACGGAGGAAGTGATGGCGCTCGCCGAGCCCTTGGCGGCGGCCGGCGCGCTGTACACGACGCATATGCGCACGGAGTTCGACGCGATTCTCGACGCAATGGACGAGGCTTACCGCGTGGGCCGTCATGCGCGGGTGCCGGTGGTGATTTCGCATCTGAAGTGCGCGGGGCCGTCGAACTGGGGGCGCAGCGTGGAGGTGTTGAAGTCGCTGGATGGCGCGCGGCGACTGCAGCCGATCGGCTGCGACTGTTACCCGTACAACCGCAGTTCGTCGACGCTTGACGTGAAGCAGGTGACGGGCGATATCGACATCACGATTACGTGGTCGGAGCCGCATCCGGAGATGGCGGGCAAGCTGGTGAAGGAGATTGCCGCCGAGTGGGGCGTGACGCAGCAGGAGGCGGGCAAGCGTTTGCAGCCGGCGGGCGCGGTGTATCACAACATGTCGGAGGAGGACGTGCGGCGCATCCTGTCGCATCCGGCGACGATGGTGGGTTCAGACGGCTTGCCGAACGATCCGTTGCCGCATCCTCGGTTGTGGGGTGCGTTTCCGCGCGTGTTGGGGCATTACGCACGCGATGCGGGGCTGCTGCCACTGGAGGAAGCGGTGCGCAAGATGACGAGCTTGTCGGCGCGGCGCTTTGGTTTGACGCAGCGCGGCGAAGTACACATTGGGTATCACGCGGATCTGGTGTTGTTCGACCCGGCGCGAGTGCGGGATGCGGCGACGTTCGAGAAGCCGCAACAGCCGGCGGATGGGATTGACGCGGTATGGGTGAATGGCGTGTTGTCGTATCGTGATGGACAGCCGACCGGTGAGCGGGCAGGGCATTTTGTGGCACGTGGTGTGGCATCGCAGGTGGATGCGCAGGGCGTGTTTTGATTTTTTTGTTTATGTTGATGCGGTGCGTTTTTTGGCTTTTGTGACTGAGCTTAGGCTTGCGTGCCGCTGGATCTTATAAGGAGTGTTTTCGATGAAGCGTTATGGCGTTGAAGGTGGCAAGGGGACCGGCGGGCAACATATGCCGTTCGCGCGTGCGGTTGAAGCGGATGGTTGGTTGTTTGTGTCTGGGCAGACGCCCATGGAGAACGGCGAAGTGATCGAAGGCGGGATTGTGGCGCAGTCGCACAAGGCGATTCAGAATGTTTTTGCCATTCTCAAAGAGGCCGGCTATGGCGCCGAGCATGTGGTTCGATGTGGGGTTTGGCTCGATGATCCGAGGGATTTTGCTTCGTTTAATAAGGTGTTTCGGGAGTATTTTGGGGAGAATCCTCCGGCAAGAGCGTGCGTCGTTTCTAGCATGGTGATTGATTGCAAAGTTGAGGTTGACTGCGTCGCTTATAAGGCGCCTGTCGGGAAGGCTTAAAGTTTTGGTTTTTTGCCTGTCGGAGTCTGGTCATGTCTGTCAGACAGCCGACTCTGAACAACCCGCTGCGTGGTTTTTTGAATCGCAGTGCCAGGTAAAATGCAATTAGATGAATCTTATTTTCTAGAATATTTGCATTTGGCCTCAGTAGTTGAAGGGTTTCGGCGCGGTTGCTTTTATACTTTTCCTCGCCATTGGCAACAACCGATGGTCAGGTTTAGCAGCCTGCGCTTGAAACCGCACCTCCGTCCAGGCGGGGCGTGCGTCTGCCTCTGCACGTCTATTTTTCTTCTATGGGCGGCCCGTGGCGGGGGAGCCGCAAGGCTCGCCGGTTTGTTTCAGGCCCGGTCTGCTAACCCCGTTATGTGCCCGCTCACCCCATCTGTTAGCGAGTGTCGGGCGATCCATGGATACAACGGGAAATCGCACCATGACCCAATCGGCTGAACACAAACAACTTGCGCCGCGCAAGCCCGTCAGCGCCATTCACCATGAGCGCGTTGCGCGCTCTGCCTTTGAGTTTTGCGAAGAGCAGGTAGACAACCTCAAGAGGCTTGTCGAATTGTCGGCGACCATGCTTAGGTCTCCTGCCGTGATGTTCCATGAACGACAAAGCCAACATGTGCTGCTAGGGCTGCTCGTTGATACGGCAGAGACCTATTTAAGGGAGACGGAAGGATCTCGTGAGATGTTTCGCATCATTGCTTTTGACGCGAGCGGGGGTGCCGGATGCAACTGTCAACGCTGAATCGGCGGCGCGGCTTCTTACGCCGGTGGGGAAAGCGAAAACCGATTGCCGTGGGTCTCGGGGCACACCTAAAGCCGTAGGACGTAAAGCGGTGCCAGCGACGCGCGTTAAGGCGAGCACAACAGACGCGCAGGCGATAGCTGTGCAGCACTGACGGCAAATGTGCGCGGCTCAAAGCAACGACGAAAGGCTACGAGCAATCGCGTCTTTCTGGCGTTGCGATGAGGATGAAGGACCCGCACGAATTGGAGTGGCCGACCCACCACATTTCAGACCGAACACGCCGCCAGTGCAAAGCACCGGACATCGCTCGAACCTGCCCCTGTTCATGGGTCGACAGTCAATTAAATCACGTTGAAGCTATGTGTGGGAGGCTTTACGGAATGACAGGTGGTGCATCGGCATTCCGTTACTAACGATGCTCCCGCAAGAGCACATCCAGACGCTTGTTCTGCTGTTTGCATTGGTCATACGCGCATTCGGCGTAAGCCGAATCCCGTGCGTTGTAATGGCTTGGCATCTGTGAAGAATTGCCAATCCGTGCAGATTTCTTTCTTCAGCGCGGAAAACCGATTGGCGTCGTCCTGCGCTATTGATGTACGACGAATCCCACGCATTCTCAGACCAATCTCATATACGACGCCGGCGAAAATAGGCAGCCTATGGGGAGGCGGCTTTTTCGACCCTGAAGGAAACTGACGCATTAGTCGGTCCTGAA
>Ga0302178_10002008_pt1 | contig 16463 bp, 12 predicted proteins | sample I_Palsa_E1_3_FD_198790 | JGI IMG/M metagenome (GOLD analysis project Ga0302178, IMG submission 198790) | Peat permafrost microbial communities from Stordalen Mire near Abisko, Sweden - I_Palsa_E1_3 | ecosystem: Environmental > Terrestrial > Soil > Palsa > Peat permafrost | place: Sweden... | reverse complement strand
TGTCAGCATTCTGGCAAGCCGAGTACAGCTAACTCACAGGAGCCGCTGCTTAGAATTGAGTGGACTGTCGGGGGCAATCGATCCGTGGGGTGAAAGTAGTTGTCGCGCAAGGCTGGGGCTTTGTGCGAGGGCGCTCGATTCGCCGAACCTGAGAAACCCGGGTGATCGGCCTGAGAATCGTAGGTGATTGCTGCCGCGAATGGGCGTCAAGTTGGCGTTATGATTTTGTTTGCCATGCGTTAAGAAACATAATTGGGATGCCCGAACGGTCAAGACATCGTGGTGGTGGGAACTTTTGACCGACAAACCTGGCGCCGTGTGACTGGTGCTCAGCCGAACCGTTTCCGGAAAGAGGGGGCGATGCTTTCCACGACCGTTGAACCCGAATATCGGCAGCGGCCGTTCATCGTTTCATACGCGATGACCGGACCGGGAAGCGGCGAGGTTGCGGCCGCTGAATACGCGCCAGTGCGGGAAGCGTCAAAAGCCTTGGCGCAAAACACTATTCACCCCGCAGCCGACCGCGTCGCAACATACGGCGCCACCGTACCGGCCAATTCGCCCGCGGTGCACCGAAGGGGTTGCTGAGCAATGGATTTCGGGACCTATCCGCCGGAGATCAACTCCCTTCGGATGTATACCGGGCCGGGGGCGGCGCCCATGCTCACCGCCGCACAGGCTTGGCAAGGGTTGGCCGCCGAACTACATTCGGCGGCCAGCTCATATCAGTCGGTGGTTTCGGGCCTGACCGCCGGGCCGTGGCAGGGGCCCGCATCAGCGTCGATGGCTGCCGCCGCGGCAACTTACGTCACGTGGCTGAACGCCACCGCCGCGCAGGCCGAGCAAACGGCCGCGCAAGCCAAAACCGCAGCCGCCGCATACCAAACGGCGTTCACGTCGACGGTGCCGCCGCAAATGGTGGCCGTTAACCGCAGTCAATTGACGACGCTGGTGGCGACGAACCTGTTCGGCCGAAACACGCAGAAAATCGCGGCCAACGAGGCGCAGTACGCCGAGATGTGGGCTCAAGATGCCGCAGCGATGTACGGCTACGCAGCTTCCTCAGCATCCGCGACGTCACTGACAGCGTTCACTCCACCACAGCAGACCACCAACCCCGGCGGGTCGGCCACCCAGGCCGCGGCGGCCAGTCAAGCTACCGGCACCGCGGCCGGCAACGTGCAGAGCACGATCCAGCAAGCGTTTTCCTCGGTACCCAATGCGCTGACTAGTGCGGCAACGTCGGCCGCTACGTCTGCGCAGGCCGGTGATCCGTTGGGCACGTTGAGCGACCTGATCAGTATCTTTCTCGACGCGCCGTCAGCCATCGCTACCTTCGCCGCCGACATACCGTTCGGCGTGATCGGGGTGGTGGCGCTGCCCCTAGACATCATCGGTGCCGGGACCGGTTTGCACACCGACAAGATCGTCAGCGGTTGGGACGGAGAAGAGCCCTGGCCGGACACCGGAGAGCAGCCGCCCACGGCGTTCCCGGCGCGGATCACGGGCCCGATAGGGCCGTCGCCCGCGACGGCCCTATCGGCGGGCCTGGGTGAAGCCAACACGGTCGGGGCGTTGTCCGTGCCGCCGACGTGGGCCGTCTCCACACCGGCGGTACGCCCCATCTCGTACACGCTGCCGGCACTGCCGGAAAGCGGTGCCGGCGCCGTCCCCGCGGTGGCCGCCGAAGCCAGCTCAAGCAGCACGCTCAGCGAAATGGCGCTGGCCGGCATGGCGGGGCGGGCGATGGCCGGGACCGTCGGCACCGGCGTCAGCCGTACCGGCAAGGCGCCCAAGGGCACTCCTGCGGCGGTTCGTGCTTCAGAGGCGGCGACCAGTGGCAGTGCGGCAGCCGGCGACAAAGACGAGGCGCCTGAAGACAAGCCTCGGGCCGTAGTCACCGGAGTGGCGGCCGAGCTGCGCGAGTTCGCCAAGCTCCGCGACGAAGGAATTCTGACCGATGAGGAATACACCGAGCAGAAGAACCGCCTGCTCGGCCGCTGAACCGCTTGCCGCCGAGCGGCGGAAGCACCGGTTGCCTGGAAGAGGAATGCGCAGTAATGGATTTCGGGTTCTATCCGCCGGAGATCAACTCCGGCCGGATGTATACCGGTCCGGGATCAGGGCCGATGCTGGCCGCTGCGCAGGCCTGGGGCAACCTGGCCGACGAACTGTACACCGCGGCCAGCACATATCAGTCGGTGGTGTCGGAGCTGACCTCGGGGGCTTGGTCAGGTCCGTCGGCAATGTCGATGACGGCCGCTGCCGGGCCCTATGTGGAATGGCTGAGTAGCACCGCTGCACAGGCCGAGCAGACCTCGGCCCAGGCCGCGGCGGCGGCCGCTGCCTACGACGCGGCGTTCGCGTCGACGGTGCCCCCGCCGGAGATCGCCGCCAACCGCGGCTTGTTGGCAGCCTTGGTGGCGACGAACTTTCTGGGGATGAACACGCCGGCGATCGCGGCCACCGAGGCGCTGTACGCCGAGATGTGGGCGCAGGACGCCGTGGCGATGTACAGCTACGCGGGTTCGTCAGCAGCTGCGACCGTGCTGAGCCCGTTCATCTCACCGGATCAGAACACCAATCCGGCTGCGTCGTCCGGCCAAGCCGCCGCGGTGAGCCAGGCCGCCGGCACCTCCGCCGGCAATGCGCAAAGCACCGTATCGGGTGTCTCGCAGGCATTGTCCGCTGCAGCGGCGCCGGCCCAGAGCGGCGACGCGCTGGACACACTGAGCGACCTGATCAGCGTCTTTCTCAGTGCACCAACGGACCTGATCACCCTGTTTGCGATCATTCCGATGGATGCCCTGTCTGGGCCGGTCGACTTTCCCATCGCATATCTGGGCACTATCGGAGGTCTGCGCACGGATGACACCATCAGCGGCTGGGAAGGGACAGAGGGGTGGCCCGGGACGGAGGATGTGCCCCCCGAACGGTTCCAGGCGAGTATCACCAACCCGGGTGCGATCGGCGCATCGGGGCCGTCGGCGAGCCTGGGCCAGGCCGACACGATCGGGGCGCTATCGGTCCCGTCGAACTGGACGGTCGCCGCGCCCGAGATACGCTCCGTCGCAATGACGTCGCCGCTCACCGGCCCCGCCGCGGCAGCTGCGCCGGCGGTGGAAGCCGGATCGGCAAATGCGGTCAACCAGATGGGAATTGGTGGAATGGCCGGGCAGGCGATGGCCGGCCCGCCGGCTGCCGGCAACACCCAGGAAAGCGGCAAGCCGGTGACCCACGCGCGTCTGACGCCTCGCGTTACCGGCGCGGCGAGTGATGGTGAACCCGAAGCGACGCCCGCAACCCGCACGGTCGTCACCGGAGTCGCCGCGGCGATACGGGATATCGCCAAGCAGCGCGCTCAGGGATATCTGACCGAACAGGAGTACAAGGAGCAGAAGAAGCGCCTGCTCGAAATCTCCTCCGGGCAACGCCCGTTGGCTTAACGGTTCAGGCGATCGACAGCGCGATGCCGTCCAAGATGTCGTGCTCACTGACCGTCAACGCGTCGATGCCGGCACGCTCGCGCAGCGCGATCGCCAGTTCCTCGATGACGATGGCGCCGCCACCGATGACGTCGACCCGCCCCTCGTGCATGGGCCCCAGCGCAGCGCGCTGCGCTCGCGGCATGCCGATCAGCTCGTCGCATACCGTCAGCAGCCGGTCCACGCCGACGCTCGAAAGATGAATGGCCGCAGAGTCATAGGTGGTCATGTCCTGTGCGAGTGCGGCGACCGTTGTCATCGTGCCGGCCAGCCCGACCCAGGTGCGGGCCTGTTCCACCGGGACGACGCGCAGTGCCGCACCGAGCCGTTCGCGAACCAGCTCGCGCGCGGCGGCCACCTCGGCGGCCGTCGGCGGATCCGAATGCAGGCAACGCTCGGTCAGCCGCACGCAGCCGATGTCGGCCGAATAACTCGCCACCACGATGTCGGTGCCCAATACGACTTCCGTCGAGCCGCCGCCAAGATCGACAATGACGAAAGGCCCTGCAGCGGGATCTAATTCATTGACCGCGCCGCGAAAAGACAGCTCGGCCTCCTCGGTACCGGTGATCACCTCGGCGATGGCACCGTCCACCACATCGCCGAGCACGTCGGCCGTCATCGCGAAGAAGACGTCGCGGTTGCCGGCGTCACGGGTGGCCGACGTCGCGACCATGCGGATCCGGTCGACGCCGTGGGTTGTGCACAGCGCGGCGTAGTCGACAAGCGCAGACCGGGTGCGCTGCAACGCCTCCGGCGCGAAGGCACCGGTGGCATCGACGCCCTGGCCGAGTCGCACGATCCGGATCTCGCGATGCACGTCGCGCAGCTGCCCGTCCAGAGCATCAGCGATCAGCAGCCGAATCGAGTTGGTGCCGCAGTCAATTGCTCCGAGGCGGGTCATGTCCACTCCCCCGGCGTCAGGATGCCGGCCATCGACGGCTCGACGGCGAGAACCGCCAGCGCCTCGTCGCCGAACGGGTTGACTCCCCGGCCCTTGGCCAGCGAATGCGCGATCACCACGTGCAGGCACTTGACCCGCGCGGGCATGCCGCCACCGGAAAACGTGGTCCCCAGCGGCTCGATGGCATCCCGCTCGGCCAGGTAGGACTCGTGGGCCCGTCGATAGGCGGCGGCCAGCTCGGGGTCGGACTGCAGCCGCTGGGTCATGTCTCGCATCATTCCGGTTGTCTCCAGCCTGCTCGCCGCGGCGGTCAGTGCCGGATGTGTCAAGTAGTACAACGTCGGAAAGGGGGTACCGTCAGGCAGTTTCGGCGCTGTCTTCACCACGCCCGGCTCGCCGTTGGGACACCGGTACGCGACGTCGAGCACTCCACGCGGTTCGCGGCCGAGCTGGCGGGCAACCACATCGAGGTCGGCGGGCTCAACCACCGGGCGGCAACGGGCCGGGCGGCAAAGGACTGGGCGGCGCGAGCGGCGGCGCCGGCGTCGGCGGGCCGTGCGGGCTGTCGGCGATGGTGTGCCACAGCGAGGTGTACCAGGGATCGTTGGTGGCCGCGACCGTCGGCGCGGAACCCGGCTCGGCGGGCAGCGCGGCGTTCGGCGGAAGCTGGACCTGATAGGGGATCTCGCCGGGCATCACGAACCCCAGGCGCTCGCGGGCCTGCGCCGCGACGTAGGCGGGATCGGCCAGCTTGCCCTTCTGTTGCTCGAGATCGGCGATTTGGTGACGCAACGCGGACTCAGAGGCGGACAGCTGCTTCATCTCGGTGCGCTGGGCGAAGTAGGTGCGGACCGGGCCGGCGATGGTCAGGGTCAGCACACAGACCACAGCCGCCAGGATCGCTGCCCGTCGCGCGGTCAGACCGAGGCGCTGATCCGAACGCTGCTCGGCCGATTCGGCGATCGCCTGTTTGATCGGTTCGACGACCTCGGGCATCGCGCGGGACGCCGTCTGACCACGACGGGGCGCCGTCGATTTGCGCGGCCGGCCTGCCACCGAATCGCCGGCCCGCCCCGGACGCGAGGCCGGTGAGCGGCGCTTCGGTTCTGGCCGTTTAGATTCGGGCATCGGACGCTAAGGCTATCGGGCTTCCGGCGCGTATCGGGGGAAGGCAAGATCGCCGGCGTAGCGGCCCGCATCACCGAGAGCTTCTTCGATCCGGAGCAGCTGGTTGTATTTCGCCACCCGCTCGCTGCGGGCCGGGGCGCCGGTCTTGATCTGCCCGCTTCCCACCGCCACCGCCAGGTCGGCGATCGTGGTGTCCTCCGTCTCGCCGCTGCGGTGGCTCATCATCGTCCGGTAGCCGCTGTGGTGGGCGAGCGCGACCGCGTCGAGTGTCTCGGTGAGCGTTCCGATCTGGTTGACCTTGACCAGCAAGGCATTTGCCGCACCCTTGTCGATGCCCTCTTCCAGGCGTTCGGGATTGGTGACGAACAGGTCGTCGCCGACGATCTGCACTCGGTCACCGATTGCAGTCGTCAGGGCCACCCAGCCGTCCCAATCATCTTCGGCCAGTGGGTCTTCGATGGACACCAGTGGGTAGGAGTCGAGCAGCTCCGCGTAGAACTGCGTCATCTCATCGGCGGAGCGGGTCTTCTTCTCGAACGCGTAGCCGCTGCCGTCGGTGTAGAACTCGGTCGCTGCCGCATCGAGCGCCAATGCCACGTCGGCGCCGAGCTTGAAACCGGCGGACTCGATGGCCTGGCTGATCACGTCCAGCGCGGCCTTGGTTCCCGGCACGTCGGGGGCGAATCCGCCCTCGTCACCCAGTCCGGTGGACAGCCCCTGCTTCTTCAGCGCCGACTTCAGCGCGTGGTAGACCTCGGTACCCCAGCGCAGCGCCTCATAAAAGCTCGGCGCCCCGATCGGGGCCACCATGAACTCCTGGATGTCGACGGCGGTGTCCGCGTGCGCGCCGCCGTTGAGGATGTTCATCATCGGTACCGGCAGGATGTGCGCGTTGGGCCCGCCGAGGTAGCGGAACAGCGGCAACTCGGCCGAATCGGCGGCGGCCTTGCTGACCGCCAGCGAGACGCCCAGGATGGCGTTCGCGCCCAACCGGGACTTGTCCGGTGTGCCGTCGAGGTCCAGCAGGGCCTGGTCGACCAGTCGCTGATCGTCGGCGTTGAGCCCGATCACGGCCGGCGCGATTTCATCGAGCACCGCCTGGACAGCCTTCTTGACGCCCTTGCCGCCATACCGGTCGCCGCCATCGCGCAGCTCGACGGCCTCGTGCTCACCGGTCGACGCGCCGGAGGGCACCGCGGCCCGCGCGAACGTCCCGTCGATCAGAGCCACCTCGACCTCGACTGTCGGGTTACCGCGGGAATCGAGGATCTCGCGGGCCCCGACCTGCTCGATAATCGGCACTGGTTCTCCTTGCGTCGTGAGAGCTACAGCCTAGAGCCTGGGTCAGAGCGATTGACCCGCCGCATAGGCGGTAGCCCAGTCGCGAACGGCGCGGGCGTAGACGTCGGAGTCGTTGTAGGCCCACAGCGCGGCGATCCACCCCCGCGCGGTGGCGAGATCCTTCCCGCGCCAACACAAATAGCCCGCCGCGGACAACGCGGCATCGTCGATGTTGTCGACGCTGATGACACCGTCGTTGTTGGCGTCCACGCCGTATTCCCGCCAGGTCTCGGGAATGAACTGCATCGGCCCCATCGCCCGCACGGTGTCCGGCTCGCCGTCCATCCCGCCCGCCTCGCTGTCGATAATGCGCATGGTGCCGTTGGTTCCGTCGAGGACCACACCCCTGATCGGCGGCCGCACGTCGCCGTTGGGAAACAGCGTCGCGTGGTGGTACGTGCCGTGATGGCTTTCCACCTGCCCGATGCCGGCCAGCGTCGTCCAGGCGATATGACAGTTCGGGTTCTCCACCTCGGCGACCCGGGCGGCGTAGCCGTAGGCCTCCAGAGCGGTCACCGGTATGTGCATCGCCGGGGCGCGCTGAGCAGCCCACGCATGAAGCTGGTCGGCGGACCGGCCTTTGGCGTGAGTGTCGACCGGCGGCACCACGGCACCCGGCGGCGGTGGGACGCCCTTGGGGATAAAGGGGCCGAGCTGCCACGAGCAGCTTGAGGCCAACAGCAGCGCCGTTGCACCTACGACGGCGAACGCCCGCAGCCAACGCACCGGCGACACAACACACCCCTAAACCACGATTCCTCATCCATGGTCCCATGGGAATCGAGTAGGTCACCCCGCCGTGAACGCCAGGTGTCCGGCCGACACCGGTTGTCCAGCCACAATGATGCGCGGCCTAGCTGCATATAACCGCGCACGGATCGCCCCGCCGGGCGTGTCGGACATCACCGCGCCAATGCATGCTTTCGCGCGCGTTAATACTGCGTTCAGTCGTTTTCGGGGTCGTCAGACGAGGTGTCCGCGTCGTCGCCGGCCGACTCCTCGGCGGCGGGCTCGGGTTCCGGTTCAGCCTCGTCGGCCGACGGCCAGCATGCGCGCCACTCGTCCTCGGTGATCGTGCCGACCGCGGCGACGTCCAGCTCCGCGAGCACATCCGCCACACGACGGTCCGCGGCGACCGTTTTCTCGACGGCCCGCACGGTATCCATGAACTCCAGTACGGCCGTGCGCAAAGCATTTTCGGCGTCAACATCGGCCGTCACACTGATCGACGTGATGTTCGTCGGGATCAGATCCACCGGCAATCCGGCCCGGGTGACGCGCTGAACCACCTTGTGCGCCAACGCCAAAGCCGGTTGACCGGTGGGCACGTCGTCCATCACCGAGTTCCGCGGCTTCTCCAGAGCTTTGCGCTCCTCCCACTGCGCCAACTGCTCGTCCAGCGAAATCGTCTCGCCGGCAAGGACTCCCGGAGCCCGGTTGCCGAGCTTTCGCAGCAGCGCATCGGCGACGTCGTCGATGGCGAACGGATGCTCAGGCGCGTCCTCCGCGATGCGCGCATGGAAGAGGACCTGCAGCAAAACGTCGCCGAGCTCGTCGCGCAGCGCTTCGGTATCGCCGCTGTGGACTGCGTCGAAAAGCTCGTAGGTCTCCTCCAACAGAAACCGGCGCAGCGAGTCGTGAGTCTGCTCGCTTTCCCACGGCCCCGCGGTGCGCAGCTTGTCCATCATCGCGACGGCATCCACCAGCCGCTCCCCGGGCTGCTGCCCGGGCGCGGAGATCAGGCGCTCACCGGCGGCCAACCGCGCGGTGACCGCAGGGTGCTCGGCGTCGGAGGACAACAGCACCGGAGCATCCTCCCCGGTGTGCGCCGAGCGCGCCGCCGGCAGCGACCAGGGCACCGCGACGGGCATCTCCTCGGTGTACTGCACCTCACCGCTGAGTAAGTCGATGGCCTCCACCGGAACCAGCGACGGGCGGCGAGGGTCGACGAGGATGACAGTCACCAGCGCCAGCCCTCACCGGGGCGGTCGTCGTGGACGCCCTTCATCGCGCTTGTCGCTCCTGTTTTGACGTGACTACCTGGGTCGATTCTCCCGGTTTCCCGTCCAGCGCCGCTAGCAAATCGGCCACCATCTGAACTAATTCGAGATCGCGAATACGTGGTGCGCCGACACCACCGGCCCGCGGAATAGGAACCTGGACCGTCGAGGTGGTGGCGCGGTAGCGCGCACCCGGGTACCGGCGCGCCAGGCGCACCTGCACGGAGTCCGGCAGATTCATCGGCGCCAGTCGCAGGGTGGCCGCCGACGCCGCCGATACCTCGGTGACGCCCGCGGCGCGGCACAGCAGTCGGAGGCGAGCGACGGCGATCAACCGTTCGGCGGTTTCGGGCAGCGCCCCGTAGCGGTCGGTCAGCTCCTCGATGACCGCGTCGATGTCGGAGTCGTGGCTCGCCGCAGCCAGCCGCCGGTATCCCTCCAGCCGCAGCCGGTCGCTGGGGATGTAGTCCGGCGGCAGGTGCGCATCCACCGGCAGGTCGATGCGTACGTCTTTCGGTTCCTCGGGGCTGAGGACGGTCTGCCCGTCGGCCGCGGCGCGGTACGCCTCGACCGCCTCGCCGACCAGGCGGACATAAAGGTCGAAGCCCACCCCGGCGACGTGTCCGGACTGCTCGGCGCCCAGCACATTGCCGGCGCCGCGGATCTCCAGGTCCTTCATCGCCACCGCCATGCCGGCGCCCAGCTCGTTGTTCTGGGCGATCGTCGCCAACCGGTCGTAGGCGGTCTCGGTGAGCGGCGCCTGCTGCGGATACATGAAGTAGGCGTAACCGCGCTCCCGGCTGCGACCGACCCGGCCGCGCAGCTGGTGCAGCTGGGACAGGCCGAACGTGTCGGCTCGTTCGACGATCAGCGTGTTGGCGTTGGAGATGTCCAGACCGGTCTCGACGATTGTGGTGCACACCAGAATGTCGAACTCCCGGTTCCAGAATCCCTCGACGGTCGTCTCCAGTAGATCCTCATGCATCTGACCGTGCGCGACGGCCACCTTGGCCTCCGGCACCAGTTCGCGCACCCGCGCCGCGGCGGCGTCGATGGAGCTGACTCGGTTGTGCACGTAGAACGCCTGCCCGTCGCGCAGCAGCTCTCGGCGCAGCGCGGCGGCGATCTGCTTGTCGTCGTGCTGCCCGACATAGGTCAGCACCGGGTAGCGCTCCTCGGGCGGCGTCAGGATCGTCGACATCTCACGGATCCCGGCCAGACTCATTTCCAGCGTGCGCGGGATCGGCGTGGCGCTCATCGTCAGCACGTCGACGTGGGTGCGCAGCGATTTGATGTGCTCCTTGTGCTCGACGCCGAAGCGCTGCTCTTCGTCGACGACCACCAGGCCGAGGTCCTTCCACCGCACCCCGGTCTGCAGCAGCCGATGCGTGCCGATCACGATGTCGACGTTGCCCTCGGCCATCCCGTCCAGCACGGCACGTGATTCGGCGCCCTCGGTGAATCGCGACAGGCTCTTGATCCGGACCGGGAAACCGGCCATCCGCGCGGTGAACGTCTGCAGATGCTGGTCGGCCAGCAGCGTGGTGGGCACCAGCACCGCGACCTGCTTGCCGTCCTGGACCGCTTTGAATGCCGCCCGGACCGCGATCTCGGTCTTGCCGTAGCCGACGTCACCGCAGATCACCCGGTCCATCGGCACCGGCTTTTCCATGTCGGACTTGACCTCGGTGATGGCGGTGAGCTGGTCCACGGTCTCGGTGAAGCCGAACGCGTCCTCCATCTCGGCCTGCCAGGGGGTGTCCGGGCCGAACGCGTGGCCGGCGCTGGCCTGCCGCTTGGCGTAGAGCGCCACCAGCTCGCCGGCGATCTCCCGGACCGCTTTGCGCGCTTTGGTTTTGGTGTTGGTCCAGTCGCTGCCGCCGAGCCGGCTCAACGACGGCGCCTGCCCACCGACATACCTGGACAGCTGATCGAGGGAATCCATTGGCACGTAGAGCTTGTCGGTCTCGTTCTGCCCCCGCCTGCTCGAGGAGTACTCCAGCACGAGGTACTCGCGACGCGCGCCGCCGACGGTGCGTTCGGTCATCTCCACGAACCGGCCGATGCCGTGCTGGTCGTGCACCACCAGGTCGCCCGCGGTCAGGGCCAGCGGGTCGACGGTGTTGCGGCGTTTGGCGGCAAGTCGCTTGCCGTCGGTGGCCGTCATCCGGTTGCCGGTCAGGTCGGTCTCAGTGACGATCACCAGGTCTGCGCCCGGGAAGACCACACCGTCGTGCAGTGGACCCTTGAGCACCCCGACCACGCCGGGTTTGGGCTCGGCTCCCGACTCCAACATCGTTGCCGGCGTATCGGATTCGGCCAACTGCTCCACGACGCGATGCGCGGTTCCCGTTCCGGGCGCGACGACGGCGGCGGACCCGCCGGTTGCCACGTGCGCACGCAGCATCGCGAAGATCTCGTCGATGTCGCGCTGATGGCCGCGGGCTGACGGCGCGGCGCGGATGTCCAGCTCGATCGCCGACTCGTCGGAGAGTTGGCTCAGCGTCCACCACGGGTGCCCGGACTCCCGCGCAGCATCCCGCACCTCGTCGAGTTCGCGGAATCCCGATCCGCCGAGCTGCTCGACGTCGATGGGCGAATCGCCGCCGACCGCGGCCACCGACCAGGACGCGTCGAGGAATTCGCGGCCGGTTTTGATCAGATCAGCGGCGCGGGTGCGGACCTTTTCCGGGTCGCAGACCAGCACCGGCGTCCCGTCGGCCAATTGATCGGTCAACAGCGCCACGCCGTCGGGCCGCAGCACCGGCAGCAGAGCTTCCATGCCGTCGACCGGGATGCCTTCGGCGAGCTTGGCCAGCATGTCGCCGACGCCGCCGGTGACGCCGTGTTCGGGCGCCGGCTGCTGTCCGGCCAGGTCGGCGGCTCGCGCTCGCACGTCGTCGGTCAGCAGCACTTCGCGACAGGCGACCGCGATCACGTTGTCGATGCTGATCTCGGGGATCGACCGCTGGTCGGCCACCGCGAACATCCGCATCTCGCTGACCTCGTCACCCCAGAACTCCACCCGCACCGGGTGTTCGGCGGTCGGTACGAAGATGTCGAGAATGCCTCCGCGGACTGCGAATTCGCCCCGTCGACCGACCATGTCCACCCTGGTGTAGGCCAGCTCGACCAGCCGCGCGATGACGTCTTCGAAGACCACCTCGTCACCGACGGTCAGGGTGAGCGGTTCCAGCCGGCCCAACCCCGACACCATCGGCTGCAGCAGCGAGCGGACCGCGGTGACCACCACCCGCACCGGCGGGCCGAGCCGGCCGTCCTGCGGGTGAGCGAGCCGGCGCAGCAGCATCATCCGCGCGCCGACGGTGTCCACGCCGGGAGAAAGCCGCTCGTGGGGCAGCGTCTCCCAGGACGGGAACATCGCGACCGCATCGCCGAACACGCCGCGCAGTTCGGCCGAAAGGTCATCGGCTTCCCGGCCGGTCGCCGTAACGACCAGCAACGGCCCCCCGCGGGCCAGCGCGCAGGCGACGAACAGTCGTGCGCTGGCCGGACCGACCAATGCCAATTCCCCGGGTCGATCGCCAGCGAAGTCGATGAGTCGCTGCAGCGTCGGCGCGCGGAGCGCCAACTCGACAAGCCCCGCGATCGGGGTATCTGTGATTTCTGGCCCCCGTGCGGTCATGATGTCCCCATTGTATGGGGGCCGCCCGTCGTCAATTTCCGGCCGAGCGCCGTCAAGGATCCGTTAGGGAAGTGGCATCCGCTTGATCCGCGCGCAGGCTGAAGTCATGACATCGACTTTGCCGGACATCCTGCCTTCTATAGGCCTTGCGGCTTCGCCGCGCTTCCACCCGGCGATCTGGCCCATGACGGCCCACTCCGACGACGACGGACGACTCTGTGTCGGCGAGGTACCCCTGACCGACATCGCCGACGAGTTCGGCACCCCCACCTACGTGATCGACGAGGCCGACTTCCGCAGCCGCGCCCGCAGCTATCGCGCGGCCCTGGCCAATACCGAGGTGCTCTACGCCGGCAAGTCCCTGCTGACCATCGCGGTGGCGCGCTGGGCGCACGAAGAAGGGCTCGGAATCGACGTCTGCTCGGCAGGAGAACTCGCCATCGCGATGGCAGGTGGCGTGGAAAAGGCCCGCATCGTCATGCACGGCAACGCGAAGTCGCAGGACGACTTGCGCGCCGCGGTCCGATTCGGGGTCGGGCGCATCGTGCTGGATTCGACCATCGAGATCACCGACCTCGCCGGTATGGCGGAGGGACGGCAGCGGGTACTGATACGCGTCACCCCTGACCTCGACATTCACGGTCACCGTGCGGTGACCACCGGGATCAGCGACCAGAAGTTCGGATTCACCCTCGATGGCGGCCATGCCGCCGACGCGGTCGCACGAGTGCTCTCGCACCCGGGCCTGCGGCTGATCGGATTGCACTGTCACCTCGGCTCGCAGGTCACTGACGCGGCGATCTACGGCGAGGCGATCCGGCGGATGATCGCCGCCATGGCCGATGTCCGGGCTCGGCACGGCGTGGTCCTGACGGAGCTGAACATCGGTGGCGGCCATGGGGTTCCGTATCTGGCCGGCGACCCGGAGCTAAGCGTTGACGAGCTGGCCAGGGTGATCGCCGGCGCCCTGGACGCGGCGTGTGCCGCCGAACGATTCCCGCGTCCGACCATCGTCATCGAACCCGGCCGGGCGATCAGTGCGCGGGCCGGTGTCACCGTCTACCAGGTGCGCGGCGTCAAGACGCAGCCGGGCGGACGCACTTTCGTAGCCGTCGACGGTGGGATGAGTGACAACCCGCGGGTATCGCTGTATGGGGCGAAATACACCGTCGCGCTTGCCAATCGTCATTCTCTCGCGCCCAAGCAACGGGTCACCGTCGCGGGCCGGCACTGCGAATCGGGCGACGAGATCGCCCGCGACGTCGAGCTCCCCGCCGACGTCCATCCGGGCGATCTGCTCGCGGTGGCCTGCACCGGGGCCTACCACCACAGCATGGCGTCGAACTACAACATGGTCGGCCGTCCGCCGATCATTGCGGTCAAGGACGGTCGGCCCCGCGAATTGGTCCGGCGCGAAACGACCGCGGACCTGTTGTCCCGCGATCGGGGCTAAGCCGCTATTCGTCTTGCAGGTGCGGGTCGGCTTCCAGATGGGTCAGGCCGTTCCACATCAGGTTGACCAGGTGGGCGGCGACCACTTCTTTCTTGGGCTCCCGCGTATCGAGCCACCATTGCGCGGTCATCGACACCGAACCGACCAGTGCCTGGGCATATAGCGGGGCCAGGTTCGGATCCAGGCCGCGCCGGGCGAAGTCGCCGGCCAGGATCGAGCTGACCTGGCTGACCGCGTCGTTGAGCAGGCTGGAGTAGGTGCCCGAGCTGATCGAGGCCGGCGAGTCACGGATCATGATCCGGAATCCATCCGTCCGTTCTTCAACGTAGGTGAGCAACGCCAGTGCGACCCGTTCGACACGCACCCGGGACCGGTTGTTGGTCAGCGACGACGTGATGCCGTCCAGCAATGCCGACATCTCACGGTCGACGACGACCGCGTACAAGCCTTCTTTACCGCCGAAGTGCTCGTAGACCACGGGTTTGGACACGTTGGCGCGAAGGGCGATCTCCTCGATCGAGGTCCCCTCGTAGCCCCGCTCGGCGAACAGCGAGCGCGCGATGTCGATGAGTTGGTGGCGGCGCTCGCTACCGGTCATCCTGGTGCGGGGCGCCCGCGTTTCCTTGTCCGGCGCGGCCACGCCTAACAGGTTATCCCTCGCCCGCGGTCCGCGATCGGCCCGCACGGTCGTCTAGAGTGAACGCGGTTCAATCGCTGGTCCAGCGATCCGTCGTGGTGTAATCGGCAGCACTTCTGATTTTGGTTCAGACAGTTCAGGTTCGAGTCCTGGCGACGGAGCTTCCGCACGGTCGCGGCCTCAGGTTCTTGCGATACGCGAGCGATCCTTAAGTTATTTTCGGTATGCTACGTTTTTTAACGCAGCCGTTAGGCGCCCGTTTTGAGGGGACATAAGGCATGGGGGCGCTCGACGCGAAAGAGCAAGAGCGAGGCTCTGACCCGCCGCTCTCGCCGATCATTGATGCGGTCGGCCCGACCATCGGCGACCGTTTGGAGCACCACGCTGCCGCGCGCCCAGACGACCGCGCGTTCGCGTTCCTCGACGATGGAAACGGCGCGGACACCCGCACGTGGACAGAGCTGGCCGCCGGCGCGCGGGCCATGGCCGCGTTCCTGAACGAGCTACCGCGCACCCATGAGCAGCCACGCGCACTGCTGCTCATGCCACAAAACGCGGTGTTTCTCGATGCGTTGTTCGGCTGTTTGCGCGCCGGAGTGTGCGCGGTTCCCGCACACGTGCCGCTTCCGTCGCGGCTGGCTCAGACGTTGCCACGGCTGCGCGCGGTCGTCGCCGACGCCCGACCCCATGTCGTGCTCACCACCCGCGAGCTCCTGGCGGCGCGCGAGCTAGTCCCGGAGCTCGCTGAGATCCCTTGCGTCGCAATCGATGATCTCGACCTCACCGATTCGCCGGGCAACAAGTCGACCATCGCGCCCGACGATCTTGCCATCCTCCAATACTCGTCGGGCTCATCCGGCGTGCCGCGCGGCGTCATGGTGAGCCATGCGAACCTGATGGCCAACGAAGTGATGATCCAGGAGGCGTTCGGGCACACCCCGTCGACGGTGGCGCTGGGTTGGCTACCGTTCCAGCACGACATGGGCCTGATCGGCTACGTGTTGCAACCGGTGTTCACCGGTTTCGAGTGCGTGATCATGACGCCGCTGCAGTTCCTCAAGCACCCGCTGCGCTGGTTGCAGGAGATCACGCGCTACCGCGCCAACACCAGTGGCGGCCCGAACTTCGCCTACGAGATGTGCGTCGCCGCCGTAGAACGCCGTGGCGAGAAGAGCCTTGAAGGCCTGGATCTGTCGAGTTGGAACCTCGCATTCGTCGGCGCCGAGCCCGTGCGCGCGGCCAGTCTCGATCGTTTCGAGAAGACGTTCGCCGGCGTGGGTTTTCGTCGCGAGGCGTTTTATCCCTGTTACGGTCTCGCCGAGGCGACGCTCATCGTGTCAGGCGGACAGCACGGCCAGTCGCCAGCCGTATGGCGCGACCCGAGCGGCCTCAACCGGGTGAGTTGTGGTCATGCCCGAACCGGCCTCGAGGTCGCGATCGTCGACGAGGTGAGCGAGACCCGCTGCGAAGACGGCGTCGAAGGCGAGATCTGGGTCAGCGGCACCAGCGTCGCGCGCGGATACTTTGGTCGCGAGCAGGCATCCCGGGACACCTTCGGTGCCATGCTCGACGGCAAGACCTGGCTACGCACCGGCGATCTCGGCTGCGTTGTCGACGGTGAGATGTACATCACCGGCCGCGCCAAAGACACCGTGGTCAAAAACGGTGTCAACTATGCCGCTGAGGACATCGAGCACACCGTCCAACAGCTCCGTCTCGCGTCGCTGAGTTCCAGCGCTTGCGCGGCATTCGGATACGACGACGGCAACCTGGAGAGGCTCGTCATCGTTACTGAGATCGCTCGCGACGCGGTCGCGGAATGGGGCGAGCCGGCCGATCAGATCGTCGGTGCAGTTGCCGCCGCCCACG
>Ga0302178_10002004_pt1 | contig 16496 bp, 16 predicted proteins | sample I_Palsa_E1_3_FD_198790 | JGI IMG/M metagenome (GOLD analysis project Ga0302178, IMG submission 198790) | Peat permafrost microbial communities from Stordalen Mire near Abisko, Sweden - I_Palsa_E1_3 | ecosystem: Environmental > Terrestrial > Soil > Palsa > Peat permafrost | place: Sweden... | reverse complement strand
GTCATCGATCTGGGCCGGGTGGATGCGACCAGCGTCGGCAGGCTGCTGGCCGCCAGCGGAACGTCTGACATCGCCGACGCTCACGTGGTGATCTGCGCGCGCCGCGCCGACCAGCCCGTCGTCACCTCCGAACCCGGTGACCTGCGACAGCTTGACCCCACCCTCCGGGTGATCCCGCTATAACCGCCCGGTGTCGAGCGTCCGTCAACCGCCGGAGGCCCCGTCGTCACACCGGCTCGGCTAGCCGCTGACCCAGGCGAGGATGTGCTGGTTGACTTCTTCGGGCTGTTCCACTTGGAGGAAGTGGCCGGCGCCCTGGATCACCTTCATCCTGGAATCAGGGGTGAGGTGGCGTCCGGCGTTGCGGACGAGATCGACGCTGATACAGCCATCGGCGGCGCCGTGCAGGTAAAGCGTCGGCTGCGGAGCGCACCGTTCAGCCGGCGGCGTTGCCGCCTCATGCGGCCCTGCGCTCCCAGGGGAGTCCCGGGCCTGCGGGTCGCGGTAATAGCTGATCGCCGCCGCCAGGCTGGCCGGGTCAGCCAGGGATTCCCTGACGTGCTCCAGGCAGTCCGCCGCGTCGAAACCCGGTGACCAGTCTTGCCGCAGCCGCCTGATGAATGCCATGCTGTCGGCGGCCACGATCTTCTCGGCCAGGCCAGGGGTATCCCGGAACAGGAAGATGTAGAAGAAGCGCTTGAGCTGCTCGTAGTCGCTGAAGAGCACCGGGTCCAGCGCGGCGGGCGGCACGGCCAGGGTCACCAGCCGCCGCCAGCGGTCCGGCGCAGCCACTGCCGCCGCGTAGGCAGCTTCAGCACCCCAGTCGTGGCCGATGAGGACCGCATGCCCGTCTCCGCCGAGAACCTCGTGGAGGGCTATGGCGTCCTCTGCCAGCGTGCCTACGCTGTAGCGGCCGTCATCCGGGACTGCGGTCGGAGCGTATCCGCGCATGAAGGGAGCGACGGCGCGGAACCCGGCGGCGGCCAGTTCGGGTAGGAGGTACCGCCAGGTGCGGGCGGTGTCGGGGAAGCCGTGCAGACACAGCGCCAGCGGGCCGGCGCCGGCTTCCAGCAGCCCGAATTCCAGGCCGTTGGCCCATATCCTGCTCGCCCTTATCTCCACCCGCTGACGCTACCAGCCGGCCAGCGCCTCCCCTGAGCGCGTCACGATCCGCGACCCGACTGCCATGTCGTTCTGGCAAATCATGCGTGAGCCACGGCGGCTGACCCGGGAAGATTGTTTTCCGGTTCCGGCCGCCGGGTCCGGTTACTGGTTCATCTCCTCAGACACGGTCCAGAGCCGCTCCGCGGCTTCGGGGTCGAGCGCGTAGGCGGCGACCCCGGCGGCGTCGGTGCCGGCCGCGGCCGGGTCGTCTGGGGTGTCTTCCTGGCAGTTCTCGAAGTACCGGCCGGCCACGCCGTTGAGCCGGGGCGAGGTGGCCACGTAGACGCTGGTGGCCGCGCCCTGGGCGAGCGTCTTGAAGGTGTACCGCCCGGACGAGCGGAGCGCGTCGAGTTCCGCCGGGTCGTAGTAGCGGGCGAGGTTGGAGTCGGCGATGGCCCCCGGGTGCAGGGCGTTGACCTCGATCCCGTCACCGCCCCAGTGCCGGGCCGCGGCCACGGCGAACAGCACGTTCGCGGTCTTGGACTGGGCGTAGGCCAGCGCCGGGTCGTACCGGCGGTCGCGGAAGTCCATGTCGTCGAAGATGACCGGGGAGTTCAGGTGGGCCCGGGAGCTGACCGAGACCACCCGGGCGTCGCCGGCGGCCCGCAACGCGGGCAGCAGCCCCAGGGCGAGGCGGAAGTGGCCGAGGTGGTTGGTCGCGAACTGCAGCTCATGTCCTTCCGGGCTGCGGCGCAGTTCGGGGATGGCCATCACCCCGGCGTTGTTGACCAGGATGTGCAGCGGGCCGGCGAGGTCGCGGATCAGCTGGTCGACGGAGCCGCGGTCGAGCAGGTCGAGCCGGGCCACCGAGACGGCCGGGTTTCCGGTCGTGGCCCGGATGTCGGCGGCGGTCCGCTCCGCGGCGGCGAGGTCGCGGGCGGCGATGACCGTCTCGGCGCCGGCCGAGGCCAGGGCACGGGCCGTTTCCACGCCGATGCCGCTGGCTGCCCCGGTGACCAGAGCCCGGCGGTCGTGCAGGTCGATGCCGGCGATCACTTCGGCCGCGGTGGACTCGAAGCCGAACGGGGAGGTGACGCGGGTGGTGATCATGCGTTGTCCTTAGGGTTCATGCGGCGGATGATCGGGCCGAGTTCCTCGGCGACGGCGGCAGCCTTGTCCAGGTCGCCTGCCTCGCGGGCGCTCCAGTAGCGGACCTTGAGGTCCAGATAACGACGGCGCAGTTCGAGGACGGCCACCTCGTCGGCCACGCGGCGGGCATGGGTCTCGAATAGCTCCCGCTGCTCGCCGGCCGCCTCGTCGCCCCGGCGGGCACTGGCCAGGTAGGTACGCATGTCTTCGATGCTCAGCCCGACGGCGCGCAGGTTACCCAGGGTTTCGAGGGTTGCGACATCCTCGGGACGGTAGCGCCGGTGCCCGCTTGAGGCGTCGCGCCGCACCCGGTTAACCAAGCCGATGCGTTCCCAGTAGCGCAACGTACTCTCCGGCAGGCCGCACCGGGCCGCAGCCTCAGCGATCGTCATCCGGTCCTCGTCCACACGGCCAGTATCGGAAACTTGAAGCACTTCAAGTCAAGCTCCGCGCCGGCCGGTGAAGCCAGCGGGTGAATCCGGCTGTGCTGGGACCGAACAAGCCAGCCGTGCCCGCGATGAAATCGCAACTGGCTTGCCCCGTCCGTGGCGCTTGATCGGCCGCCTACTACCTCAGTGTTGATCGTGCGGTTCCGCGGTCGCGTCCTGGGCTCTTCCAGTCTCTTCGTGCGCTGTCTCGACACTGACCTGCTCGGCCTCGCCTGCCTGGGGTATCGCGGGGCTGGCCTGCTGTGCCTCAATGCCGGCCTGCGTCGCCTCGCTGTTCAGCTCCTCCCCTGCGCAGTCCCGACGGCACAGCCGGTCGCTCACGCTCTGGCGTAGCTGTAACGCAGCGTCACTGTCGCTGCCTACGGCCAGCGCGGAGATCCGCTGGTTATCATCGGCCGCCCCGCCGTCAAATGACCGCTTGGGCTGTGTCCCGAACTGGTCCTTATGGCGCCGGGTGGCCAGGGTGCCCGGCCAGGTGCTCGCATGCCTGGCGCACCGGCACGCCCGCCCGGCTGGCGGCGGCGCGAACGTAGGCGACCGCGGCGAACAGCGCGTACTGCCAGAAGTCGTCGGCCTGCCACCAGGCGGCCTCAGCGAGCAGGTCCGGTTCGGTCCCGCCGTGGAGGGCTGCTGCGGCCAGCACTGCGTACTGGAGCTTCGTGTTTTGCCGGCCGCGGAACGTGCGCTCGGGCAGGAACCGCTCGCATAGGCCCTCTAGGGGCAGCGGGTCGGCGCGGCTGGCCCCGCACCAGTCCAGCGCGTCGGCGGCGACGTAGAGGAACACTTCGCCGGGGAAGGTGTCACCCTGCGGGTGCAGGGGCGCAAGTTCGCTCAGCAGCTCGAAGATGTCAGGGTCGCGGGCGAGTCCGTCGAGCAGGGTCTGGCGGGCGGCGACGGCGTCGTCGGGCGTGGCGCGCGTTCTGACAGGCATATCCCGACAGTAGGGCAGAACCACCGATCGCCGGGCCCGGGGCATTATCGGTCCGGCCGCCAGCTGCCTGAAGCCATTGCCTGAACGGTCTGCCAGTAAACAGGAGTGTCCTCTTCGCCTGATCTCCCGGGCGGGGCGGCAGGAAGGCCGCTAGCCGGGAACCCCCTGTCCGCATTCGTTACGCGCCGACGCCGGACTGGCCGGCTTTCGTGCTGGCTTAGCGAAGCCCCCGGCGCGGCCAGCACCTCATACCGTCGCGGGTCATAATTAACGGCCACATCCGGACACTACGGGCCAAGGCCGGTTTTCACTCGCATTTGCTCGCCGGCGTGTCCGGTTCAATCCCGCGCCGTGACGACGCGGCCAGATGCGGCTAACTGACTTGGCCAGGTCCAACGGGGCCGTTACAGGTGGGGGCAAGGCGGTGGAGTGCGGCCCGGGCGGACCGCTCGGGCCAGCTCAAGCTGACGGCTCGCCGGCACGAGACGATCCCGGGTCGTGACCCTCACCGCCTGGTAGACGCCATGCCATCCGTCAGCACGGGCCAACTCAGGCGGCAGAGACGACCGGACGGGCCGAGTTAGCTGGCAACGGGCCGGCTCATGTGTCGCCGGGCAAACCGCCGGCCTACAGGCGCGCCCGGGCGGACGGGCCACGGGCTGTGGTCCAGCGTTCCGTGCACGACTGAGTGTCCTTGCAGTACCAGCGGATGTCGGCGCACGCCTGGCCGCCATCAGCTACCAGCAGGCCTAGCGGAAGCGCGGTACCGCACATGGAGCACTGGGCTACCTCCAGCGGCCGGAGGCGGTCGTGCTGCGCGGCCGCCGGCGGTTCCGCCAGTGCCAGACGAGGACCAACCGGAAGCTGCTCAGGTCCCGTTTCCAGGGACAGCGGCATAACTGATGAGGCATGTGGGGCCATGATTCCTCCACGCAGGACACAGGTCACCAAGCCTCATCTCTCTTGACGAAGCCCAGGACGCCCGCTGGTCGTGACGTCATCGGGCAAGCTCGCTCATACCAAGCCCGCTCATTGGTGGGCGGCTCGCTCATACCAAGCCCGCACGTCCAAGGTAGCCACCCATGCCCGGGCGACTCAAGGCAAACCCCCAAAATCCCTCAGTTCTCGCCGGAAGTTCACCGAACGTGCTCGATTCCCTGCACAGCAGGCCGGCCGGCAGCAGGCAGGCCGGCCGGGCCGCCTGTCTGCCGTTAGCTCAAGTCCTCGGCAGAAAGCACGGCCTGCAGAAGGGTGTATCCCGGCTCGGCTGACGCCGACTAGAGTGTCCGCTGGCTGAGCCAGTCCAGCGCCGCCTGCGCGACCTCGCGCCAGCCGTGGTCGATCGTCAGCGAGTGGCCGCGATCGGGGAACTCGATGAAGTCGGTGATGGCCGGTGACTTGTGGTAGAGCTTGCGGGTCGACGTCGTGATGGCCGCCGGCACGGTGTGATCGTTGCCCCCGGCCGTGAGCAGCAGCGGCCCGCGGGTCTTGTTTGCGGTATTCACCTTCGCTGGCGACCGCGGGGTGAAGTTCGCCAGGGCGGCTTCGAACAGGGGCTTGCCCGGCGAGGGCACTGTCCAGCGGTCATACAGCTCCGCTGACTCCTGCTCGGGAAGCACGTTCCCGAAGCCGTACCGGAACTGTTCTGGGGTGAGCGATATCGCCAGGTTGCGGTTGGCTGGCTTGCGCAGCGCGATCGAGGCGACCCTCAGCGCGGAAACAGGCAGATTCAGCACGCCCTTGATGGGCGCAGCGTCGATCGCCACGGCGGCAGCGGCCAGGTCCTGGCCGAGCAGCCGCTGCGCGATGAGGCCGCCGAAGGAGTGGCCGATGACGACCGGAGGGGCCTCAAGCCCGCGGATGATCTGGGCGTAGTGGTCGACCACATCGTCGATGCCCTTGCCCGCCACCCGGCTGGGGTCCCGGCGGCTCTCCTCCACCGTGTCCGAGTCACCCGGCCAGCCCGGTGCGGTCGATACGTAGCCCGCCTCCTGGAACAGCTCTAGCCACGGGCCCCATGAGCTGGCATGCAGCCATAGGCCATGAATAAATACTGCGGGCCTGCCTGGTTGTGTCATTTCGCGCTCTCTTTCCTCAGCATGGCCGCGATGTCCGCAGACCCGGCACCTAAGCAGTTCTACCCCGTCCGCCCGGCCATCAACGAGTCCCTGCGAGAGCCCGGTGTGCGCTAGTGGGTGTTATGAGGCCGTGGGGGCCGAGGCAAACAGGTTGAGCCCCAGCGCTTCTGAGAGGTACCTGGTGATGTGTTGTCCCCGCACGCTGTTGCCTGCCGCATCCAGGGGCGGGGAGAATGTGCCGAGGCCCCCCTTGCCGGGCGACACAGTAACGATGCCTCCGGCGACCCCGCTTTTACCGGGGAGGCCCACGTTGTAGAGCCAATCGCCAGACTGCTCGTAAAGTCCGGCCGTGGCCAGCACGGCCAGCACTCGCTTGCAGTAGCGGGTGTCGATGGCTTGCTCGCCAGTGACCGGATTCACTCCGCCGTTCGCCAGCGTGGCTCCCATCACGGCAAGGTCGCGCGCGGTGACGCGCACAGAACATTGGCGGGTGTAGACGTCGGTGGCCAGATCGGGGTCGCAGTACATGCGGCCGTAGCCGTCCAGGAGGTGGGCGATACCCCGGTTGCGGTCGTTCGTCGCCGCCTCGGACTCGTAAACCTCCTCGTCCATCACCAGACGCCGTCCGGCGAATCGCGACATCGAGGTGACGATGCTCTCGAATTTCTCCTCCGCCGTCGTGCCAGGCACCAGGCTTGTGGTTGCCACGGCACCGGCATTGACCAGCGGGTTCATCGTACGATCGGCGTTAAGTTCGATGGCCATCACCGAGTTGAACGGCAGGCCAGTGCTGTTGACGCCCAGTTTCTGGCGCGCCTCTTCATACCCAAGGGTGTGACAAACCAGGGCGAAGACAAAAAGCTTGGAGATGCTCTCGATGGCGAATTCCTGGTCAGCGTCGCCAACCGAGAACAGCTGCCCGCCAACCCCGGCAACACAAACGCCGAACGCGCTGGGCGACGCCGCCGCCAGGGCCGGAATATAGTCGGCGACCGCTCCCTCGTCGAGATGGAGATAGCGTTCGTAGCCAGCGGAGATGAGGGCTCGCACGTCAGTATCGGACGGCAGCGCCCCCGTTGATACTCGTTCGGTCTCAGGCTCGTCGCCGGGGACGGGATCGTGGTCCATGTTCATCCTCTGACTGGTGAGGGACTGCGCCGCGGATTACCGGTCTGGGTGCGCCATCTCGTCGATCACGCCGGTCGTGGCCAGGATCAGGACGTCGTTCTCGCCGGGTGCCACCTCGACCCCGTAAGTGTCCCGGACCCTGAACCACCGCTTGGAGATCTCCGCGACCCTGTCCCCGTCTCGCTCAATCGTGTACTCGTGGTCGACGATATTGCCCTGGACGTGCAGGTCCGGGCCGTCAACCTTGACGACCCAGCGCTCGCGCACCGGTGTGATCATGGCCTTCTGGACCATGGCCATGCGCCTGCCGTCTGGATCCTCGATCTCCATGCTGTCCTTGACCCGGAGCATGCGTTCCTGGATCTTGCACAGTTCGCGCCCGTGCATGTCCTCGAACAACAATGTCTTGCGGACCCGCAGGGCCTTGCCGTCCACCTTGAACACGTGCTCACCGCGATCGTTCTCGATCACGTAGTCATCGCCGATCGAGATCACGCGCTGCCGCATCTGGTACCGCGTGGCGTCGCGGCCTTCACGCCGTTCCTGCCGTCTGCGAAGCATTTCCGGACCCCAGTCATCCTGTCGAGTGCCAGCCAGTCTCGTGCTCAGGGCTACCGTAGGCCGGGCAGGCGGCGCCGCACGCCACCCGTACCGGGTGAGCCCAGATGGGCAGGCTTCACATCAGAAGGCGGCCGCGGCTGCCGGGCCCGACGACGGAACTGGCGGGTCTGCGGGCAGCTGCCTGCTGCAGCCGAAAGAAAATTCGGAAGCATTGCCGGTGCCCGCATCCCTGTTCTTGCGTGCCCTTGTTGAGTGATGCAGACTCATGGGCGTGGCCATGCCTGAGACTCGCTATGCGCGTAGCGGGGATGTGATGGTCGCCTACCAGGTGCTGGGTGAGGGCCCGTTTGACGTGGTCTATGTGCCCGGCGCCATCTCCCACCTAGAGCTGCAATGGGACGCGGCGGGACTGGCTACCTTGCTGCGCGGTCTGGCCGGGCATGCGCGTGTGCTCGTTTTCGACAAGCGGGGGACCGGCATGTCGGACCGGGTCGCCGGGGTGCCCACGCTGGAGGAGCGAAGCGATGACATCCGGGCGGTGATGGACGCGGCCAGGTCAGACCGCGCAGCGCTGTTCGGCGTCTCCGAAGGCGTCCCGATGAGCGTGGTCTTCGCCGCGTCGCATCCCGAGTGCGTGACCGCGCTGGTGCTATACGGGGGCATGGCCCGCATGCTGTGGGCGCCTGACTACCCCTTCGGGGAGACCGAGCGGGCATACCGTCAGGGAACCGAGCAGGATGTTGAGGACTTCGTCGCGCCCGGAGGTATTGAAGCGACCGTGCGCAGCGGCTTCCCCTCGGCAGACGAAGAGGAGGTCCGGGCGCGGGCCCGCGTGCTCCGGTATGGTGCCAGCCCAGGATCAGGCGCGGCACTGGATGAGATGAACAAGGCGATCGACGTACGTCCGGTGCTCGACGCCATCAGCGCCCCCACGCTGGTGCTGCATCAGCACGCTGACCCGTGGGTCCAGGCCGAGCACGGGCGCTACCTCGCCGAGCACATTCCCGGCGCGGTGTACCAGGAACTGGATGGCAAAGAGCACATTCCCACCGGTGCTTTCGCGCCCCAGCTGCTGGCGCACATCATCCCGTTCCTCCAGGAGGCGACGGCCAGGGAGGCCGTCGAACCGGACCGGGTGCTGGCAACTATCCTCTTCTCCGACATCGTCGGCTCGACCGCGCGGGCGGCCGAACTCGGCGACGCGCGATGGCGGCAGCTGCTGGCCCAGCACCACGCGCTGGTCCGGCGGCAGCTGGCCAGGTTCCACGGCGCAGAGCAGGATACGGCCGGGGACGGGTTCTTCGCCCGGTTCGACGGACCGGCCCGCGCGATCCGCTGTGCCCTGGCCATCCATGAGGCGATGCGCGAACTCGACCTGGAGGTGCGCATCGGCCTGCATGCCGGCGAATGCGAGGTGCTCGACGGCAAAGTGGCGGGTATCGCCGTCTCAATCGGCGCGCGCGTTTCGGCGCTGGCGGCACCGGGCCAGGTGCTCGTCTCACAGACGGTAAAAGACCTGGTCGCCGGTTCCGGAATCGCCTTCGAAGACCACGGCGTCCGGGAATTGAAGGGCGTGCCGGGGGAATGGCGGATGTACGCCGTCACAAACCCGTAGCCCGACGATGCAACAAGCTGCGATTGACTGTTCGCCCCAGCCGGTCTTGAATTAGCGGCTTAGGGAGTATTTGTCGTGGCTAGGCGGATAGAGGGGAATTGTGATGCGCTACCGGGTGAGCGGTGTTCGGCGGCTGATCGGTATCGGGCTGGCCGGGACGGCGATGGTGGCGGCGGTGAGCTTGATGCCGGCTCTTCCGGCCTCGGCCGCGCCAGTCACCGGGCACGCCGCCAACGGCACTTACCTAGCCCTGGGGGACTCAGTAGCGTTCGGCTATGTGCCGCCTCAAGCAGTGCCGGCGCCGAACTATTCTGACCCCCGCTCCTTCGTCGGCTACCCGGAGGACGTGGCTCGAGCGCTGCACATCCCGGTGTCGAATGCCTCCTGCCCCGGCGAGACCACGGCCAGCTTCTTCGTGCCCGGAGCGCCGAGCAACGGCTGCGAGAACAGTCCGGGCTCATCCATCGGCTACCGCACCGAGTATCCGTTGCACGTGCAATACCGGGGCACCCAGATGCAGTACGCCCTCAGGTATCTGGCCGTGCATCGTGACACCCGGCTGGTGACGATCGACATCGGCGCCAACGATGTGTTCCTCTGCCAGGAAACGACGGCAGACGCCTGCGCGAGCACAGCCGAGCTTCAGGCCGTGCTGCAGCAGATCCAGGCGAACCTGACGATCATCTACACCCTGATCCGTGACGTCGCCCACTACCACGGCCTTCTGGTCGCGCTGACTTATTACTCGACCAGCTACAGCGATCCGACCCAGGTGGCCGGCACCGAGGCACTCAACTCGGTGATCGCGTCGGTCACCGAGAAATTCGGCGGGAAGGTCGCCGACGGCTTCGCCGCCTTCGAAGGGCCGTCTGCGGCCTTCGGGGGCTCTCCGTGCGCGGCAGGACTGCTTATCAAGCTTCCCGACGGGACCTGCAACATCCACCCCTCGCCTGCCGGGCACCTGTTGCTGGCCCAGGCAATCGAGGACGTTATATAGGAGTCCTCCTGCCGCAGTAGCCAGCACCCCCAGAGGGAGGTCCGCGGGGTACCACAGGTGCGCCAGGTGCTTCGAGCTTATGGCGCTGGGTGGCCAGGCCGTTCGCCCGGGTCCTGGCATGTCTGGCGCACCGGGACGCTGCCGGGCTGGCGGCGGCGCGGATGTTGGCGACCGCCGCGAAAGGACCTCCTGCCAGCAGTCGTCAGTCTGCCACCAGGCGATTCGGTCCGGGGTTTCGTGGCTCTTGCCCGGCGAGGTACCCCACGAGCAGCGACGGGAGCACGCAGGATTCGTTGCCCTATGGGTCGTCGTGTTCCGCTATCACGGGTACGGCGACTACCCGGCGTTGCTCTCGCTGAGCGGCCTCACCCTCGCCTTGGTCGCCGCGGTGCCGACGTGCGTGGGGTACGCGAGGCGTCGCCGCGACGATAAAGAAGCGGCGTAAAACCGGCCAACGCGGCTTGAGCCTGTACCGGCACACTGGCAGTGGCCGGGAGCCGCCGGGGCCGCTCATCGGGTTGTGGCCGCGGGGCGGGGCTTGCCGGGGGCGACGGTGCGGGCCAGGATCCCGACGACCATGCTGAACGCACCAGACAGACCATCGCTGCCTGGAACGCCATGAACGACCGCCAGGGCGGTGACCCCGCCAAGCTCGCCGGCGCGCTGGTCCAGCTCGCAAGCCAGCGGGAGCCGCCGTCGCGCTTCGTGGCCGGCGCCGACCCGATCGCCATGTCGAGCAGAAGGCGCATCAGCACGGCGCGACCCTGCCGCCACCAGCGTTGGCCGGCCGACGCGCTCGATCGCACGTGCGCATTCCAGTTTCTGGACTGGCTTCCAGGTCAGCCGAAAGAGCGGATGACTTCGGCCAGCGCTCGCCCAGCTGACGGCCGTGAGCGAGGCACTTGCCGGCGACTTCGCCATCGCCACAGCCGCCGCCTTCTCAGGGCTGCTGGCCGACACCGGCCTCACCCCCGCACAGGCCCGCGATAAGGTCATGGACGCCCAGCACCTCCCGCGTGTCCGGATCATCTACCAGCGCGCCCACGACCGCGGCGAGATCGACCTCGAGCGCATCCCCTCAGCCGTACTCGCCATGCCGTTCGACCTGGTGCGACACGACCTGTTCATGGACCTCAAGCCACTGGGACCCGCACGCATCCTGTCGATCGTCGACGAACTCTTCCTGCCCCTCGTGCAGAACTATCAGACAACTGGCTCCTGAGCAGGCACCCTGTCCTATAGCAGAAACGGGATGAGCATCTTCGTCTTGCTTTTGTATTCCGGGTACGCCTGGGGGAAGGTGGCCGCGAGGTTCCGCTCCTCGACGGTTCCGCTGTAATAGAAGTACGCGAGCAGTACCGCGACGACGATCAGGCCGAGCAGGTTGTTGACGAGCGCGGTCCCCAGCACCGCGGTCAGGAGTCCGGTATAGATCGGGTGGCGGACGAACCGGTAGGGGCCTGAGGTGACGAGTTCCGGCTCGGCCCGCTGAGTCATCGGCATCCCCCAGTTGCGGCCCAGGTGCAGGCGGGCCCAGACCGCGAGCGCGATCCCGCGGACGAACAGCACCGCCCCTATCGCCTCGAGGATCACGCTATGCACGGCCAGGCTGCCGCCGCGCAGAACGCCAGCAATCAAGAAGACCGCAATCGCGCTGACGCCGGTCAGCCGTGGCCGCCACCCGCTCTTGACGCTCTCCTTGCTGCTGGCGGCTGACGCGATCCAGTAGCTCCAGAACACGAGCCAGGCACAACCGATGGCGAGTTTGAGCGGGTGCATGCTGCTTCTCCGACTTCTCCGACCGAAGCTGCTGGGCGGACGTTGACCACCGTATGCCCGGGTCCGGTCGCTGTCATCGGCCCGCGGGTGGATCTGGACTCTACCCTCTCCAGCAACTCCTACAACTTCCGCAACTCCTGTGTTCGTCCGTGGCCCGCCGACAGGTCGGTCGCGTCATCTTGGTCCGTTACCTCGTGCTCAGACCGCGGCCCGCGCTGTCTGCTCGACGTGGTGGCGTTCGGGGCTGGCCGACGCAGGCGCCCGCTGAACTCGCGGCGCGGTTACGGTCCTTCCTGCTTGAGGACGTGTTCGAGCAGGGCCGTCAGCCGGAGGGTCTCGGTTCTGGTCAGCGTGCCAGTCATCGGGGACAGGGATCGGGCGATCTTGGCTTCTCCCAGGTCAGCAAGTTGGAGGCCCTCGGCCGTGAGGAACACATCGGTGGCGCGCCCGTCGACCGGGTTGGGTGCCCGCCGCAGGAGGCCCCGTTTCTCGGCGCGGTCGACCAGGCCGGAGATCGTCGACTTGTCGAGTCCCAGGTAGTCGGCCAGCTCGCTCATCCTGACCCGGCGGTCCCTGAGGATGGCCAGCACCCGGAGCTGGGTCAGGGACAGGTCGTGTTCCGCGGCGACGCGGCTGAGCACGGCCGTCGTAGCGAACGACGCCCGGACCAGCGCGCTGATCAGCTCCTGCTGGCCGGTGTCGGCCGACGGCGCCGCGGGGTCAGTGGAGGTCATGCCAGCATGCTACTTGACTTGATTGGTATTCACAACTAATTTAGTGTGTAGTACAAACTAAATGAGGAGGTTAAAGTGGAGATCGACAAGCTGCGCCCGTCGTCCCGTACCTGGCGGGAACACCTGCTCAGCCAGTCCTCATCTCAGTCACGACCACCTGCACAGCCATCTGGAGGTTCATCATGAAAGCCGCTGTCGTTACCGCCTTCGACACCCCGCCTAGGTACCTCGACTTCCCCGACCCCGTCGCCCGCGTGAAGGACGAGGTCGTCGTGGACGTCCTGGCCGCGGGGCTGCACCCGCGGGTCCGTTCCCAGGCGAACGGATCGCACTACACCAGCACCGGCGCGCTTCCTCTCGTCCCCGGCATCGATGCCGTGGTACGCGATCCGAAGGGCCGCATCCGCTACGCAGTCCTGGATGACACCACGCTCGGAACCATGGCCGAGCGCACGGTGATCGAGCTGGACCGCAGCGTCGTCCTCCCCGACGGGACCGACCCGGTGCTCATGGCGGCGGCGATGAACCCAGCGATGTCGTCCTGGGTCGCGCTCCGCCAGCGCATCCGCTTCGGCCGCCGCCAGCGCGTGCTCATTCTCGGTGCCACCGGGAACGCGGGCCGGATGGCGATCCAGGTGGCCAAGGATCTCGGCGCCGGCCAGGTGATCGCGGCCGGGCGCGATCAGGCTCGTCTGGGTGAGCTGGGCGCTCTCGGCGCGGACGAGACCTGCGCCTTCGATCAGCTCGCTGCCGCCGCCGAGGTCGACGTGGTCCTCGACTACGTCTGGGGCCCGCCCGCAGCCCGGGCGATGACCGACATGCTGACCGCCCGGGCCGACCGCAGCCGTCAGCTGACCTGGATCGAGATCGGCTCGGTCGCCGGCCTTGAGGCTCCCATCCCCTCTGCCGCGCTGCGCTCGGCGCGCCTGGACATCGTCGGCAGCGGCATCGGCTCGGTACCTGGACGCGACTTCGCCAAAGAGATTCCCCAGCTCGCCGCGGCGGTCGCCAAGGGCGCCGTCGAGGTCCGAGCCCGGGCCGTCCCCCTGGCCGAGGTCGAGCAGGCGTGGGCCGACGCGGCCCGCACCACCGACCGCATCGTCCTCGTCCCCTGACCAGACCGCCTTCCCCGCGAGGGCCACCGACTCGAAGGCCATCTACTCCTCGCCGGGCGGCTCTGGCGTCAGTCCATGATCAGCTCAATAGCGGTGGCCAGGCGTTCCAGGAAAGCCTCACGCGTGGTGACCTCGTGCTTGATTCCGATGGACGTGCTGATCAAAGTCTGGGCGACCTTATCTGAACGGGCTGCGGTGGCAGCATCCGGCGATTCGGTCAGCGCGGCGTTGAGGAACCCGGCGAATCGCGAGGGATACTCGGCGACGACAGGCCCGAGCCGCCTCCGGCCGTGCCACCCGATAGCCGTCATGGCCGTCCAGGAGGAAGAGGATGACCCAACGCCCGCTCATCACCACGCGCTTCGACGCCTCGAGCACCGCCGAGGAGGTGATCGCCGGCATTGACCTGCACGGCCTGCGGGCAGTGGTCACCGGCGCATCCTCGGGGATCGGGGCGGAGACAGCCCGGGTACTTGCCGCGGCGGGAGCCGATGTCACCCTCGCCGTCCGCGATACCACGGCCGGAGCGCGCGTGGCCGACGGTATCGCCGATTCAGCCGGGGAGCCTCGCCCCGCCGTGGCCGCCATCGATTTGGCCGACCCGGGAACCGTGGCGCGTTTCGCGCGGGACTGGGACGGTCCCCTGCACCTGCTGATCAACAACGCCGGCCTGGTCACGGCCGGCCTGGAACGGACCAAGGAGGGCTGGGAACTCCAGTTCGCGACCAACCACCTGGGCCACTTCGCGTTGGCCTGGGCACTGCACGACGCCCTAGTCCAGGGCGCCCGCGACCGGGGCACCGCCCGGCTCGTGTCGCTGAGTTCCACTGCCCATATGCGCGCCCCGGTCGACTTCGACGACATCCACTTCGAACGCCGCCCTTACGACCCGCAGATCGCGTACGCCCAGTCGAAGACCGCGAACTCGCTGTTCGCCGTCGAGGCGACCAGACGGTGGGGCGCCGAGGGCATTGTGGCGAACGCCGTCAACCCCGGAGGGGTCAAGTCCGGGCTGCAACGGAACTTCACGCCGTGGCAGCGTGAATCGCTAGACGCCGCGGAAGCCGCGGGGGTTTTCACCTACAAGACCATCGGGCAAGGTGCGGCGACCACCCTGGTGGCGGCCGTCGCTCCGGAGTTCGAGCGAACCGGCGGGCACTACCTCGACGACTGCCGCGAGGCGTACACCGTGCCCAACGACGCGGACCTCTCAACCCACAGCCACGGCGTCAAGCAGTGGGCTCTCGACCCAGACACCGCACGCGAACTCTGGTCGGTGTCGCTCCAGACGCTCAACCTGTGACCTGGTGTCGTCTGCGGACACCGCGAAGCTGCCGGGGCCCGCATTCGCGGCCAGGCGGCCCGCGCAGCCACTCGTCGTCATGTGGCCAGATCCGAAGGGGTACCGCGCCGGGTAGACCGTCACCACCTGCGGCAGCGTGCTGGATCTGAAAGTCCCGCGGCCCCTGATTGACGGTGACCTCGAGCAGGCTGGTGAGGCCTGGCCTGGTCCGCGGGCAGTGCCGCGAAGTCCCGGTAGTGGCAAGCGAGCATGCCGGTACCTGCTCGGTAGAAACGGTACAGGTCGGCCAGGGCGCGCTGTCGATCGAGCATTTCTTCCGCCAGCTGGGCTCTGGCGCATATATCTCGTGATAGTCACGGGGCTCTCCTGCAGCACCAGGCCCGTGATTCCCAGATCGGCTACCCTGCCCGCCACCCGCGGGCCGCACGCCACCGAACCTCTGGAACATAGGGCCGCATAGAACCGGCCCTATGTTCCATCGGTACGGCCAGATCACGAGGTGAAACGACCATGTGTGCTGATTTGAGGCATATCAGGGATGGTTTGATGGTCTCCCGGCTGGATTTCCCGGCCGACGGCCCGGCGGGCCTGCTAACTGGCGGCCCACCGGGGTGCCGCCAGCACCGCCAGAGGCAGCCCGGACCGGGGCGGCGGCCATCCCGGTGGTGGCTGCAGAGCCCGGACCAGCGGGGCGACGCAGTTCCCCGTCGGTCGTCCATTCGCTGAAGCCCACCTCGGCGACCAGGCGTGGCTGGACTAGTGCACACCGGACCGCGGCAGCTTGCCGCCCTCGAACGGGGGGCGATCTTGCTCTAGCCGGGCCAGCGTCGCGTGCAGGCTGCGGAAGCCGCGGGGCGCTCCAGACGCTCAACCTGTGACCTGGTGTCGTCTGCGGACACCGCGAAGCTGCCGGGGCCCGCATTCGCGGCCAGGCGGCCCGCGCAGCCTCTCCTTTACTGCGCCGGCTGGGGGTGTCACCCTGGACCGGTGAGGCCGAGGATCATGTACTGCAGCACGCCCGCGGGCCGCGTCGCGTACTCGACGTCGGGCGCTGGGCCGCCGCTGTTGTTCGACTCGGGCTGGGTTTCCCATCTGCTCGGGCAGCTGGAGCTGTTTGCCTTCGGCACCTTCGTCGAGCGGCTGGCGGAGCGTTTCACCGTGATCCGCTACGACAAGGCCGGATGCGGTCTGTCCGGCGGGGACGGGAGAGATCTGTCGTTCGACGGGCAGGTGGCCGCGGCGCTGGCGGTGGCCGACGCGGTGGGCGCCGACCGTTTCGGCCTGTTCGGGGCCTCGCAGGGCGGTCAGATCGCCGCCGCGATCGCGGCGCGGTACCCGGACCGGGTTGGGGCCTGGGGCTGAAGGCGCTGGCCGGGGCCTTTGTCACCGATCCCACCGCCGAGGAGTTGGCTGGATTCACCCGGTTCCAGCGGGCCAGCGCCCCGGCCGCCGTGGCGGCTGAGATGCTGGAGGTCTACTATCGCACCGACATCAGGGCGCTGCTGCCGGCGATCCGGGCGCGTACGGCGGTGCTGCACCGCGAGGCGGACAAG
>Ga0302178_10001994_pt1 | contig 16530 bp, 12 predicted proteins | sample I_Palsa_E1_3_FD_198790 | JGI IMG/M metagenome (GOLD analysis project Ga0302178, IMG submission 198790) | Peat permafrost microbial communities from Stordalen Mire near Abisko, Sweden - I_Palsa_E1_3 | ecosystem: Environmental > Terrestrial > Soil > Palsa > Peat permafrost | place: Sweden... | reverse complement strand
GCGCCGCCGAAGCCATCCGGCGCGAGACCGGCATCCCGGTCAAGCAACCGGACATCCTCGAGGAGTTGCTGGCTCCCGCCCGTGCGCTCATTTCAGCCGGACAGTGGGACGCGGAGGTGGCGGCCGGCCGCGCGCTCAGCCCGCAGCAGGCCGCCACCCTCCTCGTATCGCCATCCCGAGCACACGACACGGACCAGTGAGTCATCGGCCGATTATTTGCATCAATCATGATTTCCGGCTGGGCTGCGTGACATCGTACAAATCGCCGGTATATGTATCGGCCGCCGCCAGCGCTGACGGCCGGGATGCCTTATGCCGCTGTGGCACCGGCCGGAATGTATGGCGCTTCCCTGATCAGGCCTTATTGCGACGGCGCTCCTGCATCACCGTTCCGTCGGCCGGGTGGCACCGTACTATGGCCCGGTGACAGCGCCTGGATACCTGAGTTTCCCGCATATAGCGAACGACATCGTGGTTTTCGTTGCTGCCGACGACGTCTGGCTGGCACCGCTCGCCGGCGGGCGGGCCTGGCGGTTCACCACGGACGAGGCACACGCGGCGACGCCGAGGCTGACGCCGGACGGCACGCAGGTGGCCTGGGTCAGCGCCAAGGACGGCAGCCCGGAGGTCTACGTGGCCAGTCTCGCCGACGGAACCAGTACCCGGCTTACCTACTGGGCGACGTCGTGGGCTCGGGTCAGCGGCTGGACTCCGGCCGGGGAGGTGCTGGCCGTCAGCGCGGCGAACCAGCCGTTCAGGCACTACGTCCGGGCCCGCGCGCTGACGACCACGCTGTCGGGCCGCCCGGGTGCAGAACGCGTGCTGCCGTTCGGCCTGGTATCCGACCTGTCGCTGGGTACGAGCGGGGACGGCGCTCGAGGCGAGACGGCCGCTGCGGGCGGCCGCGGGGCTGGCCCGGTCGGCCTGCTTACCGGTACCTGGGGAAGTTTCAACGCCGATCCGGCCACCTGGAAGCGCTACCGCGGTGGCACCGCCGGACGCTTGTGGGTTGGCCCGGCGACGGCGATAGTCTCCGATGCGCAGGATGCGGCTGGCCAGATCTCGGATCCGTTCCGGCGCGTGCTGGCGGACCTGCCGGGCCAGTTCGCCAGCCCCATGATCGTCGGCGGACGACTCGCGTTTATCGGTGACCACGAGGGCACTGGCAACGTCTACTCCTGCGCGCTGGACGGCAGTGACCTGCGGCGCCACACCGATCACGAGGGCTGGTACGTACGCCAGGCCAGCACCGACGGGCAGCGGATCAGCTACGCGCGCGGCGGCGAGCTGTGGCTGCTCGAAAGCCTGCAGGCAGTTGGGCCGGTCCGGCTCGACATCACCCTCGGCGCCCCCGTGCGCGGCCGGGCCCTGCGCCTGGTCACCGCCGAGGACCATGTTGGCTCGCTGTCGGTCGACCATGGCGGGCGGGCCAGCTCGATCGAGGTTCGCGGCACCGTGCACTGGCTGACCCACCGGGATGGGCCGGCTCGGGCGGTGTCGGTTGTGCCTGGCGTCCGGGCGCGGTTCCCGCAGGTACTAGGGACCGGCGGGCAGGTCGTCTGGGCGACCGACGCTGAGGGCAGCGACGCCCTGGAGATCGGCTCCGGCGACCCGGCACGTCCGGCCGACCCAGCCGATCCGGCCGCCGCTCCGCGGCGGATCGCGGTCGGCCAGGTGGGCCGCATTACCGAGTTGGCGTCGGCACCGGACGGCAGGACGGTCGCGGTCGCGGCGCAGGACGGGCGGCTGCGGGTCGTCGACGTCGGCTCCGGCGAGGTGCGAGAGATCGCCGCGTCGGACAACGGGGTCGTGACCGGACTCGCCTGGTCGCCGGATTCTGCCTGGCTGGCGTGGTCTCACCCGGCCGACTACCCCATCACCATGGCCCCCAATTCGCTCCGCCGGCTGCGGCTGGCGCGGATCACCGACGGCCAGGTGTTCGACGTCACCGACGGGCGGTTCGCCGACACCGAGCCGGTCTTCACCCTCGACGGCAAGTACCTGGCGTTCCTGTCAATGCGCGATTTCGATCCGATCCCCGACGCGCACTCCTTCGACCTCACGTTCCCGTACGGGGGCAGGCCTTACCTGCTGCCCCTGGACGGGGCCACTCCGTCACCCTTCGCACCCGAACTTGGCGGGCGGCCCATCGGCGAGCCCGCGGACAGGCGTGCGGGGGTCGCGGCGGATGGCGACGAGCAGGCGAGTGCTGGCGGCACTGCCGCCGACGCCGCAGCCGACGGGGACGGGGACGGGGACGGGCAGCACGTTGCGCCGGTGCCGGTGGAGACGACTGGGATGGCTGACCGTATCGTCGCGCTCCCGGTGCCCGAGGCCCGGTACTCGGGGCTGCGCGCGGTGAAGGACGGGCTGGCCTGGCTGCGGGTGCCGGTCACGGGCGATCTCGGCCTCGGCGGCGCGCAGCTAGCCGATGACGCGCCGCGGCCGGTGCTTGAGCGGTTCGACTTTGCCCAGCGTGACGTGTGCGAGCTCGCCGACGAAGTGGACTGGTTCGAGGCCAGCGGAGACGGTACCAGGCTCGTCACCAGCGATCACGGGCAGCTGACCGTGATTTCGGCGGAGGGCAAGGCCGACGGCGACAATCCCCACGGCAAGATCGAGATCGACCGGAGCCGGGCCAGGTTCCTGCTCGATCCGCCCGCGATGTGGCGTCAGGCCTACGCAGAGGCGGGCCGCATCATGCGGCACGACTTCTGGGTGCCCGACATGGCGGACGTGGACTGGGACGCCGTGCAGGACGAATACCGGCCCCTCCTTGACCGGATTACCACGGGGTCCGAATTCATCGATGTGCTCTGGGAAGTTTTCGGCGAGCTTGGCACCTCGCATGCCTACGCCTTGCCGGCGAACCGCGGCGGGCCGACCGACGGGCCCGGGCTGCTTGGCGCGGACATCGAGCGCAGCGGCGACGCCTGGCGGCTCACCCGGGTGGTGCGCGGGGACACTTCCGATCCCCGGGCTCGCGCACCGCTTGCGGCGCCCGGCGCCGCAATCGCCGCCGGCGATGTGCTGCTGGCCGTGGATGGCCGGCCGATCGGGCCCGACGGGCCCGGGCCGCTGCTGATGGGCGCCGCGGGCAAGCCTGTCGAGCTAAGCGTCGCGCCCGCCGACGGGAGCCGACCGCGCAGCGTGCCGGTGGTGCCGTTGCGGAGCGATACCAGGCTGCGCTACCTGGACTGGGTCCGCACGAAGCGAGAGCAGGTCCGGGAGCTCAGCGGGGGCCGGATCGGCTACCTGCACGTGCCGGACATGGTGAGCCAAGGCTGGGCGGACTTCCACCGCGACCTGCGTACCGAGATGCTGCGCGATGCGCTGATCGTGGACGTGCGCGGCAACACCGGAGGAGAGAACTCAGAGCTCGTGGTGGAGAAGCTGGCCCGCAAGGTGATCGCCTGGGACGTGCCGAGCGGCCTCATCCCGGCTACCTATCCAGAGGACGCGCCGCGGGGGCCGGTCGTCGCCATCGCCGACGAATGCTCGGCGTCCGACGGCGACATCGTCACCGGCGCCATCCGCCTGCTCCGGCTCGGCCCCGTCGTCGGCGCCAGGACCTGGGGCGGCGTCATCGGTTACGACGACGAGCACGAGCTGATCGACGGAACGCGGATCACCGTACCGCGGCTGGCCTTCTGGTTCGAGGAGTACGGCTGGGGCGTGGAAAACTACGGCGTCGACCCTGACGTCGAGGTCATCATGTCGCCTGACGACTGGGCTGCGCAGCGGGACACCCAGCTGGAGACCGCGGTCAGGCTCGCGCTGGAAGCCCTGCAGCAGCGCCCCGCGGTGCGACCTCCTGACCCGCGCACCAGGCCGTCCAAGCGCCGGCCGCCGCTACCGCCGCGAGCCTAAATCGGTGGGGGGTTCCGGTCCTGAGCCGTAACGTTCCCGGAACGGTGCGGACGTAGCGTGCGGTTCGTGGGTTGGAGTACAGCTAGCGGCCTTGATCGGCGACGGGCAATCGAGATCAGAGCCCGGACGGCCCGGTGGGTGCCCCGGTGCGCCGCGGCAGGATCGGTCGCGCTGATCGGCGGCGGGCTGGTGCTGGCCTACGTGGACCGGCATCTGGTGCCCGCCAGCCTGACCGGCTGGACGGTCTCCAACATCTCCGGGCAGGTAGTGAACATGGCCGTCCCGGTGACGGGCTTTGTCCTCGCGTCCCGGCGGCCGGAGAACCGGATCGGCTGGCTGTTCCTGGTGGCGGGGCTGGCGCTGGGCGTGAGTGGCTTCTCGAACCAGTACGCGCTGCGCGCGCTGGTCGCGGACCGGGGGTCCTGGCCGGCGGGCCAGGTATTTGCCTGGCTGTCCAATTGGACCTGGGTGATCGCAGTCGCTGCGCTCGCCTTCTTGTTCTTGTTGTTCCCGACCGGGCAGCTGCGCTCACGGCGGTGGCGCCGGGCCGCGTGGTTTGTAGGCGGCGCATTGGCGCTGGCCGCGGTAGGTGTGGTGATCGCCGCCAACAGCCAGTGGGCGCGCCCGTTCGCCTTGTCCGGCCAGGGGAGCCCGGGCGGTCTGACCACGTTGTTCTTCCTGACGGCGGCCTTCCTGGTCAGTGCCGGGGTGCTGGTCAGCGTGTCGGCGCTCGTGGTCAGGTTCGCTAAGTCCGCGGGCGAGGAGCGGTTGCAGCTGAAGTGGTGCGCGACGGCCGCGCTCTTGCTGGTCGTCGTATTTGTGGCATCGATCTGGGTGAACTCGGCGTTCGTGAATGTGCTGCAAAGCGTGGCGTTCTTGTGCCTGTGGACGGCCATCGCCACCGCGGTCCTCAAGTACCGGCTGTATGAAATCGACCGGATCATCAGCCGGACGCTTGCCTACGCGATCGTCACCGGCCTGTTGATCGGGCTGTATGCGGGCCTAGTCCTGCTGGCCACGCGCGTGTTGTCGTTTTCCTCCCCGGTGGCGGTGGCTGCCGCCACGCTGGCCGCCGCGGCACTGTTCAGCCCGGTGCGGCGCCGGGTGCAGCGGGTGGTGGACCGGCGGTTCAACCGAGCCCGGTATGACGCCGACATGACAGTGGCGTTGTTCGCGGCCCACCTGAAGGACGCTGTAACCCTCGATTCGGTCCAAGATGACCTGGCCAGTGTCGTGCAGCGGGCTCTGGAACCCGCCCATGTCTCGGTATGGATCAGCCAGCGCGACTGAGGCTGGCTGCTGCTGCCGTCGGCAAGCCCGCTGAGGCGGCCGAAATGCCGGCACCTGGGAAGAAGGAGCCTGCTCCGGATAAACATACGATCTGTGCGTATCCAGGCCTGCCCGTTCCCGGCGATCGAGGGAGTGGTTGATGACCAGCAAGCGGATCACGACGGTGCTCGGGCAGCTGGGACTGATTCAGGTCCGGTACGTGTCACCGGTTCGCCGCGGCGCCGCGCAAGGCCTGGCCGGCCGGGTCTACGAACAGGTCGAGCGGGAATTCGGGGTGCTGGCACCGTCGCTCGCCTTGCTCTCCCCCGCACCGCAGGTGCTGGCCGCGAGCTGGCTGATGCTGCGTGAGACGCTGCTGGTGACCCGCGAGGTCGACCGGGCCACTAAGGAGACCGTCGCCACGACGGTCTCGCTCGGCAATACCTGTCCTTGGTGCGTCACCGTGCACAGCACCATGGCCTCCGGGCTGACTGGGGGGCTGGTACTCGCGGACCGCCCCGCCGAGGCGATCACCGACCCCCGGCTGCGGGCGGCCGCGACGTGGGCGCGGGACTGCGGGACCGAGGAAGGCGCCCTGGTGCATGAACCGGCATGTCCCGCCGAGGAGGCGCCGGAACTGATCGGGACCGCGGTCCTGTTCCACTACTACAACCGCATGGTGAATGTGTTTCTCACCGAGGTCCCGCTGCCGCCGGGAGCTCCGAGGATGGCGCTGGGCCCGGTGATGTGGATCCTGGACCGCAGGTTGCGGCCCGCGGCCGGCCGTCCGTACCAGCCGGGAACGGCGCTAGAGCTGTTGCCGGCGGCGCCGCTACCTGGCGACCTAGCCTGGGCGCGCGGTGATCCTGTGACGGCCGATGCCTTCGCCCGCGGCTGTGCCGCCGTTGACGCAGCCGGCGCCAGGTCCGTGCCAGCATCGGTCCGCGACCTGGTCATGGCCGAGCTGGAAAACTGGCACGGCGAGCGGCGCGGCCCGAGCCGGGCCTGGGTCGAGAGTGCCGTGTCCGGCCTGCCGACGGCGGACCGGGCCGCCGGCCGTCTCGCACTGCTCACCGCGCTGGCCTCCGCTCAGGTCGACCGTTCCGTGGTCAAGATGTTCCGGGCCAGCCGGCCTGGCGACTCCACGCTGGTCGAGCTGACCGCGTGGGCCAGCCTCGCGGCGGCACGGCGAGTCGGCACCTGGATTCCCCGCGGCGCGGCCGAAGCAGACCTCGACCGCGGCAGCACCGGCACCCACCACGCGGGCCCCTGACCCTCCGTAACGACCTGGCAATATAGGCGTACGACCACCCTGGGAGGAGCATGTCATGTTCGCAGACACCGAGGCATTCAGCGGGTTCTCCGTCAGCGATATCGATGAGGCCAGGAAGTTCTACGCCGAGACCCTCGGCCTGCGGGTAACCGAACAGTACGGCCTGCTCACGCTGCGGCTGGCCGGCGGCCGGGACACCCTGATCTATCCGAAGGCCGATCACACCCCGGCCAACTTCACCATCCTCAACTTCCGGGTCGACGACATCGACGCGGCCGTCGACGAGCTGACCAGCCGAGGGGTGAGCTTCGAGCGCTACGAGGGGATGGGGCAGGACGCCAAGGGCATCAACCGGGCCGGCGGCCCGTTCATCGCCTGGTTCACCGATCCGGCAGGAAACATCCTGTCGGTCCTGCAGGACCGGTAACCATAAGGCCACTGCGGGCACGCGTGACGGCAGGCCTTCCCGGATTCCAGCTATCAAGGTCGGCTCACCTGTTATCGTCGGCGTGGCCTGTCTTGTGCTTACCGTCGGAAGGATCGCCCGATGCGGTTGTCCAGAGCGAGTTCCGTCCGGCTGGTGGTCGCTGGTGCTGCCGTGCTGACCGCCGTCGCAGGCGGCATCGCCGCGATCGGCAGCACCGCTGCGCTCGGCAGCAGTGCGAGCCACGCGAGCGATCCGGGCACGTTGATCGTGCACCCGGCGGTGCACCAGGTCCGCGGCGCGTTCATGGCGCCGGTCCCGTTCAGTGACGCCCAGTGCGAGGCTGTCTTCGGGATCGATTGCTACGTTCCCGACCAGGTCGAGGCGGCCTACAACCTGCCCGCCCTCTACGGCCGCGGCATCACCGGCAAGGGCCAGACCATCGTGATCGTCGACGCGTTCGGATCACCGGCGATCGCCGATGACCTGCTCCAGTTCGACCAGTATCTGGGCCTGGGCACGCCGCCGCTGCGTATCGTCCAGGTCGGGCACGTGCCGGCCTTCGACTCCGGCAACGCCGACATGATCGGGTGGGCCGCCGAGACCACGCTGGACGTGGAGTACGCGCACGCTGGCGCACCGGACGCGAAGATCGTGCTGGTCGAGGTGGCCGAGGATGACATACAACATCTCGCGCTCGCGGTCCGGTACGCGGTCCAGCACCGGCTTGGCGACGTGATCAGCTTGAGCTGGGGGGAGACCGAGCAGGCTCTCGGGCGCAAATTCGTCAGCTCGGACAGCTCTATCTTCAGCCAGGCCGCCCGCAGCCACATCACGATCGTCGCCTCCTCCGGCGACAGCGGGGCGTCCGGTCAGGAAAACAATGGCAACTATTACCGCCATCCGGTCGCGAGCTGGCCCGCCACCAGCCCGTTCGTGACGGCGGTCGGCGGCACCCGGCTCAACCTGAATGCCGTCGGCGCTCGCAACGGTCTCGACACGGCCTGGAACGATACATACAGCACCGCGGTGAGCGACTTTTTCTTCGGCAACGACGGCCCGAACCCGCTCGCCACCGGCGGCGGGAAGTCCGCTTACTACGGCAGGCCCGGCTATCAGAACGGCGTGCGGAGCATCACCGGTAACCAGCGCGGCATCCCGGACATCTCGATGAGCGCCTCGTGCAGCGTCGCGGTGAACGTCTTCGAGACCTATACCGGCGGGAATGGCGGCTGGACCGCGTCGTGCGGTACCAGCGAGTCGGCGCCGATGTTCGCGGCCATTATCGCGCTCGCCGACCAGGTGGCTGGCCATCCGCTCGGGCTGGTCAACCCGGCGCTGTACGCGCTGGCCGCAAGCCACGCACCGGGCATCGTCCCTGTGGCGTCCGGCAACAACAACGTCTCATTCTCCGGCGGAACGGTGCACGGCTACTCGGTCCGGCACGGCTACAACCTGGTCACCGGGCTCGGCACCGTCAACGGACAATACCTCGTCCCAGAACTCGCGCGTTCGGCATAGCACGTCAGCGAAGCCGGACCGAAAAGCATTCGATGGTACCGGTTCTAAGGTCGAGATCGTCTGGGGGCGGTGACGTGCTCGGCGAGTAGCTCGGCCAGGTGCCGGCCGCGGGTGCTGGCGAGTTGTTCGAGTTGGGTGCGGCAGGAGAATCCGTCGGCCAGCACGGTCGCACCGGGCCCAGCGGCCCGAACGGCGGGGAGCAGCGCGGTTTCGGCGACGGCCACGGAGACGTCGTAGTGGCCGCGTTCGACGCCGAAGTTGCCGGCCAGGCCGCAGCATCCTCCGACGGCGTCGATGTCGGCGCCGGCCGTGGTGAGCAGGGCGGCGTCGGCGTCCCAGCCGAGGACGGCGTAGTGATGGCAGTGGGGCTGGGCGACGCCGTGGACGCCGGTGAGGTCCGGTGGCCGGTAGCCGTCGGTGCGGGTGAGCAGCTCGGCCAGGGTGTGGGTGGCGGCGGCGACGGTCGTGGTCCGCGGGTCATCGGGCAGCAGGCGGGTGACGTCGTCACGGAGCGTCGCGGTGCAGGAGGGTTCGAGTCCGACGATCGGGATGCCCTGGTCGAGAGCGGGCTGGAGGGCCTTGAGGCTGCGGCGCAGTTGGCGGCGGGCACCGTCGAGTTGGCCGGTGGAGATCCAGGTGAGGCCGCAGCAGACGGGGCGACGGGTGATCTGCACCGAATAGCCGGCGTCTTCAAGGACGCGGACGGCGGCGACGCCGACCCCGGGGCTGAAGTGGTTGGTGAAGGTGTCGACCCACAGCAGAACGGGCTGGCCGGCCGCGGGTTGGTGGCGGGCGAACCAGTGGCGGAAGGTGTGCCCGGCGAAGGCCGGGACGGTGCGGCGGTGGTCGATACCGCCGAGCCGCTTGGCCGTACCGCCCAGTACCCGGCTGCGCATGCTGGCGTTGGCGAGTCGCGGCGTCGCGGCGGCGTAGCGGGCTAGGCGGGGCAGCCATCCGAGGGCGTAGTGGCTGGCCGGCCGGAGGCGGTGCCGGTAGCGCTGGTAGAGAGCTTCGGCTTTGTAGGTGGCCATGTCGACGCCGGCCGGGCAGTCAGCAGAGCAGCCTTTGCAGGACAGGCAGAGGTCGAGGGCTTCGGCGACGGCGTCCGAGCGAAATCCGGTGACCAGAGAGCCGTTGGCGAGTTCTTGCAGGACGCGGGCCCGGCCGCGGGTGGAGTCCTTCTCGTCGCGGGTGGCCAGGTAGGAGGGGCACATCACGCCGCCGGCCGTGGTGTTGTCGGCGCGGCACTTGCCGACGCCGACGCAGCGGTGCACGGCGATGGAGAGGTCGTCGTGGTCGTGGGGGTAGCTGAATCCCAGCCGGTTCCGCAGCGGGCGGGCGGCTGGCAGCCGCAGCCCGACGTCGAGCGGCTCGGGGTCAACCAGGACGCCGGGGTTGAGCCGGTTGCCGGGGTCGAATAGGTGCTTGACGGCTGCGAAGGTGGCGATCGCGGCGGGCGAGTACATGATCGCAAGCAGCTCGCCGCGCGCTCGCCCGTCGCCGTGCTCGCCGGACAGTGAGCCGCCGTGGCCGGCGACCAGGTGGGCGGCTTCGGTGACGAAGGCCCGGTAGCGCTCAGCGTGGTCGGCAAGCGGGAAATCGATACGGGCATGCACGCATCCGTCGCCGAAGTGTCCGTAGACCAGGCCGTCGAGGCGGTGCTGGGCCATGAGAGCCTGGAACTCGCGCAGGTAGGCGGCAAGATGGTCGGGTGGGACGGCGGCGTCCTCCCAGCCGGGCCAGGCGGGGTCGCCGGCCGGGGTGCGGCCACCCAGACCGGCGCCGTCTTCGCGGATACGCCACACAAGCCTGGCGGCCGGTCCGGCGACGATGAGCGAGTCGAGGCAATGGGCGTCGGCGACGAGCCGTCGGGCGGCATCGAGGGCGTCGGCTTCGGTGTCACCGGCGGTCTCGATGAATAGCCAGCCGCCACCCTTGGGCAACTGGGGCACTGCGGCGTCGCCACGGCGACTACGCAGCACCTCGACCAGGCGGGCGTCCATGCCTTCCAGGGCGACCGGGTGGTGCGGGAGCAGGCTGCCGGTGTCCTCGGCCGCGGCGATCATGTCGGGGTAGCCGAGGACGGCCAGCGCGACCGCACCCGGGGCGCGCACGAGGTTGACGGTGGCGGCGGTGATCACGCCCAGCGTGCCCTCGGTGCCGGCCAAGAAGCGGGCCAAGTCGGCGCCGCTTTCCGGGAGCAGGTGCTCGAGGGAATAGCCGGAGATCTGGCGGCCGAAACGGCCGAACTCAGTGCGGATCATCTCGAGCCTGCTCGCGACGATGCGCTCCAGCTCCACCCCGAGCGGACCCGCCGCGCTGAGCCCATCTCGGCCGTAACGGCGGGCGGCGAGGCCCTCGCCAGCCGCGGTGAGGACGTCGAGAGCGATCACGTTGTCGGCGGTGCGCCCGTAGGCCAGCGCCCGGGAGCCGCACGCGTTGTTGCCGATCGATCCGCCGATGGTGGCGCGGGCGTGGGTGGACGGATCCGGGCCGAAGCGCAGGCCGTAGGGTGCAGCGGCCCGGGTGATGTCGTCGAGCACGGCGCCGGGCTGGACGACGGCCGTTCGAGTGTCGGGGTCGACGGCGAGGATCCGGTTCATGTGACGGGAGAAGTCGAGCACGATCCCGGCGCCGATCGAGTTGCCGGCTATGGAGGTGCCGCCGCCCCGGGTCGTCAGGGCCACGGCGTGCTCGCGGGCGACGGCCAAGGCACCGGCCACCTCGGCGGCGTCGTGGGGGTAGGCAACGACCAACGGCGGGACCCGGTAGTTGGAGGCGTCGCTGCTGTATTCGGCGCGGGCCCGCACGCTGGCGTCGAGATCGGTGAGGTGGGCCTGGGCCAGGGCAGCGGCGAGCTCACGTGGGTGGATCGATGGCGAGGTGCTCACGCTGGTGGTCCGTTCGTATGAATCGAGAACAGTAGCCCGTAGTGCCGTGACTCATTTTGTCGGCAGCAGGCGGCTCCTTCCTGCCGAAAAATCGTTTGGCCGGGGGGCGGGTCTAAGTAAATGAAGGATAAGAGAGAGGAACCGATAATGCGTAAGTCCCGTTCCGCTAGCAGGGCAGACGCCGCTCGCGAGGTCCGCAAGCCGGATGAGCAGTGGCGCCAGGAACTGACTCCGATGCAGTACAGCGTCCTGCGTCAGGCTCACACCGAGCGGCCGTTCACCGGTGAGTACGTCCACAACCATCAGGACGGTTCCTACCGGTGCGCCGGCTGCGGCAGCAAGCTGTTCGGCTCGGACGCCAAGTTCGATTCGGGTACCGGGTGGCCTAGCTTCTCCGAACCCGCGGTCGCCGAGGCGGTCGAGCTGCGCTCGGACTACAGCCTGTTCATGCCCCGCACCGAGGTCGTCTGCCGTCGCTGCGGCGGTCATCTCGGCCACGTCTTCCACGATGGGCCGACCCGGACCGGGGACCGGTATTGCATCAACTCCTGCTCGCTGGCTTTCGAGCCCGCGGCGGCGAGCCCGGAGCAGGGCGGCGACGAGGCGGCCCAGCCCGGCTCGGCCCGCGCCTGACCATCGCGGCCAGCTCGGCCCGGGGTGGTCTACGGTGAGTGCGGCAGTCCGGCCCTGAACCGCGAGGAGATGTGATGGGCATGCCCGGCCGTACCGGTGACCACCAGTGGTCACAGCAGCATCTGTCGCACTACGTCGAGGGAGAGCTGCGCCCACGCGCCCGCCGCCGCCTTGACCGTCACGCACGGTCGTGTGTGGAGTGCGGGCGCGGGATCCGCGCGATGCGCGCCCTGGTGTACGCGGTCCAGGGCCTGGACGGCCTGGCGGGCGTTCGCGCGCCTGCGACGATCTTCGACCGGGTCCGGCTGGCCGGGCCCGGCGGCTCATCCTCGTCCCAGCACACCTGATGCCGCCGGCCGGCAGCCGCGCCCCCGATTCCGCAGAAACCGACGCGAGCCTGCTCGCCCGGGCCCAGGCCGGGGACGTCAGTGCCTTTGAGCGCCTATCCAGCGCCTACGCCGACCGCCTGTTCATGTTGCTGCTGCGGCTGCTGGGCGACCGCGGCGAGGCCGAGGACGTGGCCCAGGAGGTTATGCTGCGCGCCTGGCGGGGCATCGCCCGCTTCCAGGGCCAGTCCAGCTACTTCACCTGGCTCTACCGGATCGCGGTCAACGAGGCCAACCGGGCGCTGGAGAAGAAGGCCCGGCGGCCGGCGGGCGTCTCGATCGGGGCGCAAGAGCTGCAGCTGCCCGCTTCCCCCGCTTATGACCCATCCCGGCAGGCCGAGAACAGCGAACTGCGCCGGGTCCTGGGCCAAGCCCTGGCCGAACTGCCGCCCGCGCTGCGGACCGCCATCGTGCTGCGCGATGTCGAGGGGCTCTCCACGCAAGAGGCCGCTGAGATCGCCGGCGTCAGCCAGGCCGCTTTCAAGAGCCGACTACACCAGGCACGGCTGCGCGTCAGGGCCGCCGTCGGCGACCAGACCCTCGTCACCACCGGAGGATGACACGCCAACCGAACCGCCAGTGAGGCATCAAGAGCTTGAAGTCCTGTTTAGCTCGCTGCGCTGAGCGGCCGGATGCCGTCGAGCTCGGTGCCCAGCCTGTCTTTCTCGATCTCCAGGTCGTAGCGGGCCTGCAGGTTTATCCAGAATCGCTCGGAGGTGCCGAAGTACCGGGACAGCCGGAGCGCGGTGTCCGCGGTGATGCGGCGCTGGCCGTGGACGATCTCGTTGATCCGCCTGGCGGGGACATCTATCGCCTTGGCCAGCTGGTACTGGCTGACGGCCAGCGGCGCGAGGAACTCCTCCAGCAGGATCTCCCCCGGGTGCACCGGCGACATGACCGTATTCTCTGCCACTGGCTTCTCCTTAGTGATAGTCAACGATCTCGACATCTTCCGGGCCCGCGTCTGACCAGGTGAAGCAGATCCGCCACTGCTGGTTGATCCGGATGCTGTACTGCCCGGCGCGGCCCCCGGTGAGCTTTTCTAGCCGGTTGCCCGGCGGAATGAGCAGGTCGGTTAAGGTTTCCGCGGCATCGAGGATCGCGAGCTTGCGCCAGGCGACACGCTGCACCGGCCCGTCTAGCCTGCGTGATCGCTGCCGATGCCAGATGGCCTCGGTTTCCTTGTCCCGGAATGAGCGCAGCACATACCTATGATAACGCCGCACGTTATTAACGCAACGCGTTATCATCGGCACGGCCGGGCGCTCAGCGGAGCTTGCGCAGGAACGGGTCCTGCGCTCGGTACGGCCTGACCTTGATCCGGGCGTCCACCACGAAGACCCCGTCCGGCCGGGCGATGACCGGGTTCAGGTCGAGTTCGGTGATCTCGGGCAGGTCGTCGGCCAGCCGCGACACGCGGAGTAGCAGATCGCGGAGGGCGCCGAGGTCGGCCGCTGGCTGGCCATGGTAGCCGCGCAGCAGGGGCGCCGAGCGAATCGATCCGATGAGCTGGTCCGCGTCGATGTTGGTCAGGGGCGTGAGCCGGGCCGCGTGGTCGGCGAGCACCTCGGTGGCCACGCCACCGAGCCCGAACACCACCAGCGGGCCGAACATGTGATCGTCGGTCACACCGACGATCACCTCGGTGCCGTCGGCGATCATCGGCTGGACGAGAACCTGCCGCTGCCGCTCGCCGAAGCGCTCGGCCAGCCTGCGGTAGGCGGCCCGCACCTCGTCCTCGGTACGCAGCTCGACCGCGCCCGCGTCGGTCTTGTGCAGGAGCCCGGGCACGTCGGCCTTGAGCACGACCGGTCCGGCTGCCGCCCGGAAGGCCTCGACCGCCTCGTCTTCACTGCTCGCGCCGGCCAGCTCGACCAGCGGGACACCGTAGCAGCGCAGCAGTTCAGCAGCCTGGTCCGGCGGCATCCAGTCGCCGCCGAGCGTGGTGCGGAGAAACCGGCGTACCAGCGTGCGAGCGTTTTCGGTGTTGACGTCGAGGAAGCTGGGGACCTGGCCCCGCGGCTCGGTGCGCCAGGCCCCGTACCGGGCGGCACGGGCCATCGCGGCCGCGGCCGCCTCCGGGTACCCGTAGGCGGGGATCCGGCCTGCGCCGTCCGCGCGCGGGAGCAGACGGACGGAGTCCGGCTGGTCGAGGACGACCGCGGCCAGCGGGACGCTGACATCGGCCTGCTGGATGGCCGTGACCAGGTCGCCGGTGGCGGCGGTCGGCAGCACCAACGCGATCATCGCGTCGACTTCGTCGTCGGCCCCGAGCAGTTCCAGGCACTGCCGGAAGGTCTCGGCCGAGATGGCGGCCGTGGTGTCGACCGGGCCGTCGGTCGCGCCGGTGCCGGGGACGAGCGTACGGAGCCGACGGCTGGTCAGGCCGTGCGGGCGGTGCACGGTCAGGCCGTGGTCGGTGCAGGCTTCCGCGGCGAGCGCTGCGGCGGAGCCCAAGTTGGACACGATCGCGATCGTGCGCCCGGCCGGCACCGGCTGGCTGGCGAGCAGCGCGGTGGTCTCCACCAGGTCGCCGAAGCCGCGCATACCGATGATGCCGGCCTGCTCGAACAGGGCTTCCCGGCGGGCTTCCGGCGGCCCGCCGTCCACGGCCAGGACGGGCATGCTGGCGCCGACCCGGCGGGCCGTCCGGGCGAACTTGCGCGGGTTGCCGAACGACTCGATGTACAGCACGGCAAGCTTGGTGATGCCGTCGTGTTCCCACCACATCAGCATGTCGTTGCTCGAGACGTCGAGCTTGTTGCCCACCGACGCGAACGAGGAGATCCCGATGCCGAGCCGGGACAGCTGATCGAGCAGGGCAACGCCGAGGCCGCCGGACTGCATGACCAGCCCGACGGAGCCGGGCTGCGGTTGCTGGGCGGCGAAGGTGGCGTCCAGCCCGATGCCGGGCACGGCCACGCCGAAGCAGTTCGGGCCGATTAGTCGCATGCCGTGCCGCCGACACGCGGCGAGCAGGTCGGCGCAGGCGCCGGCGTCCAGCCCGGACGTGATCACCACCAGAGACCGTACACCGCGCTGGCCGCACTGTTCGGCCACGTCCAGGACCGTCCCGGCCGGGACCGCGATCACGGCCAGGTCGGCGGGCTCGGGCAGGTCGAGCACCGAGGACAGGCAGTGCTCACCGTTGATCTGCCGGGCGCGGGGGTTGACCACGTAGAGGCGGCCGGCGTACCCGCCGGTGCGGATGTTGTCCAGGATCGCCCGGCCCACCGTGCCCCGCTGCCGGCTGGCGCCGATCACCACGACCGATTCGGGCGCCAGTATGTGCCGCAGGCTGGCCGTGTCGGCGTGGCGTTCCCGCTCGGCCACCGCGTCCAGGTAGCTGTCCAGGGCGGTGCCGCCGACCTCACTGGGCAGAGGAATGGTCATCTCCATGACGCCGTCCTCGCAGTGACACTGGACCGGCAGGCCGGCGTCGGCGAACACTCTGAGCATCGGGGTGTTGTCGGCCAGGGTCTGCGCGGTGAACGTGGTGATCTGGTGAAGTCGGGCGAACGAGACCAGGTGCTCGAGCAGCAGGGTGGCGATGCCGCGGTGGTGCATGCGGTCCGCCACCGCGAACGCGACCTCGGCCGCATTCCGGGGGCCGTCCGGCCCAGCGGGCACCTGGTAGCTGCCGCAGCCGACCACCTCGCCCGCCGACAGCGCCAGCAGCGCTACCCGGCCGGCCTGGGGATCGCGGCAGATCCGCCGCGCCTCGGTCTCGGCCGCCTGCCGGTTGAGGTTGAAGAACCGCATGTAGGTGTTGTCCGTGGACATCGCCTCGTGCATGGCCCTGACCGCGTCGAAGTCGGCCGGGCCGGCCGGGCGGATCTCGACCGTGGTGCCGTCGGCCAGCAGCGCGTACGCGGGCCCGGCGGCCTGGGCCATGCTCATCTGTACCTCCCGGTCTCCCGGCTGGCTGGCGGATCAGAAGTAAAGGCCTGCGACCGACCGCTCGGCGGGCGGGTAGCTCAGCTCGTCGTGGACCGCGACCACGCCCCGGACCTTCCGGATCCGGGTCATCAGGTTGTGGCCAAGCTCCGCGGTCTCCGGGGCGCCCACGACCGTGACGACGCCATCGGCGACCGTCACCCTGAACAGGGCCGGGTCGATCAGGAACTCATGCAGGATGACGTCGTTGACGATCTCGGAGCGGATCTCCTCGTCCGTGCGGTCGAAGACGGTCAGCAGGTCGGCGCGGCTGACGATGCCGGCCAGGGAGCCGTCCGCGTCGACCACGGGGAGCCGCTTGACCTG
>Ga0302178_10001993_pt1 | contig 16532 bp, 13 predicted proteins | sample I_Palsa_E1_3_FD_198790 | JGI IMG/M metagenome (GOLD analysis project Ga0302178, IMG submission 198790) | Peat permafrost microbial communities from Stordalen Mire near Abisko, Sweden - I_Palsa_E1_3 | ecosystem: Environmental > Terrestrial > Soil > Palsa > Peat permafrost | place: Sweden... | reverse complement strand
ATCTTCCGACATTGTCGGGAAGTCGCCGGCCGCGCTGTTCGACGAGTTCGAGGGCAAAACCGCGCATCGTCTTCCTGCCGGCGATGTCAAGTATCACAAGGGTTTTAGCGGTTTTCTCCCGACCGCAAACGGGCCGGCCGAAGTCAGGCTGGCATTTAACCCGTCGCACCTTGAAATTGTCAACCCGGTGGTTCAGGGTATCGCTCGGGCGCGCGCTGAAGAATTAGGGCAAGGGGCGAGCGCCGTGCTACCGGTTGAGATACATGGGGATGCTGCGATTTCCGGTCAGGGCATTGTCATGGAAACGATGAACCTGTCGAATACCCGCGGCTTCGGTACCGGCGGCACAATACATGTGGTTGTGAATAACCAGGTTGGCTTCACGACTTCCGACCCAAGAGATGTCCGGTCGTCATTTTATTGCACCGATATTGCCAAGATGATCGAAGCACCGATCCTACATGTGAACGGCGACGATCCTGAGGCGGTCATCGCCGCAACGCGCCTGGCCATTGATTTTCGTGCGACGTTCAAGAAGAGCGTCGTTATCGACCTGGTTTGCTTCCGCCGTCATGGCCACCAGGAACAGGACACACCGAGCATCACGCAACCACTGATGTATCGCTCTGTTATCGACCACCCTGGTGTTCGTGCCCTGTATGCAAAGAAGCTTCTCGATGAGCGGATTTTGACCGCGGAAGCCGTGGAAAAATATATTAATGACTATCGCGAGGGTCTTGACTCTGCGCAATCGACTGAAGAGAAGCCGTCGATCGATCAACAGAGCCAAGAGGTCGGCTGGCCGCAGTTACTCGATGGAAACGTCGGTCGAGTCACCTACGCTGCGCCCTTGCCAGACCTCGTTCAAAGGCTCGCACTTAACATCACGAGCGTACCTGAACAGTACGCGCTGCATCCACTCGTGCGAAAAGTCGTGAGCGCCCGTCGCGAGATGGCGGAAGGCAAGCGTCCTCTAGACTGGGGTATGGGCGAACATCTAGCCTTCGCCTCACTTCTCTACTCGGGTATTGACGTGCGACTCAGCGGGCAAGACAGTGAGCGCGGTACGTTCAGCCATCGTCATGCGGTACTCCACGATCAGAAACGAGCGATTCGCGCCGAGGGCACATACATTCCGCTGGACAATGTGTCGGATCAGCAGGGGCGATTTTCGGTGACGAACTCAATTCTGTCGGAAGCCGCGGTTCTAGGCTTCGAGTATGGATACTCGATTGTTCGGCAAAACGCGCTGGTGTTGTGGGAAGCGCAGTTCGGCGACTTCGCAAACGGGGCACAGGTTGTCATCGACAACTTCCTGTCGGCAGGCGCTGCCAAGTGGGGGCAACATAGTAACGTCACGATGCTGCTTCCGCACGGTCAGGAAGGCGAAGGCCCGGAACACGCATCGGCGCGCCTCGAACGCTATCTGCAACTATGTGCACAGAACAATATGCGGGTGGTTCAACCGACTACGCCCGCGCAGATTTTCCACATACTGCGGATGCAGGCAGTGCTGCTCGAACGCGTTCCGCTTATCGTGATGACGCCGAAGTCGCTCCTGCGCCACCCCGAGGCAGTCAGCAGTCTCGATGATCTCGCCAAAGGCCGCTTTAACGAGATTCTTGCCGAATTACCGTCGAAGAGCGCCGATTCCAAGGTCGACCGGGTCATCCTGTGTTCGGGTAAGGTCTACTTCGAGCTGCTGGAACGTCGGCGAAAAAGCCAAAAGAACAATATCGCTTTGATTCGCGTTGAGCAGTTATATCCCTTCCCCACGAAGCAGATCAGTTCAGAACTTGCGCGCTATCCTAATCTGAAAAGTGTCATCTGGTGCCAGGAAGAGTCGAAAAACCAGGGTGCGTGGCATTTCGTCATGGAACAACTCATGGAAATTGTGAAAACACCTGCGGTTCTGCGCTATATCGGACCCGACGCCACCGCATCGCCCGCGCCAGGCGACAAGTCCATGCACCTTGCACGTCAGGATATGTTCCTGCACGCGGCTATCGAGGCGTGAAGGGTTGGCTTAAAGATGATTAATCCGGCTAGTGTCGATTAGCCGATAGTTCCTTCCAAATACTGGAGAAATGCAAAATGAAATTCTCTGTTAAAAAAGAGATTCACTCTGACGATATTGCGACGCTTGAACGTGCGATGAAGTCCGTAGACGCTGACGCGGACGTCCACGTCGACGGTGATCAGAAAATAGTCACCGTCGATTCGTGGCTCATGCCCGAAGAGTTCATTGTGGCTTTTGTCGAAGAGGACTACGACGTGAGAATTATGGAAGCCTAAGAGATGTCGATGAATCGGCGTTGCCGGCTGGTTGAGCCGGTCACGTAGATGCCCTGCGGCCCGCGACACCAGCCATGATGAATGAATTAACGCGGCTTGCTGTAGTCGTTTTCTATCCAGGCCTCGGCACTCGTTTGGCTTAACTTGAAATTCGGTGCCACGCGCACTTGCGCCAATTGCACGTCGCCGTCATCCAACGCGCTCAACAAGGCATAAGGGTCGTATTCATCGGGGACGATATCGAGCGTAACGGTGATCCGGCCCGACGGCGCCGAGACAACCAGGCTCTTGTGCAGCATCGCGCGCAGTTGCTGTTCGTGGCGGCGCAGCACTTCCGAGGCGGTCTTGACCAGCGTATTAAACGCATTGGTGTCGAGCGGTTTGGGGTCTTTCTTGTTGCGCCCCATGGTCCACGGACCGACCAAGGCAGGCTCGGGTTCGCCGTCCTTGATCATTTCCACGGCCCAGCCCTCGTCGTCTGGGTTTTTGATAACGCGCGCGGTCCACCCGTCGTTGCGCCACAGTCTAGGGTCCTGCGTGGTGGGGTTGCGGCGCAGCCCCAACATGTCGTCGGCTTCATCATCGTCTTGCAGGGTTAAATCAGTCATTGCGGCATCGCCCACGGCTAAGTCATTCAACCCGCCATTTTAGTCGAATTCGCTTCCGGCCCCGACCCGCAATTGCATGAATCGACCAATTGGCAGCCTGATTTGTCCTTCAGACCGCTACCGCGGTGCGCATCGTGACAAATTCTTCGGCCGCCGTCGGATGAATCCCCAGGGTTTCGTCGAAAATCTGTTTAGTCGCCCCCGCCCGCAACGCAATCGCGATACCTTGCAGGATTTCCCCGGCATCGGGGCCGACCATATGGCAGCCCAGCACCTTATCGCTATCGGCGTCGACCACCAGCTTCATCAGCGTACGCTCGTGAATGTCGGTCAAAGTCAACTTCATGGGACGAAATCGGCTCTCAAAGATACTGACCTTATAACCCGCGCTACGCGCCTCCTCTTCGGTCAAACCCACCGTCCCGATAGTGGGCAGGCTGAAGACGGCAGTCGGTATCAATTTATAGTCGACGGGCCGATATTCTTGCGGACGGAATAGGCGGCGCGCCACGGCCATGCCTTCGGCAATCGCCACGGGCGTCAGTTGCACGCGCCCGATGACGTCGCCCAGCGCCAAGATCGACGGCTCCGTACTGCAGTACTCGGCATCGACCTTGATAAAGCCCTTGGCGTCGAGTTCGACCTGGGTGTTCTCCAAACCGAGGTTATCCAGCATCGGTCTGCGGCCGGTCGCATAGAATATGCAATCGGTTTCCAGAACTCGCCCGTCTTTCAGGGTCGCGAGCAGATGACCGTCTGCGTGTTTGTCGATGCGTGCGATATCGGCGTTGAATTGCAGATCGAGGCCTTTATGACGCAATTCGTCACGCAAATGTTCGCGCACGCTGCGATCGAAGCCGCGCAAAAACAACTCGCCGCGATACAACTGGGTGGTTTGCGCACCTAAACCGTGGAAAATGCTCGCAAATTCGACCGAGATATAGCCGCCGCCCACGACCAACACGCGCTTCGGCAAGGCGGGTAGAAAAAACGCCTGATTCGAAGTAATCGCGTGCTCGGCGCCCGGAATATCGGGCACCTGCGGCCAGCCGCCCGTGGCGAGCAGAATATGCTCGGCGCTGAAACGCTGGCCGTTGACCTCGACGGTATGGGCATCGCACAAGCGCGCATGGCCTTCATATAAGCTGACGCCGCTATTATCGAGCAACGTGCGGTAGATCTCGTTAAGACGCTGAATTTCGCGGTTTTTATTGGCGATCAGCGTCGCCCAGTCGAATTGCGGCGTACCGGTGGTCCAACCGAAACCCGCAGCTTGCTCGAAGTCTTCATGAAAATGCGCGCCATAGACCAAGAGCTTTTTCGGCACGCAACCGACATTGACACAAGTACCGCCCAAATAGCGGCTCTCGGCCACGGCCACGCGCGCGCCGAAACCTGCGGCAAAACGGGCGGCACGCACACCACCTGAACCTGCACCTATTACGAATAGATCGAAATCGAACGCCATTGTTGCTCCTTAGGGTCGCTTTCGATCAGTATGCCATTTAGGCAGCAGGTACGCGTTTAACCTCCTTAGCCTGCCGTTTCAAATTTACGCGGCCGACCGCCTTTCTGACCATTCTCGCGCGAAGCCTGGGCCTTTACAGCACTGCTCATGCCTCCGTTACGCGCAGCAATCACCGTGGAAGCCATATCCATCAACGGCTGGCTGGCTGACACCATGCCCACAATCGACATGCCTGTCGCGCGGATCTCCTGAGGAAACATTTCGGGCAACTGCACGATGTTCGGTACCGCCGTGAGGTCACCAGCACCGCCTGCACAGCGACCACCGCGAGCAGCATCCACACGGTAGGCGTCGCATTGATTTAAATCACTAGGGTGCGCAGTCAGCATATCGGTGAGCCGATACAGGGATGTTTTCGAACGAATAGACAAAAGTCATCTGCGAGTTCAGTACCGAGAACGTCGGTGCAACAGTCAGCGTCAAATCATAGGGCACTGCCGTATAGCTTGCTTCGTTCATACCTGTCGACGATACGCCGAGGCAGAAAAAGCATGCGTCGTAGCCAGCCTAGTTGCATTGCCAGCGTCGAAATCTTGAGCAGATCGGGCTGCACAATTTCATGTACTTTTGTGGCTTTCGGCCCATGACTGCTGCGCCCGATCAGCAAAATTTCCTGCACCCGCGCATCGAGTAAAGCTTCGCGCGACACGCCCTAGCCAACCATCCCGCTGGCGCCAAAGGTAGTGACTTGCATTCGATACTCCGGTAAGCCTCGTCTCTTAGTCCGGGGAGATAAAGCACGCAACCTCTCCAAACTACACTACCAGGTTAAAGTAATCATCATGCTTATGACATAACGCTAGGGCGTGACGTCCCTGGCTGGCGAGAAAATTGAATACGGCGGTGCGGAATGCCAAACTGAGCTTGGTGCGCCGGCTGCAATCCGTTCTCACCGGTTGCCATAGCCTGCGGGAACAATAATTTATGACCTACCTCAAACCATTGAAAAACTATGCGGATCAACTTGATCAGTTGATTGCACGCGGTATGCAAATTACTGACCGAGCTAAAGCGATGGACGCTCTGAAACGCATTGAAATCGCACTACGCGTCGATATTTCCCACACGCTGGGCAAACGGGATAAATTTGCCTACCTGAAGCCACTGCTATTTCACCGCGAGTTCAGTGAAAAATAGACAAGGATAGCGGCGTCACGCGTCATCATGAACGGCTAGGTAAGCATGCACAATTGTTTTAAACAGGCCGCAACATGGTGTCAATTGCTCCAATTCAAAGTTAAGCTGCGGCAGTGCAACTCTAGGGCGAACATCGGCAAGCCACGGAATCAAGACTAGCCAAGCCACTACTTGGCGTCACTTGACTTCCAGCATTCAAACCACCGCCTGCAACCACCAGCGCTCAAGCGCCTTCGGCCGCATAAGATCGACAGCCTGACCGATCCGCGGCGTGGCCAGTTGGACGCCGCGCTCGGCAGCCAGCGCATGGATGCGGTCGAAAGGCTCGTGCCAAACGTGCATCGCCAAATCGAAAGTGCCGTTGTGTACCGGCAGCAAGCAGCGCCCGCGTAAATCAAGGTGCGCCTGTAAGGTCTGCTCGGGCTGCATATGAACATCGGGCCAGTTCTTGTCATAGGCGCCGGTTTCCATCAACGTCACATCAAACGGGCCGTATTGCTGGCCGATACGTTTAAAGCCGTCGAAGTAGCCGGAGTCGCCGCTAAAAAACAGCCTCAAATCGGGAGCCAAAATCACCCACGATGCCCATAAGGTTTGATTGCCATCCGACAGACTCCGTCCGGAAAAATGCTGGGCCGGTGTTGCCACCAATTGCAGGCCCTCAATGTGGGTCGATTGCCACCAGTCGAGTTGACGAACTTTGGCAGGATCGACACCCCAACTTATCAGCGTGTCGCCGACACCCAGCGGCGTGATGAAATGCTCGACCTTACTCGCCAGCGCGTCAATCGCCGCGCGATCCAAATGATCGTAGTGGTCATGCGACAAAATCACGCCTTTGATCGGCGGCAAATCGGCAAGACTAATCGGCGGCGCATGAAAACGGCGCGGCCCCAACCACTTAAACGGCGAGGCGCGTTCCGAGAAAACCGGATCGGTCAGCCAGAAAGCGCCATCCAGTTTCAGCAATACCGTCGAATGCCCGAGACGAAACAAGGTGCGATCCGGTGCTACCTGTAATTGTTCTCGACTCAACGTTTGCACGGGAATAGCGTGTGCCGGCGTGGTATGCGCCGGCTTGTCGAACAACACTTTCCATGCCAGCGCCAAGCTTTTGCCGAGGCTGGCTTGACTAGTCGCCACCACAGCATTGCGGAATTTACCGTCGCGGTATTGCGGCGATGCCGCATAAGCGGACTCGGTTTCAGTCGTAAGCGAATTGGCAGTCATCGTGTCGAGATTCCAGGAACAGGTAAGACGGACATTTGAAATTACACTACACAGTGTAGTTTTTATCCAGAAGAAAGTAAACTCCTCAGTGTAAAATCAAAACTCCTTATTTCCGACACACTGCCATGCCCGCCCCACAACGCCTGACCGACCGCAAGCGGGAAGCTATCGTCCGAGCCGCCATCGAGGAATTTCGCACTTCAGGCTTCGAGGCGACCAGTATGGACCGAATCGCCGCCAGCGCAGGTGTGTCCAAACGTACGGTCTACAATCACTTTCCCAGCAAGAGCGAATTATTTGCGGAAATCCTGCTGCAGCTATGGCACAGCAGCGCGGCGCAAGAAGCCCCCGTCTACCATCGCGAGCGGCCGTTGCGCGAGCAATTGCTCGAAGTGATTCAGCAAAAAATGCAGACGCTCGCCGACACCCATTTCCTCGACCTGGCGCGCGTCGCCATTGCCGAAACAATACACGCGCCGGAACGTACCCAAAGCATGGTGGCACGTCTTAGCGAGAAGGAAGAAGGCATCACGACCTGGCTGCGCGCAGCTCAAGCCGACGGCCGTATCAAACCCGCAGCACCCGAATTTGCATCGCAACAATTGCACGGCCTGCTGAAAACCTTCGCGTTCTGGCCGCAAGTCACGCTGTCGCGTCCGCCCTTGGACGCAACCGCGCAACGGCAGATTGCCGCATCGACGGTCGATATGTTTTTGGCTTATTACGCCACGTGAGGCGCGGCGCCACGCTCGGCCAGCGTCGCTCATGCAGGCGCATGACATTGAAAATGGCGCTGATCCGAGCTTATACGCACATTCCTTAACCCGACACTGACCTCCCAGGAACCCGCTATGTCCAAACCCATCCGCTGGGCCATCATCGGTAGCGGCAATATCGCCGCGCGTTTCGCCAGCGATTTCGCCCATGTCCAAGGCGCAGAGCTGGTCGGCGTATTGTCCCGGCGAGAACCGGCGGCACGCGAATTCGCCGCGCGCTTTGCCTTACCCAAGGTCTACACCGACTTGGATGCGTTACTGGCCGCCGACGTGCAGGCCGTCTATTTAGCCACGCCCCATACAGAGCATCCCGTGCATGCCTTGGCTTGCCTCGATGCCGGCGTGGCTGTGCTGTCGGAGAAACCGGCCGCGCCGAATTTGCCGACGCTCGATGGGGTACTGGAGATGGCAGACCGGCGCGGTGTGTTGTATATGGAGGCCATGAAAACGGCCTTCTATCCACTCTACCAACGCATCAAAGCGCTAATCGCCGACGGCGCCATCGGCGAGGTTAATTTCATCAACGCCGGCTTTGCCTTTAACGCCGCCGACCGTCAGCACGCGGTATTCAATCCGTGGTTGGCGGGCGGCAGCCTGCTCGATGTCGGAATTTATTCGGCGTTTCTGGCCTGCGATATGTTGGGCGCACCGCGCCAGGTCAAAGCCCTGCTCGAAATAGGCTCGACCGGCGTCGACGAAATGGCGATGCTGAGCTGCCGGCATGAGCGCGGACTGGCTAGTCTGTTTTCCGGCTTGATGTCGGCCAGCGACGGCCGCGCGGTCATCGGCGGCAGCGCCGGACATATCGTGATCGAAGGCAAATGGTGGAATCCGCGGCGCGCGCAGCTGGTGCCGGCTCAAGGCGACAGCGTGGCGCTGGCGGCCGACTTTATCGGCGGCGGCCTGTGTTATGAAACTCAGCATTTCACCGACCTATTGCACGCCGGCAAGCGGCGCAGCGAAATCTTGAGTTTTGAGTTGTCGCGGACAATGATACAAACGCTGGATATGGCGCGCGCGGACGCGGGCTTGCGGTTTCCTTTCGAAGCTTAAGAGCGGGTTATAAACACCTCTATTTACCGGCCGCGAGGAGCGGTCCTGCCGTTCCTTTCTAAGCTTGAGGGCGGAATACAGGCGGTTCTATCTATCGCCGTACGAGTAGCCCCATACGGGATGCCTGAACTCCACTATAGTGCCCGCCTGAGTTCAGGCGCAGTCCGCGCCGTTATACTTTTTGAGACGCCATGATCACTTGCTACGCCCATCGATATGCCAAATGCCTATGCTGGCTTTTGGCATCAGCGCTGCGCGCCGGCAAGTCACCCATGGCCGCGTGCGACTGATCTACTCGCTGTGCATGCAGTGCCTGACTCAAGTCACTGACGATAATACCGCTCATCCACAAGGATGACTAATCTAGGAGATTAGCTATGCTTCCCGCAACGATGCCAATTAATATTGGCAATACCGCATTTATGCTGCTCTGTGCAAGCCTGGTCATGCTGATGACGCCAGGCCTCGCGTTCTTCTACGGTGGCTTGGTGGACCGTAAGAACGTGCTGACCGTCATGATGCAGAGCTTTATCTCATTGGCATGGACCACGGTGCTGTGGTTTGCCTTCGGGTATTCCATGTGTTTTGGCCCGACTTGGCACGGCATCATTGGCGACCCGACCTACTACGCCTTTCTGCGTGGCATTACCTTGCAATCGATGTTTACCGGCAACGATGCCGGCATCCCGCTGGTGGTGCACGTCGCGTACCAGATGATGTTTGCGATTATTACGCCGGCACTGATTACCGGCGCATTCGCGAACCGCGTGACCTTCAAGGCTTACTTCCTGTTCCTGACGGCGTGGCTGGTGCTGGTGTATTTCCCTTTCGTGCATATGATCTGGAGCCCGGACGGCATCTTTGCAAAGTGGGGCGTGCTCGACTTCGCCGGCGGTATCGTGGTGCACAACACGGCCGGTTTCGCCGCCTTGGCTTCGGTGATCTACGTGGGGCGCCGTCATATTGTCAGCCACAAGCCGCACAACGTGCCGCTGATCGCATTAGGCACGGGCTTGCTCTGGTTCGGCTGGTACGGTTTTAATGCCGGCTCCGAATTGCGCGTCGATGCCGTGACGGCTTCGGCCTTCGTCAACACCGATATTGCCGCTTCGTTTGCCGCCGTGACCTGGCTCGCGATTGAATGGTTTAACACCAAGCGTCCGAAGTTTGTCGGCTTGCTAACCGGCTCGGTCGCAGGTCTGGCCACAATTACGCCGGCAGCCGGCTATGTATCGCCGACCACGGCCGCCATTATCGGCATTTCCGCGGGTCTGGTCTGCTTCTACGCAGTGGCATTGAAAAACCGCATGGGTCTCGACGACGCACTCGATGTCTGGGGTGTGCACGGTGTCGGCGGCCTGCTCGGCACGGTGTTGCTCGGTGTGTTTGCCTCGAAAGCATGGAACTCGGCAGGCGCCGACGGTCTGTTGCTGGGCGGCACCGATTTCTTCTTCAAACAGTGCGTAGCGGTCGTGATTTCCGGCGTCTGGGCGTTCGCGTTTACCTGGGCCATGCTCTGGCTGATTGACCGCATCACGCCGGTCAAAGTTGAGGCTTCCGCGCAAATTAGCGGGCTCGATGGCGAGTTGCACGGCGAAGAAGCTTACCTGGACGCGGCTTAATCCGGCATAGCGTTCGCGCAATCGACGGCGCTGCAACCGGGTGGCGCCACCCTTAAAAAATCCACCCGGGCGTATCGCGGGCCTCTGTGCCCGCCTGCAAAGGCGCCAACGCCTACAATTGTTAGCGATGCGATCGAGCAAGCCATATGGCTTGCTTTTTTTACATCTGCCGCCGTTCAAACCCGCCGCCAACTGGCTCCTGTGCAACCCCCTTATGTGCGAAAAGTAGCAAATGAGCGTATAAATTAGTCTTGACTCGGTTAACTCATGCCATCCCGCGACACCCTGAAAAAGGTATCACCATGACCCGAAAGACTCCCATCGAACGCTACCGCAATATCGGCATCAGCGCACATATCGACGCCGGCAAAACCACCACCACGGAACGTATTCTGTTCTATACCGGGGTCAATCATAAAATCGGCGAAGTGCATAACGGCGCCGCGACCATGGACTGGATGGAGCAGGAGCAAGAACGCGGCATCACCATCACCTCGGCGGCCACCACCGCATTCTGGAAAGGGATGGCTGGGACGTTCCCTGAGCATCGCATCAATATTATCGACACCCCGGGCCACGTCGACTTCACGATTGAAGTCGAGCGCTCGATGCGCGTGCTGGACGGCGCCTGCATGGTCTATGACGCGGTAGGCGGGGTCCAGCCTCAGTCCGAAACCGTATGGCGCCAAGCCAACAAATATAAAGTGCCGCGTATCGCCTTCGTCAACAAAATGGACCGGGTCGGGGCCGATTTCCTGCGCGTCGAGAAACAGATCCGTGAGCGGCTGAAAGGCAATGTGGTGCCCATCCAGATCCCCGTCGGCGCCGAAGATCATTTCCGCGGCGTGATTGACCTGGTCAAGATGAAAGCCATCATCTGGGACGAGGCGAGCCAGGGTGTATTGTTCGAATATATCGAGATTCCCGACGAGCTGCGCGCCATGGCCCAGGAATGGCACGACAAAATGGTTGAACAAGCGGCCGAGGGCGACGAGGTCTTGCTCGATAAATACTTAAACGGCACGCCCTTGACCGAGGCCGAAATCAAGCATGGCTTGCGGGTACGCACCATCGCCAATGAAATCGTTCCCATGTTGTGCGGCAGCGCCTTCAAGAACAAGGGCGTGCAGGCCATGCTCGATGCGGTGGTCGACTACCTCCCCTCGCCCATCGACATTCCCGCCATCCACGGCCACGACGAACACGACCAGCATGCAGAACGGCATCCGACCGACGAAGAACCATTCTCGGCGCTGGCCTTCAAAATCATGACCGACCCCTTTGTCGGGCAATTGATTTTCTTCCGCGTGTATTCGGGCGTGGTGAATTCCGGCGACACCGTCTACAACCCGATCAAGGCCAAGCGCGAGCGCCTGGGCCGGATCTTGCAAATGCACGCCAACGACCGCAAGGAAATCAAGGAAGTGTATTGCGGCGACATCGCCGCTGCGGTGGGCCTAAAGGATGTGACAACGGGCGACACCCTGTGCGCGCCGGAGCACATCATCATCCTGGAGCGCATGATTTTCCCGGAGCCGGTGATTTCGCAAGCTGTAGAACCCAAGACCAAGCAAGACCAGGAAAAAATGGGGATTGCGCTGAATCGTCTGGCCCAGGAAGACCCGTCGTTCCGCGTCCACACCGACGAAGAGTCGGGGCAAACGATTATCTCCGGCATGGGCGAGCTGCATCTGGAAATTCTGGTTGACCGGATGCGCCGCGAATTCAACGTCGAAGCCACTGTCGGCAAACCTCAGGTGGCGTATCGCGAAACCATCCGCACGATTGCCGAGAACGTCGAAGGCAAGTTCGTCAAGCAGTCGGGCGGGCGCGGACAATATGGCCATGTGGTGATCAAGATGGAACCGCAAACGCCCGGCAAAGGTTATGAATTTGTCGACGCCATCAAGGGCGGAGTGGTGCCGCGCGAATTTATCCCGGCCGTCGACAAGGGCATTCAGGAGACCCTCAAGGCCGGCGTGCTGGCCGGCTATCCGGTGGTCGACGTCAAGGTGACGCTGACCTTCGGCTCGTACCATGACGTCGATTCGAATGAAAATGCCTTCCGCATGGCCGGCTCCATGGCCTTCAAGGACGGCATGCGCCGAGCCAGCCCGGTGTTGCTCGAACCCATGATGCATGTCGAAGTCGAAACCCCCGAAGACTTCACCGGCAACGTGATGGGCGATCTCGCCTCGCGGCGCGGCATGGTGCAAGGCATGGAAGACATCCCGGGCGGCGGCGGCAAGGTAGTGCGTGCCGAAGTACCGCTGGCCGAAATGTTCGGCTACTCGACCTCCTTGCGCTCACTGACGCAAGGGCGCGCCACTTACACGATGGAGTTCAAACACTATGCGGCAGTGCCGCCGCAGGTGCTGGAACAGGTGACGGCGCGGGCGGGGGGTAAAGGACGTTGAGATAGCGAGCGACATGTGAAAGAAGTGCGGTGGATCAAGGTGTCGGATCTTTGGTCCACTACTAGCCCCCCCCTAGGTCGCCGCTATAAAGCCAATCATTTCGGCAGTCCGGACGACTTTATGCACTTGACCCTTACCCAGGGGCGCTAAAGCGCTGCAATGCGTAAGCGTAAAAATGCAATTGGCTATGGTAGCCCAGCCCGCGGGGAAATGATTTCGGCGGCCGACCACTGTTGCCGTCGTTATCATCCAGACCCAGCTTGAGCTGAACCAAGCCCGGGTATTTATATCCCCCGAAGGTCTTCATTTTTGTCATCAGCCCGCGATGCGGCTGTTTTGCGTAGTCGAGCGTGACGGCGATGCCGTGCGGTTTGGCGTAGTCAACGACAAGATCGCCGTCCTTCTTTGCGAACTGAGCCTGCCGGTTGTTGAGGAGGACCGGATCAAGCAATATCATCACCGGCTGCTTGGGCAATGCAACCCGGCTTTCGATCGCAGCCATAAAAACCTGCGCGGAACCGCCCCCCATCGAAAGGCCACTCACCAAGTCTAAATGTACGCACTGCGGCGGCGCCAGTAACTTGGCGAAAAGTTCACCAATACGTTTCGACGCTTGATCGATACTTCCAGTCAACCCCAGCCCGCTCTTCATATCCTGACCCGCATCGCGCATGTTCTTTGTGCCATTAAAATAAACACGCAAATGCAGTGATCGAGAACCGGTGTCACTCACTATGGTCTCGCAAGCGATATTCATATGTGTCTTTTCCACCAGCGCTTTCAGTTCATCCACCTCGGTTGCAAGCAACGGCCCGATCGGACCGAGTCGGTCCAGGAAAGTATTGTCGTAAAACGCCAGATCTGAACCAAGATCCGTTGCGAAGCTCGCCAGGGTTTTCCTGACTACTTCACGCTCAGTTTCACCGGCGTGCAAACAATCATGCGGTGTTGCTTTACCTAGTGTCAGAGCGAGCTGATGCACTTCCAACGCGTCGAGATTTTTGATGGAATTTTCTGGATTGGCTATAGTTCCGATCTTGGGACCAGAGCACAAGTCATTGTGCGGCGTGTACTCTACGACTTGCGCTGGACTGCGATCCAGCACAACACGAACGTTCCGTAGCGCCGCAGTGTCAGCAGGTCCTCCCCGCACGCAACCCAGCCGCCCTCGGAGTTCGCTTAAACTTTGCAACTCGGGGACACCACCGGCAGAACGACCAGGCGCGCCAACGCGGTGCGGAGCGTTAGGGCGTATGTCAGATTCGGTCTCGACGGTCGGTGCACAGAGTAAAAAGGCTCGAATCGAAGTATTTATGCTGCTCATGGCATCCATCCAGTCAAATGTCATAAGGTCGCCCAGGCCCAAAAACCAGTTTATGAGGCGCGGCGGCAGTGCAGGGTAATCGCGTCATGCCGAATTGCCGCAACGCGTCCATTTTTCCGAAATTACCTGAAAATCGATAAGTCTTACTGGACGAGCTTCGACGGAAACACCCCACCGAAACTTAAGCCTTTGTCACGCCTATCGGACAGGCGCCGCACATGCGCAGTTCACTTCGATTACGTAACACGATGTTAAGATTGCAAAACTTTGAGAAAGTCGATACTCAATTCCCAAGCGACCTCGGCGCCAAGCGAGATGACTTTACGTCGTTTGACATTTGACCATCCGACTTATTCAAGGCCTATCATAGGATCGCCCCGTAAGCGCGCGAGACAATCATTCGACTATTGGTATTGCTGCAAGCTTTCTGGAAAGCGGCGCCTGGGCGGCCGGGAGGAATGTGCTCGCCAGCACTGTGTTCTAATAGGCGCGACACGATTCGATCGGTGCTTCGTTTTTTAAGACCTCAATTCGCCAGGGTCGCACCACCAAACGCGGTTTCAGTCGATACTTCCGCGTGCAACCATGCTGCCAAACCTCGAATAAGATTTCGTCAAGCATGGTGGATATTTCTGTTGAGGTTCAACTTGTTTGCGAGCCTTGCGGAAACTGATGGTGACACCCGAGGATCTTTACCTAAAGGAATAAATGCGGCGACTTTCACTCGATTCAGCAAGAATCGCAAACGATATGATCGATGCAAGCTGTCCCGCTCAGGTAGTATTAGAGACCGTCAATTGGCGTCGCACCCCGCAAGGCCAAGGTGCATTGGCGGAATTGGGCGCAATGACCCTGGCTTCCTGGAGACGAGAACAGCCGCCGATCAATCGCGCCTCTTATCAAATTACTGATATACGTGAACACCGCGACATCCGCGCGTCCAACTCGTCCATGCAGTCGGCCCCACAAGCCCCGAGGTTCATACAACCCGCAAACACGGCTTTTTCGTCTAACTCAACGCATTTTCCGGCGCCCCAAACCAATGTGTTTTGTGCCGCAACAAACACTCCATTAAATCAGGCACAAACAGCCTGGGTCGAAATACCCAGGGATAACCCAAGCATATCCATGGCGGCTCCATCCGCCATGGAGTTTACGGTAGATGAACCGCGACACGCCTTGATTGCCAAGAGCAATCTCCAGGATTTTTCGGGACCGCCGTTGCCTTCGGGCGTTTCTGTTGACAGTCGTGCAAGCGGATTGTCCCAGTCATCCAGCGATTCCAATTTTTCTAGACAATATCCGCCCGCCTCACTTGCCAATTCTTTGGTAATCAGAACCTCAGGCCCGGGTTTCACTGGCTCAAGGGCCGCGCCGTATGCCCCATCGCCTCAGGCTTCCGACTCAAGTGCCCCCCCGGTCAACTCTATCCGTTGCAGGCACAAGCCCGGCGGTATCGTCGATGCCGAAACATTTGTCGGATGTCCCGTCACGGATGATGAAAGGTTTGCGGGCAACAAGAAAGCACAGCAGAGAGTTAGGACGCGAAGATCAAGGTTTACGAAAGCTGCAGCGCTAGGCAAAACGACAGGCGAGGTTGAGCGAGCAGCACAAGACGTCCGCGCCGCCGCCAAAGGCTTCAGCAGCCGACAAAAGGCTGAGGAGACAGCAAGAGACCTCCGCGCCGCCGCCAAGAACTTCAGCGGCCGGGAAGCCGCTGAGAAGGCGCAAAAAAAAGCCCGTGCCGACATCAACGGCTTCAGCAACCGACAGGATCAAGACGACGCCCGTGCAGCCCTCCTGTACGGCCCCAATGCTACGCGGTTCGATCTTGAAAGAATTCAACAACGCGAAAGAGAGCTGGCAAAGCTAGAAGGTATCGATGTCAAAGAGTTTCGCCGTCGGCAAATGTAAGCAAAATGGGCTTCCCCGGAGCGTCCTATTTCCGGGGGACAATCAGCGACAGCGCCGGCCCTATCCCGCTCTCGAACCGGAAGCCTTGCGCTCGGTGGAGTTACGTCGATTTTTACTTCTATTTCTAATTCGAATCGAACATGGGAACACAGTGCACATGCAGCTTATCTGCCGGACACACTCGGCTCAGCAAAAAGACACGCCTGTCTTGGGCTTATAATGACGATCGGTGATTATCGACGACGAGACCATTATGGCAACCTCAACCTTGCCGGAGAATTCCGCAACCCGCATCGCCCAACTCTTTGTGCGCAACTTCGGCGGCAAAGAAGGCGACATACTGGGATTTAACACACTGGGAACCATCTGGTATAGCGAGCCCGGCTGGACCGCCGACGATCAGCGGGCCGGCATCGCATGGGGTGTCGAAGCGGGTTGGTTCACTCGCATGGACAGCGGCATCAAGCTAAGCGGTGTGGGCTACGACAGCGGCAAGTAAATCGGATGCGCCGCGAATTCAACGTCGAAGCCACTGTCGGCAAACCTCAGGTGGCGTATCGCGAAACCATCCGCACGATTGCCGAGAACGTCGAAGGCAAGTTCGTCAAGCAGTCGGGCGGGCGCGGAC
>Ga0302178_10001992_pt1 | contig 16536 bp, 12 predicted proteins | sample I_Palsa_E1_3_FD_198790 | JGI IMG/M metagenome (GOLD analysis project Ga0302178, IMG submission 198790) | Peat permafrost microbial communities from Stordalen Mire near Abisko, Sweden - I_Palsa_E1_3 | ecosystem: Environmental > Terrestrial > Soil > Palsa > Peat permafrost | place: Sweden... | reverse complement strand
CCGCACGCCTGCCGTCATCGCAACGCTCGCCGCCACAACCGCAATATCGGTGCCCGAGTGGCAGCGAGCGGCAAAGGCCCGAGCCGCACCCCAACGAACCAGATCCACAAGCTCGTCGTAAAGAGCACTCATCACGATCTCGTGGGTGTCCGGGCAGCGCCCTGACAGGCACGCACGAGTCCGCGCGGTGTAGTGTCTGCGCGTGGGGATCGATCAGGAGTCTGGAGCTCGCCTGGGTGGATACCGGGTGCAGGAACAGATCGGGCGCGGCGGAATGGGTGTGGTGTATCGCGCGACTCACCTTCACCTCGGTCGCGAGGTTGCGCTGAAGCTGCTGGCCCCCCAGTACTCGGACGCTCGGGACTTCCGGGAGCGGTTCCTGCGAGAGTCGCGCATGGCGGCGTCCCTCGAGCATCCCAACATCGTCACCGTCTACGACGCGGGCGATCTGGACGGGACACTCTTCATCGCGATGCGGTACGTCCGTGGGCCTGACCTCGCCAAGCTCCTGCGCGAGCACGGACCCGTTTCGCCGCAGACGGCACTCTCGATGCTCGATCAGGTTGGCGGCGCCCTTGACGCCGCCCATCGGCTGGGCCTGGTGCACCGCGACGTCAAGCCGGCCAACGTCCTGTTTGACGCAGGCCACTGCTACCTGACCGACTTCGGACTGTCCAAGCGAGCGGGCGTGAGCGAAGCCTCGGCCGCGCTGACGAGAACCGGAGTGTTTCTCGGGACGATCGACTACGTGGCACCCGAGCAGATCCAGGGCGGGGCGATCGACGGCCGCACCGACATCTACGCGCTCACGTGCATGCTGCACGAGTGCCTGACCGCCTCGCGCCCGTTTCCCAAGGACTCCGAGCTGGCGGTTATCAACGGACATCTCAACGAGCCACCTCCGCGCCCTTCCAAGCTCCGGCCGGACCTGCCCGCCGCGATCGATGGGGTGGTCGCGACTGGGATGGCGAAATCCCCTGGGGACCGCTACCCGACGTGTCTGCAGCTGACCGCCGCCGCGCGCGCGGCGCTCCAAGGCGTCTGGGCGGAGACGGTCACGGACACGCCGCAGTACAGCGAGATCTCCTCTGTCGTTGCTCATTCCCCGGCGCCAACCAGCGTCGTGTCAGCCGACCAGCCGTCGCTCACCGCGTCGAACCCCGGGGGGACCGGACCCGACGCCGCCCCCCGCCGCACCCGCAGCCCGCGGGTCCTCGGATCGGTGGCTGCGCTCTGCGCGGCGGCGATCGTCGCTGTCGTCATCTTGACGAGCGGGTCGAGCGCCGCCAAGCACCCGCACACGACCAAGACCGTGCTCGGACCAGCCACCCATCGCGGCGCTGAGGCCTCGACCTCCGGGAAAGGCCAGGGTTCGGCGACCCAATCTGGCTCCGGCTCGCAAACGACCGGCACCGCGCCGGCGGCGCGCGTTGTCGGCACACCGATCCAGGTCGGAAAGGACCCCGTCGGGATCGCCGGAACCTCCCGTCTGCTGTGGATCGCCAACTTCGGCGCATCGACCGTGTCGCGAGTCACTCCCACCGGGGCGGTCCGGACCGACATCGTCGTCCCTCCAGGGCCGATTGCGGTGCTTGACGTCGGAACCACGTTCTGGGTCGCAAGTGCACAGGCAGGCCTCGTCACACCGATCAGCGTCGCGACCGGCCTGCCGGGGAAGCCGGTGCACGTCGGGAACCGTCCGTCCTGGCTGGCGGGCGACGAGGATGGCGTGTTCGTGTCGAACGTCGCCTCGGACACGGTTAGCGTGATCAACCCGCGCACCGACTCCCTGATCGGCGCCGCAATCAAGGTCGGGTTCGTCCCTCGCGGTATCGCCGCTGGCGGCACGGCTGTGTGGGTCGCCGACTCCGACAGCGACAACATTGACCGGATCGTCGATGGTCAGGTGATCAAGACCATCCGCGTCGGCCGCCGCCCGATCGGCGTCGCCGTCGGTGACAACGCCGTGTGGGTCGCGAACGAGGACGACAACACCGTCTCACGCATCAACCTCGCAAACGACTCGGTCAAGGAGATCAAGGTCGGCAAAGCTCCATTCGCGATCGCGTTCGGCCTGGGATCCGCCTGGGTCACCAACAGCGGCGACAACACGGTCACCAGGCTCGACGGCGCAACCGGCGAGCCGGTGGGACGCCCAATCCCAGTCGGCAAGGACCCCACAGGCATCACCGTCATCCCCAACACCAACTCCGTCTGGGTGACCAACCGGGGATCCGGCACGGCCATGCGGATCCAGCCCTGAGACCGCCGGCCGCGGTCGAAGCTCCACCGCCGCCGGGCGGCCGAGAAACTTCATCCGGTCGACCGCGTTGGCTAGACCCGCCAGGGCGGAACTGCGGGGACCGGACCCGCAGAGTACTGCGGGTCCGGTCCCGGCTCAGTCGATCACCGCGCAACCGGCATCCAGCGCGTCGTACGTGTCGTTCTCGAGCAGGGCCTGGGAGGCCGTATTCGCGAGGCCAGTGGTGGAATTCACGCTGCTCTGGTCGCGCTGCAACAGCACCGAGTAGACGTGGCACGTCTCCTCACTGCCACTTCCTTCGCCGCCGGCCGGGAAGGCCGAGATATCCGCGACCACGTGGTGGTGGACACCAGCATGGGGACTCGGATTCGCGGTGACCCTCGCGGCGGCCGAGGCGCCGCCAGCACCTGCCAGGGACATCGCCGCGATGACCGAAAGCACGGCGATAGACCGGGCGCCGCGTGCCGCGAACGCTGCACTGATGAAGCTCATGACTGCTTCCCTTCTGTTGGGTGACTGGTTGGTAGGTGCATCATCACGCCAAGGCGATACGTCGACCAGGCACCCTAGGGTTGGTGTCTGCCAACCCCTCGAGACTCGCACCGCTCAGCGAGTCATCACACCACGACCCGAGCAATTGCGCGCGCGCCTGGCGGTGAAAACGTCGAGCCAATCGGGCTGCCCACCGGCGCTTCCATCGTTGTAGTCATTTCGGCACAGGGCTCGATTGGGGATCACGACGACTCACGAGCTCAGGTCTCACTCGATGATCGCGGTGAGGCCTGCGCATCCCGGGGTCTCATGCTGTACGCGCGTGCGGCGATTCTCGCTCGTCGACCGAGTTCGGGTCGAGCGCGTAGATCACGCCGGCTGCGCTGTGCTGAAGATGGGTAAGCCGATCTCGGTTCGCCACGCCGAACTGTCCGGCGTGTCGGTGTCTGCGACCGCGTAGTACTCACGGATCGGCCCGGCGACGCCGAGCTCATGACGCGCGACGTGAGCGGCCAGCGTCCCATAGGCCAGGTCAAGCCCCTCAACAGGCCCGTGATGGGTGACGGACGCGAGTTCGGCTGCGGGTATGACCGTGGGGCGCACACGGCCGACGGCCTGGATTTCCCCGATGTACGGAATGAATACGGTCGCCTGACCGTGCTCGTTCGCGAAGAGATCGTCGTCGTAGATCCCGCCGGCTGGACCGACCACGAGGACGTCGTGGGCAGTGAGGGTCGCGCGGAGCTCGCCGAGTGCGCCGCGCAGCCACAGTCCGAGGCCTTTGATCTGAACCGTCTCTGTGATCGCGGCCGCACGAGTTGCCTCGACGCTGCGGTGCGTAACCGACGGCGACTGACCTCCGGGCCCGCCATCCAGCAGATTCCGCAGTGACGCGACCGCCGCCTGCGTCTGCGCCAGGCTGTCCTGCAGCGTGTCCAGATGCGAGGCGATCAGGGCGTTGCGGGTCGCCGGGTTCGGCGCTGCAAGCACGTCACGGATCCGCTCGAGCGGCATCTGAAGGTCGCGGAAGCGGCGTATGACCTGCGCGGTGGGGATCTGGTCTGCGGTGTAGCGCCTGTAATTGGTGTCGGGGTCGACGCCGGCGGGCTCAAGCAGCCCGATCTGGTGGTAGTGGCGAAGCATTTTCACGCTCATGTGCGTGGCGCGAGAGAAGTCGCCGATCGAGAGGGCTGCGGTCATGGCCGTAGTTTGAGGCCTCCCACAGTGGGAGGGTCAAGGGCGTCGATCAGGCTTGACTCTCCCATCACGTCACGCCTGATGCTCTCTTGCAGCCGGCTTGGAGCCGGACCGACACATCAAGGAGCAGCAGCATGTCTCACACCACAGCGCAGGAGATGGAAGCAGTCGTTATCCAGGCCAGCGGGCCGCCAGCGCAGTCGTTGGCCTACCGTTTCGAGCCGGTGCCGGAGCCGGGTCCGGGGGAGGTGCTCGTCGAGGTACACGCAGCAGCGGTGAACCCGCTCGACATCGCTGTTGCCGCGGGTGCGCTCGGCGCGCCGTGGCCGCTGATCACCGGCAGCGACTTCGCCGGCATCGTCGTCTCCGACGGCGACCACGCTGGCCAGGAGGTGTGGGGCAACGGACCATCGCTGGGCATGGCGCTGGGCGTGAAGCGACAGGGCACGCACGCGCGCTTCATCGCCATTCCCGAGACGTGGCTGTCACGCAAGCCTGAGCGCCTGACGATGGCCCAAGCCGGCGCTGTCGGGCGAGCGTACTGGGCGGCCTGGGACACGCTGATCAACACCATGGAACTCTTGCCCGGCGAGACGATCCTGATCACCGGCGGAGCCGGGATGGTCGGCCAGGCCGCGACCGCAATCGCTCGCTGGCGTGGCGCGGAGCCGATCATCGCCGACCGGCGCAGGCCCGACGGCATTGAGCACTTCATCGACACCAGCTCAAGCGACATCCGCGAGGCGGTGCTCGAACTCACCGATGGGCGCGGTGCCGACCTGGTGCTGGAGACGCTCGGCAACGCGCTGTTCGAACCCGCTCTTCGCAGCCTTCGGTTCGACGGTCGGATGGTCGGGCTTCACAGCGACCCCGCAGTGCCGGTCGAGTTCGACCTGACTCAGCTCTACAGCCGGCAGATACACGTCACGGGACTCGCCAGCGTATTCACCGACGGGGCCCACGTCGCGGGCATCTTCGACCAACTCAGTCCGCTGTTCGACCGGGGCATCCTTGCCCCCCCGGCCGTGAAGACGTGGCCGCTGGAGAACAGCGCCGAGGCATATCAGACGGTGCTGGACGGAGCGGGCGGAATCAAGCAGGTGCTGTTGCCGATCGGCAGCGGGGCGTAGGGAGGGAGCGCCGCCCCCGCGCCTGCGGACTCCATGCGAGCGCTGCGGTTCACCGAGTTCGGAACGCCAGCAGCGGCACTCGCCGCCACGCGAGTGCCGCTGCCGGCCGCGCTATCGCCGCTCGAGAGCCGCCCACCCGAACGCGAGGCCGAGCAGGCGACCCGCACCGAGACCCAGAAGCGCCGCGCTGCCGATCCGCGACTGCCGGAACGGTCGTGAGGATGAGGCAGCACTGGGCGATCGGTTGCACCCACGCAGACCTCCTTTGCCCGCTCGACGAGCATCTCGTCGCCACTCGCGACGGCCTCCCTTTGCGCGCGGAATCCGCGCATGCGTCTGCCACACCGCTTGCGGATTCCTGTGCGCGGTCAGGTCGACGCATGGCAACCGGCTCGGAGCACGAGGCGGCTGCTGGCGATCAAGAGCAGCGGCCGGTGTCCGGCCGCTGCGCGTGGCCGCTCTCGCCGGCCCGGGCCTGGAAGCAGCGACGGGCGGTCGTGGCCCGTAGAGCGGCGATGCAGCGACCAGCCGATCCCTGGCGTCGACGACACGTTTGTACCTATCGCACAAAGTCGCTCGACACAGCCTGCGCGGCCGGTCGCCCGCTCAGACCGCTTTAATGCGATCGGGTTCGCCGCGGACTTACCGGTCCGGCGCCCACGGACCGAGACGCTCGTTCGTCGGGTGGGCGGCCACGAGGCGCATGAGACCCGCATTCGTGCTCGCGCCGGGCGTTAGACGGTTACGCCGAGGATTGCCGTCCTGAGAGCGGACCGTCCCGCAGTTGTGCTCTCGGGCTGTGCGGCAAGTCCCGTGATCGTCATCTGCCGATGTGCGTTGGCGCGGCGGGTAGGTGCACCGTGACGCGTAGCCCGCCGGCGGCGCGGGGGGTGAGGGTGAGGGTTCCGTCGTGTGCTCGAGCGATGCTGTTGACGATGGCTAGGCCGAGGCCGACACTCGTGTGGTCGGTGCGTAGGCGTTCGGTGCCGCGAAAGAACGGCTCGACGAGCGTGGAGACGGACTGTGGGGTGAGCTTCTCACCGGTGTTCTCGACGGCGAGCTCCACGCCGTTGGCGCGAGCGCTCGTCGTGACCCACACGGTGCCGTGGTCGCGCAGATTGTGGACGATCGCGTTTTGCACGAGGTTCGTGGTCAACTGCAGCAGGAGCGCGTGTGATCCGATGGTGGTAATCGTCTCGCCGGAGGTCTCGATGGTGACGCTGCGACTTTCTGCGAGGGGGAGGAGTGTCTCGGTGGCCTGTTCTGCCATGAGGGATAGATCGACCTGTTCTTGGGTGAAGGACCGCTGGTCGGCGCGGCTGAGCAGGAGCAATGCTTCGGTGAGGTCGATCGCTCGGGTGTTGACCTCGTGAAGGCGGTCGACGAGGTCGCCGTCGTCGCGGTTCGGATCGTTGCGGGCGACGTCGAGCAGGGTTTGCGTGATCGCCAGCGGGGTGCGCAGCTCGTGGGAGGCGTTGGCTGCGAATCTCTGCTGTTCGGCGACGTGTGCCTCGAGCCGTGCGAGGAGGCCGTCGATGGTGTCTGCGAGATCCTTGAGCTCGTCAGTGGGCCCCTGGAGCGCGAGGCGCTCGTTCAGATTGCGCTCGGAGATCTGCCGCGTAGTCACCGTCATCGCGCGCAGCGGTTGCAGCACCCGGCCCGCGACCAGCCAACCGAGCGCGATCGAGACGATCGTCATGATCGCCACCGCGATCCCGGACTGGATGAGCCCCTCGTGGAGACCGTGGCGGTCACGTTCGAGGGACGCAGCGTACCTTTGGCTCACATTGGGGGCGACGCGCGGGTTCGCCAAGACATGGTTGAGGGCGCTCGGGTTGGTCGACCCGGGCCGGGGCCTGTTCGCGACGATCAGGTCAACCCCGGTGTTGCTGCGGAAGAGCAAGTAGGTCGTCGCGAGGAGCGCCAGTCCCAATACCAGGAACAGGCCGCTGTAGAGCAGGGTCAGTCGCAGGCGCACGGTCCTCGAGGGCAGGTGGAGCGTCCAACGTGGTGCGAGCCTGGTGAGCGAGAGGCGCGACATCGTCAGATCCGGTGGCCGCCCTGGTGGGTGAGTGTGAGCCGAACACTCAATCCAGGGGCTCTATCCACGGTCTCCTGCTTCACGTTCCGGTGCTTGATGTTGTCTCGATGCGGTATCCGGCGCCGGGCACGGTGGTGATGATCGGGGGTTCTCCGAGCCGTTTGCGCAGCGCCGAGAGTGTGATGCGCACGGCGTTGGTGAACGGGTCGGCGTTCTCATCCCACGCCCGGTTCAGTAGCTCTTCGGCGCTGACGACACCCCCTTCAGCGGCGAGGAGGACTTCGAGGACTGCGAACTGCTTGCGGGTCAGCGCGACGTAGCGGCCGTCGCGGTGGACCTCGCGGCGGAACGGATCGAGCCGCAGGCCTGCAATTTCTCGCACCGGCGGCCGGTGGTGGCCTCGGCGGCGGTCGAGCGCTCTGAGCCGGAGCACGAGTTCTCGGAGCTCGAACGGCTTGGTGAGGTAGTCGTCGGCGCCGAGTTCGAAGCCGGTGGTCTTGTCATCGAGCCGGTCGGCGGCGGTGAGCATCAGGATCGGCATGCCGCTCCCGGAGGCGACGATGCGTTTGGCGATCTCGTCACCGGAGGGCCCGGGGATGTCGCGGTCCAGGACGGCGATGTCGTAGGCGTTGAGGCTGAGCAACTCGACAGCGGTGGCGCCGTCAGCGGCGATGTCTGCGGCGATCGCCTCCAGGCGCAAGCCATTACGGATCGCTTCCGCCATGTAGGGCTCATCCTCAACGATCAACACGCGCATGCTCTAGATGCTGCCAGCCCGAACATATCGTCGGCGTCTCGAAAAACGCATACGTTCTGGCAACACGACGCTGCCTTGATTGGGGGGCGTGAGCTTCAGCAAGCCAGCGCGAACAGGAGCCCGCCGGACTCGATCGACTGTGTACGGCCTGCGCCGCGGGTTTGATCCGGGCACGGTCTCCACGGCCTCGGACAAGCTGCGTGCCTTTGAGCGGGCGACGCGGTTTTCGGACCAGACGTGCGCGGCCATGAGCGCCCACGGCGACTCGCTTCCCGTCGCCGCGGGGCAAGGCCTTGATGTCAGTCCCGACCCACAGGAGAAGACATGAGGAGAGAACGACGGCCGTTGGCCGCGCTCGCCCTGATCGCCATGGTCGTTCTGATCAGCGCGTGCGGCGCAAGCGCACCGGCCACCACCGCCACCGGCAGCGGCGGTGGTGGGGACCTGACCGCCACCGCCCACGCGAAGGCGGTGAAGTTCGCGGAGTGCATCCGTAGCAACGGTGTCAGCGAGTTCCCCGATCCGGACGCGTCGGGGCAGTTCGCCTACGGGATCCCGAGTGCCAGCTCGCCGCTGGACCCGAGCAGCCCGGCGTGGCAGCACGCGATCGGTGCATGCAAGACCCTGGAGCCACCGAGTTTCATGCCCACGCACTTCACTCCGACGCAGCTCTCGGCGCGCCTGAGGTTTGCTCGGTGCGTGCGCGCCAACGGTGTGCCCGACTTCCCAGACCCGACCGCAACTGGGCCGCTCATCGACGTGTCGAACGGTTCGAGCATTCCGGGGCTGCGCGCCACGATCCTGAAGTGCATCCGTCTGAATCCGGCGGCGGTCCAGTGAAGCGCTCGACGTGGGCGCTGGGCGCAGCGGCCGTCCTGGCTGTCATAGCCGCCGTCGGCGGCGTGGCCGTGACGTCTGGCGCCAAGCCGGCAAGCGCGGCCGCGCCGCCGGTGCCGGCGGACACCGCGCTGGTGCAGAAGCGGACGCTCTCGGCCACGGTCCCCCAGGACGGGACCCTGACCTACCGAGCGCGACCGGACGGCTCGCCGTACTCGGTTGTCAACCAGGCCCGCGGGACATACACCACGTTGCCCACCCTCGGCCAGGTCATCCACCAAGGTCACGTGCTCTACCGGGTAGACCAAAGCCCGGTGGTGTTGCTGTATGGCTCGACGCCTGCCTATCGGACCCTGTCAGCCGGTGCGACTGGCGCTGACGTGGCTGAGCTCAACACGGATCTGGTCGCGCTCGGCTACGCCACCCCGGCCGAGCTCAGCCCAACCTCCGTCTCATTCGGGTCGGCGACCATCACGGCCGTGGAGAAGCTCCAGGACGCCCTGGGGGTGACCCAGACGGGCACGCTAACCCTTGGCCAGGCGGTGTTCGAACCCACCGCCGTGCGCGTGACCACCGTGTTAGCCCAGCTAGGAGGCGGCGCTCAGCCCGGCGAGACGGTGCTGCAGGGCACCTCGACCACGCGCCAGGTGCAGGTGGCGCTGGACGCCTCACAGCAGACCAACGTGGCGGTCGGGGACAAGGTGAGTATCACCCTGCCCAACAACCAGACCACCCCGGGTGTCGTCTCGTCGGTGGGGACGGTCGCCACCTGCCCACCCGGCTCCGGGTCGGGCGGGTCGGGATCGAGCTCCGCTGCGCCGGGAACGGACACCTGCTCGTCAGCGAGCTCAGGGAGCAGCACCACACCGACGATCACTGTGGACGTCACCCCGTCTGACCCGGCCGGGACGGGCACGTGGGATCAGGCACCGGTGCAGGTCGGCATCACCACCGCCAGCGTGCCGGACGCCGTGGTCGTGCCGGTGACCGCGCTGCTGGCCCAACCGGGCGGTGGCTACGCCGTCGAGGTCGTCGGCGCAGGCGCGAGCAACCGTCTCGTCTCGGTCTCGCTCGGGCTATTTGACGACGCCGACGGGCTGGTGCAGGTCACAGGCTCGGGGCTGGCCGCCGGCCAAAGGGTGGTGGTCGCGTCAACATGACCCACACCCCGCCACCAACACCCGACATCACCACTGTCGCGACCGGCGACGGCGCCGCGATCGACAGTGCCGGGGTTCCTGTGCTCGATATCGATTGCGTGACCAAGAGCTACCCTGGCGAGCCGCCCGTCCAGGCCCTGCGGGAGGTGAATCTCACCATCGGCGCGGGGGAGCTGGTCGGGATCGTCGGCCCGTCGGGGTCCGGTAAGACCACCTTGCTGCAGCTGATGGGAACGCTCGACCGGCCCACCAGCGGGCGGGTGCGGATCACCGGGCTCGACGTGGCAACGATGGCCGACGAGGACGTGGCCTACCTGAGAGCCACCCGGATCGGGTTCATCTTCCAACAGTTCTTCCTGGCCGAGCACGCCACCGTGTTGGACAACGTCGCCGACGGGCTGCTCTACGCCGGCATCTCTCTCAAGTACCGCCGCGAGCGTGCGCTCGACGCCCTGGAGCTGGTCGGTCTGGCCGAGCGTCCCCACGCTCGCCCGACCCAGCTCTCCGGTGGGCAACGCCAACGCGTCGCGATCGCCCGGGCCCTCGTCGGCGAGCCCGCGATCGTGCTCGCCGACGAGCCGACAGGCAACCTCGACCAGGCGACCGGGGAATCCATCCTGGCCCTGATCGACCGGCTCCACCAGGCCGGCTCGACCATCGTGCTGATCACCCACGACCACGCCATCGCCGAGCGCACGCCCCGCAGAATCGAGATCCTCGACGGCCACATCGTCGCCGACAGCGGCCCCGCCGTGGGCACCGAGACCCGCCGCCGCGCTCTCGCCGGGCAGCCCATCCACAAACCGCAGACGGCGTCCGGCGCCCCGGTCAGCGAGGAGTCATCATGACGGCCACCGATACCCTGAGCCGCAGACGGTTACAGCTGCCCGACCTGGCCCGGCTCTCCACCGTGGGACTGCGCACCCGGCGGCTGCGGGCCGGACTATCCGCCCTCGGTATCGCCATCGGTGTGGCCGCGATCGTCGCCGTGCTTGGCCTGTCGGCCTCATCCCAGGCCGGCCTGCTGGCCGAGATCAACCAGCTCGGCACCAACCTGCTGACCGTCAGCAACGGGCAGAGCTTCACCGGCGGCACCGCCGAGCTGCCTATCACCGCAACGGGCATGATCAGCCGGATCAGCGGTGTGCAGCAGGCACAGAGCACCGGGGCGCTCAGCGGTGCCAACGCCTTTCGCACCCCATACATCCCCTCGGTCGACACTAACGGCCTGACCGTCCAAGCCGTCAGTCTCAACCTTCTTCCCGTCGTCGCCACCACCGTCGCCCAAGGCCACTACCTCAACACGGCCACCGCCCAAGAACCCGTCGCTGTCCTCGGCGCCGCCGCCGCCCAACTGCTCGGCATCGACCACGTCTACACCGGCGAGCGGATTTGGGTCGGCGGCCAGTGGTTCTACATCGCCGGTGTCCTCAAACCCGCCGTGCTCGCCTCCGTCATCGACTCCACCATCCTGATCGGCTACCCCGCAGCGGAGAAATACCTCGGCTTTGACGGCCACCCCTCCACCATCTACCTCCGCGCCGCCCAGACTGACCGGGTCAACGCGGTCGACAACCTCCTCGCCGCCACCGCCAACCCGGAGAACCCCAGCGGGGTCACCGTCAGCCAACCCTCATCCGCGCTCGTCGCCCAAGCCGACGCCAAAAGCGCGCTCAACGGCCTATTCCTCGGCCTCGGCGCCGTCGCCCTCCTGGTCGGCGCGGTCGGCGTCGCCAACATCATGATCATCTCCGTCCTCGAACGCCGCTCCGAGATCGGGCTGCGCCGCGCGCTCGGCGCCACCAAAAGCCACATCCGCACCCAATTCCTCTGCGAAGCCATCCTGCTCGGACTCCTCGGCGGTGTCGTCGGCGTCGCGCTCGGCGTCACCGCCACCGCCGTCTACGCTCACACCAAGCACTGGGCAACCGTCATCCCCACCGAGGCCTGGGCCGGCGGCATCGCCGCCTCCATCATCATCGGTGCGGTCGCCGGGCTCATCCCCGCGCTACGCGCCGCACGCCTCTCGCCTACCCAGGCCCTGTGGTCCGTCTGAACCCACTGTGGTTCCCAAGCGCGCACGTGCTGACCGACTCTCTTCGCTGGTTTGCCGCTGCACCGGCTACACGGGCGACGTGGCCGCTTTTGCCCCAGCGTCGGCGAAAGCGGGCCATCTCACCGGGCGCCTCCTCGAGCGGGCGAACCAGCCACCAGCCGATCGCCGGCGTCGACCGCGGATCTTGTAGCCGGCGCACAAGATCTGCCGGCTCGGGTTCCGTGGCCGGTCACTGGGGCGTCGGGACGATCGGGTTCGTGGCCGAGGGATCACGACGCCACTGACGGCTGGTGGGGTCGTGGGAGGGTTCACGACCCGAGCCGCACCGGGGGTGCCGGTTCTGCGATCGCGCTTGCTGCGAACCCGATGCTGCTTGGGGCCGCGCGGGGATCGGGCACTGTTGCCGAGGCCTGGTTCGGGGGGTAGGATCGACGTTTTGCTAGGGGGACCGGCTCGAGTGATCTTCTTTGGTCTGAAGCGGAGTGGCGTCGGGGCCGCGATCGCGGCGGTGGCGTTGCTGAGCGTGGTTGGCGCGTCAGGTATGCCGTCACTCGCTGACGGGCGGCCACGGATCGTCAGCGATCGACGGCCGGCTGAGACGGCGCTTGTTGGCGCGGCCGCGATCGTTCCGGCGGGGGCGGTCGAGCTTGGTCCGGCTTCCGCAACGGGGCGGGTCGCGCTCGAGATCGCGTTGAAGCCGGGGGACGTGAAGGCGCTGAATGCGTTCCTGCGACGTGTCAACGATCCTGCCTCGCGTCAGTATCGCCACTATCTCGCCAAAGGACAGTTTGGCCGGCGGTTCGGTCCGACGCCCAGAACGGTCGCCGCGGTCGAACTGGCCCTTGCGCACGCCGGCTTGCGCGTCGGACGTGTGTCGGCCAGCGGGCTGCTGATCCCGGTGAGCACGACCGTGCGTGGGGCTGAGCGCGCGTTCCATGTTTCGCTTCGCCGATACCGCCTGGCGTCGCGCGCAGTCGTGATCGCCAACTCCGGCGCACCGCGGTTACCGCGATCGATCGCCTCGGGGGTGCAAGCGGTCGTGGGGCTTGACGGTCTAGCTCAGCCGCTGCCCGCCGATGTGACGGTCGCCACGCCTGGCGCGATGAGCGCGGCAGGCCGAACACGACGGCCCGAGCCGCACGCCAACCTGCCGGCGGGTGAGCCGCAGGCATGCACAGCCGGCAGCGACCTCCTCGGTCAGACGGCCGACGAGATTGCCACGGCGTATGAGCTTCAGCCGCTGTATGCCTCTGGTGACTTTGGGGCCGGCGAATCGGTCGACGTGATTGAGGTGTCAGGTTTTTCCGCGACCAACGTCGATGCGTACGAGTCGTGCTACGGCATCCAAGTGCCGGTCGTGCCCAAGCCCGAGGGGGGCGGGCCGTCAACCGGCAGCAGTACCACCCCGCCGCCGAGTACGGTCGAGGCCGACGGGGACATCGAAGACATCGCGGGCCTCGCGCCCCGCCTGACCCGGATCAACGTATACGAGGTCCCGAGAACCCCCTCCGGAGTGCTTGCGGGATACTCGGCGATCCAAGCCGACGATGCGGCCGACGTGGTCACGTCCAGCGTTGGGTTCTGTGAGCCGGTCGCGATCGCGACCGGCCTGATCGCGGCGGAGAACACGATATTCAAAGCGATGGCCGCTCAAGGGCAGACTGTGTTCGCGGCGGCCGGCGATCAGGGCGACGAAGCCTGTAACGTTGGAACGGCGGCGACAACGGAACTCGCGGTCGACGATCCCGCTTCGCAGCCCTACGTTGTCGGGGTCGGCGGCACGAATCTCAGCTCGTCCGGCGCCCCGCCGGGGTGGCCGCCGATCGAGACAGCATGGAACCGTGGCGGCGGAGGAATCTCGTCGATCTACCCGATCTCGACGTGGCAGCTGCCGAGCACTCCCGGCGTCATTTCCTCGTACTCGAGCGGGACACCGTGCGGCCTGTCCAGCGGCCACGACTGCCGCGAGGTGCCCGACGTGAGCGCCGATGCCGGCGCGTGCTTCAACCTCTACCTGACCGGCCCGTCGGGGTCCGGGGAGTGGTCCTGCGCCACCGGCACCTCATACGCGTCACCTGCATGGGCGGCGATCATGGCCCTGATCGACGACTCCTCGCCAACCTGCCGCGCGAAGCCGGTCGGGTTCATCAGCGCACGCCTCTATCAACTGGCAGCCAGCACCCCCGCCGATTTCAACGACATCACGAGCGGCAACAACGACCCGTACGGGACGCACGGCGTGACGTACCCCGCCACGCCCGGGTATGACATGGTGACCGGGCTCGGGTCGCCCGAGGCGGCGAACCTCGCGCAGTCCCTGTGCGGCACGACGGAGTGGACCCCGGCCGCGGACTCGTCCAACTTTGAGCTGACTGAATCACCCTCCATCGCGTTCTCGGGCGACACGATGTACGCGGCGGGAGTTGACAATACGCCAGCTGACGCGCCCGGCGTCGTGTACTACGGGCTCGACAACGGTGAGGCCTGGTCCTACCCCTCCGATGCCGAGGTCGGGCCCGCCGGGCAACTCGCATCGACCGATGAGCCGGCAGCGATCGCGGTCGTGAACGGAAATCCAATCGTGGCGTGGACCGACTTCACCACAGGCAAGGTCGAGACCTCGACACTTCTCGCCGGACACTGGTCCAGTCCGGCCGTCGTCGGCGCCGGTGACGCGCTCAGCAGTGCCGGCCCGGCCCTAGCGGCGTTCGGCGGTTCCGTATTCGCCGCATGGAAGGGAAAAGCCACGACCGACGTTTGGATCTCGATCGACAACGGCGGCGGCTGGCAAGCACAACTCGAGGTCCCCGGCTCGGACACGAACCTGCGACCCGCGATCACCTACGCACCGCAGACCGGGTCGATCGTGATTGCCTGGACCACTCCGTCCAACCGGATCGAATATGAGGTCTACTCATTACTGCTCGGCGACACGTTCCTGGACACGACCACGATCCCAGGCGAAAGCAGCGTCAGCGGCCCCGCGCTTACTGTTGTCGCGAGCGATCGGCTGTTCGAGGCCCACACAGGTTCCACCGACAACGACGTGTACTACTCGTCCCTCCCAGCCGGCAAGCTCGTCGGCACCTGGTCAAACGACCAGCCGATTCCGGCCAGCAACACCCAGTTCAGCCCCGCGCTAGCCGGCAACGGACCAACGCTGTTCGCCGGCTGGAGGATCACGTGCTCGGGCTGCGCATCACCGCTCTACACCTCTGAGACAGACCCGCCGTGACTCGAACAAGAACGCAGAAGGCGGGACAAGCGGCGAACGCCACGGCACGAACGGTGTGCTGAGACGCGCCTTGGTGCCTCCATGCCTTCGCGTGGCACGAGCCGAAGCGCTGGTAAGAACGCGACCCAGCCGCAGGTCGTCTGGCTTGCAAGCACGAGGGGTGGTCTCACGGGGTTGGTGCACCGCCTGAGCGTCCGGTGGGCCTGGTTGGCTGCTGGCCGCTGAGTTCTGCGGTCAGGTGCATTTCCCGCGGGCTCGGCGCGAGATCTCTTGATCGCCTGGCGAGTTTGCCCCCGTTGATCGACCACCAGACGCGTGTCTGGTGGTCGTCGTCGGCAACTTTGCTTTCGCGGCGCACTGCTGCTTCGGCCTGCCCTTCGCAGGGGCGACATTCCAGCGGCGACGGATTGGGCGACGCAGGCGACCAGGGAGGCCCTCAACAGCGCCGTGCGGCGCAGATCGTGCCTAGGTGAATCGGGCATCGGGCGAGTTCGCCCGTCGGCCCTGCAATCGGCGAATCTCAGGTGCGGAGACCTGCCGCGACGGACACCTGCTCCGGTCCCGACGCGCTACTTCTGCAATCGCCGTTTGCAGGAGTCAGTGGCCGCGAGGCGTTAGCTCCTGCAGGCTGTCCTGAGGGGCAGCCAGGGGAGAGAGACGCGCGGTCTTGCGCAACCTCTGGCTAGCGGGCACGGCGCCTCCCATCCGCGCTTGCCAGATGCGAGGGCGAGTCCCGCGGAGTTGCGCAGGCAGACTAAGGGGACGTCTAGCCAAACGCGGGTGCGCGGCTCGCGACTGCTCCGACGGCATCGGAGCGGTCAGGCGAGACCGCTGCTTGTTGTCCGTCTCGACGGCCAGGTCAGAGTGGCTGAACGCCGTCGCCGCCGTAGATTCCGACGATGCCCAGCTCTCGTCGTTACTCGTCAGGCCGATCCTGGTGTGGTCATCTCTGCCGGCTCAGTCGAACCGCGGGACCGTGCTACCCGTACCTCGGATTCGGGGGGTCGCACGGTGGACCGCTGCGTCGTTCGGCGGGAAGATCCAAGACGTTGGCGACCACCGTGGTCGGCACTGAGGATCAAAGGAGGCAGTGCTGTGTATGACCAGAGTGAGCATCACCAATTGACCGCGATGGCTCCATCGGCCACCAGGGGTACTTTCACCGCGTTCGGGGCGCGACATGTCAAGGGCGTGGCGATCAGCCGATGGATCGTCACCGTCTGCTTCGTGATCGCGGCGGTGGTGCTCTTGGCCTTCGGGCACTGGTGGGGAGCGCTTTACTTCCTGCCGGCCGGGCTCAACGGCTCACTCGCCTACCTCGTCCCGCGCTGGAACCTGCTCCGGGATGCCCCGAAAAACGTCGAGCGC
>Ga0302178_10001991_pt1 | contig 16539 bp, 6 predicted proteins | sample I_Palsa_E1_3_FD_198790 | JGI IMG/M metagenome (GOLD analysis project Ga0302178, IMG submission 198790) | Peat permafrost microbial communities from Stordalen Mire near Abisko, Sweden - I_Palsa_E1_3 | ecosystem: Environmental > Terrestrial > Soil > Palsa > Peat permafrost | place: Sweden: Abisko... | reverse complement strand
CGTACAGACGCAGCAGGCGGGGTATATCAATGGCAATCCGAACTTTGGCCCCGGCCAGTCGGCGCGCGTCATCGTCAACCAGGTCAACAGCGGCGCGGCGAGCCAGATCAACGGGCATCTTGAAGTCGCAGGACAGCGCGCCGAGGTCGTGATCGCGAACGGTTCGGGCATTTCGGTCAATGGTGGCGGCTTTATCAATACGTCGCGGGCCATCCTGACGACGGGCACACCGAACTTCGCCCCGGATGGCTCCCTCACAGGCTTTAACGTGACGGGCGGCAACATCATCATCCAGGGCGCGGGACTCAACGCAGGCGATACCGACCAGGTTGACCTGCTATCGCGCGCCGTGCAGGCGAACGCCGCGATCTATGCGAAAAACCTGAATGTCGTGACCGGTGCGAACAGCATCAGTCATGACACGCTCAATGCAACACCCATCGCGGGTGACGGTCCGGCTCCGGGTGTTTCCATCGACGTCAGCCAGCTTGGTGGCATGTACGCGAACAGGATCGTTCTCGTCGGCACGGAAAATGGTGTTGGTGTCTCAAATAAAGGGGTTCTTGCGGCACAGGCGGGTGACCTGGTACTGAGCACCAATGGGCTGCTGACGCTCGCTGGCCAGACCAATGCGAGCGGCAACATGGCGCTCTCTGCAGCAGGCGGCATCGACAACAGCGGGACCACCTACGCGCAGCAGAGCGTGACGGCGAACACGTCTGGCGCGCTCACGAACAGCGGTGTGCTGGCCGCGCAGCAGAGCACGACGGTCTATGCTGGCAGTGTTGCATCCGCGGGTACACTCGGCGCAGGCGTGAACGGTGACGGCAGCCTCGCGCAATCCGGTGACCTGTCAGTGACGGCGGGCGGCACATTGACCGCGACCGGGCGCAATGCGGCGGGCGGCAATGCGACCCTGACCGGCGCGTCGGTCAATCTCGCCGGCAGCAGTACCTCGGCCAACGGTGCGCTCGCGCTCACCGCCAGCGGTGGCGACCTGAACCTGTCGGGCGCGACAACGACGGCGGGCGGCGCGCTGGACACGCGCGCCTCGGGGACGCTCACGAACGACGGAGGTGTACTGTCCTCAGGCGGTCCTCAGACCATCACGGCGGGCGCACTGTCCAACCGCAACGGGCAGATTGTCTCGGACAGTACGCTTAACGTCGCGGGAACAAGTGACTTGTCGAACCAGGGCGGCACACTGCAGGCAGCGGGCGCGCTGTCTGTCGATGCCGGTTCGCTCGACAATACGGGCGGGCGTATCACTTCGCTGAACGCGGACGGCCTGACGCTGACAGTGACTGGCGCGCTGAACAACGGCGCAGGTGGCGCCATTGGTGGCAACGGCAATGTGGCCGTGCAGGCCGGACAGATCGCGAACGCGGGGTCGATCACGGCGGTGCAGTCGCTGATCGCCAGCGCCGTGCAGACGCTGTTCAACAGCGGCACGCTGGCGGCGAATGGCAACGTCACACTGGGCGCAGGTTCGACGCTCACCAACGCGGACACCATCGCGGCGGGTCATCTTGTGACACTGACGACAGCGACCTTCGACAACAGCCACGGCAACCTTGGCGCGGACCAGCTCACGCTGCATGCGGCGAACCTTGTCAACCACGGCGGCACTATCACGCAGACGGGCAGCGGCGCGACGACTGTTGACGTGACCGGCACGCTCGACAATTCGGACGGCACGCTCCAGACCAACAGCGATAGTCTCGCGCTTGGCCCCGCTGCGCTTGTGAATGACAACGGCACCATCGCCAGTTCGGGCACGGGCACGCTGTCGGTCAATGCCGGTACGCTTTCAAACAACGGCGGCACGATTGCGACGAATGGCGCGCTCGATATCCGTTCGGGTGCGGCTTCGAACCGGGGCGGCATGCTGGCCGCGCAGACGGGCGCGACGCTCCACGTTGCCTCACTGGACAACAGCGCGGGCGGCTACGTCGGCGCGCAGACCGTCTCTGTGACGGACACGGGTGCGTTGAACAACGCGGACGGCACGATCCAGGCGGACGACACGCTGTCGGTCTCCGCGCAGACGGTTGCGAATGACGGTGGTTCGATTGCCAACGGGGGCGACGGCGCGACCACGGTCAGCGCCAGCGGCGCGGTCACGAACACGGGCAACGGACTGATTGGCGGCAACGGCGACGTGTCGGTATCGGGTGGCAGCATCGGCAATGCAGGCGGCACGATCACGGCAGGCGGCGCGGCAATGGTGCAGTCCGCCAGCACTCTCGATAACCGGGCGGGCCTGATCCAGGGCAGCGGCAATGTGTCGACGTCGGCGCAGGGCGCAATCGACAACACGGGCGGACAGATCGAGGCGGATGGTGCGTCCGCAACGCTGGCCGTCACAGGCGCATCGCTCGACAACACGAACGGTCGCATTGCGAACACAGGGTCGGGTGAGACAACTGTTCGCGCGGCCACCGTCACGAACAGCAATACGGGCGGCGTCGCTGGCGCAGGCACCATCGGCGGCAATGGCGACCTGACCGTAAGCGCAGGCACGCTGTCGAACACGAATGGCGCGCAACTCGTGTCGGGTCATGACCTGACGCTGGATATCGCCCAGATTGCAGACAACACAAATGCAACGCTGTCGGGCGCAAACAACGTTACGCTGAACGGCCCCAATGCCGGCGTCATCAATGCGGGCGGCTCGATCCACGGCAACGGTGCGATTGCGCTGAACGCAGCCTCGCTCGACAACACGTCGGGGCGTATCGGCAACGATACAGGCAGCGGCGGCTCCATATCGTTGAACACCGGCACGCTGGCAAACCAGAATGGCGCAATCGGCAGCGACCAGAACCTGGGCGTTACGACCAACCAGCTTACGGGTGACGGCAGGATAATTGCCGGGAACGACGGCGCAGTGACGGTCAACGGCGACTACACGCTCTCCGGCAGCAACCAGATCCAGGCGAACAACAATCTGACGTTCACGATAGCGGGCAGCTTCACGAACCAGGGCACACTTGGCGCAGTGAATGCGCTGACGGTCAACGCGGCGAACGTGGATAACCAGGCAGGCGCGGACCTGAACTCGTCAAACACGACGGTCAATGCGGCGAACGCGATCACCAACGAAGGTCGCATCGAAGGCGATACCGTTGCGACAAATAGTGGGTCGCTGGTCAACACGGCAGCGATCATCGGCAACACGGTCACGCTGAACGCCAGCCAGTCCATCGCCAACACCGGCGCTGCCGCTGTGATGGCCGCTGCTTCGCAACTGAACCTGTATTCGCCTGGCGATATCTCCAATACGGGCGGCGCGAACCTCTTCAGCCTGGGCGACATCAACATCGCGGCAGACGCCACCCGCGATGCCAATGGACTGCTCGCGAACCGCAGCAACGCCGTCACCAACGACCAGTCCACCATCGAGGCGCAAGGCAACATCGAGGTCGCCACGCAGACGCTCACGAACACACGCCCCGCGCCTACGATTGAGACCGTGACAACCGATGTTGATACGGTCCACCAGACCAAGCGCAGCAAGTACATGGCGTGTACGACGACAAATGCCGATAAGGGTTACTGCACGCAGGCCATGTGGGACGATGGTTACATTGCGCCAATCACTGCAACCTGGTCGGCGGCCGATGTCGTGTCACAGACCAGCGGTCCGAACGCCACCGACAAGGTGCTGGTCGTGAACGTCAACGGCCAGCAGCAGACGGTTTACTACAACACGCTGACGACCAACGCTGACGGCACGATCACCGTCAGCTACTGGGATGGCTACGATCCGAACGTCAACTACGACCCCGCCACCGAATACGCATCGCGCAACGACGCCCACAAGGGCTATCAGCGCGTCGAGATCGCCCGCGACACGACGACCACCACACAGCAGGACCAGGTAACGGGATCGCAGGCGCAGCAGGCGCAGATCATGGTGGGCGGCAACATGGTGCTCGCCAACGTTGGTACGCTGAACAATGCATACAGTGCAATCGGTGCGGGCGGCTCGATCCAGATTGGCAGCGCCGACGCGACCGGCGATGTGGCAAGCGGCAACTACGGCGGCACGCTCGTCAACAACATCGGCCAGACGCTCTACCAGTACCAGAAGCAGGACATCGTTTCGACCTACGCGTGGAACGAGAACATTTCGCGCGACGTGGGGACGGTGGTCGAGCCGTCTATCGTGCTTTCACCCGTCGCCATTGGCGGCACGGGCGGCACTATCATCGCGAACAATTCGGTGCAGATCAGCGCGACCGACATCAACAATACCAACGTGGCGGCGGCAAATTCCGCGACCGGCGCGACGGGCGGCACGCTTGGCGCGAACGGCACCGTGGGCGGCATCACGGGCAGCGGCGCGCAGACTGTCAACCTTGCAACCGGTCAGACGCAGACCATCAACGCGCCGCAGTCCGTTGCGGGACCGAATGGCGCGCTCAGTATCACGCTGCCTTCGAGCGGCCTGTACACGTTCAACACGGCTCCAGGCGCGTCGTATCTGGTTGTCACCGATCCGCGCCTGGCCAGCTATGCGAGCTTCATTTCGAGCGACTACATGCTCGGACAGCTCGGCCTCGATCCGTCGAAGACGATCAAGCGGCTGGGTGATGGCGTGTACGAGGAACAGATGGTGCGCAACCAGATCACGCAGCTCACAGGCCGCGTCTATCTGCAGGGCTACACGAGCAACGAGGACGAGTACCGCGCGCTGATGGACAACGGCGTGAACGTCGCGAAGGAATTCAATCTTGAACCGGGGCTGGCGCTGACCGCAGCGCAGATGGATGCGCTGACCAGCGATATCGTGTGGCTGGTCAGCCAGACCGTCACGCTGCCGGATGGCACCACGCAAACGGTGCTGGCCCCGGTCGTGTATCTGGCCCATGCCCACGCGAACGACCTGCAGCCGACGGGTGCACTGATCGCCGCTGATGATGTCGAGATTCACGCCACGGGCAGCGCGACCAACTCGGGCGTTATCAAGGGCGGCACGCAGACCGTTATCGCCGCGACCAACATCCTGAACCGGGGCGGGGCGATTGGCAGCAGCACGGACAATGGCACGACGGTGGTTTCCGCGACCAATGACGTGGTGAACGCGTCGGGACGGATCACGGGCAACCGGGTGGCCGCACTCGCCGGTCATGACATCGTGAACACGGCACTGGTCGATACTGTTGGTGTCAGTTCTGTTTCTGGCAACAGCAAGGTCAGCCAGAGCCTGCTTGGCGCACAGGGCACGATTGCATCGACGGGCGATCTGTTTGTCGTGGCGGGCAATGACCTGGCGGTTCACGGCGCCAGTATCGCGGCGGGCGGTAATGCGCAGATCGCGGCGGGGCACGACATCACGGTGGATACCGTGCAGTCGGACACGTCGCAGTCGGTGACGAAGAATGCCGACCATCACTGGGATGCGTCCAGCACGATCAACCAGACCGGCGCAATCACGGCGGGCGGCAGTCTCGCGATGCAGAGCGGTAACGATACGACGCTCAAGGGGGCGACGGTCAGCGCGGGCGGCGACATGGCGGTTGTCGCGGGCGGCAACCTGACGGCGACGACCGTCACCAACACCGCAACCTACAACAACGTCGCAACCGATGACAAGACGCGCAAGCAGTCCGACCACAGTTATGACGAACAGGCAGTCGGCACGAACCTGACCGCAGGCGGCAATGCCACGCTTGCGGCCCTGAGCGCTGATCCCACCAGGGGCAACGTCACGCTCACGGGTTCGTCGCTGGCAGCGGGTAGCGGCGCGGCAACCATTGCGGCCACGGGCGACGTGACCATCAACGAAGGCCGCGAGGAACACGATTCGTACTCGGCTACCGAATCGAAGCGTGGCAGCTTCGTGCATGGCTCGGCCACCGACACGATGCAGAACACGCAGGCGAACATTGGCGTGGGCAGTACGGTGTCCGGCGATACGGTGACGGTCAGTGCAGGCAAGAATCTGAACGTCAAAGGTTCGACCATCGCGGGCACTAACGACGTGAATCTGGCGGCGGCAGGCAACGTGAACATCACGACCTCGCAGGACACGCAGAACGCCTCGACCTACTACCAGAAGCATGAATCCGGCTTTGGCACGAGCGGCGGGATTGGCATATCGGTGGGCAGCAAGACGCAGACCGATACGGCTCACGACGCCACGGTAACGAACACTGGCAGCACGGTCGGCTCGCTCAATGGCAGTCTGAACATCACCGCAGGCAAGGACCTGCATGTCACGGGCAGTGATCTGGTTGCCGCGCAGAATGTCACAGGCACCGGCGCGAATGTCACGATTGACTCTGCTGTCGATACGATGCATCACGACGAGACGCACGAGGTCAAACAGAGTGGTTTTACGCTCGCGATCAAGGCACCGGTGATCGATGCGGTGTCCAACACGGTAGACCAGGCGCACGCAGCGAGCCACAGCCAGGATGACCGCGCGGCAGCACTGCACGGGATGGCGGCGGCAAGTAGCGCAGCGGATGCAATCGGCGCAGGCGGGGCAGCAGCAGGCGCGCTCGCTAGTGGCGAGATGCCATCGGCCAAGATCGAACTCAGTTACGGCAGCAGCCACAGCAAGAACACCTACACGGAAGACAGCACGACCAATCGCGGATCGAGCGTCACGGCGGGCGGCACGGCTGCGTTTGTCGCGACGGGAGACGGCACGCCGGGAAGCGGCAACCTGACGATTGCAGGGTCAAATGTGAACGCGAATGACGTAATCCTGGCGGCGAAGAACCAGGTCAATCTGGTGAACACGGCCGATACCGATTCGACGCGCAGCACCAACGAATCGGGCAGCGCGAGCGTGGGTATCTCCTACGGCTCGCAGGGCTGGGGAGTCGATGCGTCGATGTCGAAGGCGCACGGCAACGGCAACAGCGATGCGGCCATGCAGAACAACACGCATGTGACGGCGGCGAACACCGCGACGATCATTTCAGGCGGCGACACCAACATCGTCGGGTCGAACGTCAACGGTCGCCAGGTGAATGCCGATATCGGCGGCAACCTGAACATCGCGAGCGTGCAGGACACTATGTCGAGCGCGGCGCATCAGGAGAGCACGGGCGGCGGCTTTGCGATCAGCCAGGGCGGCGGCAGCGCGAGCTTCAGCCATACCAACGCGAACGCGAACGGCAGCTACGCGGGCGTGAACGAGCAGGCCGGCATCCAGGCGGGTGACGGCGGATTCAACATCAGCGTCAAGGGCAACACCGACCTCAAGGGCGCGGTGATTGCGAGCGACGCGGACGCGTCGAAGAACAACCTGTCCACGGGGACGTTGACCTTCAGCGATATCCAGAACCAGTCGAGCTACGACGCGCACTCGGGCGGTTTCGGCGGAGGCGTGACGACCGGTGACGGCGGGGCGAACTACAGCACCCATGGCCCGGGTTCGACGGCGAACGGGCCCAATGCAGGCGGCGGTGCGCCGATGTTGAGCCAGAACGACAGCGCGACCACGCGTAGCGGCATCAGTGCTGGCACCATCAGCGTCACCGATGCAGCCAGCCAGACACAGGATATCGCGAGCCTGAACCGTGATACGTTGAACACGAACGGCACGGTCGCCAAACTGCCCGATGTGAACAACCTGCTTGACCGCCAGGCGGACATGATGGCGGCGGCAAGCGCTGCCGGTGAAGCGGTGTCTCGGCGCATTGGTGACTTTGCAAAGTCGAAGTACGACGAGGCGAAGGCCAACGGCGATCAGGCCGGTATGGATGCGTGGAAGGAAGGCGGCACGGCTCGCGCGGAAATGCAGGCCGCAGGCGCGGCACTCGTGACCGGTCTTGCGGGCGGTAACGCGCTCGGCGGCGCGGCGGGCGCTGGGATCGCTTCGATTGCTGCGGGCAAGCTGAACGATCTGAGCGGCGAGATTGCAGGTTCTAACCCGACCGGCAACGCCGACATGAACAAGGCGCTTGGCAACATCGTGGCAAACGCGATTGCTACCGGCGCGGGTGCGGCTGTCGGCGGCAATGCGGGCGCGTTCGAAGGCTATAACGTTGACCGCTTCAACCGGTCGATCCACGACGACACAAATCCCCCGGCAAAGAAGAAAGACCTGGTGGCGCAGGTGTGCCCCGCAGGTGCGCAGTGTAGCGATGCCGTTTTGCAGGCGGCGATCCAGGCGCAGATAGCGAATGGAGACGCTGCCGCCGGTACTATCCAGCCTAATTACGCGACCGCCAACGGAGGCGTACTATCGGCTAATGGGACGTTTGCGGTGAACCTGTATGACGGCCAACGGTATGTTGGTGGTGGAGTATCAATGACTAATCCGTCGGCCGTTTCGTGGATGCCAAGCGGCACCGCAACGCTGGGATGGATATTTGGCGCGCATGATGCAGGTGCAACCAATTCATTTCTGAATGGTGATGGTAGTCAATACTTTGTTTCAGTGCCAACGCCCTTTGGTGTCAATGCGTTCGGCGCGATTACCCATGCGTATGGCGGTAGTACGGCCGTCGAAATTGGATTTGGGTCACCTGGTGGAAAAACCATTGGGGTAATGCCTTGGGGCCATTCCTCCCCTGTGGGCGCCAAGTAAAGGAGGTTGATATGGCAACTGGCGGAGGGCCAACGCCCGAACAGTGGGCATGTATGAGTAAAAAGCAAAAGACTTTTTACTGGGTATTTATCGCTGTGATCGCAGCAGTTATAGGGAGCGCGGTAGTTGAGAAACTATTGCGATAGAGCGAGTAACAGCAACCCCACTTTGCTCAATTGCTCATCTTCTAAAACAAACCCGGCTCATGCCGGGTTTGTTGTTTGTGTGTTGTTCAGTTGCGTCTGCTGAGTCGTTGCCGCGTGGCTTCGGCTTCTGGCGCGGTCATATACCTGCCGGCGATCAGGTAGTCATAGTCCGGGGTAATGGTGTGCCGGTACCGGTAGTCGATGCTGAACAGGACCTGGTTCCCTGGCAGGAAGCCGGCGTGTTCGAGCATGGTATCGGTGATCTGCATCCACGGAAAGGCGAGCCGTTTGCCCTGTTCCTTCGGCTTGCCTGTGGCAGGCACTTCCTCAAGCGCAACGGAAATGCGCGTGACGTGTTCGTCGCGTGTGCGACGTGGTTTAAGATTGGCATTAGCCATGATCAACTCCTGTAATGAGTTGGTTGTGGTCAGCGGGCTGTATGGGTTGCCGCCCATGCGGCCCGCGCTTCTTCTACTGCATCAAACTCCTTCCCTACTGCTGGGTCTGTGCCAGCACCGTATCAAGCATCTCGGACACGAAGCGTTGCCGCGCCTTCGGTAGCTGGCTGATCGCCTCGATCTGCTGTTGCAGCTTCGAGGACGGGCCGCGTTTGCTGTGCCGGTTGATGTTCTGCCCGAGCAGCTCATCGGATGAGAGCCCAAGTGTTCTGGTTAACTCCGGTAGCAGTGAAACGGGTATGCCAGTCACAACGATGGCAGCTAAAGAAGAGGCGCAGCCCGCGCCGACGGACGAGCTCGATGTGAAGGAGACAGCTGCGGGTGAATTGCTGTTCACGTTCGGTGAGCGCGTGTGGCGTATCCGCGGCTGGCAGAAGAACCTCGGACCGGAACAGATGCGCGTGAACGCGCAGGTGCGACGCGGCGACAGTTACCACGTCGACACGCTGGACGTGTATAGCGCGAAGGCGCGCGCGGTGTATCTGAAAACGGCGGCGGTCGAGTTGGGTTCGCAGGAGGACACACTTAAGCGCGATCTCGGGCGCGTGCTGCTGAAGCTGGAGACGTTGCAGGACGAAGCGATCCGGGCGACGCTCGCGCCGAAAGAAAAAGGCGTGACGCTGGACGCAGTGGAACATGCGGCGGCACTGGACTGGCTGAAGGCGCCGGACCTGATTGCACGGCTGGAAGCGGATATGGCACGCTGCGGTGTCGTAGGTGAGGCGACGAATTTGCTGGCCGGGTATCTGTCGGCGGTGTCGCGCAAGCTCGATGCGCCGCTGGCCGTGCTGATTCAATCGAGCAGTGCGGCGGGCAAGAGTTCACTCATGGATGCCGTGCTCGACCTGATGCCGGACGAGGAGCGGATCCAGTACAGTGCGATGACCGGACAAAGCCTGTTCTACCTGGGCGAGACGGATCTGCAGCACAGGATTCTGGCGATCGCGGAGGAAGAAGGCGTGCGCCAGGCGGCGTATGCGTTGAAGCTGCTGCAAAGCGACGGCGAGCTGACGATTGCGAGCACGGGTAAGGATGAGGCGACGGGCAACCTGGTGACGAAGCAGTACCGCGTAAAAGGCCCGGTGATGCTGATGCTCACGACGACCGCGATCGACGTTGACGAGGAATTGCTGAACCGGTGCCTGGTGCTCACGATCAACGAGAGCCGCGAGCAGACGCGCGAAATCCACGCGCGGCAGCGTACAAAACAGACGCTCGAAGGATTGCTGGCCGAGACGGACAAACAGCACATCATTGAACTGCATCGCAACGCGCAGCGGTTGCTCAAGCCGGTGCATGTGGTGAATCCGTTTGCAGAACAGTTGACCTTCATGGACGACAAGACGCGCACGCGGCGCGACCATATGAAGTACCTGACGCTGATCCGCTCGATCGCGCTGCTGCATCAGTATCAACGGCCGCACCAGACGGTGACGCATCAGGGCCAGGCGCTGACCTATATCGAGGTGACGAAGGACGATATCCGGCTGGCGAACCGGATCGCGCATGAGGTGCTCGGCAGGACGCTCGATGAGTTGCCACCGCAGACACGGCGGCTGCTGACGATGGTTCAGGCGTGGGTCAGTGAGCGGTGTTCAGCCACGGCACAGAAGCAGAGCGAGTTCCGTTTTACGCGGCGCGACGTGCGCGAGGCGACGCGCTGGGGCGATACGCAACTGAAGGTTCACCTGGCACGGCTGGTAGAGCTTGAATATGTGCGGCACATCGCGGACTGCGTGGGCTCACGCATGAATACGAGTTGCGCTATGACGGCGTGGACGATGGACAGCGGCACATGATGGGGCTGTTTGACCCGGCAATCCTCGACAACGATGCAGACTGGTCGGGGCAAAACGAAGACCGGTCGGGGTCTGGTCAGGGTGTGGTCGGTGCCCGGTCGGGGGTGGGCGATGAGGTTCGAAGCCAGACGGCACAAGGCGAAGGCGGCGAACCGGTCGGGGTGAACGGGAACGCATATATCTACGAAAAAACGGGCAGCCCTTCTTTAGCCCGCGTTGTTAAGGATTCCTCATGTGCAAACGGTTGACGCCACGTGCGCCGCTGCCGGCGATCGGTCCGGCTAATGATGCGCAAAGCCTGTATCACCAGATGCGGCCGTTCCTGGAATGGATGCGGGTGCGCAACTACAGCGAGCAGACGGTGGAGCATCGCGAGACGCATCTGCGCACGTTCATCGCGTGGTGCGACGAGCGCGGCGTGAGCCGACCGCAGGAAGTGACGAGGCCGATCCTCGAGCGCTACCAGCGGTATCTGTTCCTGTACCGCAAGGCGAATGGCGAGGCGCTGTCAGGGCGCAGCCAGCACATGCGACTGGTGCCGGTGAAGCTGTGGTTCCGGTGGCTGGTGAAGCAGAACCGGATCCTGTCGAACCCGGCGGCGGACATCGACATGCCGCGCGTGGAGAAACGCCTGCCGAAACACATCCTGAGTGCGGACGAGGCCGAGCGGATCCTGAACGTGCCGGACGTGACGAGTGCGCAGGGCATACGGGACCGGGCAATCCTGGAGACGTTCTACAGCACGGGCATCCGCAGAACCGAACTGACCAGGCTACATGTGCATGACGTGGATCCGGATCGCGGAACGGTGATGGTGCGCGAGGGTAAAGGCAAGCGTGACCGGCTGATTCCGATCGGCGATCGTGCGCTGGCGTGGATCAGGAAGTACCTGGATGAAGTGAGGCCGCAGCTATCGCTGGCCGACGATGCAGGTGTGCTGTTCCTGGCGGTGCTGGGCGATGCAATCGATCCTCGCAGCCTGGGACAGATGGTAAGCGACTACATCAAGGCATCGGGCGTGAACAAGAGCGGATCGTGTCACCTGTTCCGTCACACGATGGCGACACTGATGCTGGAGAACGGCGCTGATGTGCGGTTCGTGCAGGTGATGCTCGGGCACGCGCAACTGACGAGCACGCAGGTTTATACGCAGGTGGCGATCCGGGCGCTGAAGGAGATTCATACGGCGACACATCCGGCAAGGCTGGAGCGGCGTGAGGACGTCGACAGGATCGGGGACGCGATGCCAAACCGGTTGTTGCAACGGGTGTATGGCAGGCGTGAGCAATCGTGAGAGTGCAGCGTGACGCAGTAACGCTGCGCGAAGTGTGTAATGGAGGTAAGCAATGGCAAAGACGGCAGCACAGAGACAGGCGGCGTATCGCGCACGGCGCGCGAGCGGTGACGGTAATGGCGAGCGGCGGTTGAACGTATGGGTCAGCACGGGCGCGGCGCTGGGTCTGGATCGGTTGGCGCGGCGTTACGGCGTAACGAAACGGGAGGTGATCGAGCGGCTGCTCAAGGCAGAAGATGATCGCGTGCTTGCGGGCATTGAACTGGATACGCCGGAATGGGACGCGTACTTCGGTGTGCGTGGCACTGCGAACGAAAGAAGCTCGTGCGTGACTGCGTAACGGCGTGCGTGCAGATGATGGAGCGTTACGTGGTAACGCCCATCGACGCCGTTGCGGTTGGGTTGCGTGCAGTATCAGCAAGTGCGGGCCTGTGGCCCGATGGTAAAGAAAATCCAGCGGCCTGCGGCCGGAAGTGCACGGGGGCCGGGGGTAAATTGGCCTGCGGCCAATTGAACATAACGTTTGGCAATTAGCACCGTTTGGCGGGCCGTCATCGCTCCCCCTGTCCCATCTGCCGGCCCGCCAAACGGTGCTAATTGACGTTATGTCTGGCGCCCCCGGCCCAGCCGGGCGCGCAGCGCATAAATACATCAGGGCCGCTGTTGCGGCCGGTCTGTGGTGTAGGTAAAAAGCCAGGCATGGCGCTACGCGCAGGCAAACATCAGGGGCCGCGTGGCGGCCAGCCAATGAAGGTGGGCCCCGCCCACCCGGCAGTCTGCTGCGCGCGGGCTGCGGCCGCGGTGCGGCCTTCGCTCCGTGCTCACAGCCTGCCTCCCGTCCGCCCCCAGGGGGCTCCCCAATGTGCCGTTACTGCGTAACGGAAAGCAACCCCACACACAAAAGCCAAAGCGTGCTTCGCATGCGGTGCAAGCCGCCGTGTCGTCTTGCACCGCATGGCCGAGCCTAGAACCCTGGTGGCCGTCAAGGCTGCCCTGCGGCGCGCTCGCGCGCGGCCTTGACGGAGTAAGCGCCCAGGGTAAGCGAGGCGTCGTTACCGCGTAACAACGGTCAGCGCGGTTGTGGAACAGTGGAGCACAACGGCCCTGTTCCGCCTGGTTTGCCGTCGCACTGCGTGCGCCGTCAAACCAGGCGGGATGAGGTTGCTTCGTGATGCGATGTCCCACAGGGACCTGCTTCGGTCGTAATTGAGATGGGCGCAATGCGTCCTCTGGCAAACTCGCGCCTTCTGGCCAGAACCCGCGTCGGGGCAAAAAATTGCGGATGGAAGCGCACATCATGGAAAACCGGTTTGCAAGTTCCTGTCGCGTCAGGAGAAAACCTGTATCGACAACGGCGGCCGTGTCGGGTGCGTGTGTTCGCTTCAACCGGCAGTTGCACCCCGACGAGCGGCAATGGGCGAAAGACAATGCCAAGCAGTTCGCGCAGTTCTATAAGGACACGACAGGCCAGGACCTTACGGCCGACCAAGCGCAGAACATGTTGCTGGCCAACGGTTACCGTCTGGTGGATTCTGCGGCGAGCAAGGGGCCGGGCGGCGACGCAACTGCAGTGGCGTTTATCAGTCAGAACGCAGGCGGCATGTTCACTGCAACAACAGCCGAGTACAACAGCCCCTTCCTATACGGTAATAAGGATGGTTCGTTGACGCCGGAGCAACGGGCATTGCCGGGGGCCGTCGCCAATCCTAAACTCGGCCTCGCAATTGCTGGGGCATTGGCGACCCCGGCGGTCCTTCCTGCACTGGCAGCAATACCGGGTGCACCAATACTTGGCGCGGATGGTTTGCTCGGCTCTGGTGCCTTGGCGTCACGAGCAGGGATCGGCGTAATCACTGGCGGTGTTAACGCAACCTCACAGTATCTTCAGAACGGCTCGATCAATCCGATCGACGTTGCTTATGCCGCTATTGCTGGCACGGCTGGCACATATGGCGGATTGGGATGGAACGTTTTTGTCAATGGGGTGACGGGAGCAGCCGATACGGCCACTAACAACTTTGCTTCGGGGAAAAATGACAGCATCATTTTTGGCGGAGCGGCAAACGCAGCCGCTGCCGCACTCGGCTACGGCGCAGGTAAAGTAATTGAGGGCGCAACGAATGCAGGTCTTGCGCCCAGCTTAAGCAACTCGGGATGGGCGAGTGCCGGTCGCTGGTCTGGTCCATCTGGAGCAAACATTTTTACACCGAATAACCTTCCCGCCATAACTTCCGGCATAGCAGGGGCCGCTGGGTCGGAAGGTGGAGCTGCCGCTATCAACAACGTTAAGAGCCACCTTGGGAAATAAGATGCTTCGACTTTGCGGCCTGCTAATACTGTGCTTTGCGGTCTCGATTCTGTGCTTCGTGGCAATCAAGGGGTTAGTAGTCGCCATGGCCTTGATTGTCTACGGTGGCCACTATTCTTGGGGGGCTGACGACATACGATTCGTTCTGATTCGGGGTGCCTGCCTGGGAGTAGTGTTCTCGATATTTGTAGTGATTCAGTACATTCGCACCCGGAAGTAACGGCTAGAGAAATAACCCCATGAAAATCAGAAAGAGGCTGGCGGCGCTGCCGCTCACAGCCCTGGTATCGCTCGCGTCGAACGCGCAGCATGCGCCGACGCCAGCCGATGAAGCTGCCGCCGCAAGGGCCAACGCCGAGCAGAACCAGCAGATCCAGCAGCAACGCGACGCACAGCAGCGCGACGCAACCGTGCAGGCTCCCGCCGTGCGTTCGACGCTGCCAGAGATCGAGGGCTATCCGCTGCTGCAGGTCGAGACACCATGCTTCCGCATCGGCAGGTTCGCGCTCGATGTCCCGACAATGCTGCCCGATGCCGTGCGCAGCAAGGGAGCATCGGCCCTATCACTGGACCCGTTTGCGTTCGCTCGCGAATGGTTGGACCACTACAAAGGCCAGTGCGTTGGCAAGTCCGGCATTGACACACTCACGAAGGGGCTGCAGCAGGCCATCCTGAGCCGTGGCTATGTCACGACGCGCGTGCTTGTCCCGCAGCAGGACCTGTCCAGCGGCACGCTGGCCTTTGCGCTCGTTCCTGGCGTCGTGCACCAGCTCCGCTTTGCCGACCCTGAAACACGCGGCACCCTGACGTCCGCGTTCCCCGCCCGCGACGGCGACCTGCTGGACCTGCGCGACCTTGAGCAGGGGCTGGAACAGATGAAGCGCGTCGCGTCGCAGGACGTGGACATGAAGATTGAGCCGACCGACACACCGGGTGAAAGCGATGTCGTGGTGAGTGTGAAGCGCTCGAAGCCGTGGAGCTTCGTCGCATCGGTGGACAACTCGGGCACAGACGCGACCGGCAAGTGGCAGGGCAACGTGAGCCTCGGCATCGATAATCCGCTCGGTCTGAATGACATCTTCACTCTTGGCGCGAATCAGGACCTGTCGTTCGGCAACAAGTCGCTCGGTTCGCACGGGTTCAACGGCTCGTATTCCGTGCCATGGGGATACTGGACGGTCACGCTGTCCGGTAACACGAACACGTACTACCAGAACATTGCTGGCGTGAACCAGACGTTCGTGTCCAGCGGCAATTCGCAGACAGCCGCACTCAGGCTCGCGCGCGTACTGAGCCGGAGCAAGACCGACGTATTCGGCGTGGAGTTCCAGCTATCGAAGCGCTTCGGTGAGAGCTTCATTGACGACACGGACATTCCGCAGCAGCGGCGCAACAACACGTTCATCGAGGCGGGCCTGACCGACCGGCACTACTTCGGCGCGTCGCAGTTCGACGGCACGCTCGCGTACCGCCAGGGGATCGGCGGGCTTGGCGCGACGTCCGACCCGTATCCTGATGGCCCTACGTACCGTTACCACATGGCCGTGCTGGATGCGAACCTGTCGGTGCCGTTCGCCGTCGCGCAACAGGGCTTCCGCTACGTCACGACTGTTCACGCGCAGTTCACCAACGACACGCTGTTTTATCTGGACGACCTGACCATCGGCAGTCGCTACACGGTGCGAGGCTTCGACGGTGAAACCATGCTGGCGGCGGAGAAAGGTTTCTACTGGCGCAACGAATTGCAGTGGCCAATCGGCCAGACGGGACAGGCGCTGTACGCGGGGATGGACTATGGGCGCGTATTCGGGCCGAACACGGCGTATCTGGCGGGGACGCAACTCGCGGGCGCTGTGATCGGTATTCGCGGCGGTCTTCCATCGCGGCTAGTTGGACTCTCGTATGACCTGTTCGCGGGGACGCCGATCTACAAGCCAGCTGGATTCCCGACCGCACGCGTGACGGCCGGACTTCAGATAT
>Ga0302178_10001990_pt1 | contig 16543 bp, 11 predicted proteins | sample I_Palsa_E1_3_FD_198790 | JGI IMG/M metagenome (GOLD analysis project Ga0302178, IMG submission 198790) | Peat permafrost microbial communities from Stordalen Mire near Abisko, Sweden - I_Palsa_E1_3 | ecosystem: Environmental > Terrestrial > Soil > Palsa > Peat permafrost | place: Sweden... | reverse complement strand
ATCGGCGGTGAGCAACGCGGCCAGCTCGCCCTGGCTGCGCACCTCAGCCGAAGACAGGATCGCCACGATGCGCGCTTGCCGTCCGACGCGGGTGATTTCGGGCGTGGTCTTCGACCCGCCGCGCGTCATGTGGATCGCTCCAACAGCCACACCAGCAACGCCTTTTGCGCGTGCAGCCGGTTCTCGGCCTCGTCCCAGACCGCGCTGTGCGGCCCGTCGATCACATCGTCGGTGATCTCGTGGCCACGGTGAGCCGGAAGGCAATGCAGGACAACGGCTTCCGGGTCTGCTTTGGCCAGCAGATCGGCGTTGAGCTGGAACGGCCGGAACGGCCGTACTCGATCGAGCCCGTCGTCTTCCTGGCCCATCGATGTCCAGGTGTCGGTCACCAACACATCGGCGCCGGACGCCGCGGCGTCGGGATCCGCGGTGATGGTCACCGATGCTCCGGTGTCCGCGGCGCGGCGCTCGGCGGCGGCGATCATCGACGCGTCGGGTGCAAACCCGGCCGGGGCTGCGACCGTCACGTGCATGCCGGCGGTGACGCCGCCGAGCATCAGTGAATGCGCCATGTTGTTGGCGCCGTCACCGAAGAAGGACATCCGCAGACCGCGCAGTGATCCCTTGCGTTCGGCGATGGTCTGCAGGTCGGCCAGCACCTGGCAGGGGTGGAACTGGTCGGAGAGCGCGTTGACGATCGGCACGGTGGCGGTTTCGGCCATCGCGCTCAGACGGGCTTGCCCGTAGGTGCGCCACACGATGGCATCGACGTAGCGGGACAGCACTTTCGCGGTGTCCTGCAGTGTCTCCTCGCGGCCGAGTTGGGTGCTGCGGCCGTCGACGACCACTGCGTGCCCGCCGAGCTGGGCGATACCCACCTCGAAGGAGAACCGGGTGCGGGTGGAGTTCTTGTCGAAGATCACCGCGACGCCGCGGGGTCCGTCCAGCGGGCGGTGGCTGAACGGGTCCTTCTTCAATTCGGCGGCCAGCGCCAGCACCTCGGCCTGTTCATCAGACTTCAGGTCGTCGTCGCGCAGGAAGTGTCGGATCATTGCGCCCCCTTGGCGGTGTCCAGGATGCCGGGCAACGCGGTGACGAATGTGTCGAGCTGATGCTCGGTGATAATCAACGCCGGCGCCAGGCGGACGACGTCAGGTGCGGCGGCGTTGACCAGGAACCCGGCGTCGCGTGCGGCCGCTTCGACCTCTTTCGCGGTGGGAGAGGTGAGCGCGATCCCGCACAACAACCCGCGGCCTCGAACGTGGTCGATCGACGGGTGACGGAGCGATTCGATGCTCTGGTGCAAGGTCTTTCCGAGCACCCCGGCCCGTCGTACCAGATCTTCGCCGGCCAATACCCGCAGCACCGCCAGCGCCGCAGCGGCGCAGATCGGGTTGCCGCCGAAGGTGCTGCCGTGCAGGCCGGGCGTCAGCAGTTGCGCCGCCGGACCGATCGCCAGGCACGCGCCGATCGGCAGGCCCCCACCCAGTCCCTTGGCCAGCGTCACCACGTCGGGGGTGATGCCGTCGTGCTGGTGCGCGAAAAACGTTCCGGTACGGCCCATTCCGGTCTGGACTTCATCCAGAACCAGCAGCGCACCATGGCGGGTGGTGATGTCACGCGCGGCCGCCAGGTAGCCGTCTGGCGGCACGACGATGCCGCTCTCCCCCATGATCGGCTCCAGGAACACCGCGGCGGTATCGTCACCGACCGCAGCCGCCAGGGCATCAACGTCGCCGTACGGCACGTGGCTTACGTCGCCGGGTAGCGGTGCGAACGGCGCCTGCTTGGACGGCTGCCCGGTCAGCGCCAGTGCGCCCATCGTCCGGCCATGGAAACCACCTTGCGCGGCAACCAGTTTGGTCCGGCCGGTGAGACGGGAAAGTTTGAACGCCGCCTCGTTGGCCTCGGTGCCGGAGTTGCAGAAGAACACCCGGGCCTCCGCATCGGTGCCGAGCAGACCAACCAGCGCCTCGGCCAGCGCGATGCCGGGTTCGGCGGCATACAAGTTGGAGGTGTGTCCCAGCGTCGACATCTGTCGCGTGACGGCGTCGATCACAGCGGGGTGCCCATGCCCCAGCACGTTGACGGCGATACCGCCGAGCAGATCGAGGTAGGACTTGCCGTCCACGTCGGTGACCACGGTGCCGTTGCCGCTGGCCAAAGCCAGCGGCGGGACACCGTAGTTGTTCATCATCACCGCGGACCACCGCTGCTGGATGGTGTCGGTCTTTGTTCCAGCTGGGCTCATGCGCTTACCACCTTCGTGCCGGAGCCTTGGTCGGTGAGCAGCTCGACTAACACGCAGTGCTCGACGCGGCCGTCGATGACATGTGCGCTGGGCACGCCGGCGGTCACCGCCCGCAGGCAGGCCTCGACTTTCGGGATCATGCCGGTCTCCAGCGTCGGTAGCAGTTGCGTCAAAGCGGCGGCGTCGATTTCGCTGGCCAACGAATCCCGGTCCGGCCACCTGGTGTAGAGGCCTTCGACGTCGGTGAGCATCAGCAGCTTCTCGGCTTCCAGCGCCTCGGCCAACGCGCCCGCTGCGGTGTCGGCATTGATGTTGTGGACCACGCCGTCGATGTCGGGTGCCAGTGTCGACACCACCGGAATCCGGTTGGCGGCAATCAAATCCAGCACCACCGCAGGGTTCACCTGAGCGATGTTGCCGACCAGGCCGATGTCGGTGTCGACACCGTCGACGCTGACACTGCGCCGGACCGCGGTGAACAGATTTGCGTCTTCACCGGTGACGCCGACCGCGTACGGGCCGTGCACGTTGATCAGGTTGACCAGCTCACGGCCGACCTGACCGAACAACACCATCCGCACGACGTCGAGCACTTCGGGTGTGGTGACCCGGAATCCGCCCTTGAAGTCGCCGGCAATGCCGAGCCGCTTGAGCATGGCGCTGATTTGTGGGCCCCCGCCGTGCACCACGACCGGGTGAATGCCGCAGTTGCGCAGGAAAGCCATGTCGGCGGCGAATTCACGCCGCAGGTTGTCGTTGGTCATGGCGTTGCCGCCGTATTTCACCACCACGATCTTGCCGTGCAACTGGGTCAACCAGGGCAGGGCCTCGGCCAGGACCTGCGCTTTGGCCTCGGTCGAGATCATGAGCTGTACGCCGAATTCTCTTCGACGTAAGCGTGCGACAGGTCAGTGGTCCGGATCGCGGCCAGCGCGGCACCGACCCCCAGGTCGACGGCAACCTCGATGTCGGTGGGCGACAGATCCACCTCGCGTGCCCCCGGCGCGCCGACGCCGTCGACGCAGACCGCTGCGCCGTTGAACGACACAGTGATCCGGTCGGGGTTGAGCTCTACCGGCGCCATGCCGACGGCGGCGAGCACCCTGCCCCAGTTCGGGTCGGAGCCGAACAGTGCGGTCTTCACCAGGCTGTCCCGCGCGATCACCCGGGCCGCGGTGACGGCGTCGTCTTCGCTCGCCGCACCGGTGACGCTGATGGTGACGCGCTTGGTAACCCCTTCGGCGTCGGCTTGCAATTGGGCGCACAGATCGTCGCAGACCCGCAGCACCGCATCGTCGAGGTCGGCTTGGCTGGGCGCGATTTCGCTTGCGCCTGAGGCCAATAGCAGCACGGTGTCGTTGGTCGAGCAGCTGCCGTCGATGTCGAGCCGGTCTAACGTCAGCGCGGTGGCGCGCCGCAGCGCCTGCTCGAGCGCGGATGCATCGGCGACGGCATCGGTGGTGAGCACGCACAGCATGGTGGCCAGCGACGGCGCCAGCATCCCGGCACCCTTGACCATGCCGCCGACCGTCCAGTTGCCCGGATGGTGCAGCGCAACCTGTTTGGGCACCGTGTCGGTGGTCATGATGGCCCGGGCGGCCTCTTCGCCGCCGGAGATGCCGCCGGCCATCTCGTGCACCAGATTCACGACGCCGGCGAGAACCTTGTCCATCGGCAGCCGGTCACCGATCAAGCCGGTGGAACACACCGCGACGTCGATGGCGCCAGTCTCGCTGCCCCACTCCGACAACGCGGCGGCCAGGGCCTCCGCGGTGGCATGGGTGTCCTGGAATCCGCCCGGCCCGGTACAGGCATTGGCGCCACCGGAATTCAGGACCACCGCACGCAACTGCCCGTCGGCCAGCACCTGGCGGGTCCACAACACCGGCGCCGCTTTGACCTTGTTGCGGGTGAAAACTCCGGCGGCCGCGTGATCGGGTCCTTCGTTGAACACCAGCGCAAGATCGAGTCGGCCCGAGGCCTTGATGCCGGCCGCGATCCCGGCGGCACGAAAACCGGCCGGAGCGGTGACGCCTTGTGCGCGCACCAGCGGCGCGAGGTCTGCACGAGTCACGGTGCCACCCCGACCACCGAAAGACCTTCGGCCTCCGGCCAGCCCAGGGCCAGGTTCATCGACTGCACGGCGGCGCCGCCGGTGCCCTTGACCAGGTTGTCGATCGCCGCGATCGCGACGAACGTGGCCGCGTCCTGGTCGACGGCGACCGCGATGTGGGCGGCATTGCTGCCGATCACCGCACCGGTGCGCGGCAATTGTCCTTCGGGCAACAGATGCACGAAAGGCTCATCGTGATAGGCCTTTTCGTAGGCAGCCTGCAGCTGTGACAGCGGTGCCGTGGTCCGTGCGGTGCAGGTGGCCAGAATTCCACGTGAGGTCGGGATGAGCACGGGCGTGAATGACACCGTGACGTCGCGACCGGTCACTTGGCTGAGTCCCTGAACGATTTCGGGAGTGTGCCGGTGCGTGCCGGCGATGTTGTAGGCCCGCGCCGAACCGATGACCTCCGACCCGAGCAGATCGGTTTTTGCGGCGCGACCGGCACCCGAGGTGCCGCTGACGGCGACGACGGTGACGGCGGGGTCGATGAGATCGGCTGCCACGGCGGGAAACAGCGCCAACACCGCGGCGGTCGGATAGCAGCCTGGTACGGCGACGCGCCGGGCACCGCGCAGCGCCTCCCGGTTACCGGGTAGCTCGGGCAACCCGTATGGCCAGCTGCCCGCGTGTGGGGAGCCGTAGAAGCGCTCCCACGCACCTGCGTCGCTTAGCCGGAAATCCGCGCCGCAGTCCACCACCAAGGTTTGCGGGTCGAGTTGTTGCGCCAACGCCGCCGAATGCCCGTGCGGAAGGGCCAGAAAAACAACGTCATGGCCATCCAGCACGTCTAGCTCGGTCGGCTCCAGCACCCGCTGCGCCAATGGCACCAGATGTGGATGGTGCTCGGCCAGCTGGGTGCCCGCGCTCGTGGCGGCGGTCAGGGCGCCGATCGTCAGCCGGCCGTCGTAATAGGCCGGATGTCCGAGCAGTAGCCGCAGGATCTCGCCGCCCGCGTAGCCGCTGGCGCCGGCCATCGCCACCCGTATGCCCTGGCTCATGATGCCCATCGTTGCATGACTATGCACACTGATGCAAACTCATTCTCGACGGCCGACTCAGCCGCGCAGTACCGCGCCGACCTGCGCGGCCGCGCGCTGCACCGCCGCGTCACGAGCGGCGCTGGCCTCGTCTTCGGTGAGGGTGCGATCGGCCGCGCGGAACCGCAGCGCGAAGGTCAGCGACTTGCGGTTCTCGCCAACCTGCGGACCGGTGTACACGTCGAACAGCCGGACATCCTCCAACAGCTCCCCCGCGCCGTCGCGAACCGCGTCTTCCACCGTCTGCGCGGGGAGGTCGGCGTCCACGACGAGGCTGAGGTCTTGGAATACCGCGGGAAAAGGGGAAACGCGCGGCGCCGGGAACGCGTCGACGATCGGGATGGCGTCGAGATTGAGCTCGATCGCGCAGGTGCCCTTGGGCAGGCCAGAACGCTCGATCACCGCCGGGTGCAGCTGCCCGGCGTGGCCCACCACGGTCTCGCCGACGAGTACTTCTGCGCAGCGGCCCGGATGCCACGGCAGGTGCTGAGCGGCCCGCAGTGTCACGTCAATTCCGCTGGCGCGGGCAATGATTCGCACTGCCTCGAAAGCATCGGCCGCCTCGGATCGCCGGCCTTCGCCCCACGGTCCGCGCGGCTCGCGCAGTCCGGTCAACACCGCGGCGACGTGCTGGGGCTGCCGCGGAAGCGACGCGTCCAGTCCGGCGATCTCGTCATCGGTAGGCCGTCGGTTCACCGGGATCAGCTCGACGCCCGTGGTCTGCTCGGTCGGCTGGACCACCTGCGCGACGGCGAACAGCGCTACGTCGACGATGCCGCGAGAGACGTTGCGCGCCAGAGCCTCAAGCAGCCCCGGCAGCAACGTCGTGGCCAGATGCGGCCGATCGGCCTCCAGCGGGTTGAGCACCTGCGTGGTCTTACGCCGCGCGTCGTCGGCGGGCAGGCCCCAGGCGTCGAAAACACCGGCGGGAAGGAACGGCGTCGGAAGGATCTCGACGTAGCCGGACAGCGCCAGCGACTTGCCGATGGCGCGGCGGCGGCGCTGCGTCGCCGACAGTCCGCGGCCGGCCGGCGCCGACGGCAACACCGACGGAATGACATCCAGACCCTCCAGCCGCAGCACCTCCTCGACCAAGTCGGCCGGCTGCAGCAGATCGGGCCGCCAACTCGGCGGCGTGACGGTGAGGCAGTCGCCGGTATCGCTGACCGCGGCGCCGATCTGGGTCAACCGCCGGGCCGTCGTGCCCTGGCTGTAGCTCACTCCGGCCATGCGGTCCGGCAGGTCGGCGGCGAGCCGGATCGGTGGTAGTGACCAGTCCTCACGGGGTGGATCGCCCCGCCAGTCGGTGACCTTCGCCGAGACCTCACCGCGGGCGATGTCGGCGAGCAATGCGGCGCAGCGATCCAGCGCCGCAACGGAAATGGCCGGGTCGACCTCCCGCTCGTAGCGGCGGGCGGCTTCGCTGGGCAGGTGCAGCCGTCGCGCGGTCCGCGACACGGCACCCGGATCCCAGACCGCAGCCTCCAGCAGCACATCGGTGGAGTCGTCGCGCATCTCGGTGCTGCCCGATCCCATCACGCCGGCGATCGCCGCCGTCGCGACATCGTCGACGATCAGCACGTCTGCCGGATTGAGCCGACGCTCGACGTCATCGAGCGTCTCGACCGTCTCGCCGTCCGCGGCGAACCGGACCGCGAGTCCGCCGGTGATCCGGTTGAGGTCGTGCGCGTGCATCGGGTGACCGAGTTCCAGCATCACGTAGTTCGTCGCGTCGACGGCCGGTGAAATCGCCCTGATTCCGCTGAGTAACAGCCTGCGTTGTAACCACCACGGCGACAAAGCAGTTGGATCGATACCGGTGACCGGGCGCAACGCGAACCGGCGCACACCGGTTTCCGGCTGCACCGTCAGCGGCCAGGCCTCCCCCTCACAAGGCAACGCGGGCACATCGGCGGGGTCTTCAAAGTCGAGGTCGTAGGCGCAGGCGATCTCGCGGGCTAGCCCGCGCACCGACATGCAGTAGCCGCGGTCCGGGGTGATGGCCAGGTCGAAGATCGCGTCGTCGAGTCCGAGTACCTCGGCGCCACTCGCACCGGGCTCGGCGGTTCCCGGTGGCAGCACCAGGATGCCGGAATGGTCCGCGGCCAAACCGAGTTCGGCCGCCGAGCAGATCATCCCGTCGGAGGTGTGGCCGTAGGTCTTGCGTGCGGTGATGTTGAATCCGCCGGGCAGCGTGGTGCCGGGCAGCGCCACCACCACCAGATCACCGACAGCGAAGTTCGTTGCCCCGCAGACGATCTCGCGCGTCTTTTCTTCGCCGACGTCGACCTTGCAGGCGCGGATCGGCTTCTTGAACTCGGTGAGCTCTTCGATCGAAGCGACGCGTCCCACGGTCAGTGGACCGTCGACTGGGCCGAGGGTGATGACCTCTTCGACCTCGTGGCCGATGCGTATGAGCGCCTGTTCGAGGTCAGCGGGTTTTACGTCCCAGCCGGGAGCGCCGGCGCTGACGACTTCCCGCAGCCAGCTATAGGGGACGCGCATCAGGCCCCCACCCCGAACGGCAACGAGAACCGGACATCGCCTTCGACCATGTCGCGCATATCCGGAATGCCGTTGCGGAACTGGAGCGTGCGTTCCAGGCCCATACCGAACGCGAAGCCCGAATATTCTTGCGGGTCAATACCAACGGCGCGCAACACGTTCGGGTTGACCATCCCGCAGCCGCCCCACTCCACCCAGCCGGCGCCACCCTTCTTGTTCTCGAACCAGACGTCGACTTCGGCCGACGGCTCGGTGAAGGGGAAGAAGTGCGGGCGAATCCTGGTGCGCGCCTGCGGCCCGAACTCGGCACGGGCGAACGCGTCCAGGGTGCCGCGCAGGTGGGCCATCGACAGTCCGCGATCCACTGCCAGCCCCTCGATCTGGTGGAAGACCGGGGTGTGGGTGGCGTCCAGCTCGTCCGTGCGGAATGTGCGACCGATCGAGATCACGTACACCGGCAAGGTGCGCTCGAGCAGCGCGCGCACCTGCACCGGCGAGGTGTGCGTACGCAACAGCTGACGCGAACCGTCCGGCGCGATGTAGAAGGTGTCCTGTTCACCGCGGGCCGGGTGGTCGGCGGGAAAATTCAGCGCATCGAAGTTGAATTGCTCGGTTTCGACTTCGGGCCCCTCGGCAAGTTCCCATCCCATCGCGATGAACGTGTCGGCAATGTGCTCGGCCAAGATCGTGATCGGATGGCGCGCGCCGGTCGGCTGCCGCGTCGAGGGCAGTGTCACGTCGATTCGCTCGGCGATCAACACCGCGGCATCACGCTCGGCGCGCAGCGCCGCAAGTCGTTCGTCGTAGTCGCGCTGGACATCGCCGCGCGACGTGTTCACCAGCTTGCCGGCATCGGCCCGCTCGGCCTTGGGGACGGTGGCCAGCGCTTGTCGCGCCAACGCCACCGGCGAGCGGTCGCCCAGGTGCTCGGTCTTGGCACGCGCCAGCGCGTCGAGATCAGCCGCGGCCGCGAAGGCCTGCCGGGCTGCGTCGACCGCGGCGGTCAACGCCTCCGGCGACAGGCCGACGGGATGGTCAACCACGCGGCGACACGCTCCTTTTCGGTGGATAAGCCTTGCTGAGGCAATATCTGCGGGGCTGGCGACACGGCGTGACGCGCAGGAGCCGATCATATGTGGTCACCTCGGCGGCGATCGGAAGCCGTCAGCGGAGATTTCTCACACGCCGCGCGCAGCGGCCATCGAACGGCCCACCCTTGAGTAGTTTCGTGGGGTGGCGACGCCTCAAGCTCCCGAACTGGTCCCGGCGCAGTACCTGCTGTCGCCGCTCGCCGCGAGCCCGCGCACGCTGATCGACATCCTCTACGACACCGCCGCGTGCTACCCGGAAGCCGCCGCGATCGACGACGGCACGGTTCAGCTCACCTACAGCGAGCTGATCAGCGACATCGAAGCCAGCGTCGCCTGGCTGGCGGCCCGCGGGATCGGCCGCGGCGACCGGATCGGCATCCGGCTGCCGTCGGGCAGCTTTGCACTCTACGAAGCGATCCTGGCGACCCTGGCCGTCGGCGCGGCCTACGTCCCCGTCGATGCCGACGACCCCGACGAACGCGCCGAGTTGGTGTTCGGCGAGGCCAACGTCGTCGCGATCGTCAGCGAAGCCGGTATGACGCGCGGCCCAGGCTCCTCGCGGGGCTGGCGGGCCAGTGCGCCACTGCCGCGCGATGACGCCTGGATCATCTTCACCTCCGGATCGACCGGCACACCTAAAGGCGTCGCCGTGACGCACCGCAGCGCGGCCGCGTTCGTCGACGCCGAGGCACAGATGTTCTTGCAGGACAACCCGATTGGTCCGGGCGATCGGGTGCTGGCCGGCTTGTCAGTGGCGTTCGACGCATCGTGCGAGGAGATGTGGCTGGCTTGGCGGCGCGGCGCTTGCCTGGTCCCCGCGCCGCGGTCGCTGGTCCGCAGCGGCATGGACCTCGGTCCGTGGCTGGTCAGCCGCGACGTCACGGTGGTGTCAACTGTGCCGACGCTGGCCGCGCTCTGGCCCGCCGAGGCGCTCGAGGCGGTGCGGCTGTTGATCTTCGGCGGCGAGGCCTGTCCCCCGGAGCTGGCCACCCGCCTCGCCGTAGAAGGCCGCGAGGTGTGGAACACCTACGGCCCCACCGAGGCCACCGTGGTCGCCTGCGCGGCCAGGCTCGATGGCGTTGGCCCGGTGCGCATCGGTCTGCCGCTGGCGGGCTGGGACTTGGCCGTCGTCGACAGCGATGGCCAGCCGGTGGGCGACGGTGAAGTGGGCGAGCTGGTGATCGGTGGCGTAGGCCTGGCCCGGTACCTCGACGAGGCCAAAGACGTCGAGAAGTACGCGCCGATGCCGACGCTGGGCTGGCGGCGCGCCTACCGCAGCGGCGATCTGGTGCGGCTGGAAAGCGAGGGCCTGATCTTCTGCGGCCGCGCCGACGACCAGGTCAAGGTCGGGGGCCGTCGCGTCGAGCTGGGCGAGGTCGATGCCGCGCTGGTCCACCTTGCTGGAGTCAGCGGCGGCGCCGCGGCGGTCCGCCGAACATCAGCCGGCACGCCGGTGCTGGTCGGCTATGTCGCCAGCGCCGACCCGGAATTCGACATCGCCGCCGCGCGCGCCCGGCTCGCCGAGCGGCTTCCCGCCGCGTTGGTGCCGCGCGTTGTCCGGGTCGACGAGCTGCCTACCCGCACGTCGGGCAAGGTCGACCGCGACGCGCTGCCCTGGCCACCGCCGGGTGGCACCGACACCGAGGGAACGTCCGAGCTCGGCGGTACGGCGCGGTGGCTGGCCGGGCTGTGGCAGGACTTGCTCGGCGCGACCGTGACGGGCTCGGAGGCTGACTTCTTCGCGCTCGGCGGCGGCTCGCTCGCCGCAGCGCAGCTCGTTGCCGCGTTGCGAGAGCGGTATCCACAGGTCACCGTCGCCGACTTGTACGACCATCCGCGGCTGGGCTCGCTGGCCGGCTTCCTCGACGAGCTCGAGGCACCGCCGGAGGTGATCGAGCGGGTGGTGCGAGCGACCCCACTGTGGTCGCAGCTCGCCCAGATCGTGCTGTCGGTGCCGTTGGCGACGCTGGCAGCGCTGCAGTGGGTGACGTGGCTGGCGCTGGGAAACAACGTCGCCCGGTCTTTGCGGCTGGTGCCGTGGACCGTCGCGGTGAACTGGTGGCTGGTTGCAGCGGCTTTCGTCCTGTTCGTCACGCCATTGGGCCGGATGACCATCGCGGTGTCGGCAGCGCGGCTGTTGCTGCCGAATGTGCGGCCGGGAACCTACCGCCGGGGTGGATGGGTGCACCTGCGGGTGTGGCTGGCCGAGCGGCTCGCCGAGGCCGGCGGCGCCGAGAACCTGGCCGGGGCGCCGTGGCTGGTGTACTACGCGCGGGCACTGGGCGCCGATATCGGCAAGGGCGTCGATCTGCACTCGATGCCGCCGGTCACCGGGCTGCTGACGCTCGGACACCGCAGCGCCGTCGAACCCGAGGTGGATCTGCGCGGGCATTGGATCGACGGCGATGACTTTCACATCGGCGCGATCACGATCGGGAACGACGCGACGATCGGCGCGCGCACGACGTTGCTGCCCGGCGCCGTCGTCGGCAAGAACGCCGACGTCGCACCCGGCTCGGGCGTCGTTGGAAAGGTGAAAAGCCGCCAGTACTGGAAAGGTTCGCCCGCGGTGAAGTCCGGCCGGGTGAAACACCCCTGGCCAGACGAACGGCCGGCGCGCAGAAGCCACTGGGTCGCGGTCTACGCGTTGACGTCGGTGCTGCTGGCTGCCATGCCGCTGACGGCGCTCGCGGCCGGGCTCGCGGTGATCGGCTTGGCTGTCCACCACACTCACCGGCTGTCGCAGGCAGTGCTGCCCGTGCTGCTCTGGACGCCGGTCGCGACCGTGGCCGCACTGGCGGCCTACGCGGTGATGACGATCGTCGCGGTCCGGATGCTGTCGATCGGGCTGAGGGAGGGCTACCACCCGGTGCGGAGCCGTAGCGGCTGGCAGCTGTGGGCCACCGAGCGGCTGATGGACGGCGCGCGCAATTACCTGTTCCCGCTGTACGCCAGCCTGGCGACACCCGGCTGGCTGCGGCTGCTCGGCGCCAAAGTCGGCCGCGACACCGAGATTTCGACGGTATTGCTGATCCCGAGGTTCAGCGTCATCGAGGACGGCGCGTTCCTGGCCGACGACACAATGGTCGCGTCGTACGAACTGGGCGGCGGTTGGATCTACGCGGCAACGACGACGGTCGGCAGACGGGCGTTTCTCGGCAACTCCGCCATCACCCAACCGGGCCGGCGGGTGCCCGACGACGGACTGGTCGCGGTGTTGTCGGCAGCTCCGGCCAAAGCCAAACGCGGTTCGTCGTGGCTGGGCAGCCCGCCCATGCGGCTGCGCCGGCGTCCCGCCGAGGCGGACGCGGCCCGCACCTACGAACCACCATGGCGGTTGAAGGCGATGCGGTCGGTTGTCGAGGCGTTTCGGGTGTTTCCGGCGATGGTGACCGCCGCGATCGGGCTGGCGGTGCTGGGCACACTGCAGGCGCTGGCCCGGATCTTCGGCATCTGGAGTGCCGCGCTGTGCGGCGGGCTGGTGCTACTGGCCGCGGGCGGGGTGGCCGCCGGCGTCGCGGTGGCTGCGAAATGGCTTCTGGTGGGGCGGATTCAGGCGGGAGAATTTCCGCTGTGGTCGTCGTTCGTGTGGCGCAACGAGCTCGCTGACACATTCGTGGAAACCGTGGCGGCGCCGTGGTTCGCCCGCGCGGCCAGCGGAACACCCGTGATGAATATGTGGCTGCGCGCACTGGGCGCCAAGGTCGGCCGCGGCGCCTGGTGCGAAACCTATTGGCTGCCAGAGGCCGATCTCGTCACGCTCGGCCGGGGCAGCACCGTGAACCGGGGATGCGTTGTGCAGACACACCTTTTTCACGACCGGATCATGCGGATGGACGCTGTCGTGCTGGAGCACGGCGCGACGCTGGGCCCGCACGGCGTAGCACTGCCATCGTCCCGGCTCGGTGCGGGCGTGACCGTCGGTCCCGCATCGCTGGTGGTGCGCGGCGACGAAGTGCCGAGATCGACACGCTGGCAAGGTAATCCGATCAGGCCATGGAATATGACACGGGAGAAGTCCGGCAAGAAGGCCGCCGCGTGAAACGTATTGTCAAGAAGCTCGCGCCCAATGCTGAGCAGACGGTGATCGACCCTTATCTGCCGAAGAGCGGCAACCTCGGCTATCGGGTGTCACGCTACGAACTGACACTGGAATACAAGGTTGCGATCAACCGGCTTTCGGGATCTGCGACGATCGCTGCGGTGACGCTTACCGAGTTGGAGGAATTCACCCTCGATCTCTCCGATGTGATGACCGTGTCGAAGGTGTTGGTGAACGGCAGACGGGTCGCCCACTTCGCTTGCCGGGACCGGAAATTGCGCATTCGACTGTCCACGAAACTGGCCACCGGGGCGGAGATGTCGATCGTCGTGCACTACCACGGGACGCCGCGACCACTGCGATCGTTATGGGGTGACGTCGGTTTCGAGGAACTGACCAACGGTGCGCTGGTCGCCGGACAGCCCAACGGCGCCCCGACGTGGTATCCCTGCGACGACAACCCCAGCGCCAAAGCTTCCTACCGCATACAGGTCAGTACCGATAACCCCTACCGGGTGGTCGCCAACGGCAGGCTGGCGTCGCGGCGGGTGCGGGCCGCGCAGACCGAGTGGACCTACGACCAACCCGAGCCGACCTCGACCTACCTCGTCACCCTGCAGATCGGGATGTACCAGCTGACGCGGCAGGGTAAAACGCCGGTGTCGATGCGGGCCACGCTGCCCGAACGGCTGCGCCGCAACTTCTATCACGACTTCGCTCGCCAACCCGAAATGATGGAGTTGTTCGTCGAGCTGTTCGGTCCGTATCCGCTGGCGAACGGCTACACCGTCGTCGTGACCGACGATGATCTCGAAATACCCCTTGAGGCTCAAGGAATTTCGATATTCGGAGCCAATCATTGCGACGGCACCCGGGCCAGCGAGCGGCTCATCGCCCATGAGCTGGCCCATCAGTGGTTCGGCAACTCGGTCACCGCGCGGCAGTGGCGCGACATCTGGTTGCACGAGGGATTCGCGTGCTACGCCGAGTGGCTGTGGTCGGAACACAGCGGCGGGCCCAGCGCCGACGAACTCGCGCGGCACTATCACCAGAAGTTGCGCGACTCGCCGCAGGATCTGCTGCTGGCCGACCCCGGGCCACGGGACATGTTCGACGACCGGGTGTACAAGCGTGGCGCGTTGACCCTGCACGCGCTACGTCGACGATTGAGCGACGAGAAGTTCTTTGCGCTACTGAAAGATTGGACGACCCGCTACCGCCACGGCAATGCCGTCACCGACGACTTCACCGGCCTGGCCGCCGGCTACTGCGACGAATCGCTGTCGGGGTTGTGGGACAGCTGGCTCTACTCCAAGGCCGTACCTTGAAGGGTCGATCAGCGGTTGAGTGCCGGCTCCGGCGCCAGTTCGTCCAATGCCAGCCGTCGACGCACGGTCGGTGATCGAGTAATCAACTCGGCCGCCACGGCGCCCAGCGCGCCCAGCGCCGCTGCACCCCACATCGACCAAGCGCCGTGCACCAACAGGAAAAAGCCGAAGACCGCGGACACCGCCAGCAGCGCGCAGCGGACTTGTGTCCAGCGCGCCGGGCCGGCCAGTCGGAGGGAGACCAGCATGCCCAGCACCAACGCGACGGCGTGCCCGACATCGGTGAAATCCTCGCCCAGTATGGCCGCGGCGATACCGACCGGTAGCCACCAGCCGATCCAGGCCGGTCGCCAGCGCTGAGGTATCGCCGCGGTCAGCGCACCCAGCACCGCCACCGCGCCGTAGCTCACCCCGACATCGCTCGCGCGCGAAACCGACATCGGCAGCCAGCCGAATTCGATCGCCGCGGTGAGGCCAACGGCGACCAGCAGCGTCGCACCGATATGGCCCGTGACGAACACGACGGCCAGCCGCCCGCTCCGCCAAATCAGTTCAGCCAGGGCGAGCAGGCACACCAGGCACGGCAGCCAGAAGTACATCGGACCGGCATCGGTGACGAACGCGCTGTCCAGCAGGGTGGCCAGGTGACCGTGTGCGAGGTTATGCAGATTGGTGCTGGCCTGTGCGATGACATGCGCACGCGCGCGCGGACCGAGGTCCACGAGCACCGCGCTGACACCGATCAGCACGGCCGCGTAGCCCAGCGTGATCCGCACGCGTGAAAGCCGCGACAATATCTGCACTATCATCGCCATCTACTATGCCTGCGGACTCTCGTCATCCGCGTTATCTAAACCTGATAAGTCGCTGACACTCTCTCTGGACGACTTGAGCCGGTAGATGGCCAAATCAGGCGGCAGACCAGCGGGTTTACTCGCGAAGACCGGCCAATGCACGCGCTTGGCGGCGACGCCCAGTGTGACCAAGTCGTGCGGGCCCAGCTGGTCCAATGTGGTCCCCGACACCATCATGCCGCCCCGGGTTGCCCGTTCCATCACCCGCGCGGCGACGTTGACGTCGACGCCGAGCCAATCGGCCGCCAGCCGCTGCGGTCGACCGGTGTGGATCCCGACCCGCATTCGCGGTTTGTAGCCGTCGACGTCGACCGATTTCAGCGCTCGCTTGGCCTCCAAGACCGCACCGACCGCAACGAGCGGGTCGGCGAACACCGCCATGGTCCCGTCGCCCATCCGCTTGACGATGTGCCCGCCGGCGTCCAGCAGTGGCGCCTCGATCGCTCGCGCGACTCGCCGCAGGAGCTTGAGCGTGGCGTCATCGCCGGCGTGCAACGACCAGGTCGAGAAACCCACCAGGTCGGTGAAAACGATCGTGACCTCTTGGTTCGCCGGATGTCGGGACACTGCCTCAGTCACGGCTTGCCACACCTGCAGCGCGCCGAGACCGACCTCACGCGACGCGCCACCGCGTTCGCCCAGCAGGCGGCCCGTGGCCCGGGCTGCGGCGCGCGGTCCGCCCTGGCCGGCCGTCGAGAGCGGGTCGCCGAAATCGGGATCGCCGGGCAAGAGTCTGCGCGCCCGCCGGACCAGCGCAATCATGCCTGGACTTTGGTTTGTACTGCGCAGCCATTGCGCCGCGTGACGTATAGACGCCGGCGGACGCTGTCTTGAGTCAGGCGAATCCGGCGTGGCCACTGTGTGCTCGGGCTCACCGGACGCCGGGTGCGGCCCGAGTTCCACAACGCCCAGGGTAGGTGGTGTCGGGAGAGACCGGCAACGACCGTCATGGTGGCGTCGGACACGATCTGCGGTGAACCACCTGATCACGCGGTTGCCACGCCCGCATCGACACTCGATAACAGTGCACCGCGACGCGCCCCGAAATCGTAGACAACGTTCGTTGTCATCATTATCGTGATCTCATCATCGCCCATCAGGACTGGGAGGCCGTGATGACAGTGACGTCGATGCCCTCCAAGCGGCCGCGCGCCTCCGCTGCGCGCCAGCCGGTCGAACCGGACAACGAGACGACAATCTCGGCATCTCCGCTGGGGCCGGAGTCGCTGACCTGGAAGTACTTCGGCGACCTGCGTACCGGGATGATGGGCGTCTGGATCGGCGCGATCCAGAACATGTATCCGGAACTGGGTGCCGGT
>Ga0302178_10001987_pt1 | contig 16549 bp, 14 predicted proteins | sample I_Palsa_E1_3_FD_198790 | JGI IMG/M metagenome (GOLD analysis project Ga0302178, IMG submission 198790) | Peat permafrost microbial communities from Stordalen Mire near Abisko, Sweden - I_Palsa_E1_3 | ecosystem: Environmental > Terrestrial > Soil > Palsa > Peat permafrost | place: Sweden... | reverse complement strand
CGGTCGCAGGTGTGGCCGATGTCCTGATCGTGCCAAACATCGAAGCCGGCAACATGATTTACAAGAACCTTGCCTTCATGTCCGATGCACAGACTGCAGGGCTCGTAGTCGGTGCCCGCGTGCCGCTGATCCTGACCAGCCGTGCTGACACGGCGGCAGCACGGAGCTTCTCGGCCGCCGCAGCCGTGCTGTATGCAGAGGCGCTGGCGCGCGATCCCTCGATCATGCAGCCCGAAACCGCGGAGTGACCGGTCATGAACGAGGTCATCGTCGTCTTCAACGCGGGCTCCACCAGCCTGAAGTTCGGCGCCTATGCGGTGGAGGCAACCGAGTCGCTATCCCTGCGTTGCGAAGGTCAAATCGACAGCATGCAGGGTGACCCGCGTTTCATCGTCAAGAATGCCGCCGGCGAGGTGTTGGGCGCCAATGAGTGGGGCAAAGGCCACACGATAGACCACCGGATAGCACTGCACTTCGTCATCGGGTGGCTGGAAACGAACCTTGCCAAAACGAAAGTGATAGCGGCCGGGCACCGGGTGGTACTCGGTGGAACGCGGTTCGATGGACCGGTCAGGATCGAGGGTGATGTACTGGACTACCTTGACTCGCTGTGCGCCATCGAGCCTTCGCACCAGCCCTTCAACGTGCACGGCGCTCGGGCCTTGGCCGAGGCATTCCCGGGCCTGCCGCAGGTTGCCTGTTTCGACACGTCGTTTCATCGCACCATGCCGGAGGTGGCGCAGACCTACGCACTTCCCCAGGACGTGCGCGACGCCGGGGTGCGTCATTGGGGTTACCACGGTATCTCCTACGACTACATCAGCCGGCAAGTGCCGAAATTCGCCCCTGATGCCCGGCGAGTGATCGCAGCCCACCTGGGCGGCGGCGCCAGCTTGTGCGCGATGCTGGACGGGCGCAGCGTCGAGACAACAATGGGCTTCGCCGGCGTGTCCGGCCTGCCGATGGTGACGCGCTCGGGTGATGTGCCATCCGGAGCACTGTTCTACCTGCTACGGCGCAAGCTTTTCGACGTCGCGTCGTTAGAGAAAATGCTTTACGAGCGAGCGGGCTTGCTCGGACTGTCCGGCATCAGCGACGACATGCGGGTACTGCAGGAGAGCGGGGATCCACGGGCGGTCGCCGCGATCGACTATTTTGTATACGCGATGACGAAATACGTCGGAGCCTACACGGCCGTGCTGGGCGGGTTGGACGCGTTGGTGTTCACCGCAGGGATCGGGGAACACTCGGCCCCGGTGCGCGCGGCGCTGTGCGGCAGGCTGGCCTGGCTTGATGTAAGGCTCGACGAGCAGGCGAATATCTCGGGCGGCCCGCGCATATCCACTCTGGACAGCGGGGTGTCGGTCTGGGTCATTCCAACGAACGAAGACCTGATGATCGCGCAGCATACCTTGGCGGTCATCCGGCCTTAGATGCACTAACTATCTCGGTGGCATGGCGAACGTGCTTCTCGAAGCCCGGCGCGAATGGACTACGCCAGGTGAGGCTGAAATGAACGGGGGACGGGACGGCTGCATCCAGCACCGCGCCAACTCTCCTACGTCACAAAGACAGAAGGAACACTCATCATGGTACCTGATAACGCTGCTTCCGAGGCTGGGGATTCCAAGCCGAGTTCTAAACCGAGTTCTAAACCGGATCCGAACGAAGCCCTGAAATCCCTCTCCATGCCGGAGCTACAGGCAAAGTTGGGCTCGTCGCCGGACGGCCTCAGTCAGGCCGAGGCGACGAAGCGGCTTGCTCAATACGGACCTAACGAGATTGAAGAAAAGAACACCAATCCGTTGCTGAAGTTCCTGTCGTATTTTTGGGGACCCATTCCGTGGATGATCGAAGCGGCAGTGATCCTTTCGGCGGCAGCCCGGCATTGGCCTGACTTTGCCATCATCTCTGTGCTGCTGCTGTCCAACGCGGTAGTCGGGTTTTGGGAAGAACGCCAGGCCGGCAACGCTATTGCCGCCCTCAAGGCCCAGTTAGCGATTACAGCCAAGGTGATACGCGATGGCAAATGGGGCAGCCCGGCAGCGCGGGAATTGGTGCCCGGCGACGTTATCCGCGTGCGCCTGGGCGATATTGTGCCGGCCGACGCGCGCTTGCTGGAGGGTGACCCGATCGAAGTGGATCAGTCCGCGCTAACGGGAGAATCACTGCCCGTCACGCGTAAAGCGGGCGAGGCCGTATTTTCCGGTTCCATCATTCGCCAGGGTGAAATCGGCGCGCTGGTCTATGCCACAGGCGCGAACACCTACTTCGGCAAGACGGCGCAACTGGTGCAAGAGGCGCATACCGTCAGCCACTTCCAACGCGCCGTGCTTAAGATCGGCAACTACCTGATCATTCTCGCGGTGGTTCTAGTGGCAGCCATCGTTGTCGTCGCGATTGTTCGCGGTGATCCTATCCTTACCACATTGCAGTTCGCCTTGGTGCTGACCGTGGCCGCGATTCCCGTGGCGATGCCAACGGTTCTCTCGGTGACCATGGCGGTCGGCGCACGTCTGTTGGCCAGGAAAAAAGCGATCGTGACCCGGTTGTCGGCCATAGAGGAACTCGCCGGTGTGGACATCTTGTGCTCGGACAAGACCGGCACGCTGACTCAGAACAAGTTGACGCTGGGTGATCCATTCTGTGTCAACGGCATTCCCGCAGATCAAGTCATCCTGAATGCCGCGCTCGCGTCGCGTGAGGAAGACAAGGACACGATCGATCTTGCCGTGATTGGCGGCTTGAAGAACGATCAGGCCTTGAAGGGCTACCAGGTCGTCCATTTCCAGCCGTTCGACCCGGTGCACAAGCGTACCGAAGCCACGGTAAAGGGGACGGACGGAAAACAGTTCAAGGTTGCCAAGGGCGCGCCGCAGGTGATCCTGGCGCTGGCGGCCAATTCCGCGCAGGTGAAGGCAGCCGTCGACAAGGCCGTCAACGAATTCGCGACACGCGGCTTTCGTTCATTGGGCGTCGCTCGTGCTGAAGGAGACGGCCAGTGGCAATTTATCGGTGTACTGCCCATGTTTGATCCGCCACGCGACGATGCCCGCGCAACCATCGCGACCGCGCGCCAGATGGGCGTAAGCGTCAAGATGGTGACGGGCGATGCACGGGCCATCGCCGAGGAAACCGCCAAAAAGCTGGGCTTGGGCGCGAATATTCTCGATGCCAGCGGTTTCGGTGACACCAAGCGAGTTGAGACGGCGCAGTTAGCGGTGTTCATCGAGAAGGCGGAAGGTTTCGCGCAAGTGTTCCCCGAACACAAATTCCACATCGTCGATGTCCTGCAACGAGGCGGCCACATCGTTGGCATGACCGGTGACGGGGTGAACGACGCACCTGCGTTGAAAAAAGCCGATTGCGGCATCGCGGTTTCGGGCGCAACCGATGCGGCACGCGCTGCGGCGTCCATCGTCCTGATGACGCCCGGCCTCTCGGTGATCATAGATGCGATCAAGGAGAGCCGGAAGATTTTCCAGCGAATGAACAGCTACGCGATGTACCGCATCGCGGAGACGTTGCGCGTGTTGCTGTTCATGACACTCTCGATCCTCATCTTCAACTTTTATCCGTTGACGGCGGTGATGATCGTGATGCTCGCGTTGCTTAACGACGGCGCCATTCTGTCCATTGCCTATGACAATGTTCATTACAAGGACCAGCCCGAGGCCTGGAACATGCGCCTGGTGCTGGGCATCGCCACAGTGCTGGGTCTGGTCGGCCCCGTCGCCTCGTTCGGCCTGTTTTTCCTTGGCGATCGCGTTTTTCATCTCGACCGTCCGCATCTCCAGACATTGATGTATCTGATGCTGTCGGTAGCCGGGCACCTGACCATTTTCCAGACACGTACGCGCGGCCCGTTCTGGTCGATACGCCCTGGACGAATTTTGCTGCTGGCGGTGTTCGGCACGCAGGCGCTTGCGACGCTGATAGCCGTATATGGGCTGTTTATGACGCCAATCGGCTGGGGCTGGGCGTTGCTGGTCTGGGGCTATGCGCTGGTGTGGTTCCTCGTGACCGACCCGGTGAAACTGCTCGCCTACCGGATTCTCGATCCCGTCAAAGCGCAGCCCAAGCCTGAAGGCAGATCGGAGCCTCAACCCGAAGCCAAAGCCGGGCCTGAGCCCGAAACCCACGCGCCGCTGCTGGTGAAGCCACAGACTAATAAATGAATCAACAAACGCTATCCGAGGCAAAGTCGCAGGAAGGAATACGATGAAAATACATTCGAAAGACTTTCGCGTACGCGAAGGGGACGAGGTCAATCTCGAAAAATGGCCGACGAAGGTTGATCCCGTCTACGAATCGAAGGAGCAATACGAGCAGCTTCTGGAAGAACATGTCGCGCAACTGAGTTCGATGCAACAGCTTCACTATGCATCCAACCGCCACGCCGTCCTGCTGATATTCCAGGCAATGGATGCGGCCGGAAAAGACGGTGCTATCAGGCATGTGATGTCCGGAGTCAATCCTCAGGGTTGCCAGGTATTCAGCTTCAAGCATCCGAGCGAGGCTGAACTGGAACATGACTTCCTTTGGCGAACTACACGTGATCTACCCGAACGCGGGCGGATCGGCATCTTCAACCGATCCTATTACGAGGAAATACTAATCGTCCGCGTGCATCCCGAAATCCTTCGCAGCGAGGGGCTCCCGGACGCGGTTCATGACGACAAGACGCTCTGGCACGATCGTTACCGTTCAATCGCGGATTTGGAGAAACATCTTCATAGCAACGGGACTCGCATCGTCAAGTTCTTCCTGCACCTCTCGAAGGAAGAACAGCGCAAGCGCTTTCTGGCGCGTATCGATGAGCCTGAGAAGAACTGGAAATTCAGCCTCGCGGACATCAAGGAGCGCAAATTCTGGAAACATTATATGAAGGCCTATGAGGAATGCCTTAGCGCGACAAGCACAACGGATTCTCCATGGTATGTCGTTCCGGCTGATGACAAAGAGAACGCGCGGCTCATCGTTTCCAAGATTGTCCTCGATACGTTCGAAGGACTAAAGATGTCCTATCCGAAGACGAGCGCGGAGCGTCGGGACGAGCTGCTATCGATCCGCAAGCAGCTTGAAGAATGACGACTCGAAATTAAGTGGTCAGGCGGCAACGAAAATCCGCACGCGCGGTTGCAATCGATGCTCTGCGTCTACCTGGCATGTGTCGGCGAAGGGGAGCGTTGAAAACCTTGGGCTAACGACTCTCTTACTCGTTGTAACAGACAAAAGAGTACCGCAACCTCGGCGCGCAACTCGTCCATGCGTTGCCCGAAAGTGCGAGGCGTTCGCTCGGACCACCGTTGATCACGGCACGCCCGACGCCGTCGAGCATGGTCACGCGACCGGCATCGCCGGATGCCTGCAGCGCGCCGGGCGGCTCATTACTCGCCATCCCGCATGAGATCCAGGATGAAGCGAGCTACATTGCTAATAGTGTTGTGGCTCCGCTGGCAAGCACCATGAACCTCTGGCGTGAAGTACATAGTGCGCTGATGTATTACACGTCTTCTGGAAATCTAGACCACACCACCGTGTTAGTGCGGCGCAGCAGAAAGAACATGTGACCAGTGACGAGCACTATCCGTATGACGACATTGGCCTCGAGTCGATCCATTGCTTCGGGCTGTGCGGCACGTCTCCTGGCATGGGGATCGACGGCAAGCCTTGCGCGAAGCTCATTCCGGTCAGATTGACGCGGCGTTCAGCCGGCCTGTGCTCGCGCTGGCATCTCGCTTGGCAGGTTTATGACGCAGTTTTCATCAACCTCGAACGCAAATGATGCGGCGTGGCACGGCGCACTCCAAATATGTCGGCCGATTGAAGAGCTTCCTTACCGGAAATACCGGCAACACCTGACCTTTGCGCGCATGGGTATCTCCAATCCGCTGTCGATCGACAACTACGTCGCGCACGGCGGCCTCGAGGTCTGTGGCACGCACTGACCCTCGATCCAGCCGCCGCCTGCTAGTTGCTGATTGATTCGGGGCTGCCCGGATGCGACGGCGCAGCGTTCCCGGCGGGCACCAATTGGCTCACCGTCTTGCAGGGGAAAGCCAATCAGAGGTACGTCGTGTACGGCGCCGACGAGGGTGACAGCGACACATTTTCGGACCGTGTTTTGCCGTCCTAGGGATAAGCTCACTTCCTTAAACAGAACGTAAGGCCGAATTCAATCGTCCCTGTCAACGAGCTTTCCAAACGCCTGGCTGCAACCGAATCCACTATCGCCGGGGTCACTATTGGTATTAAATACAAGATAGGAAGTAGAAGTGCTATCGCAGAGCCTTACCGGATAGCAATGCTCGCGGCGATGCCCAAGGTTCGTGTCAAGAAACGTTTTAAGCGGGGTGGTCATCCCTCGCAGGGGAGGCTCCAATGAGATTGATACATGGATTCGATTTGATTCAGAAGACGATCAAGAATGCTCTTCATGAGGTCGCGACCGAGATATCGAGCGAGTACAAATCGCTCGCGGGGGAGCAGCCCACGGGAGAATGGGCACTTGTCTATAGGACTGCGACAGGTTTCTGTTGTGTCTATCACGACCGTTCCATTGAGTTTAACGAGATGCTCGATGTACAGATATGGGCTGAGGAAAACGAGCTCCAAACTTACTATGTCGGGCTATGATGGACAATGGTACATCCACTTTTCGGAAGGGCTTGGCTCAGCCCGCCACGCGACGCTGAGCTGTTACGTCCCTGACATCGAATGTGACTGAGAGGATTGAATCGCGATGAAGACTCGGTGAGGTGTGGTGAGTTGGATTTCGTCAGAACTGTTTTTTCGAAGCGCTTCTATGTAGAGCTTGGGCATATCTAAAGTCGCAACAACCTAAGCCGGCATCGACCGGCTCGCTCAACAGGCAATGTTCGTCGACCCTCAAATGAGGTCGCATTGTTCCCTTTCGTGCCGTTGCATTTATGCGTTCACCGGAAGGTAATGCAGCAGACGCATCGCTCGCTAAGCATTTCTCTCTCGATGGCCGGTGAATGCGGACCGGCTGCGGGCGTGAGCATGGGGTATTCAAAGGGAGTGTTTTCGACGGGCGACGCTTAATGCGGCAGCCGGGTAGTATGCGGATGTGGCGTCTGCAATCGGGGCTGGCTGTGTGGTCTTTTACGCCCGCGTGCTTAACAGCGTAGGCTCACATATTGAGACGGCCGCAAGTCAATGCATTCTGGTGGCGTGTGACGCGACTATTTGAGTTCCCCGAGAACCATGTGCGTTGAATGCTAAGGAGGTGGGTGATGTCCGAGCGTTCGGAGTTGGACGAAGAGTCCCCGGGCATCGACGACCGGCATGTTAAGGTCGCCGCGGTGCAGCCCAGCAACATGAATATGTTCAACGAGGACTCGGTTAAACCGCTAGCAGTCCGGTGGTTATGCGTACTAGCATTTGTCGTCGGGATTGTTACCGGATTTGGAGCGATCGTATTTCGCGCTCTAATTGGGCTAGTCCACAACGTTCTGTTTCTCGGCCAATTTTCCTTTACGTATGACACCGGTCATTTCACGCCGGCCGCCCCGTGGGGCGCGCTGGTGATTCTGGTTCCGGTGATCGGGGGAATTGGCGTCACCTGGATCGTGACGAAGTTCGCACCGGAAGCGAAGGGACATGGCGTTCCGGAGGTGATGGACGCCATTTATTACAAAGGCGGGGCGATCCGGCCCGTCGTGGCTTTGGCGAAATCGATCTCGTCGGCCCTTGCAATCGGTTCGGGCGCGGCAGTGGGGCGTGAAGGGCCCATTATCCAAATCGGTTCGGCGCTCGGATCGACGTTTGGTCAGTTCGTCAGGATGACTGCAGGGCAGCGGATCACGCTTGTCGCTGCCGGAGCGGGGGCGGGCATTGCGGCGACTTTCAACACGCCGATCGGCGGAGTGTTGTTCGCTACCGAACTGATGATGCCCGAGATTAGCGTCAACACGTTTTTGCCGGTCGCGATCGCGACCGGCACTGCAACGTTCGTCGGCCGGCTCTTTTTCGGCGCAGCACCGGCGTTCTTCGTGCCCGTCCACCTCGGCCGATCCCGAACGAGCCGAGTAGCGCTTTCACCTTCGTACTTTACGCGTTGCTTGGAGCAATTACGGGCGTCGCCGCCGCCATTTTAATTCGGTCGCTTCATTGGGCAGAGGATGCCTTCGAACGCATCCCCAACCCTTATCTACGGCATGGATTAGGTATGCTGATCGTGGGTAGCATGATGTACGCACTCTGGCTTACCGCAAGCCATTACTATGTGGAAGGGGTCGGCTATGCAACGATTCAGGCCACGCTATACGGGCAACTCTCGGGTGGTGCATTTCTTCTTTTGCTTGCTGTCTGCAAAACAATCGCCACTTCGGTGAGCCTTGGTTCAGGTTCATCGGGCGGGGTCTTCTCACCTTCACTGTTCATAGGTGCAACTCTCGGTGCATCGTTTTCTGCGCTGATTACGGCAATCGTGCCGGGCGCGCCAGTGAGTGCACCCGCGTTTGCAATGGTGGGGATGGGCGCGATGGTCGGCGGCGGCACGGGGGCGGCCATGACCGCCGTCGCGATGATCTTCGAGATGACCCGCGACTATGACATCGTTCTTCCCATGATCATTGCCGTCGCGTTCAGTCTCGGTGCGAGACGTATGTTTTCGCGAGAGAGCATTTACACTCTGAAGCTTGTCAGGCGCGGACATCCTATTCCCAACGCATTGCACGCGAATATGTTCATGGTCCGGAGCGCGTCCAGCGTGATGGAAACTGACGTGCTCGTTCTCGACGAGACCACACTATTTCACGACGGACTCACGAAGTCGGACCAGCCCGTTTTCAGGCACATCGTCGTGACCAGAGAGCGCGAAATCGTCGGCGTTTTGCGCATTAACACGGGTTTGCGCCGTGCGTTGAGTCAAAGCATCGCCAGCACTACGCTAGGTGAGCTCGCACAAACCAATTTCATCGTCGTGGGAGAAAACGACGTTGCGTTTGATGTAATTACGAGAATGTGGAAACAGCGGGCGGTCATGGCGATTGTCGTCGGACACGGCAAGGGGCATGTGCTTCCTCGTGTGCTGGGTGTGATTGCCAAAGAGCATATCGCTGACTCGGTGGCGAGCAGCGTAAAGATTTTCCCTGGATAGCGATTGCGCGATGGCGATAAATTTTATCTGCCTGCGTCGAGCGCGCGTTTAGACAGAAACCGGCATCTTTGACATGAAATGCGCGGATGCTGTCAAGGTGGTCGTCGTCGACCGCCTCGCTCGACTCATGTTCTCCGAAGAACCGGAACTGTCGCCGGCTTGCGAGTTGGTCGACGACGGCATCATTAGATGCTCCATGGGTCCGCGAGCGACTGCGGTCTTTGTCAGGTGCGCAGACATCACACCAGCAATATCGTCACGGGTTGGTGAATGACAAAGGCTTGGACAGCACTCCCTGCACAACGGCCACCTGCCGCAAGTCAAGCGGACCGCCCGTTGTTGTAGGCGAGTTCTTTGTATACGCCAGGACGACCTCGCCGAAAGTATCGAAGGGAAGAGCTTCGATCTTTCGGCCTTAGGATCAACGCTCCGTCCCGCGTACCGATACGGATCGAGTTACATCAGAGGGCCGCTGAGGCCGGCACTTCGTTCGCAGGCATCGCGCCTTCGTGAAGGTCCAACCTTGCGGGCTTATGCGTCTGCAGGATTGCACGGGCGCGCGCCATCTCTTCGGCCGGGCCGTTCGCCATGACGATAAATCCATTGGCCTGCAGCACGGTCTCGTAATGGATCACATGATCCTTTGGAACGCCCGCATTGAAGAGCGCGGCGCTCAGGGCACTGACACCGCCGACTACAACCGCGCCTTCGAGCGCGGATACGACGATGGAGGCAAGATAACCCACTACGACGACCGGTCCGATGATCGGCAGCGTTAGGAAGACACCACCGAACAGCGCGCCCCAAAGCGCTCCCCAGAACGCACCGTATTTGCCCCATATCTTCATGCGGTCGCCGGTGTTGTAGAAACCGACCACTTTTTCTTCAGTGTGATAGCCCTTGCCGACCACACTGAAATGTTTCATATCAAAACCGTTTTCAATGAGCTTTCGGACAGCCGCATCGGCTTCGGTGTGGTCATTGAACGTGGCGATCAAAACGTCGTTGCCAGTCATTTTCTTCTCCTTTTAACGCGTTGAATAATGCGCAGAAGGGTTCGCGGGTGCGAATCCTTCTGCGCTAGTGTGTTTCGATGGTACCCACATAGCCCGCACGCGCGCAGGCTCGGAAACTACTCAGTGCGTGCCGTGCGTAGTGCGGTGATAAAGGCGTCAGCTGGTCCCTACAGGTCGTGCTGGGCCTCGAACGCCTTGAACAGGACGCGCGGATCGAACTCGCCCTTGTAGACAGCCGGCGGCGTCTGCGCGATGTCAGGAAGACGCTAGACCGCTGGCGGCATAGAAAGACATACAGCGTGTCGTGCCGTGCCCAAAGCCGGTGCGCATGCCCGAGATAGAGCCTGAGCGCTGGTTGCTTGAACACAGTTGTGTGGTGATCTGCGCCGGGGGCGGCGGGATTCCGGTAGTTGCTGACGCAGAAGGGCAGCATCGCGGTGTCGAGGCAGTGGTCAACAAGGACCGCAGCGCAGCCATGCTCGCAGCGAAACTCAAGGCGAATTTGTTTGTAATCGAGACTGACGTGCAAGGGGTTTATCTCGACTGGGGCAAGCCCTCGTTGCGCTTGCTCGCGCGTGCGAATGCAGCAGCGCTTGGCGAGCTGCCTTTCTCGGCTGGATCAATGGCGCTAAAGGTCGAAGCGGCGTGCGACTTTGCAAGCCGCAGGGGTCGGCGCTCGGTCATTGGAGCGTTGAGCGACATCGAGGCAGTGATCGCCGGCAACGCCGGGACATCTATCGATGCAACGGCGACCGGCATTGAAGAAGCGGTAGCTACGCAGCCGTCTTGATGAGCGGCTTGACCTCGGCACCGGGCAGATCACGTCCAGCGATCGCAAGCGCGAGCGGCGGATTCAGGCTGTCGACCATTGAGGTAGGCATGAGGATAGTCGCACCGCGCTCCTTGGTCGTTTCGTAGATGATGTTCATCGCGCGCAACTGCAGCGCGCCCGGTTGCGACTCGTACACCTTTGCCGCCTCGACGAACTTGGCCGCAATTTCCGCTTCTGCCGAACCCAGGATCACGCGAGCTTGTTTTTCGCGTTCAGCCTGCGCCTGGCGCGACATCGCATCCTGCAATGCCACTGGGATTGCCACATCACGAATCTCGACGGAGCCGACGGTCACGCCCCATTCAGCCGTCTTGGCGCCAATCTCGTCGCGCAATTGGGCATCCGCTGCTCGCCGGTCTGACAGCAGCGCCGCAAGCATGGATGAACCAATCATCTCCCGCAGCGATGTTTGTGCTACCCGGTCGATCGCCTGCCGATAATCGGTGATGGCCAATGCCGCCTTTTGCGCGTCATGGATGTGCCAGAAAATGATCGCGTCGACATTCACGGGTACCGTGTCCTTCGTGAGCGCTTGCTCGGCATTGAACGAGGTGGTCTGGATCCGTTCATCGATGATAGCGACCACGTTATCGATGAACGGGATGATCATGAAGAATCCAGGACCCCTGACACCCTGCAGCTTGCCAACACGCAACACGACGAACTTTTCCCAGACGTTCGCGACCTTCACGGACAGGAACACCAGCACCGCTGCAATAAAGAACAACGGAGCCAGCCACACGCTTACAAATTGGCCGGTAGCCAGCCCGGCGAGCAACAGTACGACCGCAAGGAACAGGGTGATGGGATTCATGATGGTCACTTCCTGAAAGGCTGTCGGCCACGACTACTAAATCAGGCCGGATTTTCGATGGATTCAGCTGCAGCAGGCGCTGCGGCGTTGAGGGCAACCAGATGGGGAGCGGGGACGAGCAGGACTGGGCACGTCGCTATCCGGACAAAACGCTCGGCCACATTCCCTAGCAAGAGCCGTTGGAAACCTCGGCGCCCGTGGGTACCCATCACTACAAGATCGGCTTTCAGCTCGTCTGCCGCGACCAGCAGGCGTTGTGCAATGCCGTCGCCATACAGGTCAACTTCGGCGATCCGCGCGACGCCTCTGGTTTTTTGCAGATGCATTTTCGCGAGCGCCTCATTCGTTACTCGTGTCCCTTCTGCGGTTAACGCATTGCGCAGGATCGATGGGTCGTAGCCAGGGGCGTCGTAGGACATCAACGGTGCGTCGATGATATAGACGGGTTGCAGTTCGGCATCGGCTTCCCGAGCGATCTGCAGGGCTGCGTCCAGCGCCAGGGTGGACGTCTCGCTGCCATCGATTGCAACCAGTATGCGCTTATACACGGTGTTCTCACTTGGGTAGTACACAATGTCTGCAGGCGTGGTGTTCGTTGGATGCGGGCGTTGCGTCGATGCTTCCATAGCGAAGGTAGCGCTTTCATGCGCCGCAGCGCCAGCCTCGGAAACTACTCAGAGGACGCCTTGAGTGCGACTGCGGTGGCACTGGGTTCGTTTAACGGAAGTCCTTCTTTGAGATCCGAAAGCGCGACAGCGGCTAGATAGGCGAGTACGATGGTTAAATCGAATGCACGGGCTGTTACGCGGATAACACGCGCAAAAATTCCATAAATAAAACCGCTCCGGGACCGGTTCGTGCGCTGACTAAAGAGACACCCTGGAGAAACCCGAACAATTTCCCCGTTGGCCTCTTTATTCTTTGATCTTCACTCCAAAGAATTCATTAACCGCTTTCATTAACCGTTGCTTACAAGCGAACCTGCTACGGCGTGCCGCCGGGGTGATGCGGGCTGATCGTTGAATGCCCGGGATCTACCACGGGTCCACCAATTACCCCCGCTGACCGGCCTGCATTTGTAAGCCAGGAAAACTCGAGGAGCGCTGGCCGCTTCGAAGCAATTCTCTCCGGATGCACAAAATGCCTGCAAGTATCGTCCGTCAGGCTATCCTTTTTCGACCCAGGTCGAAGCGCAAGCCACTTTCAGAGGTTGGTCTCCCTTCTCCGAGCGACGAGCTATTTGTCGTCGGGGTCGGCGCTTCGGCGGGTGGGCTCGACGCGTGCCGCAAGCTTGTCGAAGCGTTGCCGCCGACAACGGCCGCAGCATGGATCGAGAGTGAACCAAACCGTGGGAGGTCAATTCATGCCGCTCGGCGCGCACTCGGCGAGTTTTCAGCTGCAGAAGTCTTGGACAACACGGCAAGTTTCTTAACCGAGAATTCTTCGTTGAGAACAGCAACTCTGACCTGTGCCAGGCAGTGCGCTCCCTCGTCCGTCCATCGCATTTGTTGCTTCTTCGCCATGCGATGGCTGACCACTAGGTTCACCGCGGACTCGGCAATGCTGCTGCTGATCGGTAGCCCCTTGTGATAGCGCATGCCATAATTCACGAGCGTACCGGCGTTGTTCTCGATGTAGAAGTACAGGCGGCGCAGGTTCCAGAACAACGTCGAGTGCTCATAGCCTTCCTTCTCCAACAGTGTGGCATCCAGGGCCTTGATGCGGGACGCCGATCGTCGGCTCTTTCCATGCCAAACCAGCCACTTGGCGTGATCGATCTCTGTCTCTACAGCGATTCGCTCGTGGGGCTCCATCGCTCGACTTCCTAACACCGAGTTCTTGGCAGCCTTGAACTTCATGGCGATGTGAAACTAGTCCAGGATCATTCCCCGAGCGAGCTGGCTGCCGTCCACAGCCTTGCCAAATTCGCCAGCGTCATCGCTGATCACGGTGACTCGCTCGTCTGGAGCCACGCCGCTTGCAAAGAGAAATTGGTCCAACCGCGCGGGCGCCGATGGCACTAGCTTATGCACGTATGCGTAGAGACGTGGGGTGCGATCAGCGAGAGTTGCACGGCCCGCAACGATGTTGACATTTCGATCCCGCGGTAATTTCTGCGCCCAAGGCGATTTCAACTCCGCAAGGTCGCGCGCCACCTTACGGCTCTTGGGGCTGCTGCTGAAGCTCAGCCAGGCCGAGTCGACGCTCACGCAGCCGACGGTGGTCGATTCGCGAACCTGCTCTGCGCAGGCCGCTTTTGGTCCAGACGCGATATCGCGCTCGATCTGCGCGTCCAGCGCGCTACCGATGGCGAGGATCCGACGGCGAGTACTACCGAAGGAAATCCCTTTGTCCAGCGGAAGGACCTCTCGAAGCAGTTCAGTGGCCTGACGGTAGGGTAGATGGGCGGCCCATTTGGCCTGCAGGTACTCCAATTCCGGCGTCACACGCTGGTGAACGGGCTTGCACAGCGGACTCACAGAGCGGCGGGGTTGACGTTGCTTTGCCGCGCAGCTGCACGCCCACAGCCTCGGACTCGGCACGTCGACCTTGCCAAACACGGTTCGCAGCACGATCGACCGGGCATCCTTGTGCGCCAGCATCGAGCCACAACGATCGCAAGCCAATTGGCTTTCCATCCACCCGGCAGTCTGCTCCGACACCAGTAACGATTGAACCTCAGCGAGCAAGGCGCGACCTTCGGCAAGTGTGAGTCCCAGGTCGGCGACGCTCCGGTCCTTTCGTTCCACTACAGCAACGGTCGTCGCTTCAGTCTCACTCGTTTCCCCACCCTCCAGGCGGGCCTCGATGATCAGTCGCATGGCAACTCCGATCGTTTGGCAACGTCGCCAGCGTAGCCGATACAGCGAGCGTGCCATGCGGGCTTGCCGGGCTCTTTTCGTTAGAACCTTCGCAAATTCCAAGCGCCGTATCCCATCGGGTACGGCGCCGTCACGCCGTCTATGACGGTCAAGTCGACGGAAATGGCCTCCCACGGTTTGGTTCACTCTCGTTTATTTGAACCAGCAGGGCGGGCACCGCGCTATGTCAGTTCACCGCACGCCAGAGCCAGTGCTTCCTCCCGTTGATCCTGGCGACCACTTCTTCAAGGTTCCACTTGTCGTATCGCGCCAGAGCAGTGGACCGGATACGCCTGGCGATCGCTGGCCGAATCACCGACCAGCGTCGCACCGTCTCGTACGTAACCTCAATGCCGCGTGCGGCCAGCAGTGCTTCGACCATGGGCACGCTGGGTCGGAAACGTTAGTACAGCCACCCCCATAGCTGATCACGTCGGGCGGAAACCGGGATCTGTGCGCGGTGCGACAATGTGATTCGTTTCATGCCCGAGATCGTCGCCGCATGTCCCTCAACCTGCCAACGAAGTGCTACCCTGAACAGTCAGGGTACGGCGGTCCGCTTACGGTCTAGGTCGTTGCGATCGTAAATCGTCTTGCGAAATCCAGCAAAAACACGCATCCTTAAAAGCCGTTCAATTCTGCATCAAGTACCGCTTGTAACCAGCGGCACTACACCAATTCGTGACGATGGAAAAGACCATGGTTTCGGACGAGCGAGTCGCATGAAAATATACGAGCCGTGTTTAAATCAACACAAGCACTCATGCCATCCGGAAATTTGACATGTTCGACCAAATCGTTAAGAAATTAAGATCGGATGCTGCGCACCAGACGAATTCAGATCAACTGCTGGCACGCTATTTCGAAGCAAATCTCCAACAAATACCATTTGAAACCGCAGCGTCAATCGCGAAGAAATTGGATTTGAGCCCAATGACGGTGGGGCGGTTTTTGCGGCGTATTGGCTACAACGGTCTGGACGAACTCAAGAACGATTTGAAGCGAATTAGCAGTAAGGGAGGACCGAAGAGTTCGGCCTGGGAGTTGACAGGAAGCATCGAGGATCTGAGGCGGGATCAGCAAGAGGGACGCCTTGTTAGCGGATTGATTGCGCAACAAATTGACGTCCTGCATGGAATTTCTGCCATGTCTAACACTGAGATGTGGGAGAAAGCGGTGAGCGCAATCACTACCGCGGAGGCGGTTTTCGTCGCCAGCTTTCAAAACATCGCGGGTATAGCTCGCTATTTTAGCGAGCAAATGCAGTACGTCCGCGGTGAAATTGCGTTTATGGACGGCGCGAACGGCACTTACTTGGAAATGTTCGGCAGCTCAGCAAAGAACAAGCTGCTGATCCTGATCGATTGCCGGCGATTCGCATCGAAGACGCGACCGCTGGCGAAACTCGCTCGCGAGGCGGGCATCAACGTTCTGCTTGTGACCGATATTCATTGTAATTGGGCGGATGAAGACAGTGACATATCCCTGGTACTTCCCAGCATGCGCTGGCGAACATGGGATTCGTTTTTGCCGCTCGCTGCGCTGCTCGATCTGCTGGTGACGAGTTGTCTGATTGCACTTGGCGACGACATCGCCGAACGCGCGGAACTGGTGCGCACGTTGCAGAATGCTTTTGGTGATTTCGTGCGCCGCTGAGCCGGTCTATTTGTTATAGCACTCGCGGCGCCCCAAAAGAACTTACTTCGATGCTTTGACCTGAGTCCAGGCTGTGTCCCACAGTCTGATGGAATCGCCAACATCACTGAGCAAGGACAAGTGGCCGAGAGTTGCCGCGTCAGGGTAAATATTTGGGTTATTGCGTAACGCCGGGCTGATCAGCGGAAGCGCCGCATGATTCGGTGATCCGCCATGCAACCAGTTGGTGTTCTTCGCCGAGAC
>Ga0302178_10001985_pt1 | contig 16572 bp, 10 predicted proteins | sample I_Palsa_E1_3_FD_198790 | JGI IMG/M metagenome (GOLD analysis project Ga0302178, IMG submission 198790) | Peat permafrost microbial communities from Stordalen Mire near Abisko, Sweden - I_Palsa_E1_3 | ecosystem: Environmental > Terrestrial > Soil > Palsa > Peat permafrost | place: Sweden... | reverse complement strand
CTTGGCGAACAGCAGCATGTCCTCGAGCGCCGTGTAGGAGGCGATCGCCTCCTCGGCCAGGTACGGGGCGGTGAAGAACGGCTCGTAGTCCTGCACGTAGTAGGCGGGCAGGAAGTCCTCTCGCCGCGAGCGGACGGCGCTCAGTGTCGCCACCGACTTGTGATGCGTGGCCGAGATGACATCGGCGTCGATCGTCTTCTCGAGCAGATCCTCGACGTCCGTGAACGTCTGGAAGACCTCGGCCGCGTCGCCATACACCTCGGCTGCGCGCTCGCCATCCCACCGCGGAAGCAGAATGCGCGCCGGGACACCGAGGCGGCGCAGGCCCTTCACCTCCTGGTAGATCGAATGCGATCCGCCCGATCCGCCGTGGGCGAGGCCCGGGAGCAGGAACACCACCGACAGCGGGGCCCGGCCGGGGGCTGCGAGCAACGGGGCGATCGCCTCCGGGGCAGCGCTCCACTCGGCCACGGCAGCCCGCGCGGGCTCGAGGGTCTGATCCGCCTCCATCTCTGAGACGAGCTGCTCGATACGGGGCCGGCCGTGCTTGTCGAGGAAGCCCTGATAGTTGCGCTCGGCGAGCTCCGCGCGAGAATCCCCGAACGACCTCGACTTCGCGTGATGCACATAGGCGTCGTCGACAACGGCCAGCGCGAAGCCGGCATCGCGCGCTCGCTGGGAATAGTCGTTCTCCTCGCAGTAGCCGGTGGGGAAGCGCTCCTCGTCGAGCAGCCCCACGGCATCGAGCACCGAGCGCTTGATCGCGTAGCAGAAGCCGTTCAGGAAGGGCAGGCGCGCGTCGCTGCGCGGCAGCCCCCGCTCGACGATCAGGCCCATGCCGTCCACCGTCAGCCAATCCGGAAGCGCATTGGCGGCCCAGGCGCCGCCGTCTCTGACGGCGGGAACCGATTGATGGCTGGCGGCATTCGACAGCGGTCCGAGGATTCCGACTTCCTCGTGAGCCTCCCCGTGGGCGATCAGCCGGCCCAGCCAGCCGGAGCTGAGAACCGTGTCGCTGTTCAGCAGGACCGCGTAGTCGCCCCCGGAGGCCTCGAGCCCGCGATTGGCCGCGAGCGTGTAGCCGTGCGGAGGGCGCTCGCGCTCGATCAACGTGACGGCGGGGTAGCGTCCGGCGAAGGCGCGCAGAAATCGCCTCGCATGAGCCCCGCTTCCGTCGTTGACGATGATCAGCCGGAATCGGCGCCCTGTCTTGGCCAGCAGCGACCACAGGCAGGCGCGCACGTCCGCCAGGGCGTCGTGCACACACACGATCACGTCGACGCTAGGCGCGCCGGGCTCCTGCTCGGCGCCGGCCGGGCTGAGCACACCGAGGATGTCCAGCGGACAGGGCTCCGACAGCGGGTCGCGCTCGTCCTCGCAAGGCAGGGCGCCCTCGAGAATCGGCAGGTAGGAGTCCAGCAGCGTCCGCCAGGCGTCCCGCTCGGACGGGGCGTCATCGGATGACCGCGCGTCGTCTGAGCGTGCGTCCCGGTGAAGCGTGAGCACGCGCAGCTGCTCCTCGAGCTCGTCGACCCTGTCGAGCTCCTCGCTCAGCTCGCGGACCTGCTCGGTGAGCGTGCGCACGCGCCGTTTGAGCACGACGGTCTCATGCGGGTCGGGCGATCTCATCACCTGTTTGAGCTGGGTCTCGGCGAGCCTGCGCAGGAGGCCGGCCCTCTTTCGCTCGGACTCGATGCGCGCCTGCTCTATCGCCTCGCAGCGGGCGCGCAGGAACGCAGGGCTGTCGAGCCGGTCCAGCCATTCCCGCAGCCCGGCGCTCGCGCCGAGCGTCGTGGCGCTCACCAGGATCTCGAACCCGCCGAGACCGGGAACCGGGAAGGAGCGCCACGAGCCGTCGGACTCGGCGACGAAGTCCTCAACCGCGGTCAGCACCCCGTTGGCCGGCGTGCCCTCCAGCAGCGCGTTCTCGAGATGGTCGTTCAGCCCCGCGCCGAGCTCGGCCTGTCCCGGCACGACTCCCCGACGGGCGTGGGGTTGGCGGTACGCCTCGGGAATCGCCTCGGGTTCGCAGTAGACGTCACGGCGTCCGTATGGCCAGCCGGTCCCGTGCACGACGACCGCCGGCGCATCGCGCCCGTCGGCTCGAGCGCGCCGCTCGAGCGCCCGCAGCTCGTTGATGACCGTGTACCAGTTGTGGTCGCCGTCGAGCAGCGCCAGATCGACGCCCCCGATGTCATCCAGAACATCGAGGCTCCGCTGGCGATGGAAACGCAGGTTCTCGCGCCGCTCGGCCAGCAGCCGCTCAAGGCTCAGCGCCGGATCGGGGTCGATCGCGTGGAGGACCGCGCCGTTGGCCTGCGCCCAGTCGAGCAGCGGGCTGGTGACCGCGCTCACGTCGATTCCGACCTCGACGATCACCCGCGGGTGACACGCGTCGAGCAGGGGATATATGAGCGGCTTCGGAAACCAGTCCATGGCGGCCTCGGCCCGCTGCGAGGCGACCCTCGGTCAGCCGGAGTGTAAGGCTGTGGCTCACGCACAGCGCGCCCTTCGCGGTGTCATTCACCGCATGTTCACAAGAGCTGGTTCAGATCGAGCGGAGGATCCGATCACCGTGAGCGCCAGGGAGGAGCCGACGACCGCGCACGAGCCGAGCCAGGCGTCGATCGTCGCGCTGCTTGACCGGCTGGCCGGCGCGCAGGCCGCTGCCCAGCCGGCTGTCGAGGCCGGGTTCGAGGCCGGGCCGGCGGGAGCCGGGGCGCCCCCGGGCATCGCCTACCTGCTCCCGGGACTTCCGCCGGAGGGCTCCGGCGGGTCGCACTCGCTCGTGCAGGAGGCGCGCGGCCTGCGCGAGCTCGGTGCAGAGGCCCGGATCTGCGTCCCGGCGGACTCGCTCGCCACCGCGGCGGCGCTGTATGGAAACCAGGATGAGCTGTTCGCGACCTACCGCGGCGATCCGGCGTTCCCGGGCGTGAGCGACTCGACGCTGCTCGACGCCGTCGCCGGCGCCGAGGTCGTCGTGGCCACCGAGTACCCGTCGGTGGAACTGCTCGCTCGGCTGGCACGTGAGCGTCCGCAGGTCGTATGCGCCTACTACGTGCAGGACTACGAACCGCTGTTCGCCGAGGCGGGGACCTCGCGATCGGATCGCGCGCTGCTGTCCTATCGCGCCATTCCCGAGCTGGTCCTGTTCGCCAAGACCCGCTGGCTCGCGAACGTCGTCGCTGAGCTGCACGGTGTGCCGGTGGCGAAGGTCAGCCCGAGCCTCGATGACACCCTGTTCCACGGGCGCGGGCGCCCGCAGTCCGAGGGCGCGCTGCGCGTCGCCGCGATGATCCGCCCCCGCACACCGCGACGGCGGCCGCTGGCCACGCTCGAGGCCCTGTCGGCGATCGCCTCTGCCCTGCCCGACACGGCGGAGCTCGTCACCTTCGGCTGCGACGAGCGCTCGTTCGCCGAGCTGCGGGGACGGGCGGTCCCAGGCGTCTCCCACCTCGGTCTCCTCAGCCGCCGCGAGGTGTCCGAGTTGATGCGCGGAAGCGACGTGTTCATCGACGCCTCGGCCTACCAGGCGTTCGGGCGCACCGGTCTGGAGGCGATGGCCTGCGGGGCGATTCCGCTGTTGCCCGCGCTGGGCGGCGTCGACGAGTACGCGGTCCACGATGACAATGCGCTGATCCTCGCCGACGGCAGTCCTGCGGCGATCGCGCAGGCGGTCATCGCCCTCGCGCCCGACACCGAGCGAGTGGAGCGGATGCGCTCGGCCGGCCTGGCGCGCGCGCAGGAGTTCTCGGTAGAGCGGGCGGCGCGCAGCCAGCTCGAGCTGTTCACTGCAGTCGTCCGCAACCGGCGCCTCTCCTCGACGGTGCCTGCCTGATGGACGCGAGCCCGTTTCTGGAGCGGCTGAGGGACCATGCGGCAAGCGTGGGCACGCCGCCCGGCGGCCCTCCCGGGCCGGGCGATCCGGACCGGCAGGGGGCGCAGTCTGAGCGTGCGGCTGGCGTGCAGCCCGCGCAGCGAGGTCCGGCGCAGCCCGCGGGGGATCGCCAGGTCGGGTTCTGGCAGAGCCCCGTCGTGCGCGCGGCGATCAATCGCAGGATCACCGGAGACCCCGAGCTCGGGCCCGAGACCTACTTCGCCCGCCGCCACGGCCCGTCGATCATCGCGCCGCACGTCCTCTCGCTGCGAGCGAGCGACGCAAAGCTCGAGGTCGCGATCGTGGAGGCCGGCTCGTGCGAGCGCGTGACCGGGCTGGACGACGAGCAGGGACGCGTCGACTTCGCAGCCGGGCGCGTGCCTGAGCCGTTGCGGGCGCGGATCGGCTTTCAGCTCGGCACGCTCGAGCGATGGCAGCCGGCCGAGCCGTTGGGGGCCGTCCTGTCCCGCAGCTTCCTGCATCGGCGAGCGGACCTCGAGGCGGTGCTCGATCGCCTCGAGGCGATGCTCGCGCCGGGCGGCCTTTTGTTCGTCGAGGATTTCGTGGGTCCCTCGCAGTTCCAATGGACCGGCGCCCAGCTCGACGCGATCAACCGGCTGCTGGCGCGGCTTCCGCCAGAGCTCCTGACCGATCTGAGCTCCGAGGACGGTCGCGTCAAGCGCACGGTCGAGGGCCCGGATTTGGGCAGGCGGATCGCCGCGAGCTCCCAGGAGGCGGTTCGCAGCGGCGAGATCCTGGCCGCGCTCGACGCCCGCTTCGAGCGGGTCGAGGTGCGGCCGTACGGCGGCGCGATCTTTCACCAGCTGTTCAGCCGCATCATGGGCAACTTCGCCGAGCGCCCGGATCTCGTGGGAGTGCTGATGGAGGTTGACGCGCTGCTCACCGACGCCGGCGTCGTGGGCTCCGACTACGTCTGGGGGGTCTGGCGCCGGCGCTGACCTCAGGGCGCGAGCGCTCCCGCCGCGGGTGGCGTGTCCGAGCTCGTACGCAAACGGCCCGGCAGCGCGCGATCCCACCACAGCCCCGGTCCTGACACCCAGTTGTTCGGGTGCACGACGGCGAGTATCGGCGAGCGGCGATCGACCAGCAGGTCGATCGGATCGAGCCCCTCCTTCCAGCCACCCTCGGCTGCGCTTCGGTCGGTCAGCCACACGTCCAGCACGCGACCGCGCATGGCGGCATTGGCGTCCCAGCGAAGCCCGTACTCCGACCAGTCCTGATCGAGCAGCAGCAGCCCGTTGTGCACCCCGGGCATGCGCGTGTCGCCGTGGGGGCAGGCCGAGCGCACGGGGCCGAAGCGCTCGGCGAATGACGCCAGCTCCCCGCGCAGCATCTTCCGCGCCTCGGGGATCAGCTCCGCGGACGCCGGCGGGCCCAGGCCGCGGCGCAAGAGCTCGCGCGTCAGCGTCTCGTAGTGCAGCCCCACGGCGTGCCCGTGCGAGCGGATCGACTGGACCACCGCGGGGCGGGCGGTGCGCCAGCGGAAGTACCACGTCGAGAGCACACCCAGCCCGGCCTCGATCCGCGCCATTCTCAGGGCCGAGGCCGGGTGCTGGTCGACGTCGTGGCGCAGCACGAGCTGCGGTCGACCCGCTGCGAGCTCGGGATCGTCGAGCCACGCCTCCAGCGACAGCACCGAGTAGCCCTGCTCCAGCGCGATCCTCAGCAGCGTGTGGTACTCCCCCCAACGCGACCGCGACAGCGTGCGGCTCAACGGCCGGCGCGTTCGAGCCCTGCCTGAGCGTCTGGTTATCACCTGGTTATCGGGGCTGACGATGGTGGATGGCGCCTTTACAATCGTTCACGTCATGGCCTCGACGCCACCCGCACCGGCGCGATCATAGACATCGCCGAGATCCGCGATCGCGACGAGCAGGCCGCGCGCCGCGAGATGACGCGGCTCACCGAGCGCCTGGCACGCCAGCCGCGCGAACTGGAGGCAGCCGTCATGCGCGCCCGCAGGCTGGAACAGAGGGTGTCCGCCCTGTCGGTCGCCCTGAGCCAGACCAGGGGAGACATCGAGCGCGCACTGGGCTCCCGTGCCTGGCGCCTGGGGCACCTGACCACGCGGACGCTGTCGCGGATCGCCGGGCGCACGGTGCGGACCGAAGGCGCGCTCGCCGCCGCGCTGGCTCGGATCGAGCGGGTCCAGCCCACCGACGCCGCCTCCCGGCCCGCCGCCGCCGAGCCATGGTCGCCGCCGCAGGAACAGCGGCACTCGCCGGCTCAGCGCGATGAGATCGAGCGGCGCCGCGCAACGCTCGCAGCGGAGCTGCGCGGGCGTCTCGGCCCACCCCCCGGGCGCGAGCGCTGGCCATCGGTCAGCGTGATCGTTCCCACGCGCGACGGGCGCCACCACCTGGAACGGCTGCTCGCGGGCCTGATCGAGCACACGAGCTACCCCGATCTCGAGCTGGTGGTCGTCGACAACGCCTCGACCGACGGCAGCGTGGCATACCTGCAGAGCCTCGAGTCGCCGTTCCCGGTTCACGTGCTCGCCACGCGCGAGAACCTGTCCTTTGCCGAGGCCAACGCGCGCGGCGTCGCGCGCGCGTCCGGCGAGCTTCTGCTGTTCCTCAACAACGACATCGAGCCCTTCGAGGAGGGGTGGCTGAAGGAGCTCGTGTGCAGCCTCGACGGCGAGGGGGTGGGTGCGGTCGGGGCGACCCTGCTGCACGGGGACGACCTCGCCGCGCAGGTGGCCGAGCCGCGCGTGCAGCACCGCGCGATCCGCTTCCGCCGGCAGGAGGGCGCGGTCAAAGGCTTCAACGCGGGCGACGGCGAGGGTCTGTGGGACGCGTCCCTGGGGATTGAGCAACGCGCACCGGCGGTGACCGCGGCGTGCATGCTGATCGCGCGCGAGTCGTTCTCCCGGGCGGGCGGCTTCGATGGCGCCTACCGCTACGGGACCGAGGATGTGGACCTCGGCCTGAAGCTGCTGCGCAGCGGCGTGCAGAGCGCGGGGGTCGGGCGCGCGGTGCTGATTCACAGCGAGTCCTCGAGCCAGAACCGGGCGAGCCGCGACTTCCGCCGCCTCAACCGCCTCGAGAACCGCCGCCTGTTCCTCGAGTCCTGGGGTCCGCAGGTTCTGCGCGAGTACCGCCTGGCCAGGCTGAGCTGCGACCCCTTCTGGACGGACGGAGCAGGCGCCCACGTCGCCGTCACGCTGACAAGCCTGGACGCTGCCGACGGCTGGGGCGATTGGTATTCCGGCCATGAGATCGGCGACGCGCTCGAGGGTCTCGGCTGGCGTGTGAGCTATGTCGAGCGCAGAGGCGATCACTGGTATGAGCTGCCCGAGGACCTGGACTACGTGCTGTCGCTCATGGACTCCTTCGACCTGCGCCGCGTGCCGGAGCACGTCGTCACGATCGCGTGGATTCGCAACTGGACCGAGCGCTGGCTCGAGCGGCCCTGGTTCGAGCGCGCCGACGTGCTGCTGGCCTCCTCGCAGGGCTCGGCCGATCTGATCGAGGAGTGCACCGGCCGTCTGACGGCTCGCTTCCCGCTGGCGGTCAATCCGGAGCGCTTCCACCCTCGCTCGGCCGAGCAGCGGTTCGCCGCCGACTACGTGTTCACCGGCAACTGGTGGGGCGAGGACCGCGACATCCAGCAGGCTCTGGCCCCGCGCCGGGACGAGCGGGTGGACGTTTACGGCAAGGGCTGGGAGAAGGTCCCGGCGCTCGCGCCGTACGCCCGCGGCGAGCTCCCCTACGAGGATCTGGCGCTGCTGTACCCGAGCGTCAAGCTCGTGCTCGACGACACCCAGGGCCCGACGCTTCCCTACGGCGCCGTCAACGCCCGCGTGTTCGACGCGCTCGCGGCCGGAACCCTCGTCCTCACGAACTGCGAGTCGGGGGTGCGCGAGCTGTTCGATGATGAGTTCCCCGTCTGGAGCTCCCGCGGGAGCCTGCGCTCGAGGCTCGACGAGCTGCTCGGGAACGGGCCGCGCCGCGAGCAGCTCGCGGCGCGCTATCGCGACGTCGTGCTCGCGCGCCACACCTACGCGCACCGCGCGGCGCGCCTGCGCGAGCTGTTGATCGAGCGCGAGCTGCGCCTGACCTTCTGCCTGAAGATCGGCGCGCCCGACCGCGAGGCCGCACCCCGCTGGGGCGACCTGCACTTCGCGGAGTCGATCGCCGATGAGCTGCGCCGGCGCGGGCATCGCACGCTGGTGCAGACGCTCGTCGAGTGGGAGGACGAGGCCGGCCTGAGCTACGACGTCGTGGTTCATCTGAAGGGCCTCAGCCGCTACCTGCCCAAGCCCGGCCAGTTCAACGTGCTGTGGTCGATCAGCCATCCGGCCGAGCTGACCGGCGAGGAGTGCGACGGCTATGACCTGGTGGCGGTCGCCTCACCGCGGTTTGCCGCCGCGCTGCGCGAGCGCACGACGACGCAGGTGGTCGTCCTCGAGCAGGCCGCCGATCCCTGGGTCATGTACCCGGATCCGCGCGCGCAGCTCGCTCACGAGCTGGTCTATGTCGCGAACTCGCGCAACGTGCTGCGACCGATCGCGCGCGAGCTGGACTCGACCGAGCATGACCTGGCCATCTGGGGGGCCAACTGGGACGGGCTGATCGACACCTCGCGCGTGATCGGCGAGCACATCCCCAACTCCGCGCTGCGCCAGGTCTACAGCTCGGCCGGGATCGTCCTGAACGACCACTGGGACGACATGCGCGAGCACGGCTACATCTCAAACCGCGTCTACGACGCTCTGGCCTGCGGAGCGCTCGTGTTGAGCGACGACGTGCCGGGGCTGACCGAGCGCTTCGGCGACGCGGTCGTCGTGTACCGCTCGGCCGAGCAGCTGCGCGAGCTGATCGAGCGCTTCCTCGCCGACCCCGGCGAGCGCCGCCGCCGTGGCGAGCTGGGACGCGCCGCCGTGCTCGGCGGCCACACCTTCGCACACCGGGTCGAGCGGCTGCTGTCGATCGTCGAAGAGCGCGTGCGCGAGCCCGCCCACGCGCGCCGGCTCACCGCGGCGGCGTAGGACCGTGCGCATCTGGCTCAGCGACGGCGACCGGCGCCTGGACGAGGGCAGCGGCTACGGCCAGGTGTCTGCGGCGCTCTCACGCGGCCTCATCGAGCTTGGCCACGAGGTCCGCTTCCAGGAGTTCGCCGGCATGGAGTTGGCCCTGTTCGTGTGCCCCCCCAACAAGATCAGGTTCGGGCGCCAGGTGCGCTCGGCGGCGGTCACCATGCACGAGCTCGATCACCTCCCGGAGTCCAAGCGCGACTGGGCGCAGATTCTCAACCGCCTGGACCTCGTGATCACGCCCACGGCCTGGAACCGGGACGTCTGGCTGGCGGCGGGAGTTACGACGCCGATCGAGGTCGTTCCGCTCGGCGTCGACCCCGAGCTCTACTTCCCGGCGACCGGCCTGCGCTGCATCTTCCTGTGCGTCCACGAGAACCTCGGCGGGCACACCTCGCGCGAGGACTGGCGCCGGACGCTTGGAGCCTACCTCGCGACCTTCGGCCGCGAGGACGACGTGTGCCTGAAGATCAAGACGTGGAAGTGGAAGCCCGAGGAGTTCCGGGCGGCGCGCGAGGCGGTTCTCGAGGAGCTGGGCATCGAGGAGGCCGACGCCGCGCAGATAGAGGTGCTCGACGGTGTCCTTGCGGCCGAGCAGATGCGCGAGCTCTACCAGCGAGCCTGGCTGTTCATCAAGAACGCCAACCGCGAGGGCTGGAGCATGCCCTGCACGGAGGCGATCGCGTGCGGCACCCCGGTCGCGGCCGCCGCAATCGAGCCGCTGCTGTCGCATCTGGGGGACGACACCAGGTGGTTCACCCCCGGCGACGCCGACGAGCTCGGGCGGGTGCTTCAGGACGAGTACGCTCGCTTTCGCTCGCGCCTGCGCCTCGCACAGCGTCACGACGCCTCGGTCACGACCAAGCTCGTCGAGGTGGCCCTCACGCAGCTGACGGCTTGAACCCGCGGGGCCCGGCGTCGGGGCGGCGGGCCAGCACGTGGTGGTAGGAGGCGAAGCGGCTCCCGCGCCGGTGCCCGGGCTGTGCCTGCCATCGCACCTGCGAGAAGCCCGCCCTGCGCAGCTGGCGCATGGCGCCACCGGCCGATCGCAGGCGCACCCGCGAGCGATGGCGCCCGAGCCGCGCCACGGCACGCTCGGCCAGCGGCGGACCGAGCATTCCGAGCAGCGGCAGCCCAGTGAACGGGTCGCGCGGGTGCAGGCGGTTGGGGTTGCGCACGATCAGCCACCCGCCCGGGCGTAGCACGCGCAGGATCTCCTCGAGCGCCAGGCGCTCGGCGGCCCGATCGACGATGTAGCAGAGGGAGTTGTTGGCGACGACGAGGTCGACGCTCGAGTCCGCCAGCGGCAACGACTGCGCGTGCGCGATGACGGCGCTCACCGTGAGCCCTCGGTGCTCCGCGATCTCGACTGCGACCTGCGCACGCTCCCCGTTGGGATCGACGGCCACGACCTCGGCGCCCAGATGGGCGAAGTAGAGGGCGAGCGCGCCGAAGCCGGCCCCAAGGTCAAGCACGCTGCGTCCCGCTATCGGGGGGGCGCTCTGTTCGGCCAGGAGGCGCAGCAGCAGCCGCCCGCGGCGGGCCGCGAGCATCGAGTTGGTGTCGAGCGTCACCAGTCCGGCGGGCGTGTCGAGGCTCTCGCTGCGGCGCTCGTAGTGCTCGATGATCGCGTCGCGCAGATCGTGCGCTATCGGAGCGAAGGCGGGCGGGCTGGAGGTGCCCTGAACCGGGACGCTCATCGGCTCGCGAGGCGCTCGGTCAGCGGCTCCAGCTTGACCCTGTGCTCGCTGCTCGGCGTCGCCGGCGTGGGCGTTGTCCATGCCCGCAACGGAAGCGCGCGCAGCCGTCGGGCGGCCTCGTCCAGCTCCATCAGCTCGAGCGGTTCGGCGCCCGCCTCGAGCAGTTCGTGCCCGGTCAGGTCGCGCTGGGCGTCGGGCTCTGAGGAGAGAAGGTAGCCGGCGATCCGCGGATCCAGCTCGCCGGCGCCGTCCGGCGCGCCGCGCGAGCCGATCAGCTCGCGCAGGATCGAGACGTACTCGCGCCGGATCTCGTCCCGTGAGCGGCCGAGGCGCCGGGCCAGCGTGCCCGCACGCTCCCCGTCGCGCTCGATCGCGGCGAGCAGGTCGCGTTGCCAGGGTTTCAGGCCGGCCAGCCCGATCGCCGGGTTCGCTGAACCCAGCCCACCGCGTAGGGCCGAGCGGGCCAGCAGCGAGAGCGGCTTGAGGTGTCTCCTCGGTATCACGCTGGTGGCGACCAGGGTGGCGATGTAGCTCGCGAACACGAGGGCGAGCACGGCGGCGCGCTCCGAGGGCCACAAGGCCAGCCCAACGGCCTGAACGCTCGCGGCGATCGCGACAGCCGCCGCCAGGCCGAGGAGCGGCCTGGCCTCGATGCTGACCTGCGTGTGCGCCCTGATCGCGAGCACGATCCACATCGTGCACGCGACGAGCAGCCCGAGGATCACCGCGAGCGGCGCGCCATAGGCGCCGAGCCAGGGGATCGTGATTGCGCTCAGTGCAACCTGCAGCACGACGGCGAGCACCGCTCCAACGCTGTACCACAGCATGCGCCGTTCCACTTTGACCGTGCGCACCAGCATGATGAACAGGCCGTAGGCGACGAATGCCACGCCGATCAGCGGGATCAGCGGAGCGGCTGCGCGGTACTCGGGTCCGGCGAGCAGCACGAGGATGTTTGCGCCGACGTCCAGCAGCACGACGATGGTCGTCGCGGCGAGCAGGTAGTAGGTGAGCATCGCGCCCCTGACCCGCTGCTCGCCGACGTGTTTGTAGGTCGCCCGGAAGAGCACCCCGCGCTCGAGCGGCGCCCACGCCATCAGCACGGCGCTTGCGAAGTAGGAGGGGATCACGGCGAAGCGGCTGGCGACGCGGTAGACCCCGAGCTCGTGGGTGCTCGCGAACCGCGAGAGCAGCACGATGTCCGAACTGTGCACGAGATACAGGCACAGCACCGGGGTCACGACCATCGATCCGAGGCGCACGATCTTCCTGACGTCCGAGAAGCTGAATGCGAACGCGTAGCTCTTGCGTGCCATCGCGACCGACACCGCCGTCGCGGCAAGTGTCCCGAGCGCGGTCCCGGCGAGTGCCCCTTCGACGCCGAAGCCCAGCGCCACGAGCGGCACCACGCCCGCGATGACGAACAGCGGCCTGGTCGCGTTGAACATCGCGAAGCGCCCGGGCCGGCGCTCCATTCTGAACACGTTCACGGTCAGCCGCCACAGCGAGCCGGCTGCGGCCGATACCGCGGCCCAGCGCACCAGCGGGGCATATGAACGGTGATGGAGCAGCGCCTGGGCGAGCCACGGCGCCAGCGCGAAGCACACGGCGGTGCCCGCGGTGACGATCATCAGGGTCAGCACGACGCCGGTGCCGAGGGCGCGCCTGGGGGCCGAGGTGATCTCCGTATCGGCGCCGACGTCGTCGCCTTCACCCTCGGAGGCCCCGTACACCAGCATGAAGGTTCCGTGCAGGCTGCCTGTGTTGTAGAGGACCGTGGCGAAGCCCGCGAACACGAACAGCACACCGAGCTGGCCATACTGGGCCGGAACGAGCAGGCGGGTCAGGACCGCGACGCTCACCAGGCTGAACGGCGCCACCGCCAGCAGCCCGATGACGTAGATGACCGTGTGCCGCGTGACACGCCCGCCCGTGAGCGTCAGCAGCCTGCGCCCCACCCGAAGATCCTTGGCCGTGCCATCCCCCGTGACTGCCGTCATTGGCATGGCGTGAGGGTATATGCGCGATCCCCGCTTGCGAGGGCCTGCCGCCCCCGGGTAACAACATGTTCACGGGCCGGCCGGGCCCGCTCCGGTGTGCTGTGCTGCACGATGAACGGCGCAGACGCGGGCACTCAGCACGTCCACATGTTCGTGGACGGTGAGACGCTCGATGGCGACGAGACCAGCGCCGGCTATGCCCAGCGCGTCGGCGAGCACTGGGCGCGTCGGGAGACAGCCGTGCGCTCGTGGTGGCAGAGCCCCGTGGTGGTCGCTGAGATTCAGCGGCGCATCACCGGCGACGCCGGCAAGCGGGTCGAGGAGTACTTCCGCGACCGCTACTGTCAGCGAGGCGTTCGGGGGGATGCTGCGCCCCAGCTCGCTGCTGTACGTGGACGAGTACGTCGGCCCCGCCCGCTTTCAGTGGACGGACAAGCAGCTGGAGGTGATCGGACGACTGCTCGATCGCCTGTCGCCGTCGCTCGTCGCGGATCTGGTGGAGCCGGCCGCGGGCTCGCGCCGCCGGGCGCAGCGCCCGACGGTCGAGGGCATGATCGCATCCGACCCGAGCGAGTCCGTGCGCAGCGACGAGATCGCCGGCATTCTCCGCGCTCACTTCGACCTCGTCGAGCGCAGGCCGTACGGCGGGGCCGTCTTCCATCAGCTGTTCAACCGGATCATGGGCAACTTCGCGGGCCACGACGACCTCGTGCGAACGCTCATGGAGGTCGACTTCCTGCTCTGCGACGAGGGCGTGCTTGAGACCAACTACGAATGGACCGTCTACCGGACGCGGAGCTAGCGTGTTCGCCGGCGTGCCACCGGCGGCGCTCAGCGGGTGTGCCGGCAGACGAGCAGCCGGCCGACGTAGTCGGCCTCCTTCAGCTTCAAGAGCTCAACCTCGGCGAAGTGAGTGGCGACCGTTTCGGGCAGATCCGCGCCGAAGCGCCACACGTTGCCAAAGCGGTTGGGCGGATGGCGCTCGGAGCGCTCGAGTCCCGGCTTGAAGGGGATCTCCAGGAGCGCGGTCCCGTCTGGCGCGAGCGCCCGCGAGATCTCCGCGAGCGCGGACTCATACGCCGGGATCTCCTCGATCACGTGCTGGGCGATCACCAGGTGCATCGTGCCGGCGGCGAACGGCGACATGTCGCAGACGTCGATCTCGTGGTCGATGAAGCCGATGGCGCGGGGATCGTCGGAATGACCATGACGCGACTGGTCGATGCTCTCGTATTGCCATCCGCGCTCGCGCAGGAAGCCGCCGAATACACGGGGACTGGTCGGTCCCACCTCGAGGGCCCGCCGGCCGGCGCCGTCCCCGAGCAGCTCCGACATCTCTCGCGCCAGCGCGCGATGGCGCTCCAGGGCATCGCATGCCTCACAGCGGGCAAGCGGGCGCCCGGCGAACTCGACGAGGTGCTCGCAGCCGCAGATTCGACATCGCTCGGTGGAGGTCGCCGCCCGCGATCGCATCATCGTCGGCGGTGAAGATCGCGTGAATGTTGCATTCAGCCGGGGGGTGAGCTCCTATTGTCCTTCATTCGATGTCCACGCCCGCTTCAGCACGTGCGGGCGCCGATCGGCGGTGGCTGCTCCTCGCCGGTCTCGTGGCCTGCGGCGCGGCGCTGCGCTTCGCGGCGCTCGGCCATCAGAGCTTCGACCACGACGAGGCCGTGACGGTCGGGCGCGTCCTTCGCCCGGGCCTCGGTGCGACCCTCGGGGAGGTCTCCCGCAGCGAGCGCACGCCGTACCTCTACTACGCGCTTGCCTGGCTGTGGACGCGCCTGTTCGGAGTCGGGGCGGTCGCAGTGCGCTCGCTGTCCGCGCTGTTCGGGACGCTGACGATCCCGGTGGCGTTCGCGGCTGCTCGCGCCGCGGTATCCGAGCGCGCCGGCCTGATCGCCGCGGGGCTCGTGGCCGTCGATCCGTTTCTCGTCTACTACAGCCAGGAGGCACGCAGTTACGCCCTGCTCGGGCTGCTGGCGGCGTGTTCGCTGTGGGCGTTCGCGCTCGCGCTCAAACACGCCTCGACCCGCGCGCTCGGCCTATGGGCGCTGGCCGCGGGGCTCGCGCTGGCCACCCATTACTTCGCCGTCTTCCTGATCGCGGGTGAGGCGCTGTGGCTGCTCGCCGTCGTGCGCCCCCGCGTCTGGGCGCTGCTTGCGATTGCGCTCCCGGCGCTGGCGGGCGGAGCGCTCCTGGCGCTGCTTCTCGAGCAGGCGTCCCGCCAGGCCGGGGGGGTCGGCCAGACGAGCCTGCTGCGCCAGGTTCCGACCGCGCTCGTCCAGTTCATGTTCGGCGAGCGCCTGTCGATACGCGGCCTCTTCACGGCGACGCCGCTGCTCGGTGGCGTGGCGCTGCTCATCGCGCTCGCTCTCACCCGGCTGGCCTTGCGCCGGCAGGCGCGCGGTCTCGGCGCGATCGGGACCGTTGGGCTGTTCGCACTGCTCGTCCCCTTCGCGCTGGGCATCTTCGGGGCCCACTACTTCAACGCCCGCAACTGCATCGGCTGCGAGGTCGCGCTGCTGATCCTGCTCGGCGGTGCCTTGGGCCTCGAGCAGCGGGGCACGGTCGCTGTCGCCTCGATCGTCGTCCTCGGGGCCTGCGGTCTCGCGATCAGCGTCGCCCTGTCGGTCGTTCCCGCCCTACAACGTCCCGACTACCGCGACGCCGATGCCCTGCTCGGGAACAGCTGGAGCGGACAACGCGCCCTGGTCGTCTCGGCGGGGGGCGACACGCCGACGCTGCTCTACCGGGCAGCACACGACCCCCGGCTGTGGCCGCCGGCCCCCCAGATGGTGAGCGAGATCGACATCCTCCAGGCGAACGACCTACCGCTCGCCTCGCCGGCGCCCCCGGGGTTCCGGGTGCTCGAGCAGACAGACACTGGAACGGTGCGCGTCACCCGACTGGTGGCGAACGCTCCGCGGCTCATCACCCGCGCCGTCCTTGAGCCACTCGCCGCACGACACGCCGGCGCGCCCATCCTGCTCCTGGAGCGCCGCGGTTAGCTTGAACGTTCGGCGCGCCCATCCCCGCGCCTATCGCAGCGCCGCGCTCAGCAGATCCGTTTCGCGCAGCAGGTGGATGATGACCCGCGGCGCCTCGAGCTCGAGCTGGGCGAGGGGCAGGGCCTCCGAGCAGAAGAAGGTTGTCCGCCCGCTGCACTCCGCGAGCCAGAGCACGACCGGCATCGCTGCCGAGTCGCCCACCACCGCTATGCGTGGGTGGTCCTCACGCCCGGGAATGGCGTAGACGCGAACATGACTCGCTCCCGCCTGTGCCAGATCTGACTCCACGGGCATCCGCAGCGCCCGCAGGCGGCTGGTGTCCGTCTCAACGCCGTCCTCAACGGGCACGTCCGCTTCGCTTGAGACGAGCTCGCCGTCGAGCAGCTCGAGCGTCGGGAGGCCGGCCAGCGTCCCGCGATAGCCCGCCACCGCGCGCAGGTGGAGATCGGCGAGCGAGGGGGGCGTGAGCGCGGGAAGCCGCTTGCGGGCCTCCTTCAGCACAGCGCGCGCGACGAAGAATGCGCCGAGATCGTTCCAGTCCGCATCCGTCCGGTGGAAGGGGGGCCCGTGGCGATTGGCGTGGCGGAGCACCCCGAACAGCTGCATCAACTCGACGTCATCGACGTCGCGCAGGCGCCCGTTCAGCTCGGCCATCCAGCCGCGGTCGCTCGAAGCGGTGACGTTGATCAGGTTCCGCTTGGCGGGGATCACCACGGGCAGATAGCCCGAGCCGAGAGCCGCGCATCTCCTGTGCGCGGTGGTGAGGCCGCTGACGATCGCGTCGAGATCGGCGGGGCACGATTCCGGGGCGAACTCGCGCGCATCGAACAGCCATCCGCCGAAGTTCACGGCCCGGCGACCGGGGCACGCCGAAGACCGCGGCGGTCTCGCGATCTCGACCGCGCCCCGCGATCGCAGCTGTCCG
>Ga0302178_10001979_pt1 | contig 16610 bp, 14 predicted proteins | sample I_Palsa_E1_3_FD_198790 | JGI IMG/M metagenome (GOLD analysis project Ga0302178, IMG submission 198790) | Peat permafrost microbial communities from Stordalen Mire near Abisko, Sweden - I_Palsa_E1_3 | ecosystem: Environmental > Terrestrial > Soil > Palsa > Peat permafrost | place: Sweden... | reverse complement strand
CAGGCGCGGGTTGCCGCGCTTGCCCTCCAGCGAATCGAGCAACCCTGTCTCCTCACCGCAGATGTACGCGCCCGCGCCGCGGTGAACTACGAGAGAGAGCGAATGCTCGGAGCCGAGGATCTCCTCACCGACGAAGCCGGCCTCGCGCGCTTCGGAAAGCGCCGCGTCGAGCACATCCGCCTGCAGCACGTACTCGCCGCGGATGTAGATGAAAGAGCGGTTGGTGCCGGCCGCGTAGGAGGCGATCACGATCCCCTCCAACAGCATGTGCGGGCTCTTCTGCATCAGTTCGCGGTCCTTGAAGGTCCCCGGCTCGGACTCGTCGGCGTTGCAGACGAGGTACTTGTCCATCGTGCCCTTCGGCAGGAACGAGACCTTCTTGCCCATCGAGAACCCCGCGCCGCCGCGCCCGCGCAGGCCAGAGGCTTCGAGCTGGGCGAGCACCTCTTCAGGCGTCATCTGCAGGGCCTTACGCAGGGACCCGTAGCCCCCGCGAGCTTCGTAGACGCCGAGGGTGTTCAGCCCGGGCTCGTCGATGTCGTGGAATAGGAGGATAGGATCCCCATCCACCCCGGCGGTCGCAGACATCCTCAGGCGTCTCCCTCGGCCTGGGATCGATCCCCGCCCACCCATTTCTGTGTGTTGGCGTGCGGGTCGGCGACCCGTTTGCGCGCGAGCTGCTTCTCCGGCAGAACCGGGCGCCCCGCGCGCACGTCATCGAGCAGAGCCGGCACGTCCTCGATTGAGAGCGGCCCGACGTAGACACCATCGACGGAGGCCATCGGCGCGATGTCGCAGGCGCCGAGGCACTCGAACCCGCGCACGTTGAACTTTGACTCCCCATCGGAGGCCTCCCCGACGGCCTCCTGTACGGCCGCGAGCAAAGCGTCGGCGCCGCACAGCGAGCAGGAGATGTTCGTACACACGTACACGCTGTGGCGCCCGACGGGCTCGGTCTCGAGCATGTCGTAGAACGTGGCCACGGCCGCGAGGTCGGCGGGCGTCAGTCCCATCACACAGGCGACTTGCTCGATCGCCTCGGGCGAGCACCAGCCGTGCACGCGCTGCGCGGCCGCGAGCGCAGGCAGGGAGGCGGAGCGGGTCTCGGGGTAGAGCGCCATGTGCGCCTCGATCTCCGCGCGCAACTCGGCTGGGACCTCGACGGATGGGGACCCCCCCACCCCGGGAATCGTCGCCGGGTCCTTCTCCAGATCGGCGGGCGTGTCCCAGCCGGGCACGCGCGAGCCGTGGGCGAAGCGAGGAACGCCCTTGTCTATCGGCACGCTCTGGCGTGAAGGCGTCATCGGTCGATGCCGCCCAGGATCGGATCGAGCATCGCGGTCGTGGCGATCATGTCGGCGATGTAGCTGCCGCGGGTCATCGGCGCGAGCGCTTGGAGGTTGACGAAAGAGGGGTCGCGCATGTGCACGCGCGCGGGCTTCGACGACCCGTCGGAGCGCACGAAGCAGGCGAGCTCGCCACGGGGGGACTCGATCGGGTAATAGACCTCGCCCGGTGGCACGCGGAAGCCCTCGGTGACGAGCTTGAAGTGATGGATCAAAGCCTCCATCGAGGTCGCGAGCTCGTGGCGGGGAGGCAGAGCGACCTTGCGATCGCCGGTGATGTGCGGTCCCTCGGGGAGCCCATCCATCGCCTGCTCGATGATCTTCACCGACTCGTAGATCTCGGCCAGGCGCACGGCGTAGCGGTCGTAGTTGTCGCCGACCGTCCCGACCGGGATCTTGAACTCGAAGTCGCCGTAGGAGCTGTACGGCGCGGCCTTGCGCAGGTCCCAGGGGTTGCCGGCCGCGCGCAGCAGGGGGCCCGTCACACCGAGCGAGAGCAGCGTCTCCGCGTCCAGCGCGCAGGTGCCGCGCAGGCGCTGCAGGAGGATCTCGTTGGCGTTCAGGATCGCGCCGTACTCGTCGGCGCGTTTGGGCATCACCGCCACGAACTCGCGCAGCTTGGCCTCGAAGCCCGGGGGAATGTCCTCGGCGACCCCGCCGACCTGGAAGTAGCGCGTGTGCATGCGCGCGCCGGATGACATCTCGAACAGGTCGAGGATCAGCTCGCGCTCGCGCAGGCAGTACAGGAAGATCGAGGTCGAGCCCAGGTCGAGTGCGCTCGTGCCCAGCCAGATCAGGTGCGAGGCGATGCGGTTGAGCTCGAGGTGGATCACGCGTAAATACTGCGCCCGCCCCGGTACCTCGACCTCGAGCAGCGTCTCGACCGCGCCGACGTAGGCCATCGCGTTGAAGTAGTACGCGAGGTAGTCCATCCGCTCGACGATCGGGATCACCTTCCAGTAGGCCTTGTCCTCGGCTGTCTTCTCGATCCCGGTGTGGACGTAACCGATTATCGGTTTGACGTCGCGCACGACCTCGGCCTCGAGCGTGACCAGCAGGCGCAGCACACCGTGCGTGGCGGGGTGGTGCGGGCCGAAGTTGAGCGTCAGCAGCTCGTCCGTGGTCTCGGCTCCACCGCTCGGATCCTCGACGGGGGAGAGCGTGATCGACTGCTCGCGCCGGCGGTACTCCGACATGGTCGAGCTGTCGGTCGGAGTCGGACTCACGCGCGCGACTCCAGCCATTTGGCCTCGTCGTAGGTGAAGATCACCGGTTCGCCCCCGATCGGGAAGTCGCGCCGCTGGGGATGACCCTCGTAGTCCTCGGGCATCAGGATCCGGCGCAGGTCGGGATGGCCGCGGAAGACGACTCCGAACATGTCGTAGATCTCGCGCTCCTGATGGTTGGCGGTCGGCCACGCGTCGGTGACCGAGTCCACCTCGGGCGAATCGAGCGGCACCCGCAGCTTGACCGCGATGCGGTCGACCCGCGACATGTCCAGCAGCTCGTAATAAACCCCGAGGCGCGGCTCCTCGGGGTAATAGTCGACCCCGTGCACGCTCACCAGCAACGTGTACCCCTGCCCGCGCAGGTGCTCGAGCGTCGCGCGGATCGCCGCCGGGTCGATCTGCAGCGTTGCGCGTTCGCGGAAGTAGGCCGTCTCTACGACGGTGTCGCCCAGTTCATGGGCGATCAGCTCCAGCCCCGTCGCGTCAGGCATCGTGGTCTTCAGGCGGGCTGGTCATTCCGTGGAGGGTGGTCGGGAGCGGGTCCTGCTCCCCTCCCGCTCCGTCCTGGGCCGCTCCCGCTGAGGTGTCGGCGACGATCTCCTCGGTGCCGCGGGCGTCGTAGCGGTCGCGCCAACCCATGTCGGGATCGTCCTGGACCATCTTGCGCAGCTTCAGCACGCCATGCATCAACGACTCGGGGCGGGGCGGGCAGCCGGGCACGTGGACGTCGATCGGCATGAACTTGTCGGCCGGCACGAGCGCGTAGTTGTTGAAGACTCCCATCGAGCTGCAGCACGCGCCCATCGAGATCGCCCACTTGGGCTCGAGCATCTGGTCGTAGAGGCGGCGGATGATCGGCGCCATCTTGATCGAGACGCGGCCCGCGAGGATGATCAGGTCGGCCTGGCGCGGCGAGGCGCGGAACGCTTCGAACCCGAACCGCCCGATATCCATACGCGGGCCGGCGGCGTGGAACTGCTCCATCGCACAGCAGGCAAGGCCGAAGGCGAGGGGAAAGAACGCGTTCGAGCGCGCCCACGCGACCGCGCTGTCGAGCGTCGTCGTCAGCATGCGTTCTTCCACGTAGCGCTCGAGCTCGGTGCCCTCCAGGTGCGCCGGGTGATTGGCTCCTTCGAGGTCGCCGCCGCGTAGCAGCTGGCTCGGGTTCAGCGACTGCACGCGTAGATCCCGGCTCGACCCTGGCAGGCCTGGGGCCTTGGCGCCCGGTCTGAGGCGTTCGCGTTTTACTTCCACTCCAACGCCCCTCTGCGCCAGACATAGACGAACGCGACGAACAGCAACGCTATGAAAGTGATCGTCTCGGCCAGGGCGTAGCCGCCGTAGGCGCGCAGCTCGACGGCGATCGGGTAGAGGAAGACGACCTCGATGTCGAACAGGATGAACAGCATCGCGATCAGGTAGAAGCTGATCCCGAAGCGCATGCCCTGCTTGACCTCCGAAGGCAGGCCGCACTCGTAGGGGTCCTGCTTGTGTTTGGTCGCTCGGCGCGGGCCGAGCACCGAGTTGAGCACCGCGAACGCGCCGCCGACGGCGCCGCCGAGCACCAGAAAGACGATCGCCGGGAGATAGCTGCGCAGCACCGAGGCGTGTTATATCACCGCTTGTGTCAGGGTGTTACATAGTGGCAATCGGCTCGATATCTGTAGTGCTGAGCAACGATGCTTACGGCGGCTCGCGGGGGGCGGAGCGTTGACCGAAGTCGTGGTGGCGGGCGCCCTCGTCGTGGCGGCGTTCAACGCGCTGCCGGGGCTGCTCGGCGCCTGGCGCTGGTATTGCTGCGAGCCGAGCAGGGCTTTCTGGCTGTTGCTGCGCGTTGGCCAGGGCTCGGCGATCACCCTCGCCCTGGCGATCGGCGCGCTGGCCGTGGCCGGCAGGTACTCGAGCGAACGTCTCTTCTATCTCTACGCGCTGCTCCCGCTCGTGGTCGCCTTCGTGGCCGAGCAGCTGCGGGTGATCTCCGCGCAGACGATCCTCGACCGGCGTGAGCTCGAGGACGCCCGGGCTGTGGGCGAGTTGGGAGAGGATGAGCAGCGAACGGTCGTCGCCGAGATCATGCGGCGCGAGCTCGGTGTGATGACGCTCTCGGCGCTCGTCGTGGTGTTCCTCGCGCTACGCGCGGCGGGCACGGCTCGCGGGTTCTAAAGCGAACGTGGGTCCTCAGTGGGCACGCCTTCTGAATGGCCCTATATATTCCCGGCGCATGAAGGCTCGTGCCAAGACTGCCGTAGCGATGCCCCTGGCGCTCGTCTGCGCGCTGGCTCTCAGCGCGTGCGGCTCGCAGGGGATCTCGGTGCCGAAGAGGAGCCCCTACTACAGGGGGGCCGTGATCTTCCGCGATCACTGCTCGGGCTGCCACACGCTGGCGGTGGTCGGCGCGGAGGGGTCGGCGACGAGCATCAAGGACCGTTTGAAGACCAACGGGCCGAACTTCAATTACCGCAAGGAGGATGACGAACAGGTCATGTACGCGATCCACAACGGCGGTTTCTCGGGCGCAATCATGCCGGAGAACATCGTGCTTGGCACCGAAGCGCACGAAGTCGCCAAATTCCTCGCGCAGTACTCCGGGTTGAAGGCGGAAAAGGTGCCCACCACAAGCATCACACTGTCTACGAAATAACCCCGGGGCCCCCGCGTGCTTGACCTCAAGCGGATCAGGCAGGAACCGGATGCTGTGCGCGCGGCGCTGGAGCGCCGTGGCGAGGATGTCGCGGGGCCCGTCGGTCGTGTGGTTCAGTTGGACGCGAGCCGCCGCGCGCTGATCCCAGAGCTCGAGGAGCTGCGCGCTGCTCGCAACGCCGCGGCGGACGCGATCGCTCAGGCCAAGCGTGCGGGCGAGGATGCGGACGGGGCGATCGCCGAGCAACGCGAACTGGGCACACGCGAGAAGCTCATCGCACGTGAGCTGGGTGTGGTGGAAGAGGAGCTTCAGGGCGTGCTTGCGTCACTGCCTAACCTGCCTGACCCGACAGCAGCGCCTGGCCCCGAGGACGAGCTGGTTCGCGAGGTTGGGGAGCTACCGAAGCTCGACTTCGAGCCCCGAGACCATCTGGATTTGGCCGGCACCCTGATCGACATGGATCGCGCGGCGCGGCTGTCAGGCTCGCGCTTTGCCTATCTGAAAGGCGACCTGGTGATGCTCGAGCTAGCGCTCGTGCGCTGGGTGCTGGAGAAGTTGCGCGGGAAGGGCTTCGAGCCTGTGATCCCACCGGTGCTCGTCCGCGAGCAGGCGCTATATGGGACGGGCTTTCTGCCCGACACCGAGCAGCAGATCTACTCTCTTCCAGAGGACGAGCTGTTCCTCGTCGGGACCTCCGAGGTCGCGCTCGCGTCGCTGCACGCCGAGGAGATCCTGGAGTCCGAGCGCCTGCCGCTGCGCTACGCCGGCTTCTCGCCGTGCTTCCGCCGCGAGGCCGGCGCGGCGGGGAAAGACACGCGGGGGATCTTCAGGGTGCACCAGTTCGACAAGGTGGAGATGTTCAGCTTCGTCTCACCCGAGGAATCCTCCGCCGAGCACGAACGGATCCTGGCGATCGAGGAGGAGATCCTCGGAGAGCTGAGCCTGCCGTACCGCGTCGTGAACATCGCCGTGACCGACCTCGGCAACTCGGCCGCAAAGAAGTACGACTGCGAGGCATGGCTACCAAGCCAAGCCCGCTACCGCGAGCTGACCTCGTGCTCGAACACGACCGACTACCAGGCCCGGCGCCTGAACATCCGCGTGCGCCGCGACAAGCAGATACAAATGCTCCACACGCTCAATGGCACCGCGGTGGCGGTTGGCCGCACGCTCGTCGCGCTGCTGGAGAACGGTCAGCAGGCCGACGGGAGCGTCGAGCTGCCGGTGTGCCTCGTGCCGTACGGCGCGCCCGCGCGTCTTCCGCCGGCCATTTAGTAGCGGCTACCCAAAAGCTGTATGTGGTCGGCCTCGGCCGCGCTCGGGAATGGGCGGATCAGGCCGAAGCGCGCGAGCGTGGCCTGGGGCACGCCCTCGATGCCGGGTGTGTCCGAGGCTTCCCCGCGCGTATGGGGATCGTTGGCGAAGCCGCCGACCTCGATCGAATGCTGCGGAGTGCGGTAGCCGGAGATGCCGATCAGGTGCAGGTGCAGGGCGATCCCCAGCGTGTTCAGATGGGCGACGAGCACCGGCTCCTCGCCCACCGAGTAATCGGTGCCGGGCGCCTGGAAGAAGCCGTATTCGCCCTGCGGCGTTGAGGTGTAGTTGCCGACCGGCCCGGTGTACGCGTTGGCGACGCCCTCGGCCGCCAGTTCACTGACGGCTAGCTTCGAGAGCTCTCCTTCGAGCGAGTGCCGTTGTGATTCCAGGGGGGAGAGCTCGGCGCTCTTGAGGTCGCGCGCGCGGATGTAGGACAGCTGACGACTGACGAGCGCGAGGTGCAACTGAGCCACCTCGTCGCGCTGCACGAGCACGGCACTGGTCTCCCGCGCGTGAGAAGCCTCGAGCGTCGCGAGTTGCGCGGCCTGCACGGTCACGGCCTTCTGCTCTTCGGCGACGTGGACGGTCGCGCCCGCGTTCTCGCGCGAGATCGCGCGCAGATCGTCGAGCCGCTCGAGCAGATCGGCGAAGCCGTGGGCCTGCAGGACGACGGTCACGATGTCCGGCGGGGGCGACTCGTAGGAGGCGATCAGCTGGGCGACCAGCACGTGCCGGTCGCTCCCGAGCTGGACCTGCAGAGAGGCGAGGTTGGCGCGGGCGCCGCGCAGCTGCGAGCGCAGCGAAGCGAGCAGGTTGCGCTCGGTGCCGAGGCTCGTTTCCAGCGCGTCCAAGCGCGTCTGCAGGTCGTCGATGCTGCCCTGGAAGCCCTCGATCTGGTGAGTGTCGGCGCCGATCCCCTCGTGCAGCTCACCTTCGCGAGCCTCGGAGGCGGCGATCCGGCTTTCGAGCGTTCCAGAGCTCGAGCCGGAGGCGACGGGTCCGAGCACCGCAGTACCCAGCGCGGCGGCGGCGATGATGGCCGCGAGCGCGATCGGGCGAGCGGGGATCGGCCGGCGCGGGCGCCGCGCGTGGCGGGGAGGGCGAGACATGAAGTCGCCAAGCTAGCCAGGGGAGAGTCGGAGCACAAGCAATCGGCGTAGTTGCAGCCGGGCTTGCAGACCCGGATCGATGCCATCGGCAGGTTGGGCGCCCCGAGGGCTACCCGACCCGGAAGATGATCGACCGTGCGCTGCCGTGCCCCAGGGGTGTGAGCGTTAGGCGATAGCGCCCCGGGGTCAGTGCACGGTGATTACTTGTGAGGTTGCTGCGGTTGCGGCCCTTGACAGCAGTGATCGTGATGGTGTCCGGCACGACGAGCTCCCATCGGTCATGCCCTCGCACCAGGACGAACTTGGCCAGGGTCGCGCGCACGCGCGCGGCGGCGCTGAGGGTGAAGGCGAAGTGCACGGAGGAGACCTTCGGCCGCAGGCGGTTCAGGGCGAGGAGCGCAGTTGGGGTGAGGGCGAATGCGGTCAGCTTGATGGTTGTTGGTCTTCCGGAGGTGGAGGAGGTCGTTGTGCTGGAGGGGTTGCTGGACGTGCCGCTTGGGGAGGAGGAGGCGTTGCTCACACCGGTGGTCGAGCCCCCCGGGGTTGAGCCACTGCCACCCGTGCCGGTGGTCCGGTTTTTTGCTTCTTCTTCGTCTTTCTTTTCCTCGCGCTGCCGTTCTTCTTCACGCAACTTCTCCGCCGCGAGCCGCTTTTCTTCATTCTTCCGCCTGACTTCTTCGCTGACGGGTTCGAAGGCGGCGATTCCGTTGGGGGTGCCGACTCCGGTGGGTCCGTCGTAGCCTTCCCGCGCGAGGCAGATGGCCTCTTCCGAACAGTCGGCCGCCTCCTGGAGCACGGTGCAGCCGGAGAGGCCGTCTTCTTCGTCGAACTGTGCTGCGCATGACCCGTTGGACCCAGAGGTGATGTCGTGCAACGAGGTTGGGTCTTCGATCTCATTTTCGTACAGGGTCTCCGCAGGGTATTCGACGCCGCCGGCTCCCCCGGCCAGCGCAAATACCGAGGCGACGAGCGGCGATGCGAGGCTCGTGCCGCCGATCGTGCACCAATGAGTCTTGTGGAACGCACCGCCTTCTTCGTATTCGCATTCCGCGGTGGAGTCGTACATCGCGATTCCGGTGTAGGGGTCGGCGTCGGCGGAGACATCGGCGACCGCACGATGTTCGCCGCATCCGACCGATTCCCAATCGGAGGTGCTCTGTTGCCAGATCGGAGCGACGAGCTCCACACTGCAGCCGCTTCCGCCGGCGCCATCGCCGTTCCAGACCGTCTCGCCCGCCCAGGTTCCACCGGGGCCGAGCGGACCCAGCAGGCGGGTACCGCCCACCGCGACCACGTGTGGAGAGGAGGCCGGGTAGTCGGCGAAGCCTCTTTCCGAGCTTTCCTTGGCGTCCCAATCCAGGTAGCCGTCATCCCCCGCCGCCGCTGTCACGACGATGCCGGGTGCTTTGAAGACGCTTGCGTTATCTTCGGCCGCCGTCACGTCCGGCGCGGGCCCGCCCCAGGAGTTCGAGATCTCTGTTGCGCCGAGCCCGGCAGCTGTTTTCTCGGCTTCTTCGAGGTCTATAAACGAGGCCGAGTTGGCCTCGACGAGCACGATCTTGCAGTTCTGGCAGCTCGCGTGGGAGGCCTCGATGTCGAGCGATATCTCTTCCGACCACCCATCGGCTTCTTCGACTGCCTTACATGCCGCTTCCCTTGCTTTTCTCGATCCTGTTTTGCAGGTTGTTTCTGCTTCTTTTCTTTCTATCGTGCTCGCGGGAAAGGGCAGTTTTCCGGTTCCCGCGTTCTGACCTTTCTGATTGACCTGCTCGAAGCATTTGTTCGCGCCTTCGTCAGTGCATTCAGGCAGCCCAAATTCTTTGTCATAGACCTTCAGGTCGGCTTCGGCGGTGAGGTCGTTGTAGGCATCGACGAGCGCGATCGTCTGTGTGGAGGCGACATTGGTGGTCGTCGGTAGCCCATAGATGCTGTGTAGATCCTGGGGCCGCAGACCGAAGCAGCCTTCCCCGGGGGTGGGGTGTTCGCAAACTGTCGAAGCCTTGCCCGCTTCGGTCGGAGCGCTGCGCGTGATCCCCAGCGGATGCGTATGCGCGCGCGCTGCCGCCGTCTTCGGCACCAGCTCCAGCGCCAAACACCCCGCATACCCGGGAGCCGGCGCCGCGCACACAGGGCGCACCGTGTAGTCGGATTCCGGCAGCGGCGAGACGGTGCTTTCAGCCGCCCCGGCGGAGGCGCACGGCAACGCGCTCAGGACGAGCAGCGTCGCCGCGCTCGCGAGCAGAGTGCGCAATACCACGATTCTCATCCCATAACGGTAATCGTCATCCAGCCGCGCTGCTTGAGCCATGCGCGCCGGCTCAGACGAACAACCCGGATCCCACCCAGTCCCCCGGCCCGTGCGCGCCCGGCGGCGCGAAGAAGTAGCCGCCACCGACCGGCGTGATGTAGTCGACCATTTCCTCTTCCTCCAGACGCTTCTGGATCGTCGCGAATTGGCGCTGGATGTCCTGGTTGAAGGCGACGAACACGAGTCCCTGGTCGAGGTCTCCCGCCTCGTCTATGCCGCGGTCGAAGTTGTAGCCGCGGCGTAGGATGCGCTGATCGGCGGTCTGAGGCGTGCGCGGGTTGGCGAGCCGGATGTGGGCTACCAGCGGTATGCGCTTGCCCTGTGGGTCCAGGTCGTAGCGAGGATCCTCGAACTCATTCGTGCCGCCCAATGGGGCGCCGCTGACGCGATAGCGGCCGATCATCTTCTGCTGCTCGAACATCCCCACCCGGTCCCAGAACTCGACGTGCATGCGAATCGTGCGCACCACTTGATATGTGCCACCGCTCGCCCACGCCGGCTCCCCAGAGCTGCGCGCGCCGGGTGAGGCGGGTGGGGCAGATGGGGTGGCTAGGGGGCGGGCGGGCTGGGTGGTTGGGGGGTGGGCGGGCGGGAGCCAAATCAGCTCGTCCATCAAGCTCGCGTCGTTGACGTCCGGATTGGCGGTACCGTCGCGGAAGGCGAACAGGTTGCGGGGATGGTTGGCGGGCGTCGGTCCGCGCCGCGCGCTCTGGAAGCCGTCGATGCGCCAGCGCGGGGTCAGGTGACCGACGACTGAGCGCATCAGCTCGCGCACGGTGTGCGTCACGGTGTCTCGCTGCCCGGCGCAGACCGACAGCAGCACGTCGCCGTGGCTGCGCGCCGGATCGAGGTTGTCATGCGCGAAGTTCGGCATGCGCTCCAGGCCCCTGGGTCTCAGTGCTTGCAGGCCGTAGCGGCGATCGAACAGCGAGGCGCCGAACGCGATCGTGATGGTCAGCTCGTCCGGCGCATTGATCGGTCCGAGAATCCCCGAGTCCGGCGGTGGATCGTCGAGCTCCTCGGCGCCCACGGTGTCGCCCTGCGTCAGTGAGCGCGCGCGGGTGCTGAGATTCTGCAGCGCCGTGGCGAGCACCCCCCGGTTGGGGGCGATCGCGTCGAGCGCCACGAACGTCGCCTGCGCCTGTGCCGGCGCCGGCGTAAGGATCCCGGCCTGATGGGGCGCGTCGAAGGGCACGCGTGTTGCGAGCTCGCCGCCGAGTGCGATCCGCGCCTGCTCCGAGGCGCTCTGCGTCACGGCAGCGTTCGCGCGGCTCTCGGCCTCGGCCTCGGCGCCCGCGATTGCGCCGAGGGCCCCGGCGCCGAGCACTGCTGCGGAGCCGGTTAGGAACTGGCGGCGGTCGAGCGGGCTCATGGCGTCTGCTCCGCTGCTTTTTCCGCAGCGCTCGCCGCCGCCTTTTCCGCCGGCGACGGCGGTGGCAGCTTCGGGATCGGGCGGCGGACTTCGGTCTCCAGCGTGCCCGGCATCTCCTCCAGCGCCGACAGCGCGCCCGCGACGTAGCCGTTGAGCTGCTCGTGTTCGTAGGAGCCGAGCTCCGGGAGGCTCGGGTAGCCGCCGTGGCTGTGGCGGCTGATCGACTCGAGCACCCCGCTCAGCATCAACAGCTCGCTGCGCACTTCGCCCTCGGTGTTTTCACGGCCCGAGATCAGCGGTTCGAGCGTGTGGAAGACCTCTTCCGTGGCGGCCAGGCCGGCGGCGGTGCCGAGCACGCCCTGCCCGCTCCACGGTACGTCCATCCCGCTCAACAGATCCCGCTGGGCGTCCTCGATGATCTCGTGCGAGCGCGTCGCGTATTCGAGCGGGGTGAACTGGACATGCGCCACGACGCCGCGCAGACGCTCGAGATTGCCCTCCAGCCGCATGTCGTAGCCGATCAGGGAAGCCAGGCTCTCGCCGGTCCACAGGCCCATTTCGATGCGGTGAAGGCCGACGAAATGCGGGTCGGTGCTGCCCCCTGGGAGCACGCCGGGGGTGCCGTCGATCGCCTGGTTGATGGTTGCGGCTGCACCTGTCAGGTAGACCGCCCCGAGGTGCAGATAGTCGCTCCAGGTCGACTCCCAGGCCGCGATCGCGGCCGGTCGGTCGGCGGCCGCCAGTGCGCGTCGTAGCGACGCGGCGCCGGTGAGAGCGCTGGAGATCCAGCGCTCGGCGTAGGCGCGGTACTCGTTCTCGGGCGCGGTGAAGGCGCGGGGCGGCAGCGGCGAGAGCTCGGAGATCTGTTCCCCGGCGACGTTCGTGCCCTCGTCCTCAAGATCGGCGTTTTCGGTGCCGTAGCGGCTGGCGGGCGTGCTCGTGCCGTAGACCTTTTTGAGGCGGCCCGCGAGCGGGTTCGGGGCGCTCTTGGGCGCGAGCTGCGAGACCGCGAACGGACGCGCGTTGCTGGAGCCGTCCGGGGCCAGCGCCGAGCCTACGAAGGTGCAGACCGCCAGGGTGAAGACGGCGGCGAGCGCCCATCGGCTTTTGCGGCCTGGTTTCATCCGGAGTGAGAATCGCGAGGATCCCGCCGCTGCTTGTTACCAAAACGTAGCGGGCGAGAATTACACAATTGCAACGAGTCCGTGACCGCTTCTTGACACGCCGGTCCTCGCTCCTGCGCAGGATGCATCACGCGCTCCCGCAAAAGGGTGGCCGGGGCGCGGTGCTCACTCCAGGACCGCCCGCGAAGCCAAAAGGAGAATCACGTTGCGGCGAATTACGTTGCGTAACGGTAAGAAGGTCTTGGCGGCAAGCGCCGGGGTGCTCGTTGTGGGAGCGGCCGTGATCGGCATCTCGCTGTCGAGCGCCTCCTCGAGTCCGGCGGTCCTGCCGGCGGCGGCCACCCCGATCGAACACGTGGTCGTGATCTTTCCGGAGAACATCTCGTTCGATCACTACTTCGGCACCTACCCCAACGCGACGAACCCCGCGGGCGAGCCCCAGTTCCACGCGCTTGCCGGCACGCCGGCAGTCAACGGGCTGAGCAACGGACTGCTCGACGACAACCCCAACGAGGACAACCCCAAAAGGCTCGGTCCCTCCGAAGCGCTGACCTGCGATCAGAACCACAGCTATACGCCCGAGCAGGAAGCGTTCAACGGTGGACTGATGAACCAGTTTGTGCAGAAGACCACGGGCAGCGGCTGCACGCAGAGCACCACACCCGACTCGGGCAGCTACGGGCCGACCGGGATCGTGATGGACTACTACGACGGCAACACCGTTACCGGGCTGTGGAACTATGCCCAGCATTTCTCCCTGAACGACAACTCCTACGGCGACCAGTTCGGGCCCTCCTCGCCCGGCGCGATCAACCTCGTGAGCGGCGACACCGAAGGCGCCGAAGCCCACGGCGGGGCGAGCTCCTCGGTTGTCAACGGCGTGCTGCAGGGCGACGGCGAACCGTATTACGACCAGTGCAGCAACGCCGGCGATCCGCTGGGCGCCGAAGGCCTGCCGACGGGCGTCACGGTCTCGCTGAGTGGCAAGAACATCGGCGACCTGATGAACGAAAAGGACGTCACCTGGGGCTGGTTCCAGGGTGGATTCGCCCCGTCGGCCACCGAAAACACGGCGCACGAAAAACGCGCTGTGTGCGGTACCGCACACAAGAACATCGGTGGCGCGAGCGAGACCGACTACGTCCAGCACCACGAGCCGTTTCAGTTCTACGAAAGCACCGCCAACCCCAACCACGTCGCGCCGAGCTCGCTGGAAAAGGTCGGCTACAGCGACCCGGCCGGCACGAAACTGGGCGAAGCGGTGAACCACCAGTACGACATGTCGTGGTTCAACGAGGCGGTGACCGAAGGCAACATGCCGCAGGTCTCCTTTCTGAAGCCGCCGGCGTATGAGAACGGCCACGCCGGCTACTCGGACCCGCTCGACGAACAGCGGTTCCTGGCCGATGAGATCAACGAGATCGAGCAGTCGAAATACTGGCCGAACACGGCGATCGTGATCGACTACGACGACTCCGACGGCTGGTATGACCACCAGCTCGGGCCGATCGTCGATCCCTCCAACGACACGAGCGATGCCCTCAACGGCGCCGGCAAATGCGGGACCGTGACGGCTGAAAGCCCGGAACGCAAGGATCGCTGCGGCGTCGGCCCGCGGTTGCCGCTGCTCGTGATCTCGCCGTGGGCGCGTCGCAACTACGTCGACGGCACCTTCACCGAGCAGTCCTCGATCACGAGGTTCATCGAGGAAAACTGGAACCTCGGCAAAATCGGCTCAGGCTCGCTCGACGCCACCTCGGGCACCCTGAGCAACATGTTCGACTTCGACAGGAGCGATGAGCGCTCGCCGGCGATCCTGCTGAACGACGAAACCGGCGAGATCGAGAGCGAAATAGCGCCGGCGGAATCGACCGTGGGACCCGAAGGCAAGGAAGGCAAAGAAGGCAAGGAAGGAAAGGAAGGCTCGACCGGAGCAATCGGGCCTGCCGGTCCGACTGGCGCGACCGGTCCAGCAGGCCCCGAAGGCAAGGCGGGGCCAGTTGGTCCCCAGGGTCCCGCGGGCCAAGCGGCGATCGTGACCTGCAGGGTGACGGGTAAGGGATCGAAGATCACGGTGAGCTGCACCGAGAAGGGCATCGCCGCGAGCGCGCCCGCACTGGTCTCACTGGCCCGCGACCACAAGGTGGTGGCGCACGGTGGCGGTCGGCTTGGCTCGAAGATCAAGCTCGAGCACAAGGGAGCCCTGCACGGTCGCTACACCTTGTTCGTGGAGATCCCCGGTGAGACCAGCGTCTCGAGCGTGGTGCATCTCTAAGACAAGACGGTGATGGAGCTCGGCTGACAACCGCGCATCGCCGGCAGGGCGCACGGGGCGGGGTGAGACAAGGAGTCTCATCCCGCCCCGACTTTTTTCCCATACGCTGAGCAGCGTGCCAAGCCCCTTCGGATTCCTGCTGAGCGCAGAGCCGCCCTCGCGGCGCACCGGCGCGATTGTTGCGGTGGGCGCGGTCGCGCTATGCACGCTGATCCTCTATCCGTTGCAGGAAATCGCCCCGGCGGTGTCGCTCGGTGTCGTGTATATGCTCGCGGTGCTCGTCGTCTCGGTGCTCTGGGGCGCGGGGCTGGGCGTGGCGACGGCGGTGCTGAGCGCGGCGGCGTTCAACTTCTTTCACCTGCCGCCCGTCGGCCGCTTCACGATTCGTAGCTCGGAGGACTGGGTCGCGCTGATCGCGTTCATGGTCGCCGCGGCACTGGCCAGCTCGGTGGCGGAAGTTACACGTGCGCGTACGCGCGACGCCGAGGAGCGCCGTCGCGAGGCCGACCTCGCGGCGGAGATGGCCAGGCTGCTGCTGCGCGGGGAAGATCTGACCGAGGCATTGCCGACGGCCGCGGCGCGCCTGGCGCAGGCCCTGCAACTGAGCTCCGCCGCGATCGCGATGGAGGCGGTGGAGGGGGACGATCGCAGCGTCGCGTTCCCGCTGCGCGAGGGCACTCGACGGCTGGGGACGCTGCTGGTCGGCGCCGACGCCTCCGAGCAGAGTCTGCGCCGGCTGCAGGAGCGGGTGGTGCCGGCGCTGGAGGCGCTGCTCAGCGCGGCGCTCGAGCGTGAGGAGCTGCTGGGCGGGGTGGTGGAGACGGCGTCGCTGCGCCGCGCCGATGTCGTGAAGACGGCGCTGTTGCGCGCGGTCTCCCACGACCTGCGCTCGCCCCTGACGGCGATCTCCGCTGCGGGCGAGGCGGTGGGGTCGGACTCGCTACAGGACGATGAGCGTAAGGAGATGGCGGACGTGATCGTGGAGGAGGCGCGGCGGCTCTCGCGGCTGGTCGACAACCTGCTCGACCTCTCGCGTCTGGAGGCGGGCGCGGCCGAGCCGCGGCGCGAGTGGATGTCGGTCGAGGAGGTGCTCGGCGCCGCTCTAGGAGAGCTCGGGGCGGGCGGGGGACACGCATCAAACGACTTCGCGCTGTCGATCGACCGCGACCTGCCGCTCGTGCGAGCCGATTCGGCGCAGCTGGAGCGCGCGTTCGTGAACGTGTTGGAGAACGCCCGCCGGCACTCCGCCGGGCATCCGGTGTCGGTCCGGGCGCGAGCGGTGCGTCCGTTGGCGGGCGAGGGTGGGAGGTTGATCGTGCGCGTGGTCGACCGCGGGCCGGGCATTCCCCCGGCGCAGCTGGAGCGCGTGTTCGAGCCGTTCTACCGCGCCGGCACAGCCCAGACGGGTCATCGCGGCTCGGGGCTCGGTCTGGCGATCGCACGCGGGTTCACCGAGGCAAACGGCGGTGAGCTGCGCGCCGAGTCGCTGCCCGAGCAGGGAACGACGTTCGTGTTCGAGCTGCCGTTGGAGGCGAGCGAGCGCGATGGCAGCTGAGGCGTCCGAGCAGCGACCGCGGATCCTCGTCGTCGACGACGAGCCGCAGATCGTCAGAGCGCTGAAAGTGGTGCTGCGCGAGGCGGGCTTCCAGGCGGTGCCGGCCGAAACGGTGCAGCAGGCGCTGGATCTCGCGGCGGTGCATCCGCCGGCGGCGGCGATCGTCGATCTCGTGCTGCCGGACGGCGACGGCGTCGAGGTGACGCGTAGGTTGCGCGAATGGAGCGAGATCCCGATCCTCGTGCTGTCGGCGGTGGGCGAGGAGGAGCAGAAGGTCAGGGCGCTGGAGGCGGGGGCCGACGACTACATCACCAAGCCGTTTGGGACACGCGAG
>Ga0302178_10001978_pt1 | contig 16621 bp, 15 predicted proteins | sample I_Palsa_E1_3_FD_198790 | JGI IMG/M metagenome (GOLD analysis project Ga0302178, IMG submission 198790) | Peat permafrost microbial communities from Stordalen Mire near Abisko, Sweden - I_Palsa_E1_3 | ecosystem: Environmental > Terrestrial > Soil > Palsa > Peat permafrost | place: Sweden... | reverse complement strand
ACGGTCTTGCGCAGGACCGGCTCGTCACCCTGGCCGAGCGTGACGTGTTCGCGTTTGTGCGGAAAGTCGTTGTCCAGTTTGCGCGCCGTCTCGCCCAGCCACTGCCGCAGGTGGGCAACGAAGTCCCGCCCATTCTCAGGCAACCCGACCTTTGCGCAGTAATCGGGCAACCGCTGCTCGCATTCCCGCCATGACAGCAGGTGGGCCCGGTAGTCGGCATACGCGTCCGAACCTGACACGCACAGGTCGCCGACGCGCAGCTCCTCGGCCATGTAAGAAAAGACGCATAGCTCGAGGTAGCGCCGGTTCGTTGGCGCGCCGTCACCGTGCGAGCGCCGTACGAGCTTGCGCCAGCGCGGCGCAGCAAAGCTCACGTCGACGTCGGCATCGATCCATTCCCGATGCCGTGTCTCGTTTTCAAGCACGACCGCGAGCGCATCAAGCAACGTTCGCACCGGGCTGGTCGAATCCCATTCGAGCGTGCGGGCGAGTCGAAGGATAACCGGGCGATGTGCGCGGAAATGTTTCCACAGCAGTGGGAGGTAATTGCCACCGCTGACCGCGCGCACTGCGGCACAGCTCTCGCGCAACGGTTCGAGGTCACCTCTCGGCGCAAGCCATTGGCGGATCGACTTCGCAACGGTCGTCTCGTCGGATTGCTCGACTAGGATGTCGACCACCCCGTCAAGCAGGACAACGAGATCTTCCACCTGGGTGCGCTGTCGGCGCTGGATGATCTCCAGTTCTTCGCTTGCCCGTTTGTGAATCGCTCCCATGCGGCGCACGAACATGTCCGCCAGATCGTCGCGGGCACGCACACGCATGCGGTTGAGTAATGCCACAATCAGCGTGTAGCGCTTTTCCGGCAGGGTGTCCTTTTTAAGGTTGGCAGCGTCAAGGCTCATGGCCTGGGTTGCCAGCGAGCGCAGCTTCGAAGCAGGAATTCCCGCGATCACGTTGCTAAAGTCGCCAAGTTCATCAAGCCAGGTGATCTGGTCAATCAGCAGATCGAGATGCTGGCGGGACGGCCGCTTCGCGTGGCGCTTGATACGGTTGTAGGCGCTCTGGCGACTCGTCAGATCTCGCGCGAGCAGGCGGTCAAGGTCGCGCTTCTGCCCGTCGGTAAGGCGCCGGGCAACACGCCTGAACAACCGCGTCTGGGTTTTCGCATGGATCTGCTCGGTGATGCGGTCAAGCGTTGAGAACGCCGGGAGTTCAACGTTCTGCGCGATAAGCTCATCAATCGTGGCGTTGATGATGTCGACGGGCTGGTCCATCGACAGGGCTGCCGTGTGCGCCGCGCGTGTCGCGATGAAATTGGCGTCGGTTCCATAGTAGGGCTTGACGCCGAGGTATTCACGAATTGTCAGGTAGTGCCGGAAGAGGGTCGGTGACGTCTGCGTGTCATAGCCGAACTGAACCCCGGAATCAATGTCCGCCGCCGCCCGCACGTATTCGACCACCGATGCCGGAATACTGTCCAGTGCGGGGAAATGATGCATCTGCTGGAAGACTTTGAGCAACACCAGCAGGCCTAGTCTAGGTCGTTCACCCCGAGTCGAACGGCGAGCCCATTCGAGTTCGTCCGGCTGCGGTGTGTAGCAGGTTTGCAGGTCCCGTGTAGCAAAAACCTTGGGGAAACGCGGATACGCGGTGCGCTCGATGGTTGCCATGCGAGTCTTCCTGATCGCAGAGGGCCGCTCAGATTAGCGCAAGAAAAAAAACGTGTTACCAGGTCTCGTTGAAATGATCCGGCCTGTTTTTATAACCAGAAGTCCTATGATAGGAAATTACGCTTACCTTGCTCATACCCCAATCGAGTTCATCAAGTCACATTGTTGATGTGCTCGACCGGTAGTGGGGTGTCTCGAGAAACCGTCATGAACTGTGAGGTCTTCACCGGAATCTTGAGCTGTGCGCCGGCTTATGGTGGACAAAGCGGAGGCATGGCGGGCGCAGCGCGCGACTCGCGCTACCGTACCGACGTAGTGTTTGATGCGCGTTCCGCGAGTTATATGGCGTGTTCGTGGTCGATCCCGGCGTAGTGCTCGTGGTGTGGTCGGCCCCATCAGCCTCTCCCTCGGCGAGCCTTCATATCTGAAATGGCTGTTTATGCCTGACGGTTCGGACAGGAACGTGGATGCCTCGTTCCAGCTTTTCGCCGCACCACTGTAAGCAGTTGATTCCACACGACAGGCGTGCTACATACGCGTTTCCATATGTGCATGACGCGACCCGCGTGGAAGTCGTGAGGGTGTCCGTCTGCGGAAACGTCCTCACACTGACTCGCAGTGAGACGCCCCGCAATTTTCCGAACAGTGCATGTGTCGATGGACGCGTGACATACGACGGCGTGAAAGACCAGATCTGCAATTTCGACTGCTGCGCAGGCGACTGCCCGTGCGAGGAAGTACAGCCCGCAGGCACGGCGCTGCCCGCCGCGCATGCCGGACAGGCGTGGCGAATCTCAGATGCTCCAGTTCGATGTCCTCATCAATGCACAATTCCCGTATTCGGCAATCCGGATCGCGCTGAAATCCTTTGACGCTCGCCTCAAGTGGCCACACATCGAGCCGGGCGGACTGTTATGTCTTCCGCGCACTCCCCCTCCTGATGCCGGGGTCGAGGATGCTGTCATACGAGCGTTGACGGGCAGCCTGACACTCGTCGAGCAATGTGCAGATCCTGAATTCATCATTGGTGAATTTCGCCGCGAGTTTATCTCCTACTGGAGTCGGGGTATCCAGGACAGCGCAAAGGAAGTTCGTTCTCTTCTGGACCTGACCAACCGCGACACGCGCCAAATCGTAGTGTGGTACGGCCAAACTTTCACGCTCGCGGGTGACACACCTCATCAGATTCGTTCGTGGCTTGAGAATCGTGGGTCGGCCAAAGACACGGACTCGGTGCCAGGGGTGTTTGGTTTTTTAAAAGTAGCACCTACGATGCCGTACCCGAATGGAACACGTGATCTATATGCACTTTATACGCTGGCGCGACCGCACAAATTATTGCGGCTGGTGGAGAATGGTCACCGGAACATCTTAAGTATCGCCCGAAGGATTTTGACGCTGCATTTGAATACGAACGCCCGGTCTCGGCCTGCGGCGTTTGCTTCATCACGCACACGTCGTGCCGATCTCCGGCGACTCGTACAGGCTGAAGGAAAAACGTCAGGCTGGCATGATTAACCGCATCCCACCCCCGCACCTAAACGAAGTGAACGACGTCAAACGAAAACGCAATTCGAAGGAGGCAGCACTCAGCTAAAAGCCGTATGCGCAGGTGTATCAAATTCAAATTGCGTTCGCGTCCGAAGCTGTATCAACTTGAGATTGCGTTTGACAACGGATTGCGCTAGCTGACTGTCACAGGCGGACGCCGGCGACATCTCGGCATTGCTGCCGCATCGCCGGCAACCAACCGTGACCGTCGATTAGCGTAGCTCGTCAAGGCGCGTTTCCCAGCCGCTTACGGTCTAACTAGCGCTTGCAGCAAACGGAGACCTAACCCAACACGCTGGGTAACAACACCAAATCCAGAGGCAAAGCGGAGGAAACGGTTGTCACGGACAAACATCGCTGACACACCGCACGGTGTATCAGCTAGAGAAGATTTCACGAACGTTAACAATGACCTTTGAAGCCATCGGACAACAATACATCTGGGACAACCAGAAGGAGTTGGAGATGGAGACCAATCGCATATGTCAAGATATCCGGACCGTTCATTCCGAACAACCTAGACAACGGTTGGTGCCACCCGGCGCGGATCCGTCTTTGAAAACCAGCCGTACTTTCATCGCCGCGGTTCTCTTGGCGTGCCTGTGCTCTCTAATCGCGTCCTACTGGGAACTCGTCGGGCTAGACACGACGTCCGAACTATTGACGCTGTATATGGGCAAGTTCATTCTTGTCGCGTTAGCGTACACCTCAATCGCTGGTCCTAGATCATTGCGCGTATGGTTCGTTTTCGCATCCGGCGTAGGCCTGTTGGCCGTTGCACCCGCGCTCCCGTCTGAACTTGCACTTCCGCCCGTTGTGTTTTGGTTGTCAGTGATTGAATGCATCACAAAAATGACCGTAGTTGCCACGTATGTGAACTGGCAATTGCTCGGCCCGGATAGGCTGTCTTCATGAGCACGAGAGCCAGAAAGAGAATTTTCCGACGAGCGGAAGCATCAGATCCACAAAACAACGCTTTCAAAGATTGAAAAGACGCTGACGGCTCCGCATCAGTTGGGTAGCCTCCACCCCAGAAGACCAGGCGCTTGGCCCCGTTAAGGGTCGTTTCGTGAAGGTCGAGTCTGCACAACGATTAGACTGGTGAAACCGTCTTCCTTTCTGATGGTGGAACGCCCCCCGCGGCCCAGATGGAGATGGCAACAGAGCGCCTACAGATAGGCAGACTGACAAGGACGGTTCATCTTCATATCGTAGGTCGTCGGGATCAATGTGCAGAAGGACGAACACTCATTTTGACCTTACATCGACCTAACCAAAACCCAAGAAAAATTAATAAAGATTCAGAAAGCTTAGTCGGGTTTGTCTTCCTTTTGCGCGTAATCTTCACGGATATGTGGATGTGCTTCGTCAGATCAAGGGCTCGCCAAACCCGAAGCGCGTGTTGGAAGCCCTCAGATTGACTCGACAAGCCCTCGCTCATCCATACATTTCGTTGCGACCGCTGGCATGAGTTCCCTCAGAGAGGAAAACAGTTGGGCTCACAAGCAGACTTCCATCTCGCATCGGTCGATGACTGGGATCATCCATTCATGTATCAAGTAACTTAGGAAAACCTCATGAACGCCGAAGCACTTCGATACCGATTCTCCGAATGCCTGCTCAAACTATTTCTTCTGGCTAGTGCACTTGCACCGCTGTCGGCGATGTCTGCTGCCCCTCAGATTCGAACCCAGGCACCCGGCTACTACCGGATGATGCTGGGTACATTTGAGGTTACCGCGTTGCTCGACGGGACCCATGACTTTCCCGTCCAGACAGTGATGACTCATATTCCCGAGGCAAGCGTCGAGCGAGATGTCTCAGCCGACGACTTGACTTTTCCGGTGCAAGGGTCAATAAATGCGTTCCTTGTCAACACAGGCACGAAGCTCATCTTGATCGATACTGGCGCGGGTGTTCTATACGGTGACTGCTGCGATCATCTCCTCGCCAATCTGCGTGCGGCTGGCTACAGTCCAGAACAGGTCGACGAAGTTCTACTTACCCATCTACACAAGGATCACGTCGGTGGCATTGTCCTTGATGGAAGAATGGCATTTCCGAACGCAATCATCAGGACTTCGAAGGTTGAAGCCGAATATTGGCTCAATCCGGCGAACAAGGCTATAGCGCCTCCTCTCCTTAGTACGTTCTTCGATGCGGCTGCAGCTTCGCTTGCTCCGTATATCGCCGCCGGACGTTTCAAACCATTTTCAGAAACGGGGCAACTGGAGCCGGGTATCTATGCGCTGGCAGCTCCTGGCCATACCCCTGGGCACACGGCATATGTTGTCCATAGCGAAACAAAGACCTTGATTGTTTGGGGCGACATCATTCATGTCGCGTCGGTGCAATTACGCGACCCCGATGCTTCTGTCGAATACGACACCGACGCGCAAGCTGCGCAACGCTCCCGCCGGGCGATGCTACAGCTGGCAGCGAGCAAACATTGGTACGTTGCGGCAGCACACATCTCGTTCCCCGGGCTCGGGCATATACGCGCGACTGGGAGCGAGTACCAGTGGATTCCTGTGAACTACGATGGCGATCCGGCGCTACATCAACTACCAATGGCAAAGCCCGCACAATAAGGTTACGAACGATATTTGCCTCAGATTTTGCCTTGGCCTGCCCCACCTAAACTGAGTACCGCCAACATGACCAACGAAATACCTCGTATCGTCAATCACACAGTTCAAGCAAACGGCATACGCCAGCATTATTTAGATGCTGGAGATGGGCCCGTGGTCGTGCTTTTGCACGGTTTCCCGGAGACTAGCTTCGCGTGGCGGTTTCAAATTCCGGTGCTAGCCCAGAAGTTCCGCGTAATCGCCCCCGACTTGCGTGGCTACGGTGAAACGGAGAAACCGCAGAGTGGCTACGACAAGCGAAACATGGCGCTCGATACACTCTCGTTACTCAACAAACTGAAGGTGGAACGCATCGCTCTCGTGGGGCACGATCGTGGTGCTCGTGTTGCTACACGCTTCGCCAAGGACCACCCAGATCGAATAGATAGGCTAGTCGTTCTGGATAACGTCCCGACACGGGTTGTTGCACAGAATATGAATGCTCAGGTGACGCGCGCATACTGGTTCTTCTTGTTCCACCTCGTTCCGGATTTGCCCGAAACACTGATCAGTGGCAAGGAAGCCGAATGGCTGCATCATTTCTTCGCAGACTGGTGCTACAACCCACATGCTATTTCCAGCGACGCGTTTGACACTTACGTCAAGGCATATAAAAGACCAGGCGCGGTACGGGGAGCAATGGCGGACTATCGAGCCAACGCCGAAGATTTGAAACAGGATCTGGTTGATGCCGACATCAAAATTGCTTGCCCCACTATGGCAGTCTGGGGCGAAGACTTCTATGCGGTCGGAGGGCTGTTCGACATGAAGGCCGTTTGGGAGGGTATGGCAACGCATTTGCGAGCTGAGCCGATCGCTCAGTGTGGTCACCTTCCCCAAGAAGAGCAGCCCGATCGCGTCAACGAACTGCTGCTCGATTTTCTGTCTGACTGGACTGGCTAACCGGGTGTGTCGGGCGTAGACGTCATCCAACCTTAAGCTGTTGCTTTCCGCTCTCTCGTTGACCAGTGGCAACATCGCCGGGACAATGCCTTCGATGACGCATGTGGCTGCACGCCGCGATATGTTAGCTGTCAACCTGTCCTAAAATATTCCGCTCGGTTATGACGCAATGCATGGACCAAGGTCAGGCGAGCACGGAGGCCACAACTATCACTGGCTCGCGTTCGGGAATTGGTTCGCGCACCAGTCGCAAATAAGCCATCGCCCCGGCAAAGGCAATGCCTTCCACCGTCAACAGGGCCGGCACAAACGACCATTCCTGAGCGATGAAGCCGGTCACGATCGGCGCCAACGCACCCCCGAGAAAGCCGCCGAAATTCTGGATCTCCGCCAACGATGCGATTCTACTGGACGGTGCCGCGGCCGTCGCCAGCGCCCACGATGAAGCGGTCGCCGCGTTGCCCAGAAAGATCACGACCAAAATGCAGGCGATAGCGTTCATATTGCTCTCGACGAGTGCGGCCGGTATCGTGAAGGCCACCTACCGGTAGCTGGCACGGTGCGTAGCTCCACAAGAACGCCGACAGCAGCAGACCCATTTCACCGACCGAAAGCCCGAGCTCGGCACGGGTCAGCGGGTTGGCGACGGCGAGCGTGCCGCGCTCCAGGTAATTGACCACGCTGCTCACCATCAAGAGCGCGAGTGCCACGGTCTGGGCCCGCCGGATCCGTGGAGGTGTGGACTGTTTTTGCGCGGCGTCACTCATGTCACCGTCTCCATGTCTTAGGGATTTGACTGCGTGGTTGTGGTTGCACGCCGTCGCGTATCAGATCTATGCGTGCAGCGGTTCTGAACGTTCGGTCATGCGGCGTTCGGCCAGAAACGCGTGTGTCCGCGATTTCCTCCCTAATCGCACCCGAGAGCACTCCGTTTGGCAGGACGCATCTCAGACATGCAACGTCAGATCGATTACATCGTCATAGATGTGTCACGGAGTGTGGGACAAACTTTGTTCCCCGTTCTGCAGATTTTGCGCTGGGCAGAAAACCTGCTGCTGAGCCTTGCTCAACAAAAATCACTCCGCGTAGTCGTCGGCAACGCTACAGCGAGGAGTTCAAGGCTCAGGTGGTAGCGGCCTGTCAGGGAATCGGCGTGTCAGTTGCGGCGGTCCCGCTGGAACACGGGCTCAACGCGAATTTATTGCAACGCTGGATCGATCAGGCAGAAGGTCGACTTCCAGGAGGCCGTCGGGTCGCCGGCCAGCGACGCTACCGTCGCCGCTGGCCTTTATGGTACAGGCGTTGGGAACAACGGATCCGCCGCACTCGCCTAATATCCGCATTGAGGTTCGCTGCGGAGATCAGTCGATTCCGGTTGCTGACCGACATCAGAGGCAGCGCAGTGCGCCGCTTGGCTGCGTGAGTGGCTCGCAGGCATGGCTGCGCGCGCACGTCATCGACAAGGGTATCCCGACCACGGGACTGCTGGCCTCGGTTCTGGTCTCCAAATATGCGGACCACCTTCCCCTGTATCGTGAGGAGCAGATCTTTGCACGGGAGGGCTGCGCGCCGTGGCCTACGACTTCGCTGTCAGCCATGCAGGCGAACAACGAAGTGCGGTCCGGACATATGCGAGCGACAGTTCTTGGTCTTCAGACAAAACGCGAACATGTCCGCGAACAAATTATTCAGTGGCACGGGTATCGCGACCATCACCGAGCACTTTATGCAGTGCGGCAACATGTACTTCAGGATTCCCTACTTCAGCAACTGTATCGGGCTATATTCATCTGATCAATTCCGCATTGCTGACCGTCTCACCCAGTCACCCCACCAGAGCTGTCAAAATGTCCAGTCTATGACTTCCGACGCGGAGCAGTTTGCCAGCCATAAGTAATATGCGTTGTACCGGATATAGCCGAAACGGCATGTCACTTCGGGCCGGATGGCTACTGGGCATGTTAATTTGCATTAGCAAGATCTTTTCTGTGGCTTGAGATCACGGCTAGTGCTCTACTTGATGCCTTGACCGCAGCGCCTTCGTATCGGCATTCGAATCACGAGGCAAAACATGTCCACAGAGTCCGATCGAACCGCAGCGGCACTTACGCATAACAGGTGGGTCGAGCGCCTATCGCTACGCTTTGTTGCATGGGCGAAGAAGTGGTGTCCCGACGCGTATGTGTTCGTCCTTGCTGCAAGCGTCATCGTCGCACTTGCCGCGATAGCTCACGGCGGCTCTCCTGTCGCCGTAAGTAAGGCGTTTGTCGACGGTTTCTGGAGCATCATTCCGCTCACGATGCAAATTGCAATGGCAGCCATAACCGGCTATGTCATCGCTATGTCGCCGCCTGTTTCAAAGCTGCTACGAGGTACCGCGCGACTGCCTCGCACGTCTAGGTGCGCCGTCGTATTCGTGGGCGTGTTGAGCATCGCGCTATCCCTTGTTAACTGGAGTTTCAGTTTGGTCTATAGCGGACTTCTTGTTCGCGAAATCGCACGGCGAGAAGATATTTTGCTCGATTATCCTGCCGCAGGATACCTTGGCTTGGGTTGTGGTTTCACACTAGGAATAAGCTCCTCGGCTGCGCAGCTTCAGACCACTCCAGGGAGCATTCCTGCCTCGCTGATGCGAATCACCGGAGTGATTGGCTTTAACGAGTCTATCTTCACTTGGCAGACCTCTGTAATAGTCTTGCTCGTGACGGTGGTATCCACTTTGGTGTGTTACGTGACATCCCCTTCAGACGGGAAGGCGAAAACCGCAAAGGATCTTGGCATCGACCTCAACGACGATCGGCCGGTTTTCACTAAGCGCGAGCGAACTGGCGACTACCTCGAATTCAGCCCCATCTTGTCACTCGGGTTGATTGCACTGTCCGCTGGCTGTGTATGGAATTCGTTCAAAAGCGGAAATCCGTTCATTGCGATGTCGCAGTTAAACAATTATAACTTCGTCTTTCTTTTACTCGCGATTGCGCTTCATTGGTATCCGCGTAGTTTTCTCGACAGTTTCAGGCGAGCCATGCCTTGTATTGCGGGTGTTATGCTGCAATTTCCCTTCTATGGCGGAATCAGCTACATGCTCACCAAGGTCGCCAATACCGGGGGACATACGCTTTCTGATTCGATCGCGATCGTCGTAGCCGCTTGTCTCATGAGTACCTTCATCTATCATCTCCCTCTCATACCCTCGCACTACGGTTCGCGAGAGCACCGGTTCAGTGCAATTTGACAAATGGACGACCCGCCATGCGAGAGGACGCCTACAAGTTGGTGACTGCCGTCCCTTCGGTCGACGACTCCATCTCGTTCGGGCCATTCCATTTATTTCCGGCGCAACACATGTTGCTCGAAGCGGGTGAGCCTGTTCGCCTCGGCAGTCGTGCGTTCGAAATCTTGGTCGCTCTAGTCGAGCGGCCGGGAGAAATGGTCAGTAAAAGAGAATTGGTCGCCCGAGTCTGGCCGGACACCGTTGTCGAAGAAGGCAATCTTAAAACCCATATTGCTGCCCTACGCAAGGCGTTGGGTGACGGCCGCAACGGCAATCGATACCTGGTGAATGTGCCTGGGCGCGGGTATAGTTTCGTCGCTCCCGTCGTGCGCACCGAGTCGCCGGTGCCCCACTCTGCCAATATTGAAGGCCACGCCCCCTCAAGTCATACCCCGGTTCCTCTCACGCGCATCCTCGGCCGCGAGGACTTTGTCGAGACGATCGTCGGTAGAATGGCCGTAAGCCGCCTCGTGACAGTCGTCGGACCGGGCGGCATCGGTAAGACGACCGTAGCGATTGCGATCGCTGCCCAGTTCGTTGCGTCAAAGAGCGACAGCATAGGTTTCGTCGATCTGGCGCCGTTGGCTGATCCCCTGCTCGTGCCGAGTGCACTCGCAACCATGCTGGGGGTTGCGGTGCGGTCGGACAATCCGATCCCGAGCCTGGTTGCTTTCCTTGCGGGCCGGCAGATGCTCATCGTGCTAGACAGTTGCGAGCATGTCGTCACCGCGGTGGCGACATTGGCGTCAGCGCTACTAGAAGGTGTTGCGGATCTGCACATTCTGGCAACCAGTCGCGAACCTCTGAGGGTGCCGGGCGAAAATGTCCAGCGTCTGCCGCCGCTCAAGACCCCCGCTAAATCAGACTCGCTGACGGCTGCCGAGGCGCTTACCTTTCCGTCGATCCAGTTGTTTGTCGAGCGCACTTCAGAGCACATAGGAGCGTTCCGCCTTACGGACATCGACGCCCCCCTCGTCGGTGAAATCTGCCGCAAGCTCGACGGCAACCCACTCGCGATCGAGTTAGCGGCCGGCCGCGTCGACGCGTTCGGCATCCGGGGTGTAGTGACGCTACTCAATGACCGCCTTCGCCTGTTGACGAGCGGCTGGCGCAACGCACCGCCGCGCCATCAGACGCTCATGGTAACGCTTGACTGGAGCTACGATCTTCTGGCAGAAATCGAGCGTGTGCTTCTGCGTCGGTTGGGGATCTTCGTCGGATACTTCGATCTGGATGCAGCCAGTAAAGTTGCAGCAACCGGTGCCGTCACTTCTTCGGATGTTCTGAATGGTGTCGCTACCCTCGTCGATAAATCCCTTGTGTCGGTCGATTTGGGCAGAACAGCCGCACGCTATCGCCTCCTTGACACCACGGCCGCCTATGCGCGCAAGCAACTGGTTGATCACGCTGAGTTCGACCAGTCAGCGCAAAGCCACGCCGAATATTATCTGGCTCTGCTCGAGCGAACCGGCGCGGAAGCTACCTTGCGGCGCAACGAGGACTGGACAATCGCTTATGGCGCCCATGTCGATAACGTCCGCACAGCGCTGGAGTGGGCATTTTCCCTGAACGGCAACGCCGTTATCGGCGTGAGCCTCACAATTGCGACCGTCCCGTTGTGGCTACATTTGTCGCTAATGAACGAGTGCCGAAACCGCGTCACTCGAGCACTCGAAAGCGTGAAGTGTGGCGTGAACGGGGATAGGTGTGAGGAAATGCAGTTGTTGACCGCGCTCGGCGTGGCGCTGTATTCCATAGGACCCGGATCGGAATCTGGGTTCGTTTGGACCAAGGTTCTGGAAATCGCCGAGGAAGTCGGAGACATAGACTATCAATTACGCGCACTCTGGGGGCAATGGGTTGTGTGCGTCACGGGCGGTAACCATCGAAGCGGATTGTCGCTCGCAAAACAATTTGCCGCTCTCGCTGCCAAAACGACTGATCCCGTGGCTTTGTTCATCGGGGACCGATTGGTCGGCACGTCACTTCATTTCTTGGGCGAGCAGCAAGATGCAAGACGACACTTCCATCTCATGCTGGGTCGCCCGATCTCATCCAGTACCCAGATGCAAATTGTTCGCTTTCAGTTTGACCAATCAGTTGCGGGACGCGCGTTCCTCTCACGGATCCTTTGGGTGCAAGGGTATCCGGACCAAGCCGCCCATGAGGCCGAAGGAGGCGTTGAGGATGCGCAAACATCGAGGCATGGGCTCTCGCTATGTTATGCGCTCGGACAGGCGGCGTGCCCGATTGCATTGCTCACTGGAGATATGACAGCAGCACAACGCAACGTGTCAATGCTGCTCAAACATTCAGTACAGCACGAACTGGCTCTATGGCAGACCATGGGACGATGCTTCAGTGGAATGCTGCAATTCAGGAGCGGCGATCACAGCTCTGGATTGCTACTGCTCGGCCAGGCAATAGAGGAACTTCGCGAAGCCGGCTTCGCCCTGTATCACACGGCAGCGCTCTGTGAATATGCGGGGGCCTTGGGAAGCGTCGGGGAACTCGCACGCGCACAGGCGGCGATCAACGAAGCGCTGGCGCAATCCACGCGTAACGAGGAGCTGTGGTGTATACCCGAACTGCTACGTGTCAAGGGCGAACTAGTCTTGCTCGAAGCCGGCGCCGATAGGGTTTCTGCGGCCGAAAACTATTTTCAGAAGTCGTTCGCTCTGGCGCAACAACAAGGCGCGCTGTCGTGGGAGCTACGCGCTGCGACAAGCCTCGCCAGATTGGAGAAGAAAGAGTGCCTCGTGGGGCAGGCGAAAAAGCTTCTCGCGTGTGCATACGCCCGCTTTTCGGAGGGATTCGATACCGCCGATATGCGAGAGGCCAGATCGCTATTAATTGGTTAATTAAGATAACAGACAATTCCGCTAGACATGATTCGCGGTAGTGTCGCGCAATGATGCTTGCACGGCGAGGATTGACCGCTTTTCACCACGCTTGACTAGGGTTTTGTCCAATTCTCATCCAATCTTCCTTCTAGTGAAACGCCAATCGCCACCCGAGGCGAGCGTCAGCAACGCGGCGAATAGGCTCCTTTCACGAACGGTATCGACACAGACGGCGAGCCACATCCCGGACGGCGAGTGAGTCTGTCAGCAAGACAAACCAGCTAGGATGACCATTATGGGGTCCGGCATTGACATCTTCACGCAGGACGGGACTTTCTATGCGTATATCGCGGAACCGAAAGCCATTCCCGCACCGGCGCTGGTCGTCCTGCAAGAAGCGCTCGGCGTCAACGCGGACCTCCGCACGACCTGCGATGAGCTGGCCGCACAAGGCTTCATTACCGTCTGCCCGGACCTCTACTGGCGTCAGGAACCCATGCTCCAGCTCTCGGATAAGACCGAGTGGCCGAAAGCGTTTGCCCTCTACCTGGCGCTCGACATCGATAAGGCGGTTGCGGATATCCGAGCAACAGTGGATCAGACGAGAGCCATGATCTGGTGCACCGGCAAGGTCGGTGTAATAGGATTTTGCTTGGGTGGGTTGCTCACTTATCTCACGGCTGTTCGCGTTGGGATCGATGCAGGTGCTTGCTATTACGGAGGCAGGACCGATGAGTTTCTCACCGAGAGTTCCTCCCTAAGCGGACCACTCCTTATGCACTTGGGCGAACTAGACGAGTACATCTCCCCTCAAGCGCAGATCGCAATCCGCGAACAATTGATGCCGAGAGGCGTTGAGATCCACACGTACTCAGGGTGCTCGCACGCATTTGCCCGGCACCAGGGTGTTCATTACGACGCCGAAGCCGCGTCGCAGGCAAATGCGCGGACGGTCGCGTTCTTTCAAGAGCACCTCCGATGTTGAACGGGGCCGCTGGCTGACAGTGGCCGCCCGAACGACATGCCCACCGGGGAGGCCGATACGAACAACGCCGATCTTCTGGCGTTCATTAAGTCCTGAACCGTTGGGAATACCTGAGCAATCGTACCGGCTAGCGGCAGCGTCGGCACGACTTTGCATTATGCCTCTACGTGTCCAGTCCTACCAGGTGTAGGGAGACCATTGTGTTCACATACGATGACGTTGAAATACTCCCCGATCAGCGCCGTGTCCTCGTGTCGAGCAAGCCTTTTAACCTAGGGTCTCGCGCATACGAGCTGTTGGAGGTCCTAGCTGATGCGCACGGGCAACTCGTATCTAAGGACGAGATCATGCGCCGTGTCTGGCCGAACAGAGTGGTGGAGGAAAACAACATTCATGTGCAGATCTCTACAATTCGGAAAATGCTTGGGCCGAGGGCGAATCTTCTTATGGCAGTGCCTGGACGTGGATATCGTCTTGCAATGGAATTACGTCGTCGCGAAGACCCGCCGACGGCTGGGACGTCTGTGATTTCAAACACTGCGACGCCCATGCTTGCGTCACCTAAGTCGCTAATTTTTGGGCGAGACTCCGCGATCCAGGAAGTTGCGCTTGCCTGCCGGGGCGCATCGCTTGTGAGCCTGGTGGGACCTGGAGGAATAGGCAAGACGACGCTTGCAATCGAAGCCGCCCGCGAACTCGTGAATGATTTTGAAGGCGGCATCTGGTTCGTGGAACTGTCAAAGGTGATGACAGCACAATTCGTCGCAGCTGCGGCCGCTGATCTTCTCGATCCAGCGTCGACGAGCGGCGAACCGCCTCTGCAACGAATACTGACACGTTTGAGCGGCACGCGCGCACTGGTGGTGCTCGACAACTGTGAACATGTTATCGAGGCATCGGCGGAGTTGGCCCAGAGTATCTCGACGTGGGCCCCCCTGTCCCGGGTCATGGCGACCAGCCGTGAACCCCTCAAAGTGCCCGGGGAAGTCATCTATAGAGTGCAGCCGTTGGACGTGCCGCTCCAAGAGGAAAGCAATACCGAAGTAGTTAAAAGGAGCGCCGTACAGTTGTTTCTCGATCGGGCGCGCGCTATAGACCGGCAATTTGCATCCGACGAGTACAGCATCTCACTCGTTGGAACAATTTGCCGACGCCTTGACGGGTTGCCACTTGCCATTGGACTCGCAGCGTCACGCGCGACAACGCTCGGCCTCAGGGAATTGGTCGCAAACCTTGGTGACCGTTTCCTGATTCTAAACGGAGGCTATCGGACCGCTTTGCCCCAGCATCAGACGCTAAAGGCGACTTTTGATTGGAGCTACGATCTACTATCCGCCAAGCAGCAGGCAGTGTTCAGGAGACTCGGAGTCTTCCCGTCGACGTTCGACCTTGACGCTGCAACCACAGTCACCAGAGACAATGGCTTAGATTCGGTGGACGTGTTGGACTCTGTGTGCGCGCTGTCGGAGAAGTCTCTTTTGGTGACAAAGTTCGACGGTCGTTCAGTGCAATACAGGCTGCTAGAATCAAGTCGCGCTTATGCCCTCCGGAAGCTCGCCGATAACGGAGAGCAGTCCGCCGTTGAGCAGCGCTTCATTCGCTACGTATGTCGGCATCTGCTGCGCACGCTGAGTACAGCGGCAGGCTCCGATGAGACCGCGCTGGATGAATTCAGAACACAGCTTGACAACGTAAGATTTGCGTTACATTTAGCCCTTTCTGAGGGGGGCGACCTTTTACTCGGGGCAGACCTCATAACGATGGCCGCGCCGCCCTTTTCCAGGCTCGATCTAGGCGCAGAAGTCCGGCAGCGTGCGTGGCTCTGTCAGAACATTACCGAATCGATGGAGAGAGTGCCCCAAGATGTCATCGACCGTCAATTGAGGTTGTTCGACTCAGTCGACATCGAACAGTCGCGGACATTTTTCGACGTGCTGCCTGACGCGTCAGCCAATCGCAGCTCCCGGCGGTTGTCAACGTAGTTGTCGCGTCACTTCATGCGGACTGCTTTAGTTCTTCCGGTCGCATGCGCTCCGGATTGAGCCAGACCTCGTTCTTCAATTTCCAGTTGCGCCTCGATCGGAACCAACGTCGTGGATTGCGCTGCCTGGCCTCCGCATAAACGGCTTCGCGTTGCGCAAGCACTGCGGCGACGACGCCGTTGTGGCGCAGCGCCAGCGTAATGAATTTCAGGCCGCTGTGTTTGTGCTCATGATTGTACCAACCCACGAACTGCTGCGTCCAGGCCCGCGCTTCATCAATGCTGCCGAACGGTCTGCGCGGATAGTCAGGCCAGTATTTGCAGGTTCAGAACAGCGACTCCGCGAACGGGTTGTCGTTACTCACACGCGGCCGGCTAAACGAGGCCACGACCCCCAGGCTTTCCAAGGTGACGAGCATCGTCACGCTCCTCATCGGGCTGCCGTTATCGGAGGGCAGCCCAAAGGGACGTCCCGCCAGGCACCCGGCCAGACTCGCACGCCGCATCAATAACGCGGCCAGGGCCAGTTCCTCCGACTCCGCCTCATGCACTTCGTGACTGACTATCTTGCGGCTGAACACGTCCAGCATCATGTACCAGTAGAAGTACTGGCCCTTGCCCGCCGCCGGTAGCCACGTGATGTCCCACGACCAGACCTGGTTCGAACCAGTGGCGCAATGGCTGGTCACCACCCGGGCCGAGGGCTTGCGCGCCCGACCGCGATGATGCTGCTGCGAAGCGCTGCGCAGCACGCGGTAAAAGCTCGACTCCGACGCGAGGT
>Ga0302178_10001972_pt1 | contig 16643 bp, 14 predicted proteins | sample I_Palsa_E1_3_FD_198790 | JGI IMG/M metagenome (GOLD analysis project Ga0302178, IMG submission 198790) | Peat permafrost microbial communities from Stordalen Mire near Abisko, Sweden - I_Palsa_E1_3 | ecosystem: Environmental > Terrestrial > Soil > Palsa > Peat permafrost | place: Sweden... | reverse complement strand
GAGCGGGCGCTGCCAACTGGCTCGCCGCCCGCGCGAGGCGCGTCACCTCATCCCAGTTCTGCGCCGCAAGCGCAGCCTTCGGCGTGAGCCACGAGCCGCCCACGCAAACCACATTGGGCAGCGCGAGGAAATTGGGGGCGGTTTCAGCGGTGATGCCGCCGGTCGGGCAGAACTTCAGCGCCGGGAACGGGCCGTGAAATGCTTGCAGCATCGGCACACCGCCCGCCTGCTGCGCCGGGAAGAACTTGACGATCTCGTAGCCGAGTTCCAGTGCGACGATGATGTCGCTCGGTGTCATCACACCGGGCAGCAGCGGCAAACCGGCGTCCTGCGCGGCCTTATGCATGTCCTTCGTCAGACCCGGCGAGACGCCGAACTGGGCGCCGGCCTTCTTTGCCTGCGCGCAGTGTTCCGGCCTCGTGATCGTGCCCACGCCGACGACGATGTCTTCCGCCAGTTGGCTCGCGCGTTCGATGGCTTCAAGACCTGCTGCGGTGCGCAGCGTGATTTCCAGCACCTTCACCCCGCCCGCATGCAACGCACGCGACACGTTCTCACCCTGTTCCGCCGAGTCGAACGCCAGCACCGGAATCACCGGGCCAAGGCGCACGATGTCGCTTACTTTCTTTGCCGTCATAGTCAGACTCCTTGTTTCTGCAGCGCGTGGCTTGCGTGAACTTCACCCACCATCGGACCAAATACCGAAGCGCCCAACTCCGCCGGCGCAGCAGCCGCACGGAAGACGCCGAACAGTTCGCGGCCGAAACCGACTTCGTTTTCCGCCTGATGCTGCGGCACAGCTTCCGGACGCGACGCCCATTCCGCTGCATCGATTTCGATGTCGAGCACACCGGCTTCGGCGTCGATCACCAGCATATCGCCCGTGCGCACCTTGCCGATTGGCCCTTCCAGCAAGGCTTCCGGCGACACGTGAATGACGGCCGGCACTTTGCCCGAGGCCCCCGACATACGCCCATCGGTGACGAGCGCGACATGGAAACCCTGATCCTGCAACACACCGAGCAGCGGCGTCAAACGGTGCAGTTCAGGCATGCCGTTTGCGCGGGCGCCCTGGAAGCGCACCACGGCCACAAAATCGCGCTTCAGTTCGCCCTTATCGAAGGCTTCCTGCACCGCTTCCTGTGAGTCGAACACGATAGCTGGCGCCGTCACCTTGCGATGTTGCGCTGCAACCGCCGAAATCTTGATAACGCCACGCCCGAGCTTGCCCTGCATCAGACGCAGGCCGCCGTCCGGCTGGAACGGCTCGCTGATGCCGCGCAGCACCGCCGTTTCCTGGCTCTCCGTCACGCCCGGCACCCAGGTCAGCTTACCGTCGAGCAGTTTGGGCTCTTCGGTGTAGTGATGCAGTCCCTTGCCCGCCACCGTGTTGACGTCTTCGTGCAGCAAACCGCCTTCCAGCAGATTGCGCACCAGGAACGCCACGCCGCCCGCCGCGTGGAAGTGGTTCACGTCCGCCTTGCCGTTCGGGTAGATCTTCGCGAGCAGCGGCACGTTTTGCGAGAGTTGATCGAAGTCGTCCCAGTCGATCACGATGCCCGCTGCACGCGCAATTGCCACAAGGTGCAGCGTGTGATTGGTCGATCCGCCCGTCGCCAGCAGCGCGACGATGCCGTTGACGATCGCCTTTTCGTCGACCACGTGGCCGATCGGCGTGTAGTTGCCGCGCTCCACCGTCAGGTCAAGGACCCGGCGCGCAGCCTGCGCGGTGAGCGCATCGCGCAGCGGCGTGTGCGGATGCACAAATGCCGAGCCCGGCAAATGCAGACCCATCACCTCCATCAGCATCTGGTTGCTGTTGGCGGTGCCGTAGAACGTGCAGGTGCCGTGGCTGTGATAGGCCGCGGCTTCCGCTTCGAGCAGCGCGCCCCGGTCACAGTGACCGGTCGCGAACTGTTGGCGGACCTTCGCCTTGTCGTCGTTGCCCAGACCGCTCGTCATCGGGCCGGCCGGGACAAAAATGGTGGGGATATGACCGAACTGCAGCGCGCCAATCAGCAAGCCAGGGACGATCTTGTCGCAGATGCCGAGGCACAGCGCCGCGTCGAACATGTTGTGCGTCAGCGCGACCGCCGTACTCATCGCGATGACTTCACGCGAGAACAGCGACAGTTCCATGCCCGCATTCCCTTGCGTGACGCCGTCGCACATGGCCGGCACACCGCCCGCGAACTGCGCCACGCCGCCGTTTTCACGGGCGGCGAGCTTGATGATGTCGGGATAATTCTTGAACGGCGCGTGCGCGGACAACATCTCGTTGTACGAGGACACGATGCCGATGTTCGGCTCGCGGATCTGCTTGATCACGAGCTTGTCGTTGCCTTCGAGGCCAGCAAAACCGTGGGCGAGATTTGCGCACGACAGCGCGCCGCGCGCCGGAAACTTGCCTTGGGCTTTATCGATGCGGGCCAGATACGCCGCGCGGGTGGGCTTGCTGCGTTCGATCACGCGTTGCGTAACCTTGAGCAATTGCGAATGCGGGGAAACCATCGAAGCTCCTTCGTCGCTGGCTGAGGCGAAAAAGCGCGCAGGGCCAGGTGGGGATCGCGGGGATGCCGGACTGAACCGACCACCCGAGTTTAGTAGAAAAACTACACGATCGCAACGTCCGCAACCCCAACACCCTCACTATCGATCATTCGCCGCAACGCACCATTGGACGCCATCTCGGGCTGAAACAGGCTGAACCTAGGGAATACACCTACAGCAAGATATGTAGTTTTTGTACACCTCTGACAATCAGCTATAGTCCACGCATTCTTCAGCATAGTGCGAGTTTTCCGATGATGCTGTCCCAAGTGGAAGCGATGCGCGATCAGTTGCGCCCTTCTGAGCGCAAGCTGGCCGACTACGTGATCGAAGCGCCGCGCGAGGTGCTCGATCTGTCGATGAACGAGGTGGCCGCCCGCGCCGGTGTGAGCCAGCCGACGATTGCGCGCTTTTGTCACGCGCTCGGCTTTTCCGGCTTCCGTGAGTTCAAGATCCGCCTGGCGCAAGGGATCGCCGCCGAGGTGCCCGTCGTTTATCGCGACGTGCGTCCCGACGAGCCGGCGCCGGGCGTGGCCGCCAAGGTGCTGGACCGCACCATCGGCGCGCTGATTCAGGTGCGCAACAATCTGTCGTCGGACAGCGTCGCGGCGGCGATCAAGCTGCTGTCACAGGCACGGCGCATTGAGTTCTACGGCGCGGGAGGCTCCGGCATCGCCGCGCTCGATGTACAGCACAAGTTCTTTCGGCTGGGCATGCCGAGCGTGGCGTATTCGGACCCGCATACGTTTCTGATGTCCGCGGCGCTGCTCGGTGAAGGCGACGTGGTGGTGGCAATTTCGAACACGGGACGCACGCGCGATATCGTCGACGCGGTGAAATCGGCGCTGGCTGCGGGCGCAAAGGTGATTGCGATCACGCATGGCAATTCGCCACTCGCGCGGCTCGCGACGGTCGGGCTGTTTGCCAATGTGGATGAGGATACGGATATCTTCTCGCCGATGACCTCGCGCGTCTCACATCTAGCGATTGGCGACATTCTGGCGGTGGGGGTGGCACTGAGCCGTGGGCCGGAACTGGTCGAGAAGCTCGCGCAGGCGAAAGATATTCTCAACCGCCGAAGGATCGACCCGCACGGGTAGTGCGGCACAGGGGCGTCCCCACTGCGTGTCCCTGAGCCCAAGGCCAGACGAACGCACAAAATCAACATGGCCATGACGGAACGCAAGCGCACAAAATGAATCGGGCTCCCCAAAGGGAGCCCGATTCATTTCATTTGACCTGCTTAAACCAGCTTTGCGAGAAGCGTCCCAACCGGCCCGCGCCTCGCAAATTCGCACTTCGAGGGGACAGCGAAATAGAACAAACGAGACGCGACTAACGAGACGCAATTCGCACAGCAGCAGATACCGCGCAAATTAACCAAACCCGATTAACCACCGTAAACAGGACAATTCCTATCTATCAAAACGGCTTCAGAATCACCAGAGCCACCGCCGCCAGCATCCCCAGCACCGGAAGCTCATTAAACATGCGATACCACTTGTGCGAACGACGGTTCTCACCCCGCTCGAACGTCGCCAGCAGCCGCCCGCAATAAAAGTGATAGACAATCAGCAGCACCACCACGCCGAGCTTCGCATGCAGCCAGCCCTGCCCACGTCCGATGCCGATCACGAGCCACAACCACAGCCCGCAGGCGAGCGCCGGGAACGCGATAAACGTCATGAAGCGATACAGCTTGCGCGCCATGATGAGCAGGCGCGCCGTGGCGGCGGGTTCCGTCTCCATGGCCAGATTGACGAAAATGCGCGGCAGGTAGAACAGGCCGGCAAACCACGCAGCAATCAGAACAATGTGAAACGTCTTCACCCAAAGCATCGGCAGTCCTAGCACGACTCGTTGACCTTATTGTTGGCTATCAAGTGACGTCGCGGCGGCCTTATTGCCGCCCCTCGCCATGCCCAAGCACGATGTATTTCAGCGACGTCAGCCCGTCCAGCCCCACCGGCCCGCGCGCGTGCAGCTTGTCGTTGGAGATGCCGATTTCCGCGCCCAGGCCGAATTCAAACCCGTCCGCGAAACGCGTCGACGCATTGACCATCACGCTCGCCGAATCCACTTCGCGCAGGAAGCGCATCGCGCGGTCGTGGTCTTCGGTGACGATCGCGTCGGTGTGCTGCGAGCTGTAGGTGTTGATGTGCTCCACCGCTTCGTCGATGCCGTCCACCACCTTGATCGCCAGTACCGGCGCCAGATATTCGGTGCGCCAGTCTTCTTCGGTCGCATCGACGAGCGGCCCCACGCCCGCATCCGCTAACACGGCGCGCGCCGCCGGGTCGACACGCAACTCCACCTCCTTGCCGCGGTACAGCTTGCCCAGCGGCGGCAGCACTTCAGACGCAATGCCGCGCGCCACCAGCAGCGTTTCCATCGTGTTGCAGGTACCGTAGCGGTGCGTCTTGGCGTTGTCGCAGACGGTCAGCGCCTTGGTCAGATCTGCCCGGTCGTCCACGTAGACGTGGCAGATGCCGTCCAGATGCTTGATCATCGGCACACGCGCTTCTTCCATCAGCCGTGCAATCAGGCCCTTGCCGCCGCGCGGCACGATCACGTCCACGTACTCCGCCATCGTGATCAGCTTGCCGACCGCCGCGCGATCCGACGTGCCCACCACCTGCACCGCGTCTTGCGGCAGACCGGCCGCTTCGAGACCCTCGCCGATCAGCTTCGCGAGCGCCGTGTTGCATTCCAGCGCTTCCGAACCACCACGCAGGATCGTCGCATTACCGGACTTCAGACACAGCGCTGCGGCGTCGATCGTCACGTTCGGACGGGATTCATAGATGATGCCGATCACACCCAGCGGTACCCGCATCTGCCCGACCTGGATGCCACTCGGCCGGTACTTGAGGTTGCTGATCTCACCGATCGGATCCGGCAGCGCCGCGACCTGGCGCAGACCTTCGACCATCGTCTTCAAGGCTTTGTCGGACAGCGTCAGACGGTCGATAAAAGCCGCGTCGTGCCCCTTGTCCCGCGCCTTGGCCAAATCTCGTGCATTAGCCTCTTTCAGTTGCACGGCCTCGCGTTCGATTGCGCATGCCACGGCATCGAGCGCGGCATTCTTTGCTGCCGTCGACGCGCGCGCCATCGCACGCGAAGCGTGACGGGCGCGGCGACCGAGGTCGGTCATGTACTGGTCGATATCCATGGTGAGTCTCGTGGTGCCGCAGCTTCAGGCGCGGCGGACAGGCAAAATTAGCGAATGATCAAACGATTGTAAGCCGGGTTGCGGCGGCTTGCTCGCTCAAGCAGTCCGGCGAGCGGGCGCTGCGGAACCTGGTCTGACTGGCGGCGGCCTGGGCGAGGTCTTCGCAGGCGCGGCCACCGTCATCGCCAGTTCAAAGAGCCCGTCCCATGGATCGGGCGGTGGATCGTTGCGATGATTGCCAGGCGTGCCGCCGGACAAACCTTTCACCTGACGGTCCAGCTTCGCGGCAAGCGCAAGGCCCTTCTCCAGGGCCGCTTCGGTCACGCGCGACAAGGCCGGCCCGATCAGCCGCTCGCGCGGTCCCCACACACGGTTTTCCCGGGTCAGCATGGCGAGCGGTTTGCCTGCCGCGACACCGCGCTTGATCCGCAAAAGCGTGCGGACTTCTTCGACCACCGCCCACAGCACGAGCACAGCAGCTTCACCTTCGCCGCGCAGGCCGTCGAGCATCCGCGCAAGCCGGCCAACGTCGCCCGCCAGCATGGCCTCGTTCAGCTTGAACACGTCGTAGCGCGCCACATTGAGCACGGCGTCCTGAACCTGCTCGAAGCTCAGCACTCCGGCCGGATACAGCAACCCAAGCTTCTGGATCTCCTGATGCGCCGCCAGCAGATTGCCTTCCACCCGCTCCGCGATGAACTGCAACGCGCGCCGGCCTTCTTCACCGGCCGCGACACGCTGACCCTGTAGCGTCAAACGCTGACCCACCCAGTTCGGCAACTGCGCCCGCTCCACCGGATCGATTTTCAACGCGACGCCCGCCTCGGAGAGCGCGGTGAACCATGCTGCCTTCTGCGTGGCTGCGTCGAGCCGCGGCAGCGACACCATCGTCAGCACGTCCGGATTCACTGCCGCAGCGAGCGCTTTCAGCGCATCCGCGCCTTCCTTGCCGGGCTTGCCCGACGGAATCCGCAGTTCGACCAGTTGCCGGTCGCCGAACAGCGACATGGACTGGCTCGCCCCCAGCAGCGAGCTCCAGTCGAAGCCACGCTCCACCGTGAACACCGAGCGGTCGGTATAGCCCGCCGCGCGCGCGGTCGCCCGGATGCGGTCGCACGCTTCCTGCGCGAGCAGATGTTCGTCGCCGTACACGACGTACAGGCCGGCGAGTCCCTTCGCAAGGTGCGCGTCGAGCGCGTCAAGTCGCAGTTGCATGGCTACGGATCAACAAGTTTTGCAAAGCACGGCAATGCAAGGCGCCGATCAAAGCGGCGGCGGCGGCAGCGGCGCGCGCGGCGAGACGGCGGGTACTTCCTGGCCTGGCGCCGGATGCAGCGAATGCACCACGCCAAGCCGGCGCGTCAACTGATCGACGGCGTCGCTGCGCATGTCTGCGTACAGCAGGTCCGCTTCCGAGCTCTTCGATTGCGAGAACTGGTCGCTGTAGGTCATCGCACGATTCAGCGAGATCACGCTGCCCGGAATCAGCACCGTGCCGTCGGCACCGACGAGCGTGTACGTGAGCGAGTAGCTCAGGGCATACTCCTCGACGACGCCCAGTGAATTCATCGCCAACACGCTATTGCCGAGACTTTCGGTCACGCGCAGGATGGCGTCGGCATTGGCCGGCGAGCTGACGATCACGGTGTCGCTACCGCCCTGCACAATGCGGCTAAAACGGCCCAGGAATGCGGGTGGCGCGCCCACCAGAGCAAGCCGTTTAAATGGATAGTCCTGCTGGCCTTGTAGCTGGAAACCACAGGCGGACAGCACCATCACCCCGCAAGCCAGCGTCAAAAACGATCTGCGAGTCACATTGGCTCCTGGTTCGCAGTAAATCCCGTACCCCATTCGTGGGCCGCGGCAGTTCGCGGCGGCACACTGCTCATTCCCGGCTGCACCGTCAAACGACGATGTTCACGAGACGTCCCGGCACGACGATGATCTTCTTCGGCGCATTGCCTTCAGCGAACTTGGCGAACATCTCGTGCGCGAGCGCGGCCTGCTCGATCGCGTCACGCGGGGCGTCCTTGGCCACCTTCACCGCGCCGCGCACCTTGCCGTTCACCTGCAGCACGAGTTCGATTTCGGCCTGTTCGAGCGCCTTCTCATCAACCTTCGGCCACGGCGCGTCGAGCAGTGTGCCGAACTCGTCGGCATAGCCAAGTTCTTGCCACAGTTGATACGTGGCGTGCGGCACGACCGGGTACAGCACGCGCAGCAGGACACCGTAGCATTCGCGCAGCACCGCGGGCTGGGCGCCCTTGGCGCTGTCGAGCGCGTTGAGCATCTTCATCGCCGCCGACACCACCGTGTTGTACTGCAGACGCTGGTAGTCGAAGTCGGCCTGCTTCAGCACGCTGTAGATCTCGCGGCGCAGCACCTTGTCCGTTTCGGCGAGTTGCGCCGCGTCGAACGAGCCGCGCTCGCGCTGTGCCGCTTCGTTCGCATGGCCGAAGCCCCACACGCGGCGCAAGAAGCGGCTCGCCCCTTCCACGCCGGCGCCCGACCACTCGAGCTGCTGCTCAGGCGGCGCCGCGAACATCACAAAGAGACGCGCGGTGTCGGCGCCGTACTGGTCGATCAGCACCTGCGGATCCACACCGTTGTTCTTCGACTTCGACATCTTCTCGACGCCGCCCAGCACCACCGGCTGACCGTCGGCGATCGAGGTGGCGCCGAGCGGGCGGCCCTTGTCGTCGTGCGTGACGGTAACGTCGAGCGGGTTGTACCAGGTCTTCTTGCCCGCTTCGGATTCGCGGTAGTAAGTTTCGTTGAGCACCATGCCCTGCGTGAGCAGGTTCTTGGCCGGCTCGCCAAACTTGACGATGCCGAGATCGCGCGAGACCTTCGCCCAGAAACGCGAATACAGCAAGTGCAGGATCGCGTGTTCGATGCCACCGATGTACTGGTCCATCGGCATCCAGTAGTCGGTACGCGCGTCGACCATGGTCTTCGCGTCCGGCGCAGCGTAACGGTAGAAGTACCACGACGAATCGACGAAGGTGTCCATCGTGTCGGTTTCGCGCTTCGCAGGCGCGCCGCACTTCGGGCACGTGCAGTTCACGAACGCTTCAGACTTCGCGAGCGGATTGCCCGTACCGTCCGGCACGAGGTCTTCCGGCAGCACCACTGGCAGGTCTTCCTCCGGCACCGGCACGTCACCGCAGGTGGCGCAGTGGATGATGGGAATCGGCGTGCCCCAGTAACGCTGGCGCGAGACACCCCAGTCACGCAGACGGTAAGTGACCTGCTTGTCGCCGAGGCCCAGTTCCTTCAGGTCGCTGGCGATCGCATCGACGGCCTGCGTGTAGGTCATGCCGTCGTACTTGCCGCTGTTGACCAGCGTGCCGTTCTTGTCGCCGTACCATTCTTGCCAGGCATCGGTCGAGTATTCCTTGCCTTCGAGCGCCACCACCTGCTTGATCGGCAGATCGTATTTCTTCGCGAACGCGAAATCGCGCTCGTCGTGCGACGGCACACCCATCACCGCGCCTTCGCCGTAGCTCATCAGCACGTAGTTGCCGATCCACACTTCGACCTGCTCCTGCGTCAGCGGATGCGTGACGTAGAAACCGGTGCCCATGCCCTTCTTTTCCATCGTCGCAACGTCAGCTTCGGCAACGCCGCCGCGCTTGCATTCTTCGATGAAGGCCTGCAGTTCCGGCTTGTCTTGTGCGAGACGCGTGGCGAGCGGATGCTCGGCGGCGACCGCGCAGAAGGTCACGCCCATGATCGTGTCGGCGCGCGTGGTGAATACGCGCAGCACCTTCTGCTCGCCGTCGATCTCGTACGGAAAGCCGAAGTTCACGCCGAAGCTCTTGCCGATCCAGTTCTGCTGCATGATCTTGACGCGCTCGGGCCAGCCGAGACCTTCGAGGTCGTTCAGCAGTTCGTCGGCGTACTGCGTGATCCGCATGTAGTACATCGGGATCTCGCGCTTTTCGACCAGCGCGCCCGAGCGCCAGCCGCGCCCGTCGATCACCTGCTCGTTGGCGAGCACGGTCTGGTCGACCGGGTCCCAGTTCACGGTGCCGGTCTTCTTGTACGCGATGCCCTTCTCGAGCATCTTCAGGAACAGCCACTGGTTCCACTTGTAGTAATCGGGGCTGCAGGTGGCGACTTCGCGGGACCAGTCGATCGCGAGACCCATCGACTGCATCTGCTTCTTCATGTACGCGATGTTGTCGTACGTCCACTTGGCCGGCGGCACGTTGTTGGCCATCGCGGCGTTTTCCGCGGGCATGCCGAAAGCGTCCCAACCCATCGGCATCAGCACGTTGTAGCCGTTCATCCGCAGATAGCGGTACATCACGTCGTTAATCGTGTAGTTGCGCACGTGGCCCATGTGCAGCTTGCCCGACGGGTACGGCAGCATCGAGACGCAGTAGAACTTGGGCTTGTCGGTGGTTTCCGTTGTCTTATAGGCGTCGACGGCGCGCCATTGCCCTTGCGCGGCGGATTCGACGTCGGAGGGAACGTATTTTTCGTGCATGGTGTGATGGGATCGCTGGGTTCGGTGCTTTCGCACCGGGCCTGGTGCTCTGCTTGATGAAATGGCGTCGTTTCCCCTTTTGCAGGGGAAAACGCTGATTATACCGTTCGCCGGAGGTCTGCCGCGCGCCGCGCGGCACGGCTGCGGCGGCGGTTTAGTGGCTCACCACCGGCGGCGGCGGATCCGTGACAAAGCCGATCCGCTCGAGCCCGGCCTGCTGCGCGGCGCCCATCACCTGGGCGATGACCTCATAGCGCGTCGAGCGCTCGGCGCGGAGCTGGATTTCCGGCTGCTCCGCCGCTCTACCCGCTTCCACGAAGCGCGCACGCATCTGGTCGAGCGTCAGGACGTTGCCGTTCCAGTAGATCTTGCCGGCGGCGTCAATGGAAAGCGAAATGGTCTGCGGCGTCTGGCGCGCCGGCGCAGCGGCGACTTTCGGCAGGTCGAGCCGGATCGCGTGCGTAAATAAAGGCGCGGTAATGATGAAGATGACGAGCAGCACCAGCATCACGTCGATCAGCGGCGTCATGTTGATCTCCGCCATCGGCGCCGCAGTCTGCCGTTTTTCGAGTCCGCCGAATGCCATGTCGACCTCCTGCCTGACTAAGGGTGAGCTTTAGGCTGAGCTGGGCTGAGCTGATTTCACCTGCGGCGTCGCCGAGGCGGGCGCGCACACGTAGGCGTGCAGATCGTGCGCGAAGCCGTCCAGTTCCTCGGACAGCTGCCGCACCATGCGGCCGAGCACGTTATAGGCGAGCACAGCGGGAATCGCCACCACGAGGCCGAAGGCTGTCATGATCAGCGCCTCGCCGACCGGCCCGGCGACGTTTTCGATCATCGCCTGCCCGCTCGCGGCGATGCTGCCGAGCGCGTGATAGATGCCCCAGACGGTGCCCAGCAAGCCGACGAACGGCGCCGTACTGCCCACTGACGCCAGTAACACCTGGCCAAATTCAAGCCGCCGTTGCGAGGCGGTGAGCGCCTGGCGCAGGGCCCGCAGCACACGCTCGCTGCGTTCGACGCGCGCCAGCATGGCGCCCGGAATATCCACTTCTGCCGCATGCAGCGCGGCTTCGGCGAGCGGCGTGAAGACCCGCTCGCTGTCCACGCGCCGCAACGCCGCAACCCCTTCCGAGAGCGTGGGCGCCTGCCAGAACTGGGCGATTGCGCGCGCCGCCTGGCGCTTCGCGCGGCCCAGCATCCAACCCTTGACGATCAGGAAGCACCAGCTCGCCACCGACATGGCCAGCAGCACGTAGGCTACGGCATGCGTGATCGCATCGCTGGATTGCAGGTAGTGAAGAATGCCAGTGCCTGCCATTGGACCTCGCCGTCGGAAAGTGTACGCTGGGCGCCCATTGAGCACTGAGCGCACGCGGGACAGATGCGCGCTCAGCGCAGGCCGAGCACGTCCTGCATGTCGTAAAAGCCGTTTGCGTGGCCTTCGAGGAAGTGCACCGCGCGCAGCGCACCCTGTGCATAGGACAGCCGGCTCGCCGATTTGTGCGTGATCTCGATGCGCTCGCCGATGCCCGCGAACAGCACAGTATGGTCGCCAACGATATCGCCGCCGCGAACCGCGGCAAAGCCGATGGTCGACGGATCGCGCTCACCGGTGACGCCCTCGCGGCCATAGACCGCGCAGTCGTCGAGATTACGGCCGAGCGCACCGGCGATCACCTCGCCCATTGCCAGCGCAGTACCCGACGGCGCGTCCACCTTATGGCGATGATGCGCTTCGATGATCTCGATGTCGTAACCGGTCGCGAAGTGGCGCGCCGCATACTCGAGCAGCTTGAGCGTGACGTTGACGCCCACGCTCATGTTGGCGGCGAACACGATGCCGATCTTTTCGCCAGCCGCGCGCAGCTGCGCCTTCTGCTCGTTATCGAAACCCGTGGTGCCGATCACCAGCTTGACGTTGTGACGCAGCGCGGCTGCGAGATGCACCAGCGTGCCAGCCGGGCGCGTGAAGTCGATCAGGTAGTCGGACCGGGCAAACACCTGCTCGATGTCATCCGTCAGCAAGACGCCGGTCTCTTTGCCCAGGAACGCCCCGGCGTCCTGGCCGAGCTGCGACGAACCGGTGCGCACGAGCGCGCCGGAAAGTTTGACGCCAGAATCGTTCAGGACGGTTTCGATCAGCATGCGGCCCATACGGCCCGATGCACCGGCAATAGCAATGTTCATGGCAGTCAGTTGCAAAAAGCGACACAAAACGCGCCGCGAAAACCGTGAAAAGGCGGAAGAAACGCAAATGACGGGCTCGCGCTGCGCACGCGGCCCGTCATTGTCAGGGACAGCGTATTTAGCTACCCGTTCCCGAGGTCGCCGGAGTAGACGACGTCAAAGGCGCGTTGTAGGCCGGACCATTGCTGCTCTGCGAGCCAGCCGGACCCACCGGGTTGGCTTGCGGCGCACCCGGCACCGTGGGCGGCGGCGGACGCGAGAACTGGAACTGCGGCTGGCCCGGCGCCGTTGCATTTTGCGGCACGCCACCGTTCGACTGCGGCGTATTGGCGCGCACCGACGGCGTGATCTTGCCGGTCGGCGCTTGCACAGCGTCCGTTGCGCGGTTGGCAGCCTGCGCGGCTTCGGCGTTCGGGTCCATTGACTGCGCGGCAGCTGCGGCAGCATCGGCCGGCGGGGCAACCGGGGCTGCGGCGGCAGCCGCGCCCGAAGCGGCAACCGGCGCGCTGGCGGCCGCTGCCGCCGCTGCAAACGCCTTCTTGCCGCGCTTGTCGCCATCAATTTCGGCGAGCAGCTCGAGGTTGGACGGCAGATCCTCGCCGCCCGACCAGCTGGCGACACGGTCACCTGCGAAATTCACGACGAAGTCGCGCTGTTGCACAACGCTCGTACTGCCACGCTTGAAATAGAACACGTAATCCCAGCGGTCCGCGTGGAACATGTCGGCGAGAAGCGGCGTGCCGAGCAACTGACGTACCTGGTCGCGCGACATGCCAGCCTGCATCTGCGCGGCTGCCTCTGCTGAGACAAAGTTGCCTTGCACGACGGTAATCCGATATGGCGTTATGCTTTGGGCAATTCGCTGCGTCACACTGTCGTAAGTCCCGCACCCGGCAAGAACCGCGACAGCCGCTGCAGCAATCAAGGTACCCCGCATGCGGCTCCCCCGGTAGATCGATAGAGATTTTGAAATCATTTCACTCACCGTGCGGGCCCTGCCAGTGGCGAGCCGCGCGAGTTTCATTGCATCGAAGATGACCTGAACAGCCAAACACATTACTATTAGAACCCTGCATTGTACTCTAGGGATCCCTTGCCATGACCAATCCAACCGATCTGAAAAATATCGGCCTCAAGGCGACCCTACCGCGCCTCAAGATTCTGGAAATTTTCCAGCATAGCCCGGTGCGTCACCTGACCGCTGAAGACGTCTACCGCAATCTGCTGCACGAAGAACTCGATATCGGTCTGGCAACCGTCTATCGCGTGCTCACGCAGTTCGAACAGGCGGGGCTGCTCTCGCGCAGCAACTTCGAATCCGGCAAAGCCGTGTTCGAGCTGAACGAAGGCACCCACCACGATCATCTGGTGTGTATCGATTGCGGGCTGGTCGAGGAGTTCTACGATCAGGAAATCGAAAGCCGTCAGCAAGCAATCGCGAAAGAGCGCGGTTTCAAGCTGCAGGAACATGCATTGGCGTTGTACGGCGCCTGCACCAAAGAAAACTGCCCGCACCGCAAGCATTGACGCGCACTATGGCCGCGTGCCTGACGGCATGCAAGCGCGGCAAGTAATAAAAGGAAACCCGGTCGTCGAAAGTCGACCGGGTTTTTTGTGTCCAGGGCTTGCTGCGCGGAGAGCTTGACGTACTGCGCGCGCTCCCAATACGTGCTAGCCCGTTCAGCGTGCGTAACGGCCCGTAACGGCCACCGGGGGCGGCGCGCAGCGGCGGTAAGCAATGGCGTCTACAGGGTCGAGGCAGATGTCACCCTGCGCCAGCTAACGCACTAGCCGCCAAGGTTCAGCCAGCGCAAGCTCGTCGCAATTCGGCTGGTCGCCGCCTCGATCCACGACCACGAAATCGCTGACACGCTCGAGCGCAAGCAAGGGGTGGTGCCAGACCCCTTTTGCATAGTTGACACCCTGCCAGCCCTCGGTCCAGAACGCGCGCATCTGCGCCGGATCAAACTCGCCTGCCGGCGCGACCACGATCAGGTAGCTCGCCCCCGCAAGCGGAAGGAAAGCCTGGCTGCCGAGTGGATGCCGCTCCATCATCGCAATCTCGACCGGCAGCGCACGCGGTTGGGCGCGAAACAGATTGATCAACGGCCGGCCGCCCTGCTCGCCGACGTCGACCCCGGCAAGATCGTGGTAGCGCTCGGTTGTGCCACCGTTGATCGGGAAGTGGCGTGCGCCTTCCAGTTCGATCACCTCGCCGAATGGGGCGAACGCGGCACGTGTCAGGCGTTCCATCTGCAGCGTCTTCATAGCCCGATATCCTCCCATGTTCCGCTTACGCCAGTTCGCCCCACAGACGCAGGCGCGATACGCCACCGTCCGGAAAGATATTGAAACGCACATGCGTAACCGGCCCGAGCGAGGCCAACTCCGCCTCGAACGGATGCACGTGGTCCATCTGCAGCTTCTGCTCGCCCATCAGCACAGGCCAGAACATCGCCTGCGTGACGAGCGACTCGTCCGTGCCACCGGTCACGCTCGCGGCTTGCAGCGAGCAGCGGTCGGGGAAATTGCCCTTGAAGTAGGCGGTATCGACTTCGACCTTGCGAATCACGCCGGGCCGCGCCAACGCGACGATCGCCCAGTCGTTACCCGGTTCGCGGCGGCGGCGTGTTTCCCAGCCATCTCCCATGTTGACGCCGCGTCCCGGCATCAGCATTTGCGAGGCCGGTCCGAAATGCTGGTTGTTGGCGGCCACAAGGTAAGCGCCATTTTCGATGGCAGCCAGATCGATCAGGCTGCCGCGCTCGACGCGCTCCCAATCGCGCTTCGGCTGTCCGTACACTCGCAGACGCGCCAGGCCGCCGTCTGGATACAGATTCACGCGCAGATGGGTGAAGGCGCGCGCGTCGTCGACGGCCACGTAATGGTGTTGATTGCCTTGCAGCGTCATGGCCGGCACGACCACGTGCCACTCGGCGTTGTCCGGCGGAATCTCGCCATCCGCATAGCAGCCCTCGATCGATGCGGCCGGCGGAAAATTGCCGGTGAAATGGCTCGTGTCCAGATCGACGCCATGAATCACACCTGCCCGCGCCAGTCGAACCACACAGTAATCGTGTCCCGTGGTGCGCTTGCGGCGGGTTTCCCAACCGTCCATCCATTTACCGTGATCGTCATACTTGCCAGGAATGAACACCGCCGGTTGCGGATCGAGCATGCGTTCTTTCGGCGCGAAGAATTCGTCGCTGGCGAAGAGCGCCTTCGCACCGAGGCGCGGGTCGGCCAGATTCATGTAGCGGCGCGTGAAGGCGGGAGCGTTGGGGTCGAGGATCGGAGTAGCCATGGTCTCGGTCAATCTCAATCAATAGGAAGGGGAAGGTCGGCGGGCGCTGCTTCTGCTTGTGGGCTCGGTGCCCGCCGGACGAGGTGCGCCTGCTGTTGCCGTTGTACGCTGGATCAGACGGCGTGTGCCGGATCGCCGGACACCGGCGCGGCCTCCGTTTCTTCGCCGGCCGGGACGTAGAGATAGGCTGCGTCACGGTTCAACACACGGCGGGCGCGCGCTTTGTCGATGTCGTTTTCCCAGACGGCCACCACAACCGTGGCAACGCAGTTGCCGATCAGGTTGGTGAGTGCGCGGGCAATCCCGATGAACCAGTCCACCGGCAGAATCAGCACCAGACCGAGCACGGGAATCGCAGGAATCGCGGAGAGGGTCGCCGCCAGAATCACGATCGCCGAACCCGGGATGCCATGCGCGCCCTTCGACGTCACCAGCGACACCAGCACCACCACGATCAGATCGTGCAGCGACAGCGGGGTGTTGGTGGCCTGCGCGATGAAGATCACCGCGAGCGTCAGGTAGATCGAGAAGCCGTCCAGATTGAATGAGTAGCCGGTGGGAATCACGAGGCCGACCGTCGAATCCTTCACGCCCATGAATTCGAGCTTGCGCATTATTTGCGGCAACACGGCGTCGGAGGATGCGGTGCCGAGCACGATCGACATCTCCTCGCGCAGATAGCGGATCAGCTTGAAGACGCTGAAGCCCGCCAACCGCATCACGATGCCAAGCACGCCCGCGACGAACACAATGCAACTCGCGTAAAACACGACGACCAGCAGTCCCAGTTGCTCTAGCGAGGCGATGCCGTATGTGCCGGTGGTAAAGGCAATCGCGCCGAGCACGCCGAGCGGCGCCAGCTTGATGATGAAGCCCATCACGCGGAAGAACACCTGGGATAGCTCATCAATCAGGCTGCTCACCTTCTGGGC
>Ga0302178_10001971_pt1 | contig 16647 bp, 15 predicted proteins | sample I_Palsa_E1_3_FD_198790 | JGI IMG/M metagenome (GOLD analysis project Ga0302178, IMG submission 198790) | Peat permafrost microbial communities from Stordalen Mire near Abisko, Sweden - I_Palsa_E1_3 | ecosystem: Environmental > Terrestrial > Soil > Palsa > Peat permafrost | place: Sweden... | reverse complement strand
GCTGCGTGATCGCGGCCCAGGACGTGGCCGCCGAGCTGGGCCTGGACGCGAGGATGCGGCTCATCGACTTCTCCTTTGCCGGGGTGGACCCCGAGGTGATGGGCATCGGGCCGGTGCCGGCCACCGAACGCGTGCTGGCCCGCAACGACCTGACCATCGACGACATCGGGCTGATCGAGATCAACGAGGCATTCGCGGTGCAGGTGCTCGCCTTCCTCGACCATTTCAAGATCGCCGACGACGACCCGCGGGTGAACCCGTGGGGTGGCGCGATCGCACTCGGCCATCCGCTCGCGAGTTCCGGCGTGCGGCTGATGATCCAGCTGGCCCGCGAGTTCGCTGAGCAGCCGGCCGCCCGCTACGGCCTGACCACGATGTGCGTCGGGCTGGGCATGGGCGGCGCCGTCCTGTGGGAGAACCTCAATGCCTGAAACCCTTCCGAGCCCGAACGAGCCCGCGCTCGACGAGTCGGTCATCACCTCGCTGTTCCCCGAGGAAGTCGTCACCAGGGCAGTGGTCCGGGACGTCGAACTGCCCGACGGGGCGGGCACGATGGCGCTCATCACCCTGGACAACGGGCACGATCACACCCGGCCGAGCACATTCGGCCCGGCCGGTCTGGTCTCGCTGCGCGACGCCCTTGATTCGGTGGCCGGACGAAACGATATCGTCGCGGTCGGCGTCACCGGCAAGCCGTTCATCTTCGCGGTCGGCGCCGACCTGACCGGAGCCGCGCTGATCCGCTCGCGGGACGAGGCGCTGGCCATCGCCAGGCTCGGGCACTCCGTGTTCCGCCGGTTCGGTGAGCTGAACGTGCCGTCGTTCGCGTTCGTCAACGGTGCCGCGCTCGGCGGCGGCCTGGAACTCGCGCTGCACTGCACCTACCGGACGATCTCCTCCGGTGTCCCCGCGGTCGCGTTCCCCGAGTGCTTCCTCGGCCTGCTGCCCGGCTGGGGCGGCACCTACCTGCTGCCGCACCTGATCGGCCCGGCGAAGGCGCTGAAGGTCATCGTCGAGAACCCGCTCAGCCAGAACCGCATGCTGCGCGGACCCGACGCCTTCTCGCTCGGGATCGCGGACGCCATGTTCGAGCCCGCCGACTTCCTCGCCGAGTCGCTGCGCTGGGCTTCGCGAGTGCTGACTGCCGCGGTTTCGGTGACCCGGGCTCCGGTTGAGGAGGACTGGGACGCTGCGGTCGCGGTGGCGCGGTTCTTCGCGGACGGCAAGCTGCACGGCGCCGCACCCGCCGCTTACCGGGCCATCGACCTGGTGGCCGCGGCCCGCGGCCGGACCCGCGACGAGGGGTTCACCGCCGAGGACGACGGCCTCGCGGACCTGCTGCTCAGCGACGAGCTTCATGCCGGGCTCTACGCGTTCGACCTCACCCAGAAGCGGGCCAGGAAGGCCGCGGGCGCCCCCGACAAGTCGCTGGCGCGGCCGGTGACCAAGGTCGGCGTGGTGGGCGCGGGCCTGATGGCCGCGCAGATCGCGCTGCTGTTCGTGCGGCGGCTTGAGGTACCGGTGGTGCTGACCGACCTGGACCAGGCACGGCTCGACGCGGGAACCGGCCACCTGAAGGCCGAGATCGCCAAGCTGGCGAGCCGAGGCCGGATCGGCGCGGATGCCGCCGCTAGGCTGACCGGGCTGGTCAGCGGGTCGCTGACCAAGGACGCGTTCGCGGATGCCGATTTCGTGATCGAGGCCGTGTTCGAGGAGACGTCGGTCAAGCAGCAGGTCTTCGCCGAGGTCGAGGCGGTGGTCCGGCCGGATTGCGTGCTGGCCACCAATACCTCCTCGCTTTCTGTGACCGAGATGGCGGCCGGGCTGGCTCATCCGGAGCGCGTGGTCGGATTCCACTTCTTCAACCCGGTCGCGATGATGCCGCTGCTAGAAGTAGTGCGGGCCGCCGAGACGGACGAGGCTACCCTGGCCACCGCGCTCGCGGTCGGGAAGGGGCTGAAGAAGGACTGCGTGCTGGTCAAGGACTCACCCGCCTTTGTCGTCAATCGCCTGCTGACCAGGTTCCTCGGTGAGGTTCTCGGCTGCGTCGACGAAGGCACGGCCTGGCATGTGGCCGAGCACGCTCCCGATCCGCTCGGCCTGCCCGTGTCCCCGTTCCTGCTGCTTCAGCTGGTCGGGCCGGCGGTCGCGCTGCACGTCGGCGAGACGCTGGCCGCGGCGTACCCGGACCGGTTCGCGGTGTCGCCGAAGCTGCGTGCCCTGGTGGAGGCGGGCAAGACCGCCCTCTACCAGCCCGATTTCTCTGTCGACGAGTCGGTCGTCACCCTGTTGTGCGGCGGTGACCGCCCGTCCACCGCCGATCAGGTGCGCGAGCGCGCCCTTGAGGCGCTGGCCGAGGAGATCAGGCTGATGCTCGACGAAGGGGTCGTCACGGCCCCGGAAGACATCGACCTGTGCATGATCCTGGGCGCAGGCTGGCCCTTCCACCTGGGCGGGATCACGCCTTACCTGGACCGCACCGGGATCGCGGAAAAGGTGACGGGCACCCGGTTCCGCATTTAGGCCCCGATCTGACCGCTCCCGCCCCGTCGCGAGGGCGGGGAACCGCGTCAGCGCGGCCGGTGGTCCACGATGCGGCGCATCTTGCCCTTGGACCGCTCGATCGAGTCCGGCTCTGTGACGACGGTGGTGACGGTGACGCCGATGGTGTTCTTGACCAGAGCTGAGAGCTGCTCGCCGGCTGGCGCCGCGGCGGCTTCGGCCACCCCGGTGCGATGCTCAACATGGACGGCCAGCTGATCCATCCGGCCGGCCTGGCTCAGGTGCAGCTGAAAATGCGGCGACAGGACCGGGACGCGCATGATGAGTTCCTCGATCTGGGTCGGGAACAGGTTGACTCCGCGCAAGATGATCATGTCGTCGGTGCGGCCGGTGATCTTCCGCATGCGCCGCATGGCGCGCGCGGTCCCCGGCAGCAGCCGGGTGAGATCGCGGGTCCGGTAACGGATGACCGGCATGGCCTGCTTGGTCAGCGAGGTGAAGACGAGCTCGCCCTCCTCGCCGTCTGACAGCACCTCGCCGGTGAGCGGGTCGATGACTTCGGGGTAGAAGTGGTCTTCCCAGATGTGCAGCCCATCCTTGGTCTCCACGCACTCCTGCGCCACGCCCGGGCCCATCACCTCGGACAGGCCGTAGATATCGGTGGCGTCGATGCCGAGCCGCCCTTCCATCTCGGCGCGCATCTCGTTCGTCCACGGCTCCGCGCCGAAGATGCCGAACCGCAGGGACGACGCCGCTGGGTCGTCGCCCTGGCGCTCCATCTCGTCGACGATCGCGAGCATGTAGGACGGCGTGACCATGATGACGTCCGGGCGGAAGTCCCGGATCAGGGTGACTTGCCGTTCGGTCATCCCGCCGGAGACCGGGACCACCGTGCAGCCGAGCTTCTCCGCCCCGTAGTGCGCCCCCAGCCCTCCGGTGAACAGCCCGTAGCCGTAGGCATTGTGCAGGATATGGCCCGCTCGCCCGCCCGCGGCGCGAATCGAGCGGGCCATCACCGTGGCCCACACCTCGATGTCGTCGCGGGTGTAGCCGACCACGGTGGCGCGCCCGGTGGTCCCCGACGAGGCGTGCACCCGCACGACCTGCTCGCGGGGCACCGCGAACATGCCGAACGGATAGTTATCGCGCAGGTCGGCCTTGCTGGTCAGCGGGAATTTGGCCAGGTCGGCCAGGTCCTTGCAGTCGTCCGGGTGCAGCCCAGCGGCGTCGAAGGCCGCGCGGTAGTGCGGCACGTTGGTGTACGCATGCCGCAGCGTCCAGCGCAGCCGCTCCAGCTGCAGGGTGCGCAGCTCATCGGCCGAGGCCCGCTCGATGGGATCGAGGTCTCCGGCCGGCGAAGTGAGGTCCTGCATGTCCCAGTCTCCTCGGTGCACTAGGCGTCGTAGTCCACCGTAACCTGGTCAGACGCGGGAATGGCCTGGCAGGTGAGCACGTAACCCGCGTCGATCTCGTCCTGTTCGAGGGCGAAGTTCCGCCGCATGGTGACCTCGCCCTTGACCAGCAGCGCGCGGCAGGTGCCGCAGACGCCGCCCTTGCAGGCGAACGGCAGGTCGGGCCGGACCCGCTGGGCTCCGTCCAGGACCGGGGTGCCCGGCTCGACGGTCGCCGTGCTACTGCGGCCGTCGAGCAGCACGGTCACCTCGGCGCCAGGGCCCGCGGCTGCCTCCGCGTGCTGGGCGATGGCAGGCGGCTCTTCCTCGACGTAGAACAGCTCGCGGTGCACGCGGTTGGGTGGCACGCCGAGCGCGGTCAGCACGCCGATCGCGTCTTCGACCATGCCGAACGGGCCGCACAGCCACCAGTGGTCCACCGCCGCGACCTCGACCGTGACCGGCAGCAGCGAGCGCAGCTTGCCGGCGTCGAGCCGGCCGTTGAACAGCTCAACCTCCTGCGGCTCGCGGCTGAGCAGGTGGACCAGGCAGATCCGCGCCGGGTAGGCGTCCTTGAGGTCGGCGATCTCGTCGGCGAACATCACCGAGTCGTTGCGCCGGTTGCCGTAGAGCAGCGTCACGGCGGAGCCGTCGTGCGCGGCGAGCACGGATCCGGCGATGGACAAGATGGGCGTGATCCCGCTGCCCGCGGCGATCATGACATGCTGCCCGGGCGTTTCCAGATCGGGAGTGAAGGATCCGGATGGTTCCTGGACCTCGATCACGTCACCGGCTCTTACCTTGTGCACAAGCCAGCCGGAGACCGCGCCGCCCGCCACCTCGCGCACGCCGATGCGCGGCGCGCGTCCCCTGGCCGCGCATATCGAGTAGGAGCGCCGTTCGCCGCCGCGCCGGATCGTCAGCGACTGGCCGGGCGCGAAGGTGAACTTCTCCGCCAGCCGGGCCGGTACGTCGAAGGTCACCGCGGCAGAGTCATCGGTGAGGGGGTCAACGCGCGCGACGGTGAGCCGATGGAACTCGGTCCGGGACGGGGCCGGGCGGGACATCAGATGTCCTTCACGTATTCGAACGGCTCGCGGCACGTCTCGCAGCGGAAAAGCGCCTTGCAGGCGGTCGCGCTGAACGCCGCGGTCTGGGTGGTGTCGCCAGAACCGCACCGCGGGCAGTGGACAGGCTCGCGGCGGGTCCCGGTGAGGGTGAGCGGCACCGGGCCAGGCGGAACCTGACGCCGCCGCGCCGGGCTCGGCGGCGCGATGCCCGCCGCCCGCAGTTTGCTGCGTCCCTCCGGAGTGATCCAGTCGCTGGTCCAGGCGGGCGCGAGCTCGGTGCGCACGATGACGTCCGTGAATCCGGCCTGGGTCAGCCGGTACCGCAGGTCGTGTGCGATCTCGCGCAGCGCGGGACAGCCCGAGTACGTGGGCGTGATCGTCACCACGAGCTGCTCACCCTCGGCGGCGACGTCGCGCAGGATACCCAGATCCGCCAGCGTCACCATCGGCAGCTCAGGATCGGGCACGGCCGCGGCGATCTCCCGCGCCGCCTGCACGGCCGCGGTCACCATGTCCCATCCGGGTGGGCCCTGGCCAGGCTTTGCAGTTCGGCGAGAATGTACCCGAACGCCTCGGTGTGCACCCCGTCACGCCCGGTCTTACCAGCGACCGCGGCCATCGGCGCCCGGTCCGGGCGATTCAGCGTGGCCCTGGCCAGCACGGTGTCCAAGACGGCGTCGACCTCGGCTCGCACCGCCTGGGGGTGGGCCGCCACCTCCGGGAGGGCTGCCACCACGCCGTCGGCGCGGAAAAGCTCGTCCACGAGCGGCCAGATGGTGCTGAGCGCGGCCTGCATCTTGTCATGGGACAGCCGGGTGCCGTCACCGAGACGGATCACCCACTGGGCGGCATAGTCACGGTGGTAGCTGAGTTCGTTGACGCCCTTGGCCGCGATGGCGGCCAGCACCGGATCCCGCGACCCGGCCAGCTGGCCGAAGAGCGCCAGCCGCCAGGCCGAGAAGACCAGCAGCCGGCCGGTCAGCTCGGCGAAGTCGGCGTCGAGGGCCTCGACCAGGCGCACGTTGCGAAACTCGTTCTCCTCGCGGAAGAACGCGAGCCGATCCTCCTGGCGTCCCGCGCCCTCGGCCAGGCCGGCCCGCGCGAGCAGCATCCGCGCCTGTCCGAGCAGGTCGAGCGCGATGTTGGCGATGGCCGTCTCTTCCTCGAGTTCCGGCAGGCGCGTCATCCACTGCTGCAGCCGGTGCGAGTAAATCAGCGCGTCATCGCCGAGCATCAGGCAGTACGTGGCCAGCGCGGCGGCGTCCACGCCGTCCGGCACGGATGCGTCGATCCCCTCGAGCGGGTCGGTGAACCCGGTGCCGAACGCCCAGCGGTGGTCGTCGCTGTCCTGCGCCAGGCTCTGGTAGGCGGCGAACTCGTCCTCGGTCATCGGCATCCTTGGGTCTGACCCGCCCTAAATGTGCGGGACATCGTCAGGGATCTCGTAGAACGTCGGATGCCGGTAGGCCTTATCTCCGGATGGCGCGAAGAACGGGTCCTTCTCGTCCGGGCTCGACGCGGTGATGTCCTTGGCCGCCACCACCCAGATGCTGACGCCCTCGTTCCTGCGGGTGTACAGGTCACGGGCGTGGTGCAGCGCCATTTCCGGGTCGGCCGCGTGCAGCGACCCGACGTGCACGTGATTCAGGCCTCGCTTACCGCGCAGGAACACCTCGTACAGCGGCCAGTCCGAGCGCACCTGGCCTGGCGATTCCTCCATCAGGCGGCGTCCTGGCGAAGGGCCGCTCGCAGTGCTGGCTCCGGGGGAGACGACCCCCCCGAACCCCCCCGCTTGGCGGCGTGTGCCGAGGCGGCCTCGCGGACCCAGGCGCCCTCGTCGTGGGCGGCCTTACGGCGCGCGATGCGCTGGGCGTTGCAGGGTCCGTTGCCCCTGACCACGGCCATGAACTCGGTCCAGTCCACCGCCCCGAAGTCATAGTGCTCGCGTTCTGTATTCCACTTCAGGTCCTCGTCGGGCAGCGTGACGCCGAGCTTTTCCGCCTGTGGCACCGTCATGTCGACGAAGCGCTGCCGCAGCTCGTCGTTGGTGTGCCGCTTGATGCCCCAGGCCATCGACTGGGCGGTGTTCGGCGACTGGTCGTCCGGCGGCCCGAACATCATCAGCGACGGCCACCAGAACCGGTTGGTGGCGTCCTGCACCATCGCGCGCTGCGCCGCGGTGCCGCGCATCATGGTCATCAGCAGCTCGTATCCCTGCCGCTGGTGGAAGGATTCCTCTTTGCAGATACGGACCATGGCCCGGCCATAGGGGCCGTAGGAGGAGCGGCACAGCGGCACTTGGTTGCAGATGGCCGCGCCGTCGACCAGCCAGCCGATCACGCCGACGTCCGCGTAGGTCAGCGTGGGGTAGTTAAAGATCGACGAGTACTTCTGCCGCCCGCGGATGAGCTTGTCGGTGAGGTCGGCTCGGTCGGCGCCGAGCGTCTCCGCGGCCGAGTACAGGTACATGCCGTGGCCGGCCTCGTCCTGCACCTTGGCGATCAGGATCGCCTTGCGCCGCAGCGAAGGCGCGCGGGTGATCCAGTTGCCCTCCGGCTGCATGCCGATGATCTCCGAGTGGGCGTGCTGGGCGATCTGGCGGATCATCGTCGCGCGGTAGGCCTCCGGAACCCAGTCCCGCGGCTCGATACGCCGGCCGCGTTCGAGGGTCTGGTCGAAGTGGGTTTGCAGGTCGCCCTGCATCTCCTCGGGAAGCGCGGCCATCGCTACTATCCTCCGGCCTGTTCAGCGGACTGTATTATTTACCGGACGTTCGGTCAATAATACAGGAGGAGATGGCGGTGCCGCATACCCCCAGCGTGCAGGCGATGATGATGAAGGACGAGGCCTCGCGCGGCCTGGGCATTGAGCTGGTCGACCAGGGCGAGGGGCGGGCGGTGACCCGGATGACGGTGCGCGCCGACATGGTAAACGGGCACGCCATCGCGCACGGCGGACTGATCTTCACGCTGGCCGACACCGCGTTTGCCTGCGCGTGTAACAGCTACGGGCCGGTGACCGTGGCCGCATCGGCCGACATCGCCTTCGTCGCTCCCGCGCAGGCCGGCGACGTTCTGGTTGCCGAGGCCGTGGTACGCACGCGGTTCGGGCGGTCCGGACTTTACGACGTGACCGTCCGCCGGGGTAGCGACGTGATCGCCGAATTCCGCGGCCGAAGCCACCAGCTGGTACCGGCGGCCCCGACGTCGTGATCTCGCCCCCGGTTCCCGGCCAGGATCCCACGGCGAGCCCGCTGCGGCGCGGACGCCCGGGCTATGACCTGGCGTCGGTGCTCGCGGTCGCCGTCGAGGTCTTCAACGAGCGCGGCTACGACCGCACGAGCATGCGCGATCTCGCGGAGCGGCTCGGCATCGCCAAGTCGGCGATCTACCACCACGTGACGGGCAAGGAGGAGCTGCTCCGGCTGGCTCTGGACCGCGCGCTGGCCGGGCTGTCAGCGGCGGCGGAGCGGGCTCGCGTGCTGCCCGCACCGGCCATCGAGCGGCTCGAGTACCTGATCCGGAGCAGTGTCGACGTGCTCGACGCCGAGCTGCCCTACGTCACCCTGCTGCTGCGGGTACGGGGCAACACCGAGGTCGAGCGGGCCGCGCTTGACCAGCGGCGCGCCTTCGACCGGTTCGTCGCCGAGCTGGTGGCGCAGGCCGTACGCGATGGCGACATCCGGCCGGACGTTGACGCGATGATCACGGCTCGGCTGCTGTTCGGGCTGGTCAACTCTGTCGTCGAGTGGCACAGGCCGGCCCGCCGCGCGGACGCGGGGCCGCTTGCGGACGTGCTTTGCGCCATGGTCTTCGACGGCCTGCGGACCAGACGCGGCCCGCCCAGGTCGGGCAGCCCGGGTCCACCCCGGCCCGGCCCGGGTCCACCCGGCCCGGCCCGGGTCCACCCCGGCCCGGCCCGGGCCGGATTAGTAGCGGATCGTGATCTGGCGGCCCTGGCTGTCCTGCTGCGGCCGGTCAGGCAGGATGACCGCCTGACCGGTCGCGATACGCGCGGCGCTCCAGGCCACGGCCGCCGCGTCCAGGGTGTCCGTCACCGGGGTCGACCCGGTGCGCCAGCTGCCCGGGACGTTGCCTGACGAACTGGCCGGGAGCACGATCCCGGCCCGGGCCAGCAGCTCACGGCGCAGCTCGCGGCCGGCTGCCGTGTGCTTGCTGTAGCCCAGCGGGGCGCCTGCCATCGCGCCGAACGCGAGTTCCGGGTGTACTTCCCACATCGGGTGCTCGCACGCCTCGCGGTACTGGTTGGCCTCGAGCAGCTTCGCTCGCAGCCCCCACGCCTGCACGCTGAAACCCTGACCGGTGAGCTCACGGCAGAGCTGGTTCGCGGCCGGGTAGCTCATCTCGGCCCAGACGGCCCGGGGCGGGATCGCGAAGACCGAGCTGCGCCTGGGCCCGAGCAGGCCGCGGGCCACCCTGTCCGCCTCGCGCCAGCCCGATTCGAGCAGCCCGAGCGGCATGTCGATCCCGACGACCCGGGCTGGACCGCAGTCCGCGCGGTCAAGCACGCTCACCAGCGACCGGTCCATCCGGACGGCCACCAGGCGGGGCGCCCGGCGCGGAAGCCGGGAGACCTCCAGGCTGACCGCGACCCAGCCGCGCCTGCAGGCATCCACTCCGATCACGCGCATATCGTTACCGTCGCGCACCCGCTTTCTGCCGTGTTGTCCGGCGAGCCTACCGTCGCGGTGGGCCGCGAGCCGCTAGGGTTTGCTGGTGGCCGTGGGCACGATCGGCGTCACTGATGAACGGGCGGAGTATGACCAGTCCGGCCCGGTCCTGCTCCGATGCACCGCGCCGGACGCGCTGTCCAACCTCGTCGCCGTCCTCGAGCTGACCGCCGACCACCAGATGCGCTGCAGCGCGGCGACCAGGCGGCCGCTGGCCGCGACGGTCAGGCTGGTCGAGGATGTCCTGGTCGCCGGGGATTACTACGACGGAGATGACCCCGGCCGCGGCGAGCCTATCGCCGCGTTCGCATGGCCCTTGCTCCTGCAGGCCGGCGGCCTGGCGCAGCTGGCAGGCACCAGGCTCGAGCTGACCGCGCGCGGCCGGGCGGCGCTGGTCAGGCCGACCTACCAGGCGCTCGGCGCGCTGTGGGACCGGTGGCTGAGGAGCGTCTCGCACGACGAGCTGGCCCGGGTCGAGGCGATCAAGGGACAGCGAAGGCCCTCCACCCTGACCTCGGTTCGCAACCGTCGCGCCGCGGTGGCCGCCGGGCTCGGCGCGGCCGAGCCCGGGGTATGGACCGACGTCGACCTGCTGCTGGGGATCCTGGCCACGCAGCCGCGGCCGCTGGTGGTGGCCAGGAGCCTGATGGCGCGCTGGCGGCTGTACCTGGCCGACTCCTACTACGGGTCACTCGGTCACGCCGGCCCGGCCGCCTGGGACGTCCTGGAGGGTAGGTACGCGCTCTGCGTGCTGTTCGAGTACGCGGCCACCCTGGGCGTGATCGACGTGGCCTACACCGACCCGCGCGGAGCGCGCGAGGACTACCGGGGTCTGTGGGGCGCCGACCAGTACCCCTGGCTGTCCCGCTACGACGGCCTGGTCGCCGTGCGGGTCAACGAGCTGGGCGCCGCGATCCTGCACGACCCCCGCGCCCTGCCAGGTATCAGGCTGCCGGTACCTCGCCGGGAACCCGGTACCTCGCCGGGAACCCGGTACCCCGCCGGGAACCCGGTACCCCGCCGGGAACCCGGTACCCCGCCGGGAACTGAGACGGTAGACCGCCGCTTAGGCGCGCTGGATGGGCTCGCGCTGGTCAGTAGGCCACACTGAAGCGCTGCCTGCGGTGGTCTGGCTTCTCGATCTCATCGACGAAGGCCTTGGCGTAGTCGGCGCCCGAGATGTTCGAGTTGCCGTCGGCGTCGGCGAGCAGGACGTCGCCGCCGATGCGGTAGCGTCCGGTGGCCTCCCCCGGGGCGGAAGACCCGAAGGAGGCGGCCGGGCTGAGGTAGAACCAGTCGACGTCGGCAGAGGTTTGGCGCAGCGCGGCGAGGACATCGGCCTGGCCCAGGGCCTCGCCCTTGTGGGCTTCGGGGAACGTCGGCAGGTCCACCACCCGCGGACCGCCCTCGGTGACGTGCAGCGAGCCCGCCCCGCCGACGAAGCCGAGCCTGGAGCTGTGCTCGGCGGCCGCCTTGGCCAGCAGTCCGACCACGTCCGCCAGGCGACCGCCGTCTTGCTCGGCGGCGCGGATCGCCAGCACGAGCACATCGGCCTCGACCGCCATGTGGTCGACGAGAGCGGGATCATGGAGGTTGCCTTGCCGCGCTATCAGACCCAGCCTGCCCGCCAGCTCGGCTTCCTTCCGGCTGACCGAGATGACGGTGTGCCCGCGCCGCAGCGCCTCGTCCCTGATCGCGCTGCCCGCGTAGCCGGTTCCTCCGAAGATCGCAATCGTCGCCATGTCGTCTCCTAATGCCTTGTTCTTTACGTTGCCACTGCGAACTGTGGTGCGCAGCACGCCATTCCCTGGCTCGGCGCGCCCAACCGCCGGTGACGCTGTGCCGTCATAAGGTGTGTAAGCCGTAACGACAGAAGACGACAGAGACTCGGGGAAGCGACATGACACGGTGGAGGCTGGCTCTCAGCGGATGTGCGCTGCTGCTGCTAGCGGCCGGGACCGCCGCTGCGGCGTTGCCGACGAGTCCGCCCCGGGCCGTCACCGCCGCCCGGACGCCGCCGCTCGGCGGCGGCCCGGCCGGATTCTGGTATGGCACGGACAGCTGGCCGGTCCCGGTGAGCGGCCGGGCGCCATACATCGAGCCCGGCACTGGCGGGGCCTACGGCGGCTACATCGGGATGACCGGCAGCTGGTCGTACTGGCTGGGCTGCCGCGGCGGCTTCCTCGCCTGGTCCTCGGCGAACAGCGCGCAGGCCGACACCAACTACACCACGTACGGCATGGGCATCGGGACCGCGGTGTACTGGTTCATGGGGGGGCCTGGCGTGGACCCTGGTTACAACGGGTCCGGGGCCGAGGCCTCCGCCTGGGGCGCGCGGCAGGCGGCCCGGGCGCTGGCCGACGCGGCGGGGGAGTACGTGACCTATCCGGTCGTGTTCATGGACATCGAGCTTCCCGGAGTGGCCCCCGCGTCCGACAACGGCTGGACCAGCGTGTACACCTCGCCGTGCAGCGGCGTGGTGAAGCACAGCGGCATCCCCGCGGCCGTTGACCGAGCTGACTTCAACGGGTTCTGGGGTTACGTCGACGCCCGCTCCAGGTACGCGCCGGGCGTCTACTCGGCCGCGGGGATCTGGACGAGCATCTTCGGCACCGGCAGCGCCGCCTCGATCCCGCACACCGACGAGTGGACCTACGAGCCGGAGACCGCGGACCTGTCCGACGCGCCCGCCGGCTGGTGCCTGAAGTCGGGCGGCGGCTGCGCCCAGTTCTTCGGCGGGGTCACCAGCGGGAGCTCCAGCGCCCTGATGTGGCAGTGGTCAGGCGGTGGCGGCGTGCGCAACGCCATCGGTGACTTCGACCAGACGACGCCAGCCGCCCGCGCTGACCGGGCACCCACGGTCTTCTCGCCATAAGGGGCGAGCTAGCCGGCGATGAGGGGCTCGAGCATGATGCCGGGGTGTTCCCGCTGGATCTGGCCGAGCCGCCACTTGTCGCTGAACAGCGCGAGGATGGCGCCGTCGTGGCGGCGGGTCAGCACCTCGACCGCGCGCTGCCCGGCCAGCGCGCGGGTGCCCTCGGCGTCGGTGCGCCTGGCCAGCGTGTAGTTGAGGTGATCGAGTTCGGCGCGGGCGCCGAACTCGTGCTCGAGCCGGTGCAGGACCACGTCGAACTGCAGCGGGCCGACAGCGGCGAGCACCGGAGCCTGATCGCCGCGCAGGTCGGAGGCGAGGACCTGGACGACGCCCTCGGTGTCCAGCTGCTCGATCCCGCGCCGGAACTGCTTCTGCTTGCCCGCTTCCTTGCCGCGCACCACCGCGAAATGCTCGGGCGCGAAGCTGGGGATCGGCGGGAACTCGACCGGGACGTCGCCAGCGTAAAGAGTGTCGCCCGGGCGGAGCGCGGTCGCGTTGACCAGGCCGATGACGTCGCCGGGAAAGGCCTCCTCGACGGTCTCACGGTCCTGGCCGAACATCGACTGTGCGTACTTTGTGGCGAACGGCCGCCCGGTCGCGGCGTGGGTGAGCACCATGCCGCGCTCGAACCGGCCTGAGCACACCCGGACGAACGCCATCCGGTCCCGGTGCGCCGGGTCCATGTTGGCCTGCACCTTGAACACCAGGCCCGAGAACGGGGCGTCGACCGGCCGCGGTTCGCCCTTGATGTCGGCCCGCTCGGCGGGCGGCGGAGCATAGGTAGTCACGGCGTCGAGCAGGCGGCGGACACCGAAGTTCGGCAGCGCGGCACCGAACAGCACCGGGCTCGTCACGCCGGCCAGGAATGACTCCATGTCGAGTTCGTCGCGGCGACGCTGCGCGCCGTCCAGGCCCCCGAGACCGCCGTAGATCTCATCGAGCAGCGCCAGTTCCTCCTGCGCGGTCGCGAACGCATCGCCGTCGCGGGCGGCCGCGGCCGCCGCGTCGAGCCGGGTTTCCAGGGCACGCCCGGCCCCGCCCGGAGTCCTGGTGAAGGTGATGTAGTCCCCGGTGGTCCGTTCGATCAGGCCGCGGAAGTCGCCCGCCACGCCGACGGGCCAGTTCACCGGGGCCGGGCGCAGCCCGATCCGCTGCTCGATCTCGTCGAGCAGCTCAAGCGGCTCCCGGCCGGGCCGGTCCCACTTGTTCACGAAGGTGATCACCGGGACCGAGCGGCTCCGGCACACGTCGAACAGCTTCAGCGTCTGCGGTTCCAGGCCCTTGGCCGAGTCGAGCAGCATGATCGCGCAGTCGACCGCGGAAAGGACCCGGTAGGTGTCCTCGGAGAAATCCGCGTGTCCCGGGGTGTCGAGCAGGTTCAGCATCGTGCCGTGGTAGTCGAAGCGAAGCGCCGCCGAGGTGATAGAGATGCCCCGGGCGCGTTCCATCGCCATCCAGTCCGAGGTCACCCCGCGCCGGCCTGCCTTGCCGTGCACCGCGCCGGCCTGCGTGATCGCCGACGCGTGCAGAGCCAGCGCCTCGGTCAGCGTGGACTTGCCCGCATCCGGGTGGCTGATCACCGCGAACGTCCGGCGCTTACCCGCCTCAGCCAGAACCTTGGAATCCCCAGCCTTGGAATCGGGCACCTTGAAGTGGGGCACCTTCGTGTCGGCGGCACGAGCAAGCGCCCCCGCATCCGCCATAGTCACTTAGTTGAGGATACTGGGTCCGTGGACCGTATCCTTACGATCCCGAACGGGATAAGTGCCGCCAGGCTGGTCGGCGTGCCGGTCTTCTTGTGGCTGGTGCTCGGGCCGCGGACGGCCGTCGCCGACGACTGGGCCGTGGGCCTGCTTATCGTCGCGGGCCTGTCCGACTGGCTTGATGGCAAGATCGCCCGCGCTCTTAACCAGGCCAGCAGGCTCGGCCAGGTGCTCGATCCGGCCGCGGACCGGCTGTACATCGTGTCGACCATCGTCGCGCTCGCGATCCGGGGAATCATCCCCTGGTGGCTGGTGGCCGTCCTGGGGCTACGCGAGCTGACGGTCGGCGCGGCGCTCGGCGTGCTGCGCCGCCGGGCCGGCTTCGGCACCTTGCAGGTCAGCCTGGCCGGCAAGGGAGCAACCCTGTGCCTGCTTTACGCCTTCCCGCTGCTCTTCCTCGGCGATCACCCCGGCTGGGGCGGAACGCTGGCCCGGGTAATAGGCTGGGCTTTTGCGACCTGGGGCACGGTGTTGTACTGGTGGGCCGCGATGCTGTACCTCGCCCAGGTGCGGAGCCTGGTCGGCGGCTATGCGAGTCCGCACAGTGGCGGGGCGGGTCCGTGACTCGGCGGCCCTGTCCGTGCGCTGCTGGCGTTAGCCCGCGAACGGAAGACCGGGAAACTGGCAGAAAACCCATGAATTCGCCGACGATAGGGTACACCTAAGGGCGGAAACCGGGAAAGGAGCCGCAAATCCATTGAAGGCCGTCGTCATGGCAGGGGGCGAGGGGACGCGGCTGCGTCCGATGACCGCAAACCAGCCCAAGCCGCTCCTTCCCGTGGCCAACAGGCCGATCATGGAGCACGTGCTGCGGCTGCTTAAGCGGCACGGGTTCGATGAGACCGTCGTGACCGTCCAGTTCCTCGCTGCGCTCGTCCGTAATTACTTCGGCGACGGCGAGGAGTTCGGGATGAGCCTGCAGTACGCCACCGAGGAGATGCCGCTCGGGACCGCGGGCAGTGTCAGGAACGCCGAAGACGCGCTGCGGGACGAGCCTTTCCTGGTCATCTCGGGCGACGCGCTCACCGACATGGACCTGAGCTCGCTGGTGAAATTTCACAAGGACAAGGGCGCGCTGGTCACGGTGGGCCTGGCCCGGGTGCCCAACCCGCTTGAGTTCGGCATCGTGATCACCGCGGAAGACGGCCGGATCCAGCGGTTCCTGGAGAAGCCAACGTGGGGCCAGGTCTTCTCCGACACGGTCAACACCGGGCTGTACGTGATGGAACCCGAGGTGCTCGCGGAGGTTCCGCCGGGTGAGGTGGTCGACTGGTCGGGGGACGTCTTCCCCAAGCTGCTCAAGCGGGGAGCGCCGCTGTTCGGTTACATCTCAGAGGACTACTGGGAAGATGTCGGGACCCTCGAGACCTACATGAAGGCGCAGGCCGACGTGCTGGTCGGCCGGGTGCAGAGCGACATCGCCGGCTTCGAGGTCTCACCGGGGGTCTGGATCGCCGAGGGTGCCGAGGTCGACGCCGACGCCGTGCTCACCGGCCCGCTGTGCATCGGGGACTACGCCAAGATCGAGGCGGGCGCGCACCTGCGCGAGTACACGGTCATCGGCAGCAACGTCGTCGTCAAGGAGGGCGCTTTCCTGCACCGAGCCGTCGTGCACAACAACGTCTACGTCGGTCAGGGCGTCACCCTGCGCGGCTGCGTGATCGGCAAGAACACCGACGTCATGCGGCTGGCCAGGATCGAGGAGGGCGCCGTCGTCGGGGACGAGTGCGTGATCGAGCCCGAGGCCTACTTGTCCGCCGGCGTGAAGGTGTACCCGTTCAAGACCATCGAGGCCGGCGCGGTCGTGAACACCAGCGTGATCTGGGAGTCACGGGGCCAGCGCACCCTGTTCGGCCCGCGCGGCGTGTCCGGGCTGATCAACGTGGAGGTGACGCCCGAACTAGCGGTCCGCCTGGCCAGCGCCTACGCCACCATGCTGCGCAAGGGCTCGACCGTCACTACCTCACGGGACGTGTCACGGGCCGCCCGAACGTTGAAGCGGGCCATGCAGGGTGCCCTGAACGCCAGCGCCATCAACGTGGTGGACCTGGAGGCTCAGCCGCTTCCGGTGGCCAGGTTCGAGACCACCAGGGACCACTACAGCGGCGGCGTCGCGCTGCGCACCACGCCCGGTGATCCGCAGTCCATCGACATCATCTTCCTCGACGAGCGCGGCGCCGAGCTGTCCCAGGCGGACCAGCGCAAGCTGGAGCGGGTCTTTTCTCGGCAGGAGTTCCGCCGGGCCTTTCCCGGCGAGATCGCCGAGCTCAGCTACCCACCCCGGGTGGTCGAGTCGTACACCCACGAACTGCTCAGGTGCGTCGATATGAGCGGCGTACGCGAGGCCAACCTAAAG
>Ga0302178_10001967_pt1 | contig 16657 bp, 11 predicted proteins | sample I_Palsa_E1_3_FD_198790 | JGI IMG/M metagenome (GOLD analysis project Ga0302178, IMG submission 198790) | Peat permafrost microbial communities from Stordalen Mire near Abisko, Sweden - I_Palsa_E1_3 | ecosystem: Environmental > Terrestrial > Soil > Palsa > Peat permafrost | place: Sweden... | reverse complement strand
CGGGACAGCAGGGCCGGGCGGGCGGTGACCAGGGAGGGCCCGTACCAGGTCAGGTCGCGGCCCTGCACCAGGGCGATGCGGTGGCCGGGAAACATCTCCGGGCCGTCCTGGGCGCTGAACGGGTACGGCTCGTCGGGCAGGATGATCAGCGAAGGCCCGCGCGCTTGCAGGTCGGGCAGGTCGACGTGCGGGTACCGGCCGGGGTGCTCGCCGTAGACGTTGTCCAGGCCGAGCCGGGCGGCCAGGTCGCCGGTGAACGTGCCCGATCCCACCACCATCCAGGGATCGCGCCAGATCGGGATGGCCACGCGGACCCGGGGTCCGGGGGCGGGCTCGGCCCAGACCTGCTCGGCCTGGGTGAGCCACGGGGGTTCGGGCCAGCCCAGCGCGAGGCCGAACATCCGGCGCAGCGACGCCACCGCCTCGTCCAGGTCCCTGATCACCGTCACCCACACCGCGATCCCGGCCCTGCGCAGGCGCTCCACGTCGATCCGGCGGTTCTCCTCCTGGTTGGCCAGCACCAGGTCGGGCTCGAGCGCCCTGATCGCGGCCAGGTCGGGATTCTTGGTCCCGCGGACCCTGGCCACGTCCAGGCCCGCGGGATGGGTGCACCACGTGGTCGCGCCCACCAGCGCCTCGGCGCGGGTCACCGCCACCGACTCGGTCAGGGACGGCACCAGGGAGACCACCCGGCGAGCCGGGCGGGTCAGCGGGACCGGGTGGCCCAGATCGTCCCGCGGCGTGGTCAGCTCTGCGTCTGGTAGTCGTAGAAGCCCCGGCCGGACTTGCGGCCGAGCAGCCCCGCGTCGGTCATCCGGCGCAGCAGCGGCGGCGCGGCGTAGAGGGGCTCCTTGTGCTCGTCGTACATCGAGTCCGCGACCGCCTTGAGCGTGTCGAGGCCGATGAGGTCCGACAGCCGGAGCGGCCCCATGGGGTGCGCGCAGCCCAGGGTCATGCCCAGGTCGATGTCCTCGGCGGTGGCGTAGCCGGCTTCGAGCATCCGGATGGCGCCCAGCAGGAACGGCACCAGCAGCGCGTTGACCACGAATCCGGACCGGTCCGGCGCCTTGATCACGGTCTTGCCCAGGGTCTTGGTGACCAGGTCGGTGACGCGCTGGACGGCCTGCGGGCTGGTCAGCACGGACGGGATCACCTCGACCAGCCGCTGCACCGGCACCGGGTTGAAGAAGTGCAGGCCGACGACCTGTGCGGGCCGGGTGGTGGCCTGGGCGACCTGGATGATGGGGATCGAGGAGGTATTGGTGGCCAGGATCACGTCGGGCCGTTCGGCGGCCCGGTCGAGCTCGGCGAACAGCGCGGCCTTGACGGCGGGATTCTCGGTGGCGGCCTCGATCACCAGCTCGCGGTCGGCCAGGTCCTCTAGGCGGGTGGTGAGCGTTATCCGGGCCAGCGCGGCGTCCCGGTCCTCGGCGGTGAGCTTCCCGGCCCTGACCGCACGGGCCAGCGAGGCCTCGATCCGGGCGAGCCCGGCCGTGGCGGCCGCGTCATCGACCTCGCGGACGACGACGTCCAGGCCGGCCCGGGCACAAACCTCGGCGATGCCCGATCCCATCAGCCCGCAGCCCGCGACGCCGACCCGGGTGATTTCGCTCATGTGGTTCCCTTCTGGAGAGGTTTCGACGGCACTGGCCGCCGGCTTCGCCGAACCGGACATTACAGACCTCCCGTACGGCAAGTCCGACCGGGCGACGCTGCCCAGGAACTTAGACAGTCAACATTTTGACGTTAAAGTGATAATTACGTCCTGTCAAATCCAGAAACGGCGATTACCAGCACAAACGTACTTTTTGGCAGGCAGCATCCGGGGTCGCGGCGCACCCGAGCCCGTCGCACGCCGGGCACGTTCAGCGCTCCAGCGGCTCACTTGAGGCGCCCGTAAGCGGAGAAGTCAGGCTGGCGCTTCTCGGCGAACGCCTGTGCCCCTTCTCTGGCCTCGTCGGTCTCGCTGAAGATCTCCAGCGCGGCCATGCCCAGCTTGGACACACCGGCTTGCGCGTCGGTGTCGGCGTTGAAGGCATGCTTAAGGAAGCGCAGCGCGGTCGGCGACAGCCGGGACATCTCCTGTGCCCAGCGCAGCGCCTCCGGCATCAGTTCGCCGGGCTCGACCACGGCGTTGACCAGACCCCATCTCTCGGCCGTCTCGGCGTCGTACAGCCGGCACAGAAACCACATCTCGCGCGCCCGCTTCTCGCCGATCACCCGGGCCAGGAAGTTTGTGCCGAAGCCCGCGTCGAACGAGCCGACCCGCGGCCCGGCCTGCCCGAACCGGGCATTGGTCGAGGCGATCGAGATGTCGCACAGGACGTGGAGCACGTGGCCGCCGCCGACGGCCAGGCCGTTCACCGCCGCGATGACGGGCTTGGGGATGTCGCGGATCAGCCGGTGCAGGCGCTCGATCTGGAACCGGCCGAGCTCGGTCGGCCCGTAGTCGCCGGTCTGCGCCCGCTGCTTGACGTCGCCGCCCGCGCAGAACGCCTTGTCCCCGGTCGCGGTCAGCACGACGACTCGCACGCCCGGGTCGGACCACGCTCGCTCGAAAGAGTTGACCAGTTCATCGATCGTCCGGCCGCGGAAGGCGTTGTAGCGTTCCGGACGGTTGATGGTGAGCACCGCGGTCGTTCCTTCGATTGAATAAAGTGTGTCCTCGTTCTCGCTCATCCGATGTCCTTTCCTAACGGTCGCGTACGGTGGGTGAGTGCCCGATCCAGAGCCTTTCGACCCTATTGCCGAAGCCCACCGCCAGTGGGTCATCCGGTGGCCCGCGCACGCCGACCACATGGTGGCGGTCACCTCCGTCATGCGGGTCCAGCAGCTGCTGCTGGCCCGGGTCGAGGCCACTTTGGCGCCCCATGGCCTGACCTTCGCCGCGTACGAGGCACTCCGCCTGCTCGCCTTCACCCGAAGCGGATCCATGCCCATGGGCAAGATGGGTGAACGCCTGATGGTCCATCCGGCCTCGGTCACCAACGCCATCCGCCGGCTGGAGCAACGCGCACTGGTCGAACGGCACGCCTCGACGCAGGACCGGCGCGTCGTGCTGGCTACCATCACCGACGGCGGCCGCACCGTCGCCCGCGACGCTACCACGGCCCTCAACCAGACGAACTTCGGTATCGCCGCCCTGTCCGGCGACGAAACGGCCCAGCTCGCGTCCATACTGCGGCACGTCCGCATCGCGGTGGGCGACATCGGCGGCCCAGCCGAGCGCCGTAGCCCGGCACCGCTGGGTAGTTCCTTATTCAGGCACCGGCCGAACGGCCCGTGGTGCGGCGGCCGCGAACCGGATAGGCATCGCCTTGAAGGAGTAGAACAGCAGCCCGGGGTTGCGCTCGACCTCCCGGCCGGGGTCGAGCCGGAGGTCATCGAGCCGGGCCAGCAGGCGCTCGAACGCGGTCACCATCTCCTGCCGCGCCAGCGGCGCGCCGACGCACGCGTGCGGTCCCTGCCCGAACGACATGTGCCGCATGACGTGCTCGCGGGTGACGTCGAACTCCTCGGGCGCGGTGAACGCCTCGCCGTCACGGTTCGCGGCGCCGTAGCGGACGTGCAGGATGCTGCCGGCCGGGATCGTCACGCCGTGCATCTCGACGTCCTTGGTGGCCTTGCGGAACAGGCCCTGGACGGGGGCGAGCATCCGGAGCGCTTCCTCGGCGAAGGACTTGACCAGGCTCGGGTCGGCGCGGACCCGCCGCATCTGCTCCGGATTGTCGATGAGTAGCCACATCGCGGAGGTGATCCCGTCGGCGGTGGTGATGTAGCCGCCGGTGATCAGTTGCTGCAGCAGGTTCTGCAGCTCGGCCATGGACAGCGGCCGCTCTTCCTCCTCCGACGCCGCGACCAGGGCGGAGATCAGATCGCCGGTCGGGTGAGCCCGGCGGGCCTGGAATACGTCCGCGAGGTAGTGCTGCGCCTCGGCCTCGATGTCCGCGTTCGCGATCGCCGAATCCTCATCGACCAGCAGGCCCTGGGCGGGCGCGAGCATGGCGTCGGCCCAGCGCCGGAACGTGCCGATCTCGCCGGCGGCCAGGCCGAGCTGCTCGCTGATGACGATGCCCGGCAGCGGGAAGGCGAACTCCGATACGAAGTCGCACCAGCCGCGGCCGGCGAAGGAGTCGATGAGCTGGTCGCAGATGCGCTCGACGTCGGGGATCATCTGCCGGACCCGGCCCGGCGAGAACACCTTGTTGAGCAGCCGGCGGTACCGCGTGTGCTCGGGCGGATCGGACTGGTGCAGGGTCGGGACGTGCGGCCAGCCCTGCTCGGCGAGGCGCTGGAGGAACAGCGCGCCCAGCCTGCGGCCCTGGTCACCGGACTGCTCCTCCAGGTCCATCGTGTTGGAGAAGGTCTCGGTATCCCGCAAGATCATGCGCAGGTCCTCGTACCTGGTCAGCACGTAGAAGCCGGTGCCCGGCATCCGCAGCACCGGCTGCTGGGCGCGCAACTGCTGGTAGTACGCGAACGGGTCGGCCTGGACGGCTGGATCCAGGAGGAGTTCGGCGTCGAGTTCGGCGGCGGGTTCGGTCAAGTCGGCTCCCTTAAAGGCCGCGCTCGATGGGCAGGACGCCTTGCTTGGCGGCCGTGACGAGAGCGGCGTGATCGGCTTCGGTCTGGTCCGCGTACAGCCGGGCGAACCGGGCCAGAGCGGTATCGAGGCGGTCGGAGGAGCCGACGTACCCGACGATCATCGATGCGCCGCTGGTCCGGGCGTGGCCCTTGGCCAGCAGGTGGCCGGTGATGGCGGCGTAGTCGGCCAGGGCGCCGGCGTCGATGGAGTCCAGGGCCACAGTGCCCTTCATGTTCCGGAACTGGCGGACGTAGTACTGCAGCCCGTCGACGGTCGTCCAGCCCAGCAGCGGATCACTGACCGTCTGCAGGGCCTGCTGGTACTCCACCACCCGCTGGCCCTGGTGCGCGTGCCAGGCCGAATCACCGTGCACGTAGCGGGCCAGAACCGACCGGCGGGCCTGCTTGAGCTGGAGGAACAGCACGTCGTCGGGGCTGCTGCCCTCGAGCAGCGCGACGTAGGCGCGCAGCCCGACGCTGCCCACGCCCACCACCTTGTGGGCGATGTCGATCAGCGTGTACCCGCCCAGGGCCCGCCGCCAGTGCGGGGCCAGCGTGCCCAGGTACTCGTCCAGCCCGCGGGCGATCTGGTCCGCCTCGGCGTAGTTGATCCGGGTCACCAGCGGCGGGTCCTCCACGATGCGGCGCTGCCCGTCGCGCTCGCTGGTGAACCTGGGCAGCGCGCGGTCACTGGTCCGGCGCCGCGCCTGGGCCGCGGCGCGCTTGATCTCGGCGCGCAGCGACTTCCCGATCGCGCGCTGCTGCAGGTGGTCCGCGTCCATCCGCTGATAGGACCGGGCCAGCAGCGGGGTGGCGGCCAGCGCGCGGACCTCACTGCGGTACCCGTCCACGCACTGCCGCACGGCCGCCTCGCACTGGGCCTCGCTGGCGCCGTTCTGACGGCCCGCGACCCAGATGCTGGCCACCAGCCGACGCAGATCCCATTCCCAGCCGCCGGGGTGCGCCTCGTCGAAGTCGTTCAGGTCGATGACCAGATCCCGCTCCGGGGAGGCGTAGAAGCCGAAGTTGCCCAGATGCGCGTCACCGCAGATCACCGGGGTGATGCCGGTGGACGGCAGCCCGGCCACGTCCTCCGCCATCACGACCGCCGCGCCGCGCAGGAAGCCGTACGGCGTGGCGGCCATCCGGCCCACCCGCACCGGGATCAGCCAGTCCAGCCGGCCCTGGTGGGACTCGATGATCAGCTGCACCGGGTCGGGCCGGCTGGCCGACGCGGACCAGTCCCCCAGCGAGTGGCGCGGAACCTGGCGGCGGAGCTCCCGGCCCATCCGGTACCGGTCCTGCCGGGAGGTCGACCGGCGCCGGAGCGAGGTGAACGCCTCGCTGTCCGCCGAGGCCAGGACGACATGGTCGCGGGGCGGGGTCACAGATTGCGCCACTGGCGGCCGTCCCGCTGGATGAGCTGGGTCGCTTCCTGGGGTCCCCAGGTGGCCGCGTGGTACAGCGGGATCGGGTCCGGGGATTGCTCCCAGTAGGCCAGCAGGGGATCGACGATGCGCCAGGACCGGGTCACCTCGTCGGCGCGGATGAACAACGTGGCGTCGCCGATCAGCGCGTCGAGGATGACCCGCTCGTAGGCGTCGTCCCGCGATTCGCCGTAGCCCTCGGAGTAGGAGAAATCCATCGACGCCTTGCGGAGCCGGAACTCGTGGCCAGGCACCTTGGCGCCGAACCGCAGGCTGATGCCCTCGTTCGGCTGCACCCGCGCCACCAGCGCATCCGGGGCCAGGGTGGTCGCCTCGGCCGGGAACAGCGGGAGGTGGGGCGGGCGTCGGAACTCCATGACGAGTTCGGTGGTGCGGCGCGGCAGGCGCTTGCCGGTCCGGACGTACACCGGGACGTCGGTCCACCGCCAGTTGTCGATGTGCAGGCGCAGCGCCACGAACGTCTCGGTGGCGCTGAGCGGGTCGACGCCCTCCTCCTCCCGGTAGGACAGGATCAGGTTGTCGCGGGTACCGCCCCGGGTGTACTGGCCCCGGACCGCGTCGCGGCCGATGACGTCCGGATCGGTCAGTGGCCTGATCGCGCGCAGCAGCTTGACCTTCTCGTCGCGGATGGCCTCGGGATGGAAGGAGGTCGGCGGTTCCATCAAGAACAGCGACAGCACCTGCAGGACGTGGTTCTGGACGATGTCGCGGACCACGCCGGTGGTGTCGTAGAACCCCCCGCGCGAGCCGACGCCGAGCGTCTCGGCCACCGTGATCTGCACGTTGTCGACCCAGGTCCGGTTCCAGATCGGCTCGAAGATCGAGTTCGCGAAGCGCAGCGCCAGCAGGTTCTGCACGGTGTCCTTGGCCAGGTAGTGGTCGATCCGGAAGATCTGCGACTCGGTGAACGACCCGCTGATGTCGGAGTACAGGCTGCGGGCGCTGGCCTCGTCCCAGCCGAACGGCTTCTCGATCACCAGCCGCGGCCAGTCCCTCGCCGCGCTGACGTTCAGCGAGGACCGGCCCAGCTGGAGGGCGATGGTGCCGAACAGGCGCGGCGGCGTGGCCAGGTAGAAGACGTGCTGGCCGGCCGTGCCGAGCGTGCGGTCGCAGTCCGCCAGCACCTCGCCCAGGCGGTGGTAGGTGTCCGGGTCGTCGTAGCCGCCGCTGATGTAGCGGAAGCTGGCCTTGGGCGCCCACTCTGCGCCTTGTGCTTGTGCTTGTGCGGCCTCCCCGGCTTGTGCGGCCTCCCCGGACAGGCACTTATCTGCCCACTCCGCATCGCTCATGGCCGTCCGGGCCACGCCGATCAAGGCGAACTCGGGCCCGAGCCGGTGCCGGGCGGCGAGCTGGCGGATCGCCGGCAGGAGCTTGCGCTCGGTCAGGTCGCCGGACGCGCCGAAGATGACCAGGGCGCAGGCCGGGGCGCGCCGGACCGCGTCGTCGTAGGCCGCTTCGTTCACCGCTCCATCATCCATCTCATTAATGCAAGGTAAAAGGCCTTGGGGCGAAGAGTTACTGGAGTCGGTCTCTGGCCCGTGAAGGCTTACTGGAGTCAGGGTGCGGGCGTTACACTCGCCGTTGGTGGCCGTATTGCCGCGGTCGCGCGCGCGGAGGAGATGCCCGTGGACCGATGGTCGAAATCCCCGCTGAGGCTCGATCGCCAGAGAGCGCTGGCATGACCGCCGGAGGGCCGACCGGAGGGCCGCCCGGTACCGAGGACGAGGCGCTCGGCATCGTCGAGGCCGGCGAGGCCATCGGCATTCCCACCGTGACCCTGCTGCTCCAGGGCGTGGGCATGACGCTGGCCCAGCCGCGCAGCGTAGCCCGGGAGACGCGCCGGCTGGCGGGTGACACGCTCCGCATCCTGGCCGGGAAGTCCGACCGCGCCCCCGCCAAGGGTGACCGCCGCTTCGCCGACCCGGCCTGGGCGCAGAATCCGGCGTTCCGGCGACTGGGCCAGGAGTACCTGAGCCTGTGCGAATCGGTCGGACACCTCGTCGACGACCTCGACGGCACCGAGCGGAGCTGGCAGGACGCCGAGCGGGCGCGGTTCGTGGCGAACATCGTGATGAGCGCGGCCGCGCCAACCAACTTCCTGGGCAGCAACCCCGCGGCGCTCAAGCGGGCCTTCGACACGGGCGGCCTGAGCGTGGCCCGGGGCGCCCGCCAGTGGTGGCGCGACGTGCGTCAGAACGGGGGCATGCCGTCTCAGACCGATCGCAGCGCGTTCGAGGTCGGGACCGATCTGGCCGTCACGCCCGGCGCGGTCGTCGATCGCGACGAGCTGGCCGAGGTCATCCAGTACACGCCGACCACGGCCACGGTGCGCCGCCAGCCGGTGCTCATCATCCCGCCGCCGATCGGCCGCTACTACTTCCTTGACCTGCGCCCGGGCCGGAGTTTCGTCGAGTACGCGGTGAGCCGCGGCCTGCAGGTGTTCATGCTCAGCTGGCGCAACCCGGACCCCGGCATGGGCGGGCTCGGCATGGATGCCTACGCGGCCCGGATCCGGTCCGCGATGGACGTGGTCAGCGAGATCTGCGACACGCCCGACCTGAGCACGATCGGCTTCTGCGCGGGCGGGATCTTGATGTCCACGGTGCTCAACCACCTGGCCGCGACCGACGCCGGCCGGGTGCGCGCGGCGTCGTTCGCGGTGACGCTGCTCGACTTCGATTCCCGGGCCGCCCTGGGCGCCTTCTCGGCGCCCCGCCTGCTGGAGCTGGCGCAAAAGAGGTCACGCCGCGCCGGGGTCATCACCGGACGGCAGCTGGGCAATGTGTTCTCCTGGATGCGACCCGATGACCTGGTGTTCAACTACTGGGTCAGCAACTACCTGATGGGGGATCCGCCCCCGGTCTTCGACATCTTGGCCTGGAACGCCGACAGCACGAACCTGCCCGGGCACCTGCACGCCGAGTTCCTGGACATCTTCAAGAACAACACGCTGTGCCAGCCGGGCGCCGTCCAGGTGCTGGGCACCGGCGTGGACCTGAGCCGGATCACCGTCCCCACGTTCGTGACCGGCGCGATCACCGATCACCTGACCCCGTGGAAGGGCTGCTACCGGACGACCGAGCTGCTGGGCGGCTCGTCGACCTTCGTGCTGAGCAACTCGGGTCACATCGCCAGCCTGGTCAATCCGCCCGGCAACCCGAAGGCGACGTACTACATCAACGGCGAGTCGGGGGCCGGCCCGGACACCTGGTTCAAGTCGGCCGTCAAGCAACCCGGGACCTGGTGGGAGGTCTGGGCGGACTGGACCGCCTCGCGCTCTGGGGACGAGGTGCCCGCGCCCGGGTCGCTCGGCAGCGGTACGCATCCGGCGCTCGAGCCGGCGCCCGGCGGCTACGTCCGCGACCGGGTATAGCTCACGGCTGGGGCTCGGGGGGGTCGGCGAAGCCGGTCGAGACGCGGCTGAGCTTGGCCAGCTCGGCACGGAACCGGCGCGGGCCGAGGGTGCGGTAGGCATCGGCGAGCCCGAGGTGGGACCGGGCGCCCATCTCGTACAGGACGATCATCGCCACCCCGTTGACGTGCGCGTGGGCCCGGTCGCGGTCGGGATCAAGCCGGCGGACGGCCTTGGTCGCCGACCGGATCAGCCGCTTGCGCGCGTCGGTCCTGATCCGCTCGGCGAGCAGTGGCTCCTTTTCCGTGCTCAGGAAGAAGATCTTGGCCACCGGCCCGGACTTGTCGATCTCGTCCAGCAACTGCCCGGCCACGTCATTCAGCGCGTCCGGGGTGTCGGCGGCGGCCAGCAGCCGCTCGACCATGTCGGTCCATTTTTGCGCGAAATCCTGAACGATCTCCTCGAGCAACTGTTCCCGGGATGAGAAATGATAGTAAAACGTCGCAGGCGTCATTCCCGCGCGCTCGACGATGTCGGCGACGGTAATGAACTCCCACGGCTCAAGGGAGAACAGCTCCACGGCCGCGTCGATGAGGTAGTGCCTGCGAGACGGCCGATTTGCCGGTTTCCGCGCGCTGGCGTCGACCGTCATAATATGTATACTATCGGACCCCTCAAGAGGACGAACGTGACTCCCGGACAAGACAAGCGCCCAGCCCACCGGCCATCCCGGCGCAAGGAGATCATCGAAGCCGCGACCAAGACGTTCTCCCGTGATGGATACGTGGAAGCCCGGATCGAGGACATCGCCCGGGCCGCGGGGGTCGCTCCGACGGCGATCTATTATCACTTCGGCGGCAAGGAAGAACTTTTCACCCAGGCCCTGCGGGCCGCCATGGCCGGGTTCAGCGAGAAGATTTTCCTGGCCCGCCCGGATTTCGACACGCCGAATATCGACGGCCTGCGCAAGGTCCTCGCCGCCGGCTGGGAATTCTGGAGCACGCACCCGGACGAGGCCCGGCTGGTGGCGCGCTACTCCGAAGGCCCCACGCAGCATGCGCTGGAGCTGCGCCAGGAGTGGGAGGAGCGGCACCTGCAGCGCGCCTACGACTACATGCCCGCCGTCCGGTCGTCCGGCAGCGCGCGCAAGGCACGCGAGCAGCACGCGGCGCACACCATGGCGATCCGGGTGATGCTGGACGTCATCCTCATCACCCAGGCGACGGTCCTGGAGGGCAAGACCAGCAGGGTGGCCCGCGGTCCGCTGGTGGCCGCGGTCGAGGAGATGTGCATCTCGCTCATCATGTCGCTGACCTGACGGCCCATTTAGGGGCCTACGTTGCTGCCTATGTTGCCGCGCCGACGGCCACGGCGGCGTGGGCCGCGGCTAGGCGGGCGCCGGGCACGCGCGACGGCGAGCAGGAGACGTAGTCCAGGCCGAGCCGCTCGCACAGTTCGATCGAGGCGGGGTCACCGCCGTGCTCGCCGCAGATGCCGAGCTTGATCGCCGGGTTCACGCGGCGGGCCGCGGCGATGGCCGTCCTGAGCAGCTCGCCGACGCCCTCTGGGTCCAGGCTGGCGAACGGGCTGACCGGCAGCAGCTTGCGTTCCACGTAGGCCGTGAGCAGCTGCGCCTCCACGTCGTCGCGAGAGAACCCGTAGGTGAGCTGGGTGAGGTCGTTGGTCCCGAAGGACAGGAACTGCGCCATCCCGGCCAGCTGGCCGGCGATCAGCGCGGCGCGCGGCGTCTCCACCATCGTGCCCACGGTGTACGGCACGGTCACGCCGGTGCTCGCCTCGACCTCGCCGGCGGCGCGGTGAATGCTCTGCACCGCCGACGCTAGCTCCCCGGCCAGGGCCACCAGCGGCACCATCACCTCGAGCTGAGGCTCGACCCCGGTGGCGGCCAAGTCGACCCAGGCGCTGAACAGCGCCCGGGCCTGCGCCGGGTAAAGCTCGGTCCGCAGCAGCGCCAGCCGGACGCCGCGCAGTCCCAGCATCGGGTTCACTTCGTGCGCCGACTCCCCCAAGAACTCGTGCAGCGGCGCGTCGAGCAACCGCACGGTCACCGGCCGGTTCCCGGTCACCGCGAGCAGGTCGAGGAAGTCTTCCTTCTGGGCCGCGGCCAGTTCGACCAGCGCCGCGGCCTCCTCGTCGGCATCGGTGGCGAGCAGGTACCGCCGGACCACCGGCAGCCGCTCGCCGAGGAACTGATGCTCGGTCCGGCACAGGCCGACGCCCTCCGCGCCGTACTGGATGGCCAGCGCCGCGTCCCGGCCGTTGTCCGCGTTGGCCCGGACCCCGAGCCGCCGGACGGTGTCCGCGCGCCGCAGCAGCCCCTCGAGGTCACCGCCGGGCCGCGGCGGGACGACGTGCACCGCGCCCGCGTAGATGATCCCGCTGCTGCCGTCGACCGAGATCAGGTCGCCTTCGGCCAGTGACAGGCCGGCGCTGGTCACGGTCCCGGCGGCGTGATTGATCCGCAGCGTAGTGGCGCCGCAGACCGCGGGCCGCCCTAGGCCCCGGGCCACCACGGCCGCGTGCGCGGCCAGCCCGCCGCGCACGGTGACGATCGCTTTGGCGGCGAGCATTCCGGGCAGGTCACCCGGCGAGGTCTCGTCGGCGACCAGGATGACCGGATCGCTCTTCTCGCTCCATTCGACGGCCCGCTCGCTGCTCAGCGCGATGCGCCCGACCGCGGCGCCGGCCGCGGCGGGCAGGCCGCGGGCGAACTCCGCCTCGGCGCCGGTCAGCTGCATCTGGGGATGCAGGAGCGTCTCGATGTCCAGCGCCGTGACGGAGCCGACCGCCGTCACGTCGTCGATGATGCCCGCGTCGGCGAGCTCGACGGCGAGGCGGATCGCCGTCCGCGGGGCCGGCCGCTCGACCTTGCGCGCGGCGAGCAGAGCGAGCTCGGAGTCGCGGATCTCGAACTCGACCTGGGCCGCGGCGCGCAGGTGCAGCTCGAGGGTGCGCAGCGCGGAGACCAGCAGGTCCCGGCCGCCGGGCAGGCTATCCAGCGGTTCGCCAGGCCGGTTGTCGGCCGCGCCGCGGCGGATGCTGCGGCGGAACGTGCCGTTGGGCGCGAACTCGCCGGTGGCCGGGTCCCGGCTCTCGGCCACCCCGTGCCCGTACCGCTCGGGCGCCCCGACCCGGATCGCCTGGACGTGCAGGGCGAGTTGGAGGTCGTCGGGCAGGCCCTGGCCGCGGCGCTGGCGGCGGGCGCGCGGGGAGGCCCAGCGGCGCAGCGTCGCCTGCGCCGCCTGGGCCAGCTGCCCGGCCGGGTCGTCCGGGTACGGGCAGCCGGCCGCGGCGCTCAGCGCCAGGAACTTTTGCACCCGGTCGCTGGGAGCGCTCACGTCGTACTCGGCGTCGGCGAAATCGTCACCCGGGATGCCCGCGCCGTGCTCGCCGACGTAGCGGATGGCCGCGGCGAACACGTCGTAGACGGCTTGCGAGGTGCCGACGAGCTCGTCCAGGGCCGGCGCCGACGCGGCGGTGATGCCCAGGCCCGGCAGGTCGGCGGGTACCCCGCCGCCAGCCGGGGTGCTGGCCAGCAGCCTGATCAGCACCGGATGCTCCGGGTCGCCGAACCGCCGGCCGGCCACCTGCGCCAGCAGGTCGATCGCGGCCTGGGCCACCTCGGGCCGGGCCAGCGACGCGGCGTGCGAGACCGGCACGGTCAGCCCGGGCACGACCGGCAGCCCCAGCGCGACCAGCCGGTCCAGCTCCACCCCGTGGACGCCCAGCTCGGTCACGTCCAGGCCCCGGCCACGGCCCTGGCCGTAGGGAACGAAGATCGCCGCGACCGCTTCGGTACCCGTCATGTCGTCTCCGTTGTTCGTGGCCGGTGACCGGGGTCAGCCGGCGATGGTCCGCTCGCTGCTCCAGTACGGAGCGCGCATCGCCTTCTTGTCCGGCTTGCCCATCGCGTTGTAGATCAGCTCGGTCCGGAACTCATACGCGCGGGGCACCTTGTAGGGCGCGAGGTGGTCCCGGCACCAGGCCTGCAGCCCGGCCGCGTCGGGCGGGTCGCCGGCCGGCACGACCAGGGCGAGCAGGCTCTCCCCGAGGTCGGGATGCGGCACGCCGATCACCGCGACCTCGGCCACCGCCGGGTGGGTGACGAGCACCTTCTCACTCTCGGCCGGGTACAGGTTCACCCCGCCGGACACCACCATGTCGGCGATCCGGTCGGTGATGTAGACGTAGCCGTCCTCGTCCACGTAGCCGACGTCGCCGAGGGTGAACACCCCGGGAGCGATATAGGCCTTCTTGGTCTTCTCCGGGTCGGCGTGATAGCTCGGTCCCCGGCCCTCCGGCGCCCGGAAGCCGAGCACGCCAACCTGGCCGGCCGCCTGTTCCTGGCCCTGCTCGTCGAGGACCGCGACCTCGTACGGCGCGCGGGGGCGCCCCACCGACCCGCGGTGCGCCAGCCACTCGGTGGAGTCGATCCGGCACAGCGTCCCGCTCTCGCTGCCGCCATAGGACTCGGTCAGGATCGGCCCGAACCAGTTGATCATGGCCAGCTTGGTGTCGGCCGGGCACGCCGAGCCGGTCTGGCTGACCAGCCGCAGGCTGGACACGTCGTACCGGTCGCGCACCTCGGCGGGCAGCGTGAGCAGCCGCTGGAAGTGGGTGGGGACCATGACCGAGGAGGTGACGCCGTGTTCGGCGATCAGGCGCAGGATCGCCTCGGCGTCGAACCGGCCCAAGATGATCACCGGCTGACCGGCCAGCAGGTGCCGCACCGAGGTGAGCGGGGCGTTGTGCTGCATCGGCCCGACCACCAGATGCGGGCCCGGCGGGAAGGCCGACTCCGCGGTGATGGCCGCGACGTACTCCGCGGCGGTGCGCGGCAGGGTCACGGTCCAGCGCACCTCGGCCCCGCGGGCCCGGCCGGTCGTACCCGATGTGTAGACCAGGAGCGGGCGGGGCGGCCGCTGCCCGGCGTCCGGCGGCACCGGCGGCGCGGACCGCAGCCAGTCGGCCCACGGCAGCACGCCATCCGCTGTGCTGGTGCCGGCCGGTGTGCTGGTGCCGTGGGTGACGATGGTGCGCAGGGCGGCTTGCGCGGCGGCCTCCTGGACCGCGGGCAGGCTGCCGGGGCCGGTGATCGCGCAGACTACTCCGGCGTCCGCGTACTGGTCGGCGAGCTCGCTGGCCCGCAGCTGACGCGAGGTCGCCACCGTGCCGACGCCCACGGTGAGCGCGGCGGCGTGCGCCTCCAGGGTCGGGATGGCGTTGTCGCCGATCACCGAGACCCGCTGCGCGGGCTCCGGCGCGACGGCGAGCAGCGCGCCGGCCGCGCGCTCCAGGTCGTCGGCTACCTCGGCCCAGGTCCGCGTGCCGGAATCGTCGGCCAGTGCTATGCCATGCGGGTCGGTCTCGGCCCGGGCACGAATCGCAGCGGTCACGGGTGCTCCTTCGCACATTCTCAGGAAGCCGAGACGATCCGGCTGTTCGTATCGTCGAAGGAAACTGGTCTCTGAGTCAAGAAACTATCTGAGTCAGAAACCCTCAGCTGGCGGTTACCGACGAGGACTGGAACTCCTCGGCGCGGGCCACGAAGTACCGGCGCATGCTGCGCCCGGACCGCGGGTAGGGCTCGATCGCCTCGCGGAACGCGGCGATGTGCGGCTGCTTGAAGTGCTCGACCAGGTCGTCCTGGCCGGCCCACCGCTCGAAGACCACCACCCGGCCCGGGTGCGCCGGGTCGGCGCAGACCGTGTAGTCCAGGCAGCCGGGCTCGTCGCGGCTGGCCACGGCGCACACGGTGAAGTGGCTCAGCACCTGGTCGCGGTGCGGCCCGTAATCCATCCAGCCCGCGATGATGAACTCCTCAGCCATGACTGTTCCTTTGTAACTAGGGAATCGCTAAAGTAACCGCAGTATTGCGCGATAGTCGCAACCTGGCCAGGCTTAACCCGAAACAGCAGCCCCACAGCGCCGCGCGGAGGTACCGTGACCGACCTCAACTGGATCATCGACACCGTTCCGAGCACGAGATACCCCGTTTACACGCGGCTGAACGCCAACGACGTGATGCCGGATCCGATCACCCCGCTCGCCGCGAGCCTGGTGTGGATTCCCGAGGTCTTGCCCGCCTGGGCGGTCGGGAACGTACGGCTGCGGTATTTCACGCCCGAGGAGATGTCGCCCGATCCTTATCCGCCGGTCGCGGGCTTCTTCTACGGCTACCTGTACATCGACCAGACGTACGTGCGGATCACCGGAATCCGGGCCGGCATCGGCGCGGACGCCATCGACGCGGCGATCTTCGCGCACCCCAACCCGCCGCCGCACCAGCCGAGCCCGACCGACATGAACGAGGATCTGGCGGCCAACGTCGCGGAACGGGTGACGTGGACGCTGACCACCACCACGTTCCCCGAGCTCGAGGAGGAACGGGAGCTCGCCGACCGGGTGCGGACTCAGCGGCCGGATCTGCACACCGCCACGGACGAGATGCTGATCACGCTGGCCCGCCAGGCGGCCCCGCTGCAGGGGATCATGTGGGGCCGCGGCTACGTGATCGCGAGCAACCAGTCGGCAATGGGCCCCGGGGTGATCGCCTCGCTGGTCGGCGCCGCGGATCCGACCCTGCCCGTCCGGCTGATCGGCCACGCGGGCGACGTCGACTCGGCCCTGCCGTCCTATGCGCTGTGGGACCTGTCCCGTGCGGTGCGCGCGGACGCCCGGCTGACCGCCGCGTTCGACCAGGGCGAGGACGGGCTGCTGGACCGGCTGCGCACCGACCACCCGGACTTCACCATCCGCTTCGACGCGTTCGTGCGCGAGTTCGGCTACCGCGGGCCCAGCGAGTGGGACATCGGCGTGCACACCTGGGAGACCAAGCCGGAGCTGCCGCTCTCGCTGATCGGCCGGCTCCGCCAACTGGACGACGACGCGTCCCCCGGCCTGCGCCGGGAGGAGCGCGGCGACGACGCGGCGGCGGCGCTGCAGGAGGCGCTGAAGATCCTCGGGCCGAACGAGGAGGCGGTGCAGACGCTACACCTGGCCATCGCGTCGGCCCGGCGGTTCGGCGCCTGGCGGGAGCGGGGCAAGACCAACGCGGTCAAGGTCATGCACGAGGTGCGGGCGCCGCTGTTCGAGCTCGGCCGGCGGCTGACCGCGCGGGGCGAGCTCGACCACCCGCAGCAGGTCTTCATGGCCCTGGAGCCCGAGCTCGACCTGCTGGCCACGCACGCCGCCGACATCGCGGACACGCTGCGCGAGCGCGAGCGGCAGTGGCGGCAGCTGTTCGAGATCG
>Ga0302178_10001965_pt1 | contig 16677 bp, 15 predicted proteins | sample I_Palsa_E1_3_FD_198790 | JGI IMG/M metagenome (GOLD analysis project Ga0302178, IMG submission 198790) | Peat permafrost microbial communities from Stordalen Mire near Abisko, Sweden - I_Palsa_E1_3 | ecosystem: Environmental > Terrestrial > Soil > Palsa > Peat permafrost | place: Sweden... | reverse complement strand
TGTGCCTGATAGTAGAGGTCCCCTGCCTCCCGTGCCCTGGGCCAGCCCGCACAGATGCGCTGCGCGGCGGTCACCTCTCCGGCCGCTTGCAGGGCGACGGCCAGGTCAATGCGGGACGCCCGGACGGTCAATGCGGGACGCCCGGACGAGGACGCCCGAGATGGCCGCCGGGTCGATCTGGCATGCCTGCCGTGCCCACTGCACGGCGTTCCTGGCGTCTCCGGCTGGCTGAGCAGCCGGTACCTGGCCTCTCCGGCGCGAAGCCGTGCACGCTTCCCGGCACCACGCCGGCCGCAGCCTGCGCCACGCCGGTACCCTACGGCAGGAATCGGCCAGGAATAGTAAAGCATAAGTAAAGCGCAGGTCTAGCATGTCCCAAGTACCGAAGTTACAGTGGGCAACTGAGGACGTGGAGTCGCCCGCAAGGGAGGGTCACCGTGCGAAGCGCATGGAGCCGGTTAACAGCAATTTCAGCGCTGGGGACGCTGCTCGTCGGAGCGCTCGTCCTTCCTGCCGCGCAAGCCGCCGAGACCTCGGCCCACGGTGGCTCCGCGCAGCTGGCCACGCTGATGCGGGCCGGGGTGGCCGGGCGGAGCCGCATCTCTCCGGAAGCCCTGCTGCGCCACTCGACAAGGGCTCAGTCCCGGTCGACGGGCGCTAGGTCCCGGTCCGGTCGGCCGGCGGCCGGCCGGCAGCCTGCCTCCCAGCAGCCACCGGGGTCTGACCTGGGTGCGCCGCTGCCGCTCGGCACCCTCCCGCTCGGAACCTACGTGACGAACCAGTTCGAGAAGGACGGCATCCTCTTCTCCGGCCAGTCGCCGTTCATCACCAACGACGGGGCCAGCAACGTCAACCCGACCATATCCGGCTCCCCGCTCTTCCAGGGAACCGTTGTCGGCACTTTCGTCAAGCCCGGGACGACGACCCCCGAAACCGTCAACGACTTCTCCGTCGTGGTCGGTTATATCGACAACCCCGGCTCGACCCAGATGACCGTGTACGACAAGAAGGGCAAGCAGCTCGGCGTCCTGATCGCCGCGCAGCAGGGCTTCAACCAGCTGCTCAGCACGTTCCCCGGTGCCGCCTCGTTCAGCGTGTCATCGGTCGCCGACGAGCCAGCCGGCTGGGAGATGAACACCATCCAGCTCGGCCCCATCAACACGACCTACGTCGCGCTGGGCGACTCGTACTCCTCCGGCGAGGGCACTGATGACTTCCCCTGGTCTCAGGCGCAGGGCACGCAGTGCGACACCGGCCCGGAAGCATGGCCGGTGCAGATGGCAGCTGCGCAGAACACGAATTCGTCAGGCTCCTCGACCCTCAACATCGACCAGGACACGCTGGTCGCCTGCCAGGGTGAGACGACTTCCGATCTGAACGTGCCGGTCAACGGCGAGGCCAGGTCCGAACTCGGCCAGCTCACCGACTTTGTCAGCGACGACGGGCCGCCGGATCTCGTCACCATCACGATCGGCGGTAACGACCTCGGGTTCTCCGACTTTCTCAGGGCCTGCTTCCTGGGCGGGACCGAGGTGTGCCTGCATACGGCGGACGCACTCGATCAGCGGGTGACTAACGGTGCTGTTGGCCTGATAGCCACGCTGGCGAGCACGTACTCGACCGTGAAGGCCGACGCGGGCGACGGGACGCAGGTGGTCGTCGCCGGCTACCCGAATCTGTTCCCCCAGCCAGGCGGGCTCGGCACCGCTCTCAGCGTCACCTACCACTGCCCCTGGCTCAGGGAAACCGCCTCCTTCCTCCCGGGAGTCATTCCGGTCTCGCCGTTCCTCAACACGCTGCTCGGCACGATCTCCGACGCCCAGGCCGCGATCAACGACGACATGGCGGTAGCCGCCGCCGAGGCGGGCGTGCCGTTCATCCCGATCCCGTACAGCCTGCGCGGTCATGAGCTGTGTACCGCGACCCCGTACATCAACCCGCTCGGCCTCATCGGCGGCATTACCGGCGACCGCAACCTCGGTCATCCCAACGTCGCCGGATCGGCCGCGATCGCCGCCGCCGTCGGCTCTCAGCTCGGCCTGGCCACCACCGGCGGCGGGGGCGGGGGCGGCGGTGACGGCCCCGAGCGCGTCGCCGGCCGGCCGGCCGGCAGCCACCGCTCTGGCGGCACTCATCGCGCCGCCGGGCCGCCGCACCACGGGGTCCGGCCTGCTGACTCCGGACCACTCAGTTTCTCCGGCGGCCAGCTGGCCGACGGTACCGTCGGGAGTGACTACATTGACTACCTCGTCGCTACCGGCGGGACCGGCGCCGACACCTGGGCGATCACCAGCGGCAGCCTGCCACCGGGGCTCAGCCTCGACCAGAATGCCGGGACGATCACCGGCACGCCCACAGCGTCCGGCACCTACACCTTTACGGCTCAGGCAACCGACTCCTCCACCCCGACTCCGCAGACCGCCAGCTCCCCGGTCTCGATCACGGTCGACGCCGCCAGTCCGCTGACCGTGCCGACCACCGCGCTCAGCGACGCCACCGTCGGCCAGCCGTACCTGTCCGGGCTGGGCGCGACCGGCGGCCTCGGCGCGGTGAGCTGGGCCATTACGGCGGGTGCGCTGCCCGCCGGGCTCCACCTGAACGCGGCAACCGGGCAGCTCACCGGAACGCCGGCGGCCACTGCCGCGGGGACCTCTTCCTTCACCGTGCGGGCGACGGACAGCTCGTCGCCTGCCGAGGTGGCCACGGCCGGCGAGTCGATCACCGTCCATCCCACGTCCGATCCCTTGACGGTCACCACCAGTGCGCTGCCCGCGGTCACCGCCGGCCAGGACTATGCCGGCCAGCTCGCCTCGACCGGTGGCGTGGGCCCGGTCCAGTGGGCAGTGGATTCGGGATCACTCCCGCCGGGTGTCTCGCTCGATGCGGCCACCGGGGTGCTGAGCGGTACGCCTACCGGGTCCGGCACGTTCGACTTCACCGCCCAGGTCACCGACGCCACCGCCCCGGTGTCGCAGACGGCGAGCGCTGATCTGTCGATCACGATCAACGCGCCGCCGCCGCTGAGCATTGCCACCACCGCTGCCTTCGACGGCACCGAGGGGTCGTACTACTCATCGACGTTGCAGGCCACCGGCGGGGTCGGGTCCTACCAGTGGTCCGTCAGCTCGGGCAGCTTGCCGGCCGGCCTCAGCCTGGATCCGGCCAGCGGGCAGATGAACGGGGTCCCCAACGGGACGGGGGACTCCTCGTTCAGCGTGACGGTCAGTGATGCCGCGGGTACCACGGCGACGCGCGCCTACTCGGTCACGATCGCTCAGGTAACCCTGGACGTCTCCACCGTGCTGGCCCCTGCGACGGTCGGAAGCTACTACGCCGGAAACGTGAGCACGTCCGGCGGGCAGGCGCCGTACGGGTGGAGCCTCGTCTCCGGGACGCTGCCGAACGGGCTCTCCTTCGACGCCTCGACCGGAGCGATTGTCGGGACTCCGCAGCAGAGCGGCACCTTCGGCCTGCAGGTGGCCGTGACCGACAGCTCCGCACCGTCCCAGCAGGTCACCGTCAGCCTCACGCTGACCGTTGCCGCTGCCCCGCCGCTGCAGGTTTCCGGCCGGGCGCCTGTGCACGGCGTCGTCGGCGCGGCTTACACGACAGGAATCGGCTTCTCCGGCGGCCAGGGCCCCTACTCCTGGACGGTAACGGCCGGTGCGCTTCCGCCAGGGCTGGTCCTCGACCCGGGCAGCGGGATGATCCTGGGCACGCCGACCGCGGCGGGCGCGTACCCGGTGACGGTCCAGGTGACCGATTCGAGCAGTCCTGCCGCCGAGACGGCATCGGGGTCGTTCACCATCACCGTCGCCAGTCCGGCCGTGCTGGCGGTAGCCTCGGCGACCCTGCCGGGGGCGACCGAGGGCACCAGCTATTCGACTTACCTCCAGGCAACCGGAGGTGTCGCACCCTACAGCTGGACCGTGCTGTCGGGTTCCCTGCCGACGGGCCTGCTGCTCTACCCGTACACCGGGCTGATCGTGGGCACGCCCACCGGCCACGGCAGCAAGGGGCTCACGGTAGAGGTGACCGATTCGGCGTCGGCCACGGCCAAGCGGTTTATCAAGCTCACGGTGGACAAGAGCTCGCCGCTGGCCGTCCTGACCACCAGCCTGGACGACGCCACCCAGGGGTCCTCGTACTCCCAGACGCTCACCGCCTCCGGCGGTGTCGCTCCTTACGACTGGACCGTGCTGCACGGCAAGCTGCCCGCCGGCCTCCAGCTCGGCGCGACCGGCGAGATCGTGGGCATGCCGACCGGCTTCGGCTCGTCCACCTTCACGGTCAAGGCCACGGATCAGTCGACGCCGATGCAGGCTGCGGCCACCCAGCAGCTGTCCATCGACGTCGAGGCGGTCCCGGTGTCCCCGCCGTCGTTCACCGAGGACAGCCCGTACTCCCCGGCGGGGGTCGGTTCCTCCTACGGCTACCAGTTCGAAGCCTCGGGCAACCCGGCTCCCACCTTCTCGGTCACCTCGGGCCGGCTGCCGTCAGGCTTGCGGCTCGCCAAGGACGGCGTCATCTCGGGTACGCCGGCCCACGCGGGGACCTACACCTTCGAAGTCACCGCCACCAACGGCCGGACACCCGACGCGGTGACCCCGGCCCTCGACATCACGGTGGTACCCGCCCCGGTCATCAATTCCTTCACCCCGGCCGAGGCTGTCCCTGGCACGCAGGTGGTGATCACCGGCAGGAACCTGGAGAACGCGTCCTACGTCATCTTCACCGGCAGCTTCGCCACCATCACGTCGGACACCCCTGACCGGATCGTGACCTCGGTTCCCGAGTACGCCGGGAGCGGCCCCATCTACGTCTACACACCCGGCGGGACGGCGGTCTCCGGCTCGTCGTTCACCGTCGACCCGCCCCCGGCTCCGGCCATCACGTCGATCAGCCCGACCTCCGGCAGCGCCGGCAGCACGCTGACCATCACCGGGACCGGCCTGCAGTTCGCCTACGACGTGGAGTTCGGCGGCGGCGTCTACGCGGGTTCCTTCGACAGCGATACGGCCACGGTCCTCAAGCTGCCGGTACCGGAAGGCGTCGCCGCCGGGACGGTAACCGTCTTCACCGACGGCGGATCGGCGACGAGCACGCAGACGTTCACCCCGACCGGATAGCAGCGGCCGGTAACCCGGCGATGATCCGGGCGAGCTGCCGGGCCTGGCGGCGGCGGACGTGCATGTTGCCGTAGATGCTGCGGTCCAGCCCGAAGAACCACAGGCCAGGATGCCCAGGCGAGGACGCGGCGCCGGCGAACGGCGGCACGCCGAACCTGTCCAGCGCCACCAGGTGGCCTGCCATCGACTCCAGCCCAGGGCGGTAGCCGGTCGCGCAGATCACGAGGTCGGGCGCGCAGGTGCTGCCGTCGGTGAAGCGGACCTGCGGGCCGTCGAACCGGTCGATGCCGGGTCTCATCACGATCCGGCCCGCCCTCAGGGCCGCGGCGAAGCCGTCGTCGACCGCAACGGTGACGCCCTCGGCGGCCGCCCGGCTGAAGGCGCCAAGCCCCGACCGCGGGTAGCCCAGCCGGCCGAGGTCCCCGAACGCCAGCCGCTGCAAGGCCCGCAGATTGGCGTCCTGGACGCGCAGCGGCAGGTACCGGGCGGCCACGCTGACCGGGTGCATCGGGACGCCGCCGTAGCGCAGCGGCGTGATGTTCATGCCCGAGCGCGCCGACAGCCACAGCCGCCCGGCGTCGCCTCGCGCCAGGTGATTCAGCAGGTCCACGCCAGAGTTCCCCGGGCCCACCACGAGCACGTCCCGGCCGACCGCCGCGGCGAGGTGCCGGAACTGCGCGGCGTGCAGGAGCGTGCCGGGAAAGCCGTCCGTCCCCTCCCAGCGGGGCATGACCGGCTCGGCGTCCGGCCCGGTGGCGATCACCACGTGCGCCGCGGTGATCCTGGCGCCGCCCAGGTCAAGCGCCCACCCCGAACCACCCCGGTCGGCCCGGTCGACCCGGCCGACCGCCGTACCGAGCCGCAGCCGCATGCCCGCGGCGCAGTCCTGCAGGTAGGCCACGTAGTCGTCACGGGCCGGGAACGGCCCGAACCGGCGTGGGATGCGCGTCCCGGGCTGATGCGAGAACATCCGGTGGGTGTTGAGGTGAAGCTGGTCGTGCCGCGCCCGCCACGACGCGGCCACCTCGCCCGCCCGGTCGATGACCAGCGGATCGATACCCGCCCGGCGGATCGCCCAGGCGGCGGCGAGCCCGGCGGGCCCGGCGCCGACGACAGCCACGTGCTCGTCCACGCTGCGAGCCTGGGACAGCGCGGCACCGACGTCAAGGCCCGCCGCGCACGCGGCGTACTGTCCGGCCATGGACACCGACATCGCGACCGCCACGGCCGCCGAGCTCACCCAGGCGATCCGGGACCGGCAGATCTCCAGCCGTGAGCTGCTGGACGACCTGCTCGCCAGGGCGCGGCAGCTCAATCCGGCGCTGAACGCGATCGTGGCCTGGGACGTCGACCGCGCCCGCGCCGCCGCGGCGGCGGCCGACGAGGCCAGCGCCAGGGGCGAGGCGGCCGGCCCGCTGCACGGGCTGCCGATGACCGTGAAGGACGTGTTCGAGACCGAGGGCCTGGTCACCACCTCTGGTGCCACGGAGCTGGCCCAGCACGTGCCGCAGGCCGACGCGGTCGCGGTCGCCAGGCTGAAGGCGGCCGGCGCGATCGTCTTCGGCAAGTCCAACACGCCGACGTACGCTGGGGACTGGCAGACCTACAACGAGGTCTACGGACGGACGAACAACCCGTGGGACGCCAGCCGCACGGCGGGCGGGTCGTCCGGCGGCGCGGCCGCAGCGGTCGCCGCCGGGATGACCCCACTCGAGCTCGGCAGCGACATCGGCGGATCGATCCGCAACCCGGCGCACTACAACGGCGTGTACGGGCACAAGCCGTCCTGGGGCATCGTGCCCGTCCGCGGTCACATCCCGGGCCCGCCCGGCAGCCTGGTCCAGGTGGACGTCGGCGTCGCCGGGCCGATCGCGCGCAGCGTCGCCGACCTTCGGACGGCCCTGGGCGTGGTGGCGGGCCCTTTGCCGCAGGACGCGGCCGGCTGGCGCCTCGAGCTCGACCCGGGACTCGGCCTGGGCGACGTCGGCGAGCTGCGGGTCGCGACGGTGTTCGGCGAGGGCACGGACGTCGTGCCGGTGGCCGGCGACGTCCGGGCGAACCTGGACTCGTTCGCCGCCAGGCTGGCCGCCGCGGGCGCGCGGGTGGACGCCGTCGCGCTGCCGGTGCCGCTGGCCGAGGGGTTCAGGGCCTGGCGGGACCTCACCTTGCCAATCTTTGGCCTCGGGCTGCCGGAAAAGGAGTACGCCGAGCTCGCGGGCCTGGAGAACGTCCCTGGTGACGACCCGGACCTGGTGATCGGGAGGACGATGGCCAGCCGGTTCCGGTCGTGGATGCGCGCCGCCGAGCTCCGCGAGCGCCAGCGCGCGGCCTGGGCGCGGTTCTTCGAGCGCTACGACGTCGTGCTCGCGCCGGTGATGCCGACGGCGGCGTTCCCGCACGACACCGATCGCCCGGTGGCCGAGCGGCTGCTCGACGTCGACGGTGTCGCGGTGCCGCACTTCCTCGCCGCCGCCTGGTGCGGGGCGATCGGGGCAGCCCTGCTGCCGGTGGTGACGCTGCCGACCGGCCCGAACCAGGCGGGCCTGCCGGTAGGCGTCCAGCTGATCGGGCCGTTCCTGTCGGACCTGCGGCTGCTGCGGATCGCCGAGATCCTGGACGCGGCGGCCGGCCCCGGCTTCGTCCCGCCGCCGGCCGGCTGAGGCCGGGGGCCGGCCGCGGCTCGCATCGTCTTCGTGCCCTGACGCTGGCCAGGCCGGTTTCCGCCGGGATCCGCTGACCGGGCTGGTCAGCCTGGCTGGGTGTAGGTGATGTTCAGGCCGAGAAGGTGGTGGTTCCGCTCGGGCAGACGCCGGCCGAGTAGGCGTACTTGCCCATGTTGACCACGGCGTCCGCGCTCGGGATGGGCTCGGAACCCTCGACGTCAGTCGACCTCGATGTAGACGGTGCCGTCCTGCACCCTGGCCGGGTAGGTGCGGACGTCGACGAGGACGGGGGCGCCCAGTGCCTTGCCGCTGGTGTAGTCGAAGCGGCCGTTGTGCTTGGGGCACTCGATCGTGTCGCCCATGACCAGCCCGTCGCAGAGCAGCGTGCGCTCGTGCGTGCAGTGGCCGTCCGTGGCGTAGTAGAGGTCGTCCGCCGAACGGTAGATCGCGTAGGCATTCCCGCCGTGGGTGAAGGGCACCACGTCCTCGGCGTCGATGCCGGCGGCCGCGCAGGCGGCGATCCACTGGCCCATCGGATGTCTCCTCGCTGCGGGTCGCGCTCAGGCGGCGGTCAGGCGGCGGTCGCGCTGGCCAGCGGCAGGCCGCGGCCGTCGTTCGCGGGCGCTGGCTCGTTGAACGGCGCGGCGCCGGGCGGCAGCTCGCGGCGCACGTAGTGCTCCTGATCCTTGAGCTGGCGCAGGATCGCCGGGATGATCTCCCGGTAGGCGGCCCACAGCGACGGGTAGACGGGCGCGCAGTCGTGCTTGATCTCCTCGTGCAGCTCGGCGAGGCGGTGGTAGGGGACCATCGGGAACATGTGGTGCTCGACGTGGTAGTTCATGTTCCAGTACAGGAACCGGTGGACCACGTTCATCTTCACCGTCCGGGTGTTGAGCCGGTGGTCGAGCACGTTCTCGCCCAGGCCGGCGTGCTGCGTGAGGCCGTAGACCGGCAGCATGAACGCGCCGTAGAAGCGCGGTCCGCCGATCAGCACGACGGGCAGCCAGGACCGCAGCCCGATCGCCGAGGCGATGACGGCGGCATAGATCACCAGGTCGATCCGCGCGGTCCGGTAGACCTTGCGGCGTTCGGACTCCGGGACGTAGTCGGCCTCGTCGGCGGTGAGCCGCCCGGCCGCGTGCAGGAACATCAGCTTGAAGGCCATCGGCACGTCGACCAGGCCGGCCAGGTTCGCCAGCAGCCTGGCTAGCCGCGCCGGGCGCATCGCCGCGATCTCGGGGTCCCGCCCGACGACCAGCGTGTCGGTGTGGTGGCGGGCGTGGCTCCACCGCCAGGTGGTCGGGTCGCGCATGATCATGAAGGAGGCGAGCTGGTACAGGCCCTCGTCAAGCCAGCGCGTCTTGAACGCCGTGCCGTGCCCGGCCTCGTGCCAGCGGGAATCCGACGACGAGCCGTACAGCACGCCGTAGGCCAGGAAGAACGGCACTGCCCACCAGGTGCCCCAGAAGGCGATGCCGAGACCGGCGAATGTGACCATCAGGCCGAGCCAGATCACGGTGTCCCGGATGGCCGGGCCGTCAGAGCGCCGCATCAGCTCCTTCATCCGCTTGCGCGGCACCGCGCTGCGGAACCAGTCGGCGCCGGCCAGGCCAGCATCGACGGCGGCCTGGTTCTCCCGCCCGGCGAGGCTGTACCGCGCCAACCGTTCCCTGCCCATTTCCGACCACCTCTCCGCTCGGAATGCCCCGGTCAGCCCTCAACCGGGCCGGCAGGCGAGGCGACCCTTCCCATGGTAGATCGTCGCGGTCACCCGCTGGTAGATCGTCGCGGTCAGGCGGAGTAGTATCCGCCCCGGCGAAGTTGCACAACCCGGTAGCCTCGCTGGCCGGCCAGCTTGCGCAGGTGGCGTACGCCGCTCAGGCCTGCGATCACGACGGCTGCCGCAGCCGCCAGGATCGACGCGCCGAACAGCGCGAGCCCGCCCACGATGTGTCCCAGCAGCATCATGACGACGCCGGCGAGCAGCGCCACCGGCACCGCCGCCACGAGCAGCACGGCGAGGAGCACGGCGGCGATCACCGCCTTCGCCCGCCAGCCCATCGTCCGGGCCGTGTACCAGACCGCCATGTCGCTTCCCCTTCATCAGTCCAGCCCTAAACTCAAGATATGTCGTGTTAGCGGCGGGCGCAACACGGCCGCGTCCCGGAACGAAGGCGCATCCCCGCCTGGCCGCGCCTGGTCCCGGACCTCGTCCGCCGGGGACCAGGGCACGGTACCGCCGCTGCGCCAGTACTGACCATCGGGCCTGGAGAGGAACTCCGCGTCGAGGAGATACCGCCGTAGCGCCGCATGGTCGTCGTATATGGCGCCGAGAAACAAGCGGACACGGCGGCTCGCTAGGCCGCTGTCCTGGCTCGCGTCGGCGGGCACGCCGCGCGGGTGGTCCGTCCCGGACCGGGCTTGATTTTGGTACCTGCTTGACACCGCCGCACGAGGCTTCTACCGTTATACCAACATCATAGAATAATGTGATGATGGAAGAAGGCGGATGTTCCGGTTCCGGCTCGACGGGTCCTCAGGCGTCCCGCCCTACCTGCAGATCGTCCACCAGGTGCGGCAGTCGCTGCTGCTGGGCTACCTGCAGGAGGGGGACCGGCTGCCGACGGTCAAGGACGTGGCGGGCGACCTGGCGATCAACCCGAACACGGTCGTCAAGGCCTACCGACAGCTCGAGCACGAAGGGCTGGCCGGCGGCCGGCCGGGCCAGGGCACGTTCATCACCGCCACGTCGTCCCCCGCCCTGCCGGAAGCGCAGCAGGCCCTGCGCGCGTCGCTGGAGGAATGGCTCCGCGCCGCCGAAGAGGCCGGGCTCAGCGACGAAGAGATGACGGCGCTGATCGCCGTGGCCCGCCACGACCTGAGGAAAGAGAGGGTCTGATGACCCAGAACGATGCCGGCGGCAGCGCCCCGGCACTGCGAACGGACCGGCTCGGCCGGCGCTACGGCCGGGTGTGGGGGCTGCGCGACTGCACCCTTGAGGTGCCGGCCGGCGCGGTAGTCGGCCTTGTTGGCCCGAACGGGGCGGGCAAGACCACCCTGCTGGAGATGATCATCGGGCTGCTCCAGCCCACCGAAGGGCAGCTATCAGTCTTCGGCGAGACCTCGCACGCGCACATGGCGGCGAGGCTGGCCCGGGTCGGCTACGTCGCCCAGGACCATCCGCTGTATCGCGACTTCAGCGTCGCGGACATGTTCCACCTGGGCCGGGCGATGAACCCCAGCTGGGATCAGGAGCTGGCGCAGGCACGGATGGACGCGCTCGCCATCCCGCTGAAACGCAAGGTCAAGGGCCTGTCCGGCGGGCAGCGGGCCCAGGTCTCGCTGACCATGGCGCTGGCCAAGCGCGCGCCGCTGCTCGTGCTCGACGAGCCGGTCTCCAGCCTCGACCCGGTCGCCCGGCTGGAGTTCATGCGGGAGGTGATGGCCGCGGCCGTCGGCACCGGCCTGACCGTCCTGATCGCCTCGCACGTGGTGTCGGAACTGGAGCGGCTCTGCGACTGGCTGATCGTCCTCACCGGCGGGCACGTGCAGCTCGCTGGGCCGGCCGACGACCTGATCGCCGCGCACCGGCTGCTCACCATCCCCCGCGCGACCGCGGACGCTGAGCTTCCCGGGCTCATCATCCACCGCACCGACAGTGACCGGCACTCCACCGTGCTGGTCCGCACCGATCCCGTCCGGCTGGCGGCGCAGCAGCCCCCCGGATGGCAGGCCGACCTGGTGGGCTTTGAACAGCTCGTCATGTCCTACCTGCAGCGCCCGTCCAAGGCGGCGGCAAAAGACGACACTGCCCAGGCCGCAGCGCGGCCCGGGCCGGCCACGAAGGCGGTAACACGATGATCTGGGTCAGCTGGCGGCAGCATCGCGGCCAGGGCATCGCCTGCCTGGGCGTGCTCGCCGCGCTCGCGGTATATGCGATCGTGCTCGGCACCTCGATGCGCACCGCGTTCGGCCACGACGGCCTGACCGCGTGCCTGGTCCGCAGCCAGGGGACCGCCTGCCCGGCAGGGGTCACCGCCTTCATGAACGAGTTCGGCTCCGAGGTCAACATCGCGTTCTGGTCCGTGGCCCTGATCGTCCCCGGGCTGATCGGAGTCCTGGTCGGCGGGTCGCTGATCGCCCGGGAGCTCGAATACGGCACCTGGCGGCTGGCCTGGAGCCAGACCGTTCCCCGGGCCCGGTGGCTGGCCGTCAAGCTGGCCCTGGTCACCGGCGGCCTCATCGTCGTCGGCGCGGCGATGACCGCGGTGATCACCTGGTACCGCGCGCCCATGGACCGGCTCACCGGCCGTTTCATGCATAACATCTACGACTTCGAGGGCCTGGTCCTTACCGCCTACATCCTGTGCGCGTTCGGGTTCGCCGTGCTGGCCGGGCTGCTGCTGCGCCGCAGCATCCCGGCCATGGTGGCCGCGTTCATCCCGTGGCTGGCCATCCGGCTCGTGGTCGAGTTCGTGTTCCGGCCCCACTTCATGACCCCGCTGACCGCCACGGTGAACTGCACGCACGGATGCGGCTATGGCATCGGCTTCGTGCCGCAGGCTACAGGCCGCATCGGCGACCTGGTGCTGAGCATCACCCCTCCCCGTACTGGCGCCCTTGGCGGCGTCATCACCTACCAGCCCGCCGACCGGTTCTGGATCTTCCAGTCCATCGAGGCCGGCATCTTCGTGGCCCTCACCGCCGCCGCGCTCGGCGCCACGATCTGGCTGCTGCACCGTCGCGCTAGCTGACGGCCCCATCTCGCAGGTGGCCCCGGTGAATGGCGCAACGAGGAGAGCGTCGGACGGGCGCTGCGCGACAGCGGCGTGCCGCGCGACGAGGTGTTCATCACGACCGAGTTCTATCCCGGGCGCAAAGACCCCGTCGCCGAAGCAGAGCAGAGCCTGCGGCGCAGCGCCGCAGCATCGGGAAGGCGTTCGCGTCTGACATTTGTCACCGGGAAATAGTGGGCTGGGGGCACTACAGGGTTAGCTCGCGGCGCGGAAGCCTACAGGCATGGCTATCGGCAAGGCTTCACATGACGGGGTTGTCCTGTCCCGCGTGTCCAAGGCGTACGGCAGGCTGCGCGCCGTCGACTCGATCGAGCTGAGTATCCCTCGCGGCCAGACGGTCGCCATCCTCGGCCCGAACGGCGCGGGCAAGACCACGACGCTGGACATGGTGCTGGGCTTGACCAGGCCGGACTCCGGCAGCATCGCGCTGTTCGGGATGCCGCCCGCCCGCGCCATCGCGGCCGGGCAGGTGGGCGGCATGCTGCAGGCCGGCTCGCTGATCGAGTACCTGAGCGTCCGCGAGTTCCTCACGATGATCGCCTCGCTGTACCCGCGGCCGCTCCAGGTAGACCACGTGCTGCGGCTGATCGGCGCCGCGGAGTTCGCCGACCGCCGTACAGACAAGCTGTCGGGCGGCCAGATGCAGCGGGTCCGCTTCGCCGCCGCGCTGGTCGCGAACTCGGATCTTCTCGTTCTGGACGAGCCGACCGCCGCCATCGACGTCGAGGGCCGCCGGGAGTTCTGGACCGCGATTCGGGAGGTAGCGGCCGAGGGCAAGACCGTGATCTTCGCGACGCACTACCTCGAGGAGGCAGACGCCTACGCCGACCGGGCGAGCGCGTGGTAGATCCGGCGCTGGCGGCGGCCACGCTCGCCGGCGGTGTCTCCCCGCTGACCGCGCGGGAGCGCGACGTGCTGGTCGCGGCTCGCCCGGGGGCGACCGTGGCCGACATCGCACGCAGGCTCGTCCTGTCCGAGGGCACGGTGCGCAACTACCTGTCGGCCGCGATGGCCAAGGTCGGGGCGCGCAACCGGGCCGAGGCGGTCCGGATGGCCGACGAGCGAGGCTGGCTCTGATCCCGAGATCATCGGCGCCGGTCACGCCGGCGGAACGCTTGCCCGGCTCTTCGCCGACGCGGGTCACGAGGTCGCGGTCAGCAACTCGCGCGGCCCGGGCTCGGCTCGCGGGCCTGGTCGGGGAGCCCACCGCGCAGTCGTGTGCCCTCCTGGCCGGCTGAGCGAAAGTCGCCCAGCTATCCTGGGCTCGTCGCCCGACTCGATCGGAGCACATCGGAGCGCATCATGACGCCGCACCCGACCGGGGACCCCCCGCTGCCTGGCTGGTCCTGACCGTGGAGTGGACCGGCGCTCGTTACGCCGACATGCCGACGGTGGAGGTCGCGACCTGGATCGATGCGCCGCCGGAACGCGTCTGGCCGCTGGTTTGCGACATCGGGCTGATGCCGGGACTGAGCCAGGAGCTCCAGTCCGTCGAATGGCTGGACGGCGCGTCGCAGCCCGCGGTGGGCGCGCGGTTCCTGGGGCGCAGCAGGCACCCCGCCCTGGGCGAGTGGTCGGCCGAGTCCTACGTCGTCGAGCACGAGCCGTGCCGGGTGTTCGCCTGGGCGGTGGGAGATCCCGGGCAGCCGGCCGCGACGTGGCGGTTCACGCTGCGCTGCGAGCGGGCGGGGACGACGCTGAGCCAGTGGGTGCGGCTGGGCCCGGGCCGGTCCGGTCTGAGCGTCGCGATCGACCAGATGCCGGACAAGGAGCAGAAGATCGTCTTCGTCCGGCTGCGGGAGTTCGAGGAGTCGATGACGCGCACCCTGGCCGCGATCAAGACCCTGGCCGAGCAGGCCTGATGCGCACCGCGACCACGGTCGAGGCCGCGGCGCACGGCAGCTGGGGCGAGACGCTCGACTTCGTCCTGGAGGCCGAGAGGCTCGGCCTGGACGTCTGCTGGGTCGCCGAGGCGTGGGGGTCGGACGCGCCCTCGCCGCTGGGATACCTCGCCGCGCGGACCAGCAGGCTGCTGCTCGGCTCGGGCATCATCCAGCTCGGCACCCGGACCCCGACGCTGATCGCGATGACGGCCATGACGCTGGCGCAGCTGTCCGGGGGCCGGTTCCTGCTCGGCCTCGGCCCGTCCGGGCCGCAGGTGGTCGAAGGGCTGCACGGGGTGCCGTTCGCCCGGCCGCTGGCCCGGATGCGGGAGACCGTCGAGGTGATCCGTCAGGCGTTCTCCGGGGAGAAGATCACCTACTCCGGGAGCCAGTTCCAGATCCCGGTGCCCGGCGGCGAGGCGCGGCCGATGCGGCTCTCGCTGCCCGCGAACCCCGGCATCTCCGTCTACATCGCGTCGATGTCGCCCAGGATGCTCGAGCTCACCGGCAGCGTGGCCGACGGCTGGCTCGGGACCAGCTTCGTGCCGGAAGGCTCGGCCGCGTACTTCGAGCATCTGGACCGCGGGCTCGCCGCGTCGGGGCGCGGCCGCGGCGACCTGGACGTGTGCCAGGGCGCCGAGGTCGCGTTCCTGGCCGACGAGGACGCGGTCGCGGCGCACGTGGCGTCTCGCAAGAAGGAGCTGGCCTTCAGCCTCGGCGGGATGGGCTCGGCCAGCACGAACTTCTACAACGACGCCTACAGCCGGCAGGGCTGGGCGCAGGTCGCGGCGGACGTCCGCGCGCGCTGGCAGGCCGGCGACCGCGACGGCGCGGCCGGACTGGTCACCGACGAGATGGTGCTGGCCACCACGCTGATCGGCACCGAGCAGATGGTGCGCCAGCGGCTGCGCGTGTGGCGCGAGGCCGGCGTGGACACCGTCCGGCTCTACCCGGCAGGCGACACCCTTGAGCGCCGCCTCGACACCCTCGGCCGTGCCATCGAGCTCGTCAAGACGGTCGGCTGAGCGCCGCCGGACCGGCGAGGAACGCGGCGACGTCGGCCGCGAACTCGGCGTGATGCTGGAACAGGAACCCGTGCGCCGCGTCAGGGTAGATCTTGACGCGGGCGTGCGGAATCAGGCCCGCGAGCAGGTACGAGTAGTGCGGCAAGATCATCGGATCGCTGTCGCCGTTCACTACGAGCACCGGCAGGTCGATAGCGCTCAGTCTCTGCAGCAGCGAGTGATCCGGGACGACCCAGGCGCAGACCGCGTCATACTGCGCCTCGCGCGTCGCCCAGGTCGTTGCCGTGTCGCGATCCTCGGTCCTGGCGTACATGCGCTGCAGCGCCTCCTTGCCGGCCTGCCGGCTTGAGGATGATGGCGCGAAGAACACGTCGAGGTATTCGCCGGGGCTGGTCTTGGGCGTGCCGATGGCCCCGATGACGTCCGGGGCCCAGCCGTGCATGCCGGCCGCGCCGCGGGGGGCGCAGGAGGCCAGTATCAGCCTCCGGACGATCGCGGGCCTGGTCAGCGCGATCTCCTGGGCGACGAAGCTGCCGACTTGCAGTGTCTCCCGCCGTCCGCCGGGCCGGTTCTCCCGCCGTCCGCCGGGCCGACGCTATGGTTGCCCAGGGAAAGGAGCCACCATGTCATCGAGCCCGGAGCCGGAGCACCTGACTAGCCACCACCGCACCACGCTCCGCCAGTTGTTCGAGCATCCCGTGAGCCACAACATCGAATGGCGCGCGGTCGTGTCCCTGCTGGAGGCGGTCGGCTCAGTTGCCGATCATCACAACGGCAAAGTCGCGGTGACGGTCGGCTCGGAAACCGAGTTCCTCGATCCGCCCGCAGATAAAGACATCGACACACAGATGGTCGTTGACCTGCGCCGGCTACTGGCTCAAGCCGGCTACCAGGCTTGAGCCCGGCGCCGGACGTGCCGCCCGGGCTGCCGCCGGCGAACTGCCTGCGGAGCGCACGGCGCATTTCCGGCTGCGGCCGACGGTAAGTGCAGTCAGGTTGCGGATACCCCGGCGCCAGGTGGCGGGCACACGCGCACGTCACCGAGGTGTGCGCGCCTCACCTGTCCATGATCTCCGACCCCGGTGTCGTGACCAGGGTCATCCTCGAGGCGGTCCAGGCGACCACCTGACCCGTTGTCCCTGCTAGGTCCCGGCCTGCGGTGCCCGGACGCGGACAAGCGC
>Ga0302178_10001961_pt1 | contig 16703 bp, 11 predicted proteins | sample I_Palsa_E1_3_FD_198790 | JGI IMG/M metagenome (GOLD analysis project Ga0302178, IMG submission 198790) | Peat permafrost microbial communities from Stordalen Mire near Abisko, Sweden - I_Palsa_E1_3 | ecosystem: Environmental > Terrestrial > Soil > Palsa > Peat permafrost | place: Sweden... | reverse complement strand
GCCCAGGGGGGCGACCGTCCTTGTCATCGAATCGCGCGGAGCGCGGGCGGTCGACGTCATCGAGTGGGAGGACGTGCTCGGAGACAGTCCGCGCATTCCGGGGTTATTTCTTTTAGGAGATGAACGACGATGTTCGGCTACCGTGTTCCGGCACCCGACGAGGCCATGCTGATATCCGGCGGGAAGTACGGAATGAAGGGTTCGCCTTTCCGCGTGGTGATCGGCCACGGCGCCTTCGTCACGCCGGTTACCCGCAAGGTCAGGTACCTGACCCTGTCCATGCAGGAGGCCGAGGTCTCCGAGCAGTGCGTGACCCATCAGGGCATTGCGCTGAACGTGCGTGCGGTGATCGCGTTCAAGGTCGGCAACGACGAGGAATCCATCGTCAACGCCGGGCAGCGCTTCCTCTCCGACCAGGACCAGATGTCGGTGCTGACCGGGCGGATCTTCTCCGGCCACCTGCGCTCGATCATCGGCTCGATGACCGTCGAGGAGATCGTCACCGAGCGGCAGAAGCTCGCCACCGAGGTGCTGGACGGGTCCAAGACCGAGATGGCCAAGATCGGCCTGATCGTGGACTCGCTGCAGATCCAGTCGATCGACGACATGGGCGCCGGGTACATCGCCGCGATGGCCGCGCCGAACAATGCCGCCATCCAGCGCCAGGCCAAGATCGCGCAGGCGGCGGCGGACCAGGCGGCGGCCGAGGCGCAGCAGGCGTCGGCGCGCAAGCAGTCGGAGTTCGCCAGGGAAACCTCCGTCATCCAGGCGCAGTACAAGGCCGAGATAGACAAGGCGCAGGCCGAAGCGGCGCAGGCGGGACCGCTGGCCAGCACGAACGCCCAGCGCGCGGTCATTTCCGCGCAGGCCGAGCTGGCCCAGCAGCAGGCCCAGCTGCGCCAGCAGCAGCTGGTCTCCGAGGTCGTCAAGCCCGCCGAGGCCGAGGCCGAACGGGTGACGATCCTGGCCAAGGCCGATGCCGAGCGCACTCGCATCAATGCCGAGGCCGCCGCGTCCAACAACCGCGTCGCGCTCGACCAGCTGCTCATCAACCAGCTGCCGCTGATCGTCAAGGAGGCGGCGGCCGGGTTGGCCGGGGCCAACGTCAGCGTGCTCAACGGCGCCGACGGCCTCAGCGAGATCGCGGCCGGTCTGGTCAGTCAGGGCCTGACGATTCTGGACTCGGTCCGCAAGGGGATGCCGGGACCGAACCCGCAGGGCAGCGGCGACAACGGGCGTGTCCTCGGCCAGCTCAGCTCGGAAGGCCCGGGGTCCGCGGGTGTTTCCGGCGGATCCGGGGCCCAGCCCCGCGGCTAGCCGGGAATAGAGCTGCCCAGAGGGCCTGAACCGAAATCTGGCAATTTTCTGACATCATTCCGAGTCACAATCGGGCGCGAAGATCTCCGATTAGGCTCACAAGGGTGGCAGCAGCAACGACGGCCGTGCAGGCCCAGGAGTCGCAGCAGCCTGCGCGGCCGCCTAGCGGCCGCCGCACGGTGACGCTGGCTGCCGTCTACTATCTGCTGGCGGCGCTGGCGGTCACGCTGTGGCTCTGGCGCGACCCGGCCAGCCGGACGGTGGCGGGCAACCCCAACGACGCCGACCAGTTCGCCTGGTTCTTCCGTTACGACGCCACCGCGATCGCGCACCTGCGGCTGCCCGCGCTGGTGACCACCGCCATGAACGCCCCCCAGGGCGTGAACGTCATGTGGAACACGTTCATGCTGCTGCCCGGTGTGCTCCTGGCCCCGGTGACGCTGCTCTTCGGCCCGCAGAGCGCCCTCACGCTGTTCATGACGGCCGGTTTCGCCGGATCCGCGACAGCCATGTTCGCGGTGCTGCGCCGGTGGGACGCCAGTACCGCGTGCGCGGCGCTGGGCGGCGCGGTCTACGGGTTCTCCCCGGCGTTGCTCCACTCGGCCATCGGCCACTATGACCTGCAGTTCGCGGTGTTCCCGCCGCTGATTATCGATGTCGGCCTGCGGCTGGCGCTCGGCCGGGTGAGCGCCGTGCGCGGCGGCCTGTGGCTGGGCCTGCTGGTGACGGCCCAGCTCTTCATCACCGAGGAGACGCTGCTCGGCACGGCCATCGCCGGGATCGTGCTGGCGGCCGTCGTCGCGGTCAGCCGCCCCCGGGCGGTCGCCAGAAAGCTCGCGGCGTTGGCCGGCGGCCTGGGCATCGCCGCCTGCGTGGTGGGCGTGATCGCCGGATACCCGCTGTGGGTACAGTTCTTCGGCCCGCTCCACCAGCACGGCAGCCCGTTCACGCCCGACTTCTTCAAGAACGATCTCTCCACCTTCGTGGTCCCCTCGTCGTACCTGCTGTTCCACACCGAGGGCAGCGCGGCCGAGGCCCTGCGATACCAGGGTCACCTGCCCGAATACCTCGGCTACCTGGGCTGGCCGCTGCTCATTGCGGCCGCGGCGGCCGTGGTCGGCTTCTGGCGGCGGCTGCCGGTGCGGGCGGCCGGGGTGGCCTGCCTGGTGCTCGGGGTGTTCTCGCTCGGCGGCACCCTGCTGTTCGGCGGGCACGAGCACGTCGCCATCAAGCTGCCGTGGTACTGGCTGCAAGGCCTGCCGGTGCTCAGTGCGGCGTTGCCCGACCGGTTCTCCATCGAGGCGGACGGCGCGGCCGCCGCTCTGCTCGCCTTCGCGGCCGACGCGGCCGTCCCGGCCTTCGCCGCTTTCGCCGCCCGGCGGCTGCCGAACCTCGCGGCCGGCTGGCGGCCGGCGGCGGTCGTGCTGTCCTGCGCCATCCTGGCCGTTCTGCCGGTCGTGCCCGCGCCGCTGCCCGCGGCCGCCGCGACGCCGTTGCCGCCCGGCTGGTCGGCGGTGTTCACCTCGCTGCGGCTGCCCGCCTCGGCCCACGTGCTCGTGGTACCGATTCCGATGTCGACCTTCACCGAGCCGCTGCGCTGGCAGGCCGACACGGGCGAACCGGGCAGTCTGGTCGGTGGTTACTTCATGGGCCCGGCCTGGAACGGGCGTGGCTACATCGACGGCAGCGGCACGCCGGCGACCGGCCTCTACCTGAACGCCATGTGGCTCAAATCCATCCAGGGCTTGCCCAAGTCGCTGGCCGTCGGGGTACCGCAAAGCGCCTACCCCGCGTCGGAAAGTTTCGTGGGAATTAAGGCGGTCACCGACACCGCGATGCGCGCCCAGATCGCGGCCTGGCGGGCGACGGTGGTGGTCGCGGTGGCCAAACCGGACTCGGTGCTCGGCCACTACCTCACCGTCCTGTTCGGGCGGCCTTCTGCCGCCGCGGGCGACGTTCTCGCCTGGCGCGTTTAACCCGGCTGCCGGGTTACCGAGCCACCGGACGAACCATGCACGGGAACGACCGAGTCGGCCCACCACGCGCAACGCCTAGTCGGCGCCGGGCGACCGCCGGCGCCGCAGAGTAATCAATCCGGCGGTCAGCGCAAGACAAACGGCCAGGCTGAGAGGCTATTCATAGCTTCGTCTCGGATTCATAACGACGGCAGAGGTCGTTCGGCACGTTTCCAGAGGGGCGTCGGGCACCGTAGTGAGTGAAGCAAAAAAGAGACTATAAGGAGTTAGCAATGACTTTGCTGTGGGTCAACATACCGCTGATGGTTCTTTTCGTCGCCCTGTGGGTGGGCATCCCGACGTGGCTGGTGCTGAAGCACCCGGACCAGAAGCCGACGCTCGCCGCGGCGCCCGCCCTCCGTAACCTTCCCTACCGGCTCGAGGCGCGCCGCAGCGAAGACGCCGGCTACCGCAGCGAAGACGCCGGCTACCGCCGGGTCGCCTGACCCGTGGGGTCCGCGATGACATCTGAATGGGCTGCGGAGATTGTTTCCCGCACGGAGATGCGCACCTAGGGGGCGGCAGCCTCGGATGATCCGGCGATAGCGGGCCGGAGGGCCAGCTGGCCCTCCGGCCCGCGGCTTGTTCAATGGTCCGTCGCGAGCGCCGCCGGGCGGGAAGCGCCGGGTGGTGTGTGAGAGGCTGCCGGGATGCTGGCGTTGAGTATTGCGGCTACCGTGGCCGCGGCCGTGTGGGCCTACCTGGTCGTGGGACACGGCGGGTACTGGCGGGCCAGCCAGTGGCTACCGCAGGTCACGGGTGAGCCTGGCCGCTGGCCCGATGTGGTGGCGGTCGTCCCGGCCAGGAACGAAGCCGGCCTGCTGCCGACCACGCTGCCCGCGCTGCTCGGACAGGATTATCCGGGTCCGCTGAGCGTCATCCTGGTCGACGACGGCAGCACCGACGGCACCGCCGCTGTCGCGGCCAGGCTCGGCCGCGGGTCGGGCCGGACGCTGCGCGTGGTCGCCGGGACGCCGACCCCTGAATCCCCGGAACCGGAATCCCCGGAGCCCTCGGAAGCTGCCGGGCGCTGGGCGGGCAAGGTGTGGGCGATGGCCCAGGGCCTGCGGGCGGCGGGCATCCCGGCTGGCTCAGATCCCGGCCGGGCCACCAGCACCCACCCGGGGAGCGGCTACGTGCTGTTCACCGACGCCGACATCGCCTGGAAACCGGGCGGGCTGCGCGCGCTGGTGGCCGCGGCCGAGGGGGACGACCGGGATCTCGTCTCGCAGATGGCGCTGCTGCGGACGGCCACCGGGTGGGAGCGCGTGGTGGTTCCCGCGTTCGTGTATTTCTTCGCCCAGCTCTACCCGTTCCGCCGGGTGAACAAGCCGGGCTCGCGCACCGCGGCAGCGGCCGGCGGATGCATGCTCCTGCGCCGCGCCGCGCTTGAGCGGTCCGGCGGGGTGACGCCGATCCGCGGTGCCCTCATCGACGACGTGGCCATGGGCCGGATGATCAAGGGCCAGCGGGGACGCTGCTGGCTCGGGCTGTCCCGGCAGGTGGTGAGCGTGCGCCCGTACCCCGAGCTCGCCAGCTTGTGGCAGATGGTGACCAGGTCCGCCTACACCCAGCTGAACTACTCCCCGCTGCTGCTGGCCGGGACGATAATCGGCCTGCTGTTCAGCTACGTTCTCCCGCCCGCCGCGGCCATCACCGGCCTAGCGCTCCTCGTCGCCGGGCCGGCGACCGGACCCACCGCGCCCGCGACGCTGGCCGCCGGAGCCGGCCTGGCGGGCTGGGCGCTGATGTCGCTGAGCTACCTGCCCATGCTGCGGCTGTACCGGCTGTCCCCGCTGCGCGCGCCCGGCCTGCCGCTGATCGCCCTGCTGTACGCCGCGATGACCGCTGACTCGGCGCGGCGGCACTACGCCGGGCGCGGCGCGGAGTGGCGGGGCCGGACGAACCGCACGCGGTTACGCTAGCTGCCGTGGAGGCTCCGTCGAGAGATGAGCCGTCGAGAGACGATCCAGGCGAGACGATCCAGCGAGAAAGGTGATCCGGTGACGATCAGCGTTCGGGGCGTGGTGGCCCGCGGTAAGGGCGAGCCGGTTGACGTGACGACGGTCCTGGTGCCCGAGCCCGGGCCGGGCGAGGCGCTGGTGACCGTGCAGGCCTGCGGGGTGTGCCACACCGACCTGCACTACAAGCAGGGCGGCATCGGGGAGGACTTCCCCTATCTGCTCGGGCACGAGGCGGCCGGGATGGTGGAGGCCGTCGGGCCCGACGTGACCGACGTGGCGCCAGGCGACTTCGTCATCCTGAACTGGCGCGCGGTGTGCGGCCGCTGCCGCGCCTGCCGCCGGGGCAAGCCGTGGTACTGCTTCGCCACCCACAACGCCAGCCAGAAGATGACGCTGGAAGACGGCACCCCGCTGTCCCCGGCGCTCGGCATCGGGGCGTTCGCCGAGAAGACCCTGGTCGCCTCGGGTCAGTGCACCAAGGTCGACCCGGCCATCCCGGCCGCCACCGCCGGGCTGCTCGGCTGCGGCGTCATGGCGGGCCTGGGCGCCGCGATCAACACCGGCGGCGTGAGGCGGGGTGACAGCGTGGCGGTGATCGGCTGCGGCGGCGTCGGCGACGGCGCGATTCTCGGCGCCCAGCTGGCGGGCGCGCGGACGATCATCGCGGTGGACGTCGACGACCGCAAGCTGGACTGGGCCCGCGGCTTCGGCGCCACCGAGGTCGTCAACTCCAAGACCGAGGACCCGGTGACCCGGATCAGGGAACTGACCGGCGGGTTCGGTGCCGACGTGGTGATCGAGGCCATCGGCCGGCCGGAGACCTACGAGCAGGCCTTCTACGCCCGCGACCTGGCCGGGACGGTGGTACTGGTAGGCGTGCCGACCCCGGAGATGAAGCTTGAGCTGCCGTTGCTCGACGTGTTCGGCCGCGGCGGGGCGCTCAAGTCCTCCTGGTACGGGGACTGCCTGCCCAGCCGCGACTTTCCGATGCTCGTCGACCTGCACCTTGCGGGCCGTCTGCCGTTGGACAAATTCGTGTCGGAAACGATCGCCCTGGACCAGGTCGAGGAGGCCTTCGCCAAGATGGGCCGGGGTGAGGTGCTGCGCAGCGTCGTGACGCTGTGAACGACACGGACCCGCGCCCCGGCACCCGCATCGCCATGTGGTCGGGGCCGCGGACCGTGTCCACGGCGCTGATGCGGGCCTGGGAAAACCGCCCGGACACAGTGGTCAGCGACGAGCCGCTTTACGCCTTTTATCTGCACCGAACGGCACTGCCTCACCCCGGCCACCAAACCGTGATCGCGAGCCAGCCGACCGACTGGCGGGTGGTGCTGGCCCAGCTGACCAGCGCACCGCTGCCCCCCGGCATCGCCGTCAGCTACGCCAAGCACATGACGCATCACCTGCTGCCCGAGGTGGACCGGGCCGCGCTCGCGCCGCTGCGGCACGCGCACCTGATCAGGGACCCGCGTGAGCTGCTGGCCTCCTATGCCCGGGTGCTCGCCGAGCCGACCCTCGCCGATCTCGGCCTCAGCCAGCAGGCGGAGATCTTTGAGACGTTCGGCGGCCCCGTGGTGGACTCCCGTGACCTGCTCGCCGACCCACGGGGAATGCTGCGCGCCCTCTGCCGGGCCCTGGACGTGCCCTTCGATGACCGGATGCTGTCCTGGCCCGCCGGGCCGCGGGACAGCGACGGCGTGTGGGCCCCGTACTGGTACGACAGCGTGCACGCCTCCACCGGCTTCGCGCCGTACCGGCCGCCCGCGCAGACGCTGCCCGCCCGGCTCGAGCCGCTCGCCGAGCGCTGCCAGCCGTACTTCGCGCGGCTGCACCAATACCGCCTAACCAGCCTAGGAGGTCCTAGTGCTTCAGGTCTTCGATGAGCGCAACCGCGACCTCATCGTCAACGTGAACGGCAAGCTCAGCCACCGCGACCAGGCCGGGGTGAGCCCGTTCGACTCCGCCGTGCAGGGCGGGGACGCGGTCTGGGAAGGCCTGCGGCTCTACCACGGAAGGATCTTCCGCCTGAACGAGCACCTGGACCGGCTGCGCGCTTCGGCCCAGGCCCTGGCCTTCGGGCCGGTCCCGTCGGACGAACAGATCACCGAGCAGATCCGGCGCACCCTGGCCGCGAACGGCATGCGGGACGGCGTGCACATCAGGCTCACGCTGACCCGCGGGGTCAAGCTCACCTCCGGTATGGACCCCCGGCTCAACCAGGCCGGGCCGACGCTGATCGTGCTGGCCGAGTTCAAGGACCCGGTGTACGACGCGGCCGGCGTCACGCTGATCACCGCGAGCGTGCGCCGCCCCGCGCCGGACTGCCTGGACCCGAAGATCCACCACAACAACCTGCTGCCGTCGATCCTGGCCAAGATCGAGGCGAACGTGGCCGGTGCCGACGACGCGGTCATGCTCGACCCGCGGGGCTTCATCGCGGAAACCAACGCCACCCACATCTTCATGGTGATCCGCGGGACGCTGGCCACCCCCACCACCGCGTCCTGCCCGGAGGGAATCACCCGGGCGGCGGTCCTGGAGCTGGCCGCCTCGGCCGGCCTTGCCTGCCAGGCCGGCGACTACACGCTGCCGCAGCTCTACACCGCCGAGGAGGCCTTCGTGACCGGCACCATGGGCGGCCTGGCCCCCGTCGTGCGCGTCGACGGCCGGACCATCGGCGACGGCACCCCGGGCCCGGTCACCAAGCGCCTGACGACCTTGTTCGCCGACCTAACCGCCGCCACCGGCACCCCCGTCGGCTGAGCCAGGACCGTGTGCAGTTACCCCCCGTCCGGCTGGGGGTAACTGCACACGATAACGACCGGCCGCTGCCGTCCTGGAGGCAAGGAGGCGGGTGGTGCTGGTGGGGTACGGGATGGGGCGGCCACGGTGGCTGGTCGGGCGGAGGCGGACGGCGGCCAGGGGGATGACCGGAGCGGGGCGGCCGGGGGGCGATGGCGGGGGCAGGTGCCAGGGCCGTTCGGTCAGGTGCCTTTGATTTTTCCGTCTTCGAGTTCCAGGACGGAATCGGCGATGCTGATGAGGTTCGGGTCGTGGGTGGCGACCAGGGCGGTCACGCCCTCGGACTGCACGACGGTGCGCAGCAGGCGCATGATCTGCTTCGCGGTCTCCGAATCGAGCTGGCCGGTGGGCTCGTCTGCGAGCAGCAGCTGCGGGCTGCCCGCCAGCGCCCGGGCGATCGCGACCCGCTGCTGCTGGCCACCGGAAAGCTCGCCAGGCCGCTGCCTGGCATGATCGCCGAGGCCGACGATGTCCAGCATCAGCCGGACCCGTTGCTCCCGTTCCTTCGGTGCCAGGCCGGCGATCCGCAGCGGCACGCCGACGTTCTCCGCCGCCGACAGGATCGGGATGAGGCCGAACGCCTGGAAGATGAACGCCACCGACGTACGCCGCAGGCGCAGCCGCTCGTGGTCGGACATCGCGGTCACGTCCTGGTCCGCGACCCGCACGCTGCCGCTGTCCGGCAGGTCCAGGCCGCCGACAATGTTGAGCAGCGTGGTCTTCCCCGACCCTGACCGGCCGCGCAGGGCCACCAGCTGGCCGGACCGGACGGCAAAGGACACCCCCCGCAGAGCGTGGGTGGCGGTACGCCCGGTGCCGAAGGTACGCGTGACCTCCTCGACGCAAACAGTTTCTTCTTCTCGCCGCCGGGGCCCCACCCACCTCCCCGTTCCCTCTTCACTGCGCCGCCTTCCCTCGTCGCTCACTCCTCGCTCCTCAGTCCAGGCGGCACCGCGCCCCTTTGGCTCGGTGATGGGTCCCGCTGGTCGGGCCAGACGCCGATGTGGTCGGGTTGGGCTTCCAGCCGGACTAGGTCCTGCATGCCAAGCGGTTCGGTCATCTCCTTCGGCAGCTGCAGACGGCCGGCCCGGTCCAGGACCGCGTATTCCACCGCGTGCTGGGCCACCTCGCCGTCGTCGCTCGTGGTGGCCAGCCGGTGAATCTCGGTGCTGGTCCGGCCGTCCCTGATCGCCACGACGCGGCGCACCACCGAGGACACCGCCGGGTCGTGCGTGACGATCAGCACGGTCACGCCGAGCTCGCGGTTCGCGGTCTGCAACGCGCCGAACACCTCGGCCGCGGTGGCCGTGTCGAGTTCGCCGGTGGGCTCGTCGGCCAGCAGCACCTTGGGCTCGTTGACCAGGGCCACCGCGATGGCGGTCCGCTGCTGTTCGCCGCCTGACATCTGGTCGGGCCTGCGGTGCAGGCAGTCGCCGAGGCTCAGCAGGTCGAGCAGCGCGGTCGCGCGCGAGTGGCGGTCCTTGCCCCGGCTGCCCGCCAGCCGCATCGGCAGCTCCACGTTCTGCTGCGCGGTCAGGTACGGCAGCAGGTTGCGCGAGGTCTGCTGCCAGATGAAGCCTACGGTCCGCCGCCGGTAGGCCAGCCGCTGCCGTGAGTTCATCGCCGCGAGATCGTGGCCCGCGACCCGCACCGCGCCCGCGGTGGGGGTGTCCAGGCCGGCCAGGATGTTCATCAGGGTGGACTTGCCGCTGCCCGACGCCCCGACCAGCGCGACGATCTCGCCCTCGGCGACAAGCAGGTCAAGCCCCTGCAGCGCCTGGACCTCGATCCCCGCCGCGACGTAGATGCGAACCAGCCGGTCGCAGACGATCAGCGCGCCCGCGCCGAAGTCACGGTGCTGCCGCGCCGATTCCGCGCCCAGGTCCGCGAGGCTGGTGGCCATCTGTTACCTCCTTATCTTCTAGTTCGTCCGGAGCATGCCCGTGATGCCGCGGCGCCGTAGTACCCTGCTCTCGGCGATCAGCGCAGCCAGGGCGAGCACCAGGATCGAGACGGCGGGCAGGCCGAACGCGAGCACGTTGGGCTGGAACTGGACCGGGACGCTGTCGCCGGTGAACGCGGACAGGTCGACGGAAGAGCCGACTATGTGGGGCAGCGCGATGGCGCACACGGCGCCGGCCACGACCGCGGCGAGGACGGCAGGCAACGCCTCGGCCATGACGAGCCTGGTGGGTCTCTCGTGGCCCATGACGGTCAGCCTGGCCAGGGTCAGCCCCCGCTCCGCTGACCCGAGCGCCAGGCCGAGGATCACGATGAACAAGCCGAACGCGGCGGCGGTGGCGATGGTGAGCAGGACGACGAGCACGGCGCCGTGCTGCAGCGGAGAGCTGGCCAGCGAGGCGAGCACCGCGGTACGGAAGGTGGTGTAACTGCCAGGAATCACCTTGCTGGCCACGGCGGAAAGCCGGGTGTCGTCGATCGCCGAGCCGGTGACCAGAACCATGCTGGGCGCGGGCTGGCCGGTCAGGCCGGGCAGGGTCTCCAGCGGCATGACCACGAAGATCCCGCCCCCGGGCAGGGCGGGGGTGCCGTCCAGGATGCCCGCGACCCGCACCTCGAGCGGCCCCATCGCGTACAGCGAGTTCAGCTGGGTCCCCGCGGTGCCGAGGATGGCGGCGGCGGACGGTGAGGCGAGCACCGGCACCGTGGTGCTGGAAGACAGCGCTCCAGCCGGGCCTGTGCCGGTCCTGGCCGGGCCGATCTTCGCCGCGGGGAAGGCCGGGAACGGGGTGCCCGCGACCACCGCCGCGTAGCTGGCGGGATCCACGGCGGCCACCGTCACCGGCTGGCCGCCCGGCGTGATCCAGCTGGTGTTCCAGACCGGGGTCGCGGCCCGCACACCGCGGACCGCCGCGATCGCCTTCACCGCGCCGGAACTGACCGGGGGAGAGTAGGGACCGGTGGTGATCAGCACGTCCGCCCCGGTCGTCTGCCAGGATGCCTTGATCTCGCCGCTGGTGATGCCGTCGCTGACCATCCCGGCGAAGGTGGCCAGGCTGAGCGCCAGCACAAGCGCGAACGCGGGCAGCACCCCGGCCAGCGAGGACCGGGCCGCCCCGGACAGCGCGACGAAGCCGGTCGCGCCGGTGCCGCGGGCCGAGGCGGCGAGCAGGCCGCGGACGGCCAGCGGGTACAGCCGCAGCGTGACCAGGACGACCGGGATGGCCACCAGCACCGGCGTGATGGCGAGGTACAGGTTGATCCCGCCGCCCGCCTGCACGCCCTGATCATGCAGGACGACCAGGCCGGCCACTGCGGCGGCGCACGCCGTGACCTCGGCGACCGGGCGGCGCCACGCCCTCCTGGGCCGGCCGGTCTCGGTGCTGGTGATCCGCGCCGGGTTAGCGGCCGGGGCGGGCCTGCGGTACTGCCACGCCGCGATCAGCGGCGGCCCGGCCAGCGCGGCCAGGATCGCGACTTCGGCCAGCGACCAGCCGAGTGGTGACGACGCGGCGTCGCCGGGAACCAGGGCGATGGCCAGACCCGCGCCGATCAGTGCGGCGGGCCCGGCCGCGATCACCGCGGCGCGCACCAGCAGCGCCGCCACCTGCCGCAGCGAGCCGCCCCTGGCGCGCAGCATGGCCAGTTCGTCGTCCCGCCGGGCGACGATCATCCTGGCCGCGAGCAGGATCACCGCCGCGCCGACTACGATCAGGCTGACGAACAGCAGCAGCAGCACGGTCTCGATGCCCGCCTGGGTACCGAGGAACTGCGAGAGGTTCGAGATCAGCGGCGAGGTGATCGTCAGCGTGCTCGCGGCGGACCCCAGTGATCCGGTCAGCGGGAGGGTCGCCGCGGTCGCGCGGTTAAGGTCGTTGTAAAGCCCCTGCGCCTGGTTCGCGTTCACGCCGCCGAGCGCGAGCGGATATTCCCACTGCAGCTCCATGCCGGGACCGCTGAACGCGCTCTGCATCGCGGCGAGCTGGTCAGGGTCGTCCACGAAAACTCCGCCCGCCCAGTACGGCGGGCCCGCCTTGGGCGGCGGGATAATGAGCGACGGCGCGCCCGCCAGGGGGTCCTGCGTCCAGAAGGTCGAGCCTGGGTCGTGCTCCCGCACGATCGCGGTGACGAACAGGCTGACCGGGCCGGACGCCGTGGTCAGCACCAGGCGGCTCCCCGGGTGCAGCCCGAACCGGGCCGCGGTCTGCGGGGTGGCCGCCACCCCCAGCGCTCCGGCCGGGGTCCTCCCGCTCGCGTAGCTGCCCGCCGTGAGCTGCGCATTGCTCGTGAACGGGTCGCGGTAGACCACCTCCAGCTTGGGTGGCACTTGGGTCTGTGCGCGTGGCCCCGCGCCCGAGGCGACGACGAACGGGTTGGTGCTCAGGCTGGCCCAGTCGCCGGCCGCGAGCGGCAGCGGGATTCCGGCGAGGCCGCGCCCGATCTCGCGCATCGACGTGGTGAGCAGGCCCGGGGTCAGGTCCTGCCCGGGCCCTCCGTTGACGGCACCCGGGCTGGTGAAGGCGCTCCAGTTCGCGTTCACCTGGACGGTTTTGGTCGTGCCGACGAGCCCGGTCAGGGTCTGGTGCAGCGCCTGGGTCCGGGTATGCAGGCTGAGCGCGGGCCCGGCCATGGCGGCGAACACGCAGCCGCAGACGAGCAGGGCCAGCGCGAGCGTACTGCCCGCCGCGGCGCCCACCGTCCGGCTGTGTTTGCTTGCTCGCCACCGGCGCCCCACCCACCTCCCCATTCCCTCTTCACTGCGCCGCCTTCCCTCGTCGCTCGTTCCTCGCTCCTCAGTCCAGGCAGCGCCGCGCGCCTTTGGCTCGGTATTGCGCGCCTCTGGCTCGTCGGTCATGCTGACTCCGCGGCGCGCAGTTCGGCGGCGGCGTCCGGGCGCCGCGCGATGGTGAGGGCTGCCGCCAGCACCGGCAGGACGGCCACCGCCAGGGCCAGCGGCAGCGTCTGGGACCAGCTGAACTGGATCAGCACCGGCGGCACCGGCGTGGTCGCGGCTGAGGTCAAGGTGATGGCGGGGACCAGCAGTTCGGCGAGCACGACGCCGAGCACCAGGCCGGCCAGCGCCGACGGCAGGCTCAGCATGAGCTTTTCCAGGCAGAGCTGCCGCGCGGCAGCGCGCGGCGGCACACCGAGGGCGGTCAGCAGGGCGTTTTCGGCCCGGCGCTGGCGCACCCCGGCCGCGATGCTCACGCAGAAGCCGGTGATGGCCAGCACCGCGGCAGCGATGGCGACGGCCAGCAGTGCCTGCTGCGGCACGGTCGACAGCGGATTGCCGAGCAGCCCGGACGCCACCCTGGCGGTGGTCGTCTCGACGGAGCCTGGCGGCAGGGCGGCCGCCAGCCCGGGCGGCGACCCGGAGACCCCGGACGAGGTAGCCAGCCACCACTGCGTCACCTGGGCCGGCTCGAGCCCGCCGCTGGTCAGGATGTTCTGTACGCTACCGAGGTCGACGATGAGGGCGCCGCCGCTGGCGGACACCGTGGGGAACGTCGCCACCGCCGCCACGATTTTCACGCTGATGATCGCGCCATTGACATCGGTCTGCACGGTGGACCCGACGCTGGCGTTGCTGGCGGCGAGAAAGCCCCGCGTGGCCAGGCCGGGAATGACCGTTACCGGAGCTGCCGCGGTCATCTCCAGCTGGCCCTCGATCGGAGAGGGGGGTATGACCTGCACTCCGCTCGCCGCCAGTCCGTAGCCCGGATCGAACGTCACCGCCAGCCCGCTGCGACCGGAACCGGCCGCCGACGAGACCGCGGGCGGGCCAGCGGGACCGCTCGTGCCGAACGTCTGGCGGGCGCCCGCCAGTTCGGGGGACGAGGCGGTGTTTACCCAGCCGCGCAGGGCCGTTCCGGCGATCGGTGGCGACTCCGGCCCGCCGGACATGCTGTCCACGGTGAAGACGGCCGGGACGCGAAGCCGGGCGGCGGGCAGGGTGTAATCCACGCTGATCCCGGTCAGCCGCAGCGGGTAGAGGCTCCCGGCCGCCGCGGTGGCTCCGGTGGCTCCGGTGGCTCCGGTGGCTCCGGTGGTGAGGCTGACGGTCAGGTCATAGTCCCGGCCGTCGGCGGGCAGCGTGCCCGCGTCGAGCTGGTAGACGTCGCCGTCGGCGTCCTCGACCGAGACGGCCACCGTGGCCGGGGCCAGTCCGAGCGATGCGGGACCCAGCCGGGCGGTGAGCCCGAACCCGGCCGGGCGGCCAGGCAGCGTGATCCCGCTCACGGGTCCGGCCGCCACGATCTTGCCGAACAGAGTGGCCTCGGGCAGCGGCGACTGGTCGGCGCGGAGCAGGGATACCTGCGCCGCCTGGCCTGAGTCGATCGCGAGGGTCTCGGCGTTGTCAGCCGGCTGCGTGAATGTCGCGACCGGCATGGCGTGCCGCACCCCTGGCGCCTGGACGAGGGCGTCAGCCTGGGCCACCGAGAGCGGCTGGCTGGTTTGCACCCGCACGTCGGCGCCCGTGCTGAACGCGGCCTGGTCGTGGTCGGAGCGCGTCCAGCTCTGCCGCTGCGCCAGTGCGAGCGTTCCCGTCGCCACGGCCAGCACGATCAGCAGCGCCGCGCCGCCCTGCCTGATCGGCTGACGGCTGATCTGCCAGCTGGCCAGGGCCGCGGTCAGCCGCCTGCCGCGGGCTGCCAGCCGGTCACCGGCCTTGCCGCCGGCCGGCAGCAGGCGCAGCGCGAGGACGGTGCCCCCGGCCAGCGCCAGCGCGGGCGCGATCACGACCACGGGATCCACGCCGTAACTGCCGTTCGCGCCCGCGGACACCGCTGAGTAGTGGCGCAGCTGCCAGCCCGCGACCACGGCCAGCACGACCAGGGCGAGGTCGGTGCCCGCCCGGGTAATACCGGAGATGGCGGCCTGCCTGCCCCGGCGGGCCCGGGCGGTTCCCGGGGTCACCGTGCTGAGCGCGGGTACCACCATGATCACTATCGCCCCGAGCGCGACCGCCGCGGCGGCCGGCCAGGCGTCACCGGCCGCGGTCCCGGCGCCCCCGGTCCCGCCCGGGCCGACCCCGGCGAACAGCCGGGCAAGCAGAAGGCCGGCCACGCCGCCTGCCGCCGAGGAGAGCGCGCACAGTGGTATCGCTTCGACTGCGGTCAGCCCGGCCAGCTGCCCGCGGGTGGCGCCGCGCGCCGCCAGCATCGCGGACTCGCCTTCGCGCTGGCCGGCGAGCAGCCGCGCCACCGCGAGCAGGGCCGCGGCGGCGAGCAGGAACAGCAGCACCGCGCAGATGGCGAGCAGCGAGCGGGCCACGTCCAGGTCGCTCGCAGTGCCGTTGAGCACCGAGGGAAGGCTGGTCCTGAGCGTCAGGGCGGGGAGCAGCTGCGCGTCCTGCAGTGTCTGCTTCAGCACGCCCACGTTGGCGGCCACGGTGGTCAGCTGGCCGGCCGGAACGCTCGCCGTTTGCGGCTGGGCCAGCCAGGAGCCCGCGTAGACGGTCAACGGCCCGGCGAAGGCCGCGGCCCGGACCGTCAGCGGCCCGTAGGTGGTGAAGTCGCTGGCCGTGCTCGAGCCGGCCAGGCCGACATAAGAGTCCAGGCCCCAGTACGCCGACGACAATTGCCTGGGCCGGTACAGGCCGGTCACCACGAACCGGACGTAGGCCGAGGAAAGCCGGTCCTGCATCCGCAGGACGTCACCGTCGGTCACGTGCAGCAGCGCGGCGGCCGTGGCCGGCAGCGCCGCCGGTATGGGCTGCCCGCGGGTCGGCGTACCAGGCCACCGGCCGGAAACCAGCATGGCGCGCGCGGTGATGTCACCGAGTGAGGCGGCCTCGGCGATCGGCGTGTTGCCCGCGCTGGCTGGCCGGCCGGGCCGCGAGCCGGGCACGAACCCCAGCGGATCAGACCAGTCGGCCTGGTAGAAGGCGAACGGCGTGCCGTGGAGCGCTGCGGAGATCCGGGCCGGCAGCATGGACGTGTACTGGGCGGCCTGGCTAGCGTCGGCATTGCCGGTCATGACGAGCGCCGTCCCGTTCGCGCCGCCCAGATCGTGGCGCACGGCGCGCGGCAGGGCCTGGCCGCTGAAGGTCGCGAGCGCCGTGGCGAGCGCCGCCGCCACGAAGATAGTGAGCGCCGCCGCGATGATGACCAGGCGGTGGGCGTTCATCCGCGGCAGTGTCAGTGAACTCCGCCTAAGTGAACCCCGTGTCAAGCCCATTAGCACAGCAGCCTACGATCCGGACAGGCTGATAAAAAGAGTGCGTATACGAGCTGGAACCGGTCTGTAACCCGGCCGGGACAACGCAACCTATCGGATGTTCGGCTGATTAAAGGGGGGCTGACGGTGTCGGTCATCGTCATCACCGGGGCCGCCGGCCTCGTCGGGTCCATGCTGCGGACCAGGCTGGCCCGACCGGGCCGGACGCTCCGCGTCCTCGACATCGCCCCGCTTCTGGCCGGGCCGGGCGAGGAGGCGATCCAGGCGTCGGTGACCGACGTTGACGCTATGACCGCCGCCTGCCAGGGGGCGGACGCCGTCATCCACCTGGCTGGGATCCCGGGCGAGGCGCCCTGGCCGCGCATCCTTGAGGTGAATATCAACGGCGGCTACGTGGCGTTCGAGGCGGCCCGCCGGGCCGGGACGCCGCGGGTCATCTACGCCTCCTCCAACCACGCGG
>Ga0302178_10001952_pt1 | contig 16751 bp, 12 predicted proteins | sample I_Palsa_E1_3_FD_198790 | JGI IMG/M metagenome (GOLD analysis project Ga0302178, IMG submission 198790) | Peat permafrost microbial communities from Stordalen Mire near Abisko, Sweden - I_Palsa_E1_3 | ecosystem: Environmental > Terrestrial > Soil > Palsa > Peat permafrost | place: Sweden... | reverse complement strand
GCTGTTCGACATCGCCGAGCGGCTCGAAACGGTGATGTGGGACGCCAAGAAGATGTTCCCGAACCTGGACTGGTTCAGCGCCGTCTCGTATCACATGATGGGCGTGCCGACTGCCATGTTCACGCCGCTCTTTGTGATCGCCCGCACGGCCGGCTGGAGCGCGCACATCATCGAGCAGCGGATCGACAACAAGATCATCCGGCCGAGCGCCAACTACACCGGCCCGGACGATCTGACGTTCGTGCCGCTCGCCAAACGTTGACCGATAAGCGTTGATCGATAAGCGCTGATCGGGAAAGGGGGATAATTGCCGCTGACGTCTGGCATCCCCCCTGAGCACTACATTCTTACGCCCCCACGGTATGAACACTGCAAACCGCAAACCCCTGCCTGGCACCAAGCTGGATTTCTTCGACACGCGTGCCGCGGTCGAGGCGATCCAGCCGGGCGCCTATGACACGTTGCCCTACACCTCGCGCGTGCTGGCCGAAAACCTCGTGCGACGTTGCGACCCGGTGTCGCTGAGCGCCTCGCTCAAGCAGATCATCGAACGCAAGCGCAACCTCGACTTCCCGTGGTTCCCGGCACGCGTGGTCTGTCATGACATCCTGGGCCAGACGGCGCTCGTGGACCTGGCAGGTTTGCGCGATGCGATTGCCGCGCAAGGCGGCGACCCGGCTATGGTCAATCCGGTCGTGCCGACGCAACTGGTGGTGGACCACTCGCTGGCCGTCGAGTGCGGTGGCTTCGATCCCGACGCGTTCGACAAGAACCGCGCCATCGAAGACCGGCGCAACGAAGACCGTTTCGACTTCATCAACTGGACCAAGAAGGCGTTCAAGAACGTCGACGTCATTCCGCCCGGCAATGGCATCCTGCACCAGATCAACCTGGAGCGGATGAGCCCGGTGGTGCAGGTGAAAGACGGCGTCGCGTTCCCGGATACGCTGGTGGGCACCGATTCGCATACGCCGATGGTGGATGCGCTCGGCGTGATCGCCATCGGCGTGGGCGGTCTCGAAGCCGAAAGCGTGATGCTCGGGCGCGCTTCGTATATGCGCCTGCCGGATATCGTCGGCGTCGAACTTACCGGCAAGCCTGGCGAAGGCATTACGGCGACGGACGTGGTGCTGTCGCTGACGGAATTCCTGCGCAAGGAAAAAGTGGTCGGCGCGTATCTGGAGTTCTACGGCGCAGGCACGGCCAATCTCACGCTGGGCGACCGCGCCACGATCGCCAATATGGCGCCTGAATTCGGCGCGACGGCCGCGATGTTCTACATCGACGAGCAGACCATCAAGTATCTGAAGCTGACCGGCCGCGACGACGAACTCGTCAAGCTGGTGGAGACCTACGCGAAGGAAACCGGCCTGTGGGCCGACGGCCTGAAGAACGCGGAATATGAGCGCGTGCTGAAGTTCGACCTGTCGACGGTGGTTCGCACGTTGGCAGGCCCCTCGAACCCGCACCGCCGTTTGCCGGTGTCCGAACTGGCCGCGCGCGGCATCAGCGGCAAGGTCGAAAACGAGCCGGGGCTGATGCCCGACGGCGCCGTGATCATCGCCGCGATCACGAGTTGCACCAACACCAATAACCCGCGCAACATGATTGCCGCGGGCCTCCTGGCACGCAACGCGAACCAGCGCGGCCTGACCCGCAAGCCGTGGGTGAAAAGCTCGCTCGCGCCGGGATCGAAGGCCGTGACCTTGTATCTGGAAGAAGCAAAGCTGCTGCCGGAACTGGAGCAACTCGGCTTTGGGGTCGTCGCGTATGCGTGCACGTCGTGCAACGGCATGTCGGGCGCGCTGGACCCGGTGATCCAGAAAGAAGTCGTCGAGCGCGATCTGTATGCCACCGCTGTGCTGTCCGGCAACCGCAATTTCGACGGGCGGATTCACCCGTATGCGAAGCAGGCTTTCCTCGCCTCGCCGCCGCTCGTGGTGGCTTATGCGATTGCCGGCACGATCCGCTTCGACATCGAGAAGGACGTGCTGGGTATCGATGCCGCGGGCAATCCCGTGAAGCTCAAGGACATCTGGCCGTCCGATGAAGAGATCGACACGATCTTCGCCGCGAGTGTCAAGCCGGAGCAGTTCCGCAAGGTGTACGAACCGATGTTCGCGGTGACGGCCGACACCGGCGAGCGCGCCAACCCGCTGTACGACTGGCGTCCGATGAGCACGTACATCCGCCGCCCACCCTACTGGGAAGGCGCACTGGCCGGCGAGCGCACGCTCTCGGGCATGCGCCCGCTCGCCGTGCTCGGCGACAACATCACCACGGACCATCTGTCGCCGTCCAACGCCATCTTGCTGGATAGCGCGTCTGGCGAGTATCTGGCAAAAATGGGCCTGCCCGAAGAGGACTTCAATTCGTACGCCACCCACCGCGGCGATCACCTGACCGCGCAACGCGCCACTTTCGCCAACCCTACGTTGAAGAACGAGATGGTGCTCGAAGACGGTAAGGTGAAGGCTGGTTCTTTGGCTCGCATCGAACCCGAAGGCAAGGTCACGCGCATGTGGGAGGCGATCGAAACCTACATGGAACGCAAGCAGCCGTTGATCGTGATCGCCGGGGCCGACTACGGCCAGGGCTCGTCGCGCGACTGGGCGGCCAAGGGCGTACGGCTCGCCGGCGCGGAAGCGATCGTTGCTGAAGGATTCGAGCGTATTCACCGGACCAATTTGGTCGGCATGGGCGTGCTGCCGCTTGAGTTCAAGTCGGGCGTGAACCGCCTGACGCTCGGCATCGACGGTACAGAGACTTTCGACGTCATCGGCGAGCGCAAGCCGCGCGCCGACCTCACGCTGGTGATCCATCGCAAGAACGGCGAGCGTGTGGAAGTGCCGGTGACCTGCCGTCTCGACACGGCCGAAGAAGTGTCGATCTACGAAGCCGGTGGCGTGCTGCAGCGCTTTGCGCAGGACTTCCTCGAATCGTCGAAGGCAGCCGCTTAACAGGACACCTACACAATGGCCCACGTACCCCAGATCAAGATTCCCGCCACTTACATGCGTGGCGGCACCAGCAAAGGCGTGTTCTTCCGGCTGCAGGATTTGCCCGAAGCGGCTCAGGTCCCAGGTGCGGCGCGCGATGCGCTGCTGCTGCGCGTGATTGGCAGTCCGGACCCTTACGGCAAACAGATCGACGGCATGGGTGGCGCAACGTCGAGCACCAGCAAGACCGTGATCATCGCGAAGAGCAGCAGGCCGGATCACGACGTCGACTATCTGTTCGGCCAGGTATCCATCGACAAGGCGTTTGTCGACTGGAGCGGCAACTGCGGCAATCTCTCGGCCGCGGTCGGCCCGTTTGCCATCAGCGCCGGCCTGGTCGACGCGAGCCGCGTTCCGCACAACGGCGTCGCCACCGTGCGGATCTGGCAAGCGAATATCGGCAAGACCATCATCGGCCACGTGCCGATTACCAACGGTGCCGTGCAGGAGACCGGCGACTTCGAACTGGACGGCGTGACCTTCCCTGCCGCCGAGGTGCCGCTTGAGTTCATGGACCCGGCCGCCGAAGAAGACGGTGCGGGCGGCGCGATGTTTCCCACCGGCAATCTGGTGGACGACCTCGAGGTGCCGGGCATCGGCGTGCTGAAGGCGACCATGATCAACGCCGGGATTCCGACGATCTTCGTCGACGCCGAGGCGTTGGGTTATAAAGGCACCGAACTGCAGGACGCGATCAACAGCGACGAGAAGGCGCTGGCGAAGTTCGAGACCATTCGCGCTCATGGCGCCCTGCGCATGGGCCTGATCAAGCACCTCGACGAGATCGCGACGCGGCAGCACACGCCGAAGGTCGCCTTCGTCGCCACGCCCACCGGCTATGTGGCGTCCAGCGGCAAACAGGTCGCTGCGGGCGATGTCGACCTGCTGGTGCGCGCAATGTCCATGGGCAAACTGCACCATGCCATGATGGGCACGGCTGCGGTGGCCATCGGCACGGCGGCCGCGATTCCGGGCACGCTGGTGAATCTGGCCGCGGGCGGAGGCGAACGCCATGCCGTGCGCTTCGGACATCCATCCGGCACGCTGCGGGTGGGCGCGGAGGCGAGTCAGGTCGAAGGCGAATGGGTCGTGAAAAAGGCCATCATGAGCCGCAGCGCCCGGGTGCTGATGGAGGGGTGGGTGCGCGTCCCCGGCGATACGTTCTGAGACTGAAACGCATCTGACGAAGCACGAGCCCCGGCGGTCAAAACGCCGGGGCTCGTGCTTTATGCGAACCTGAAGTCGGGCGAAAGCGCCGGCCGTCCGCGAGGACGCCGGCTCAACCTCACCCCGCGCGCAGCCTCAACTTTGCTTGCCGGGCAGATAAGGCATCGGGTCGATCGGCTTGCCGTCGCGGCGCAGCTCGAACAGCACCGAGACGCGCGAGTTGTTTTCGTCGCCCATCTCCGCGATTTCCTGCCCCTGGCGCACGATGTCGCCGGTCTTCACCAGCAGCTTGCGGTTGTGCGAATACGCAGTCAGAAAGTCCTTGTTGTGCTGGACGATGATCAGGCTGCCGTATTCGTTGAGCCCTGTCCCTGCGTACATGACCTTGCCATCCGCGGCGGCCCGCACCGGATCACCGGGCTTGCCGCCGATCTCGATACCGCGCGTCTCGCCTGGCTGGAACCCCTGGACGACCGTGCCCTGAGCCGGCCACGCCAAGGCCACGCTTTTGGCGTGACGCGACATCTCGGCGTCCACTTGACGCGTTTCTGTTGCACTGGGTGCGGGAGAGCCGATAGAGGGAGTCGATGCAGAGGTCGTGGCCGTCGTGGCTGAAGCAGTGGCTGCATGTGCGGCTGCTGCGGAGCTCGCCGCGCTTATCGCTGCCGCGTTCGACGCCGGCACCGCCGCGGCAGCTGTCTTCGCTGCAGCCGCAGCTTGCGCCGCTGCGGCCTGCGCAGCGACCGCTGCTGCCGCCGCCGCATTCGCCTCCTTCACCGTCTCCGGCGAAGCAACATGCAGAGCCTGTCCCAGCTTGAGGTGGGTGGACGGCTTGAGCTGGTTCCAGGCCAGCAGATCCTTGACGCTGCAGTGATGGCGCTGCGCGATACGGCCCAGCGTGTCGCCGCGCCTCACCCGATACACGAGCGGCGGGCTCTTCTTCGCCTTGGCTACCGCAGCCGCTGCAGTCGCAGCCGCCGCCGAGGCCTGCTGCGACGCCGCTGACGCCGCATCGGACGCCGCGCTCGCCGAGGCACCAGCGGATGCTGCCGGAACCCCCGAGGCGGCCACACCGGCCTGCGCCCCCTGCTGTGCCACGTTCACGCAGCCACTCATTGCCACTGCGACCCAGACGCCGGCGATACCGGCCATCATGGTTTTGTCGAAACGAATTCTCAACAAGTTCGACTCCTGCCTGGTTCTTAGGCAGGGCCGAGCGTTCCCGCGTCGCGTGCGATGCGCGCATTCATCCGAAGCGCTGCGACCTCACGACACCGAGAGCCGCCTCGTGCGGCCATCGCTCGTGCCCCGCCCCCCACCTGCCACTTGTGCGCCAAACGTCTCAAAAATGAGGCGTTCTGCCGCAAACGGGGCCAGATAGATGATTAAAATTCAAGCGGAATTGTAAAATGCATCAGACAAAAAACGAGCCGTCTGAATATACTGATACAAATCCTTACGAACGGTATCGCAGAAGCGCGGATCGCAGAATCGCGCCCGCGATAACGTTTGCATTAACGGCAGACGCCGCAAAAACTTGAATTGTGTCGGCAGTGTGAACAGACACGGTGTCGATTTACGCTGGGCCCGACGGCGCAGCCGTCCCTTGGCGCTCGTGGTCAATCAGGCATGTGCCGACGCGCGCGCCCCGGATACGCTTCCAGGTGAGCAACGCGTCGACCGACGAGGCGAATCCGACCGGATTCCCCTCGTCCCGCCTAGCGCAATGCCTTCACGGCATCCGCTGTGACGTTCGCGGGCTGACCGCCCCAGGTGGCCCGCAGATAGCTCGCCAGTTGCGCGATTTCCGCATCGCTGAGTTGGCCGGCAAAACCCGGCATCTCCTGCATGCGTTCCAAGCCGGGGAAATCCTGCGCGTCAATGCCATCGAGCATCGCCACGATCAGGTTATGCGGATCGTTTTGCCGCACGGTGGAATTGCCGTGCATTGGCACGGCCACATGCGGTTTGCCCTCGCCGTCGCGGCCATGGCAGCCCGCACACACGGCGAGATAGACGTTGCGCCCGGCAGCCAGTTGCGCCGCATCCGCCGAGACAGACTGTAGCGGCTGCGGAGCCGGCGGCTGATCGCCGAGCAGATAGGTGGACATCGCGCGCAGGTCGTCGTGAGTCAAATACTGGCTGCTCAGATGCACGACCGGATACATCTCGCTGAACGCCGAACCTTGCGGCGCGATCCCGGTTGCGAAGAAGGTCTGCAGATCGGGCGCGGTCCATCCGCGTGCAGCCAGTCCGTGTGGTGTGATATCCGGCGCCACGACGCGACCGAGCGCCCCACCGCCAAGTGGCAGCGCCTGATCGAGTTGGCCGAACTTGCCGCGCGGCGTGTGGCATTCGGCGCAGTGGCCGAGCGCGCCCGTCAGGTAGCGACCGCGGTTCCAGTCGGCCGTCCGGCCCTTCGATGCATCGGGCAACGTGTCCTCCAGGAACAGCATGTCCCAGAAACGCACGGCAAAGCGCAGGTTGAACGGGAACGACAGTTCAGGCGCGTGGTTCGCAACCGCCGCCGGTTTCTGCGTCATCAGCCATGCGTACATGGCGTCGCTGTCGGCGCGCGAGAGCTGGCGATATGACGTATAAGGCATCGCCGGATACAACTGGCCGTCGGGTGTGACGCCGTCGTGCAATGCCTTGTAGAAATCGCCGGCGCTCCACTTGCCGATGCCGTGGTCTTTGTCCGGCGTGATGTTCGTGCCGTAGAACGTGCCGAACGGCGACGCGAGCTTCACGCCGCCGGCAAACGGCGCGCCGTCCGCGGTCGTGTGGCAGGCCGCGCAGTCAGCGGCCTTCACCAGATAACGGCCGCGCGCCAGTTGATCCGCGGCGGCGCTTTGTCCGTCAGCCGGCGCGCTTGACACCGAAGCAACCGGGGTCGTCGCTGTCGTAGTGTTGTCGTGCCGGTCGCCACACGCAGCCAGCAACGCCGCACTCGACACCAGCACGATGCGGCGCAGGGTCTGGAAACGAGGCGTCATGCGGCGTCCTTTACGAGTCCCGGCATCGTCATGACGACGTCCTTCACTGCCTCGTAGTAGCGCACATACCCCGTACACCGGCAGATATGATCGTTCAGCGCTTCGGTGATGGTTTCCTCAACCTTGTCTTTGGCCACCGGCTGACGCTTGAGACGTTCGATCAGCACCGTCGCTGCATTAACAAAACTGGGCGTACAGTAGCCGCACTGAAAACTGAAGTGCTCGAGAAACTTCTGCTGGATCGGCGACAGCGCGACCACCTCGCCCTGCTCATTACGCTGCGCGTGGCCTTCGATCGTGCGGATCGACTTGCCGTCGAAGAAATTCGCGCCCGTGATACAGGTTCGCACTTCCTCGCTCGTGCCATCCGGCTTGTCGAGAATCACCACGCAGGCGTGACAGATGCCCTGCCCGCAACCCAGCCGCGAACCCGTGAGATCGAGGTATTCGTGCAACAGGTCGATCATCATCAGACCGGCCGGCACCTGCACCGTCACGTCGCGGCCGTTCACCTTAAGCGACAGCGGTTGCGCACGGAAATGCGTCAGCGGCCGTTCCACGACGGGCGCGCTCGCCGTCTGCAAATTTGCGCCAGAAGCCGGCACTGCGCCAGCGGCGCGGCTAGAAGTTTGATTAGGGGCCGTCATGCGAGCACCTCCTGAATTTTTTGCGGGGTGACCGGCAGGTCAGTAAAACGATGTCCGATGGCATGTGCGATGCCGTTCACGAGCGCGCCCACTACAGGGATCATCACCACTTCAGCGATGCCCTTGGGCGGATCGCTTTCCGTCAGCGGCGGCAGCACTTCGCCGGTCTGGCTCCAGACGGCGACGTCTTTCGCGCGCGGCAACTGATAGCGGTTGAAGTTCCATGTGCCGTTGCCGGGACCGTCCTCGTACAGCGGCAGATACTCGTGCAGCGCATGGCCGATGCCCATTGCCAGACCGCCCTGCAATTGGCCCGACACGAGCTGCGGCGCGATCTGATTGCCGCACTCCATGATCGAGTGATGGGTGAGCAGTTCGACCTTGCCGGTCGCTTCATGCACCGCCAGTTCGACCAGCGTGCCGACTGCGCTGTAATACGTGACGGCCGCGTTGTTACGCTGCACGGGCGGAATGAGCACGCGCTGGCGATCGAGGATGCGGTATTGATTCGACGTGGTCTGCAGCTTTTTCTTGTCGGCGCTGGCGTTGTCGCCGTAGCGCAGCGAGAGACCATCGACCGGCAGACGCTCGACGCCGCCGTCAATTGCGAAGTCCGCTTCGGTCCACTGCCAGCGATTGAAGACGTGCACCGCAGCGCCCGTCACGAGACCGAGTTCATGGGCTTTCTTCGCGAGCTGCTCGAACGGCAGCGCTTCGAGCCCCGCCGCCGACAGCTTGCCGTCGACCCAGCGGGCATCCTCGATGCGCACCGTCAGCGGCGCGGCCTGGCCGCCGCCTGGACCTTGCGTCCAGATCGCCATGGCTGCGGGCCACAAGCCGTGCACGAAAATGACGCGTGCGGCCTCGCGGGTGCTGTGCGTGAAATAGAACGCGGAATTGGTCGCGCTCGCCGGCGATGAATAATTCGGCGACCAGCGCGGATTGGCCGACAGCTTGTCCTGCTCGGCCTGCGACATCATGTAGGGATCGCCGCTCGTGACGACCGGCAGATCGGGCCAGTCGATGACGGCCACGCGCACTTCGGTGGCCGGCTTGCCGAGCCATTTCGCCACCGCGATCGCCTGCGACGTGGACATGCCTGTGCCGATTTCGGCGGCGCTGTGATGCAGGCTGATCTTGCCGTCAGCGCCGAATTCGACTTTCGCGAGCGACGCTTCGGCGCCCGTACCGACGGAACTCGCCTATCCCCTCTTCTTCCTCGCGCGGTTCACCCACAGCGGATGAACCTGTGCCTTCTGCAAGACCTCGTCGACGCGAAGCGCGCCGGCCGGCACCGCACCCCGGGTGTTTTTCATGCCCGAGCGCAACGCGTTTTTCAGGCGGAAGTCAATCGCATCGAGGCCGAGCTGCGCGGCAATCTCGTCGACCATCATTTCCGTCGCGGCCATGCTCTGCAGCGTGCCGTAGCCGCGCGCGGAACCCGCGTCGATCGCCCGCGAAGCAATCGCAACGGACGCCAGATCGTTCTTCGGAAAGTAGTAAATCGACTGCGCCGCAGTCGCGCCGACCATCGCCACCGACGGCGAGAAATTGCAACGCCCGCCGCCGTTTGCCTCCATCTCGGCCTTGAACGATTGCAGCAGACCCGTCTTCCTGTCCACAGCAATCCGGTAATTCATCTTGAAGGCGTGGCGTTTGAGGGAGGTCTGGAACTGCTCGTAGCGATCGTTGGCAAGACGCACCGGGCGACCGTCCGCGTACATGGCGGTGACGAGACCGTAGAACGGCACGTTGAAGTGGTCCTTCGAGCCGTAGCCGACGGTGTAGCACGGGTGCACGAACAGGTTCTTCACCGTGAACGCGCACTTCGCCACCATGCCCGCCGCGCTGTCCGCGACTTCCTGCGGCGCCTGGGTCGGCACGACCATATGCAGCGACTGCGTGGCGGCGTCGTACCAGCAGTTCGCGTTGTCGGGCTCGAGCGCGGCCGTGTCGATGGACTGCGTGTTGTATTCGCGCTCCATCACCAGCCAGGCGGCCGACGGCTGGTCGAGTTCCTGCTGGATCTGTCCGGCGTAGAACATGCCCTGCTCGTCGAGCTTGCCGTGCTCCTTGCCGTCCGGCCAGACTGGTTGGTGCTTGCGCATCATGCTCGGAAACACCGGCGCGTCCTTCAGGCTCGAGAAGGTGTCGTTGTCATACGGTGTCTTGCCGCCCACGCGTACAAAGCGGAACGTGCCCCACGGATCGCGCTCGAGCGGCCCGGTCTGCGCGCCGTAACGGATGATCTCGTCGTGGAACTTGAGCCTGTCTTTGGCAAAGCGAAAACGCGCGAAGTCGTGATAGATCAGGATCGCCACCGCCTGGCCGAGATACGCAGGCGTCTTGCCGGGCGGCAGCAACATGTCGTCGCCATAGAACGCGGGGAAGATCAGGCGGTCGCGTGTCAGATCGTCAGCGGTAACGATGCGGTCCGGCTGCAATTCGTCGCCAAGCAGCGTCAGGTCGAAGCCTTCGTAGAAGCGGTCGGCCTGGGTCGTGCGCAAAATGAAGGCATGCGCCTGCTGCTTGGGCCAATGCGGCATGTCGGCGGCACGGACGTCACGCGCGAACACCTTCGCACCGGTCACCTTGGCGATGCCGTCGATACGGAATCTGGCCTGCCCGTTAGCCGCGTCCCATTGAACCGGCGTGAGAATTTTTTCTTCGAACAACGCAGCGAACGCACGGCTGCCGATCGGCGCGATATACACTGATACGCCCGCAAGCACGCTGGCCTTCAGAAAACTGCGACGCGAAAGGTCGAGTTTCCCCATGGACTTCTCCTTTAGTGAACGACGGCGGCAACGCCAGCGGGCAGAACGACGCGCGCGTGAACCCCACAGGCTGCGCAAGCCCGTGACGACACACCGCATGGGAGAATCAAGCGAATCCCGGACGCATGCGTCCAGGCAAACCGGCGACGTGTGGCGGCCCTAACATCGGCACCGCTGCGGTCGATCTGATTAACCTTGAACTACCTTTGAACGTGCTGGTGCTGCCAACTTCCCTGCCCTATAACGCGGCAAAGCGCGGGATTATCGCGCTGTTGGCCAGAGAATGAGTAACATTTTGTCCACTATCTCTCAAATAACGGATTCGATATAAATACATTTAGTTTGGAATCCTGATTGGTATGCAGATGAGACATGCACGAGAGTCCGTGACGCCTCTAACGATGCACCGCGGGTAAGCTCGTTGACTCGCCGGAGAGGACCGCAAGCGCCACCGTTAAAGTCATCGTCATCGCCAAACCTCAGGCCCGCACGATGGCGATACCCAATGCCTCGAAGGGCGCTGTGAGCGTCGCTGAGGTTTCCTTCTCGATCACGATGGTATTAGCCGCCGTCGCTTCCGCGATCATGAATGCCGACGCCGCGTTGAGCTTCTCCGCGGACGCCAGCACCACGGTTTCAGCCGCACGGGCCGCCAGCGCCCGCTTGATGTAGGCCTCTTCGAGATCGCCCGTGCTCAGGCCAGCCTCGGGGTGCATACCCGTGACGCCCATGAAATAGAGGTCCGCGCGAATATGGCTCAGTGCCTCGATAGCCACTGCGCCGACGTTGACCATCGAATGCCGATACAGGCGTCCGCCGATCATGATGACCTCCACGCCCGCATGATCGACCAGTTCGACGGCCACATTCGGACTATGCGTGACGATCGTCGCGCGTAGATCCAGCGGCAAATGGCGCACTAACTGCACAGCGGTCGTGCCGCCGTCGACGATCACAATCTGGCCCGGCGCGATCATCTGCGCAGCGGCCTTGCCGATGGCCGCCTTCGACGCCGACTGGATGCCTTGCCGGCCAGCCAGATCCACGGCTGCCGGCGACGCCGGCAGTGCGCCGCCATGGACGCGCTGCAGACAGCCGTCGGCGGCGAGTTCGCGCAGATCGCGGCGAATCGTGTCTTCCGAAACGGCAAATTCACTGCTCAGGTTCTTGGCGACCACCTGGCCGTCACGTTTGAGCGCGTCGAGAATCAACTGCTTTCTTTGCGAAGTGAGCATGGGATGAGGCGAAGTCAAAAGGGTGTACCGGGGCGTCGCCGGTTGTCGGTCGTCGTGGCTTGGCGTTGTTGCACGAAATATCTTGTTTTTGCATGAAATTGCACGATAACATGAAATCTCACGACTGGAACCGCCCTTTTCAGGAAGCCAACATGAACGAAACTGCCGACCGGGTACGGATTGTCGACGTCCAGGTGCTGTCCGATGACTGGTACGTACTGAAGAAAATCACTTTCGACTACCGGCGCGCCGACGGTAGCTGGCAGCGCCTGAACCGCGAGGCCTACGACCGTGGCAACGGCGCGACGCTGCTGCTCTATGAGCCGGAGCGCCGCACGGTGGTGCTCACGCGCCAGTTCCGTTTGCCTGCGTTCGTCAACGGCCACGACGGGATGCTGATCGAGGCGCCGGGCGGTTTGCTGGAGGCCGCGTCGCCGGAGGAGCGTATCCGCGCCGAGGTCGAGGAGGAAACCGGCTACCGCGTGCATGCAGTGCGCAAGGTGTTCGAGGCGTTCATGAGCCCGGGCTCGGTCACGGAAAAGCTGTTCTTCTTTGTGGCCGAATACACGGCGACCGCGAAAGTGGGCGATGGCGGAGGAATCGCCAGCGAAGGTGAGGATATTGAAGTGCTTGAGCTGTCAATCGAGGAAGCGCTGGCGATGGTGCAGCGTGGCGAGATCGTGGATGGGAAGACGATTATGTTGCTGCAGTATGCCGCGTTGAATCTGGTGGGGGGAGTTGAGGTGGCGGGTCGAGGAGTTGCGCGATCTGTTCGACTCTCATCTGATCAAAATCGTCGGGCACCTTAAATTGCCCCGCCATAAACCCAAGGCGCCGAGCTTGCCTTGCTACGGGCGCGTCTAACGCAACGACCTTGACCATCGGATGGCCATCTTTCAGTATGACAAACGTTTCGCCGCGGTACGCTTCCTCGACGAGGCTACAAAGATGCGCCTTCGCCTCGTGAATATTGACAGTCTTCATTGATAGTTCAGTTTGCCGAGTTTTGTCAGTCGAGTTTATCGAAGGGTATCGAAACTAAATCGCGTCCTGCCTGCCCGGACTCATCTCTCCCCGAACTCCGATCGGACCGAGCCGCCAGTTCGCGCATCCGGTAATACTCAGAACTTATGCCGAATCGCCGCCCTTACCGCAAACTGATTCGAGTTCGACGACACGCCCGCAGAACCGGGGATATAGGCATCGTCCAGCACGGTATCGGTCTTATCGCCGGCCACTTTCTGGTAGGCCGCCTGGAAATAAAAGTCCGTGCGCTTCGACAGGTTGTAGTCCGCCATCAATCCGAACGTGTGATATTTCGGATTCTCGTTGCCCGAGGTCGCATCCATCGTCGCGGCCGTATAGACGTATTGCACGCCGACGAAGAAAGCCGGCGTGAACTGATACTTGCCGTTGATTTCGAAGTTCTGGAACTTGAGCGCGGTCATCGTGCCGCCGTTGGGTGGTGTGATCGTTCCGACATAGACGGAGGTGTCCGTCGCGGACGGCTCGCCAACGTTCGTGTTCGTATAGGCAAAGCCGAACGTCGCCGCGCCGAACGTGTAGCTGATGCCGCCGCCGAAAATGCGCAACCGCTCCGAGATGAAATTCGCGTCGTCGGTCGCGATGGCTCCGTTCGCCGTCAAGCCGGGACCGTTCGCCTGGAGATAGGCCCCGGTCACCAGCAGACCGCCGTTCGTGTACTGGCCGCCCAGACTGTACTGGCGGTTGTTGGCGAAGTTAGTGTCGTTGCTGAAACTGTAGGTGCCGCCGAATTGCAGACCCGAAAAATCCGGACTGGTGTACTTGACCGTGTTGTTCACGCGAAACGAGTTGTCGGTATTGTCGTTGTCGTACGGATGCGAGAGCAGATAACCGCCCCAACTGCCGTTTGCCGTGGACTGCGCGAGATAGTCGACCACCGAGTCGTACTGCCGCCCCAGCGTGATCGTGCCGTAATTGGCCGCCGTCAGGCCGACGAACGCCTGGCGGCCGAACATGCGGCCCCCCTGGCCCAACGCACCGCTGTTCACGTCAAAACCATTTTCGAGGTCGAAAATCGCCTTCAGGCCGCTGCCCAGATCTTCCGAACCCTTGAGGCCCCAGCGGCTGCCTTGCGCGTAGCCGCTCTGCAACTGATAGGCGGCCTTGTCGCCCGCGTTGCTCGTGTAGTTGATGCCCTCGTCAAGTACCCCGTACAGCGTGATGCTGCTCTGTGCGTGCACAGGCAGAGCGACGGCTGCGGTGACCGTCAGTGCAATCATTTTCTTTTTCATGAAGATCTCCCGAATCTCTAATCATCAGCCAACCGCTAGCCAACTTTGAGAAAGCTCTTCTTATTTTTCAGCAGTAACTACACTGGGGGCTTTAACGTTCACGAGTGTTAAAACCATGCTTGCACACCGATAGAAGGTCGTCCATCGGGACAAGTTGGGCCGTCACAAATCGTTGCGAAATGTCCACGCGCTCGAAATCCAGATTGCGCATTTTTGCAGTTAGGGATTGGGGTCGGCTTGCGCCGCTCCAGCCGAAATCGGGCGAGCGGACCGGCTGCCACGCGGCCTATGCCAACCGGCCGAGCGTGTTTGCGCACACTCAATCGTAAGATCATGAAATAATTACGTAAGAAATAGCTCCGGCCAGCAGAACTCCCTTCGGTAATACGCAATGCAAAAGTCCCCCTCCCGTCTGCTCGAACTCGACTTCTTTCGCGGACTGGTCCTCCTGTTCATCGTGGTCGATCACATTGGCGGCAGCATTCTGTCGCGCGTCACGCTGCACGCTTACGCGCTGTGCGATGCAGCCGAGGTGTTCGTGTTTCTCGGCGGCTTTGCCACCGCAACTGCTTACGCCACGCTTGCCGAGCGGCGCACCGAGGCGGTCGCGCGGCATCGCTTCCTGCGTCGGTCGTTCGAGATCTACCGCGCGTTCCTCGTCACGGCCGGCCTGATGCTGCTGGTCAGTGCAGTCCTGATCGCCTTCAGCGTCGACGCACCGAATCTGACCATCACCGACCTCGACGACGTCATGGATACACCGCTCGCCGCGCTGCGCGACATTCTGCTGTTCCGGCGCCAGCCCTATCTGGCTTCGGTGCTGCCCATGTATGCGTTTTTCGCGCTGAGCGTGCCGCTGGTGCTGCCGCTTGCGCGCCGCCGTCCATGGTGGCTGCTGGCCGGCAGCGTCGCGCTGTGGGCGGTGGCCCGCTCGTTAGGAGGGTATCTGCCCGCCGTCGAAGACACGCAATGGGACTTCAATCCGCTTGCCTGGCAACTGCTATTTGTGCTTGGTATCCTCGCGCGTTGCCAGCCGGTTTACCAGAAGATCAGCGCGCATCGGACAGGATGGCTCGTCAGCATGCTGGCGTTCGGCATCGTCGTGGCTGCTGCGTACTACAAACTGTTTATCGAACGCACCCCGCTCGACGGAAGTTTCAAGCAGAACCTCTCGTGGCTGCGTGCAGGCAATTTTCTGGCGATTGCATGGCTCGTCGCCAACCTGATCCGGCTCGACTGGGTGAAGAAGCTCGCGCAATGGCTGCCGTGGGTTGGCATGATCGGCCGCAAGGGGTTGTTGTGCTTCGTGGCGGGCGCGGTGATCTCGCTGGTGGTCGATTCACTGCTGTATACCGCCACCGATGGGTATCTCGACATACCGCTCGGGCTCGTCGCGGACGCCGTGGCGGTCGGCGCGCTGTTTGCGGTCGCCTGGGCGTCCGAACCGCTTGCGCGAATACTGACGTGGCGCGCCCGGACCACGGGCGGTGTCTCCGGCTAAGGGCGAGGAGACAGCGTAACGGGAGCGTCCCAGCCCGATAACGCTTCATCCAACCTCGCCACGTTGAATGGCGAGGCTGCTAGCATAAAAGCCGCGCCCAGCCGCAGCGGCTCCTCTTTCACGACCATGTTTAGACTGTCACGTTCCGCGCTGCTTTCGCTCGCCCTCACCGCCGCCGCTGCAGTTGCTTCGACTGCCGCCAGCAGCACGTCCGCGCTCGCCAGCACGATCGTCAGCCGCAGTTTTCGTGCTGCAACGCTCGAGCGCGACTGGGCCTACGCGGTCTACCTGCCCACGGGCTATCGAATCAACGGCCCGCGCTATCCAGTCTTGTACCTTCTGCACGGCAACAACGGCAATGCCAACGACTGGATCTCGCAAGGCCATCTGCAGAGCACGACGGACGCGCTGATTGAACGCAAGGAGATTCCGCCCGTTGTCATCGTGATGCCGCAAGGTGGCACGGAGTGGTACGTGGATCGCAAGGAGAAAATGGAGACGGCGTTCTTCAGCGACTTGCTGCCCGAAATCGAAACGCAGTATGCGGTGGCGAATCAGCGCAACGGCCGCATGATCGGCGGCGTCTCGATGGGCGGCTTCGGCGCACTGCGCTATGCGATGACGCAGCCGGAGCAGTTCTGTGGCGCCATGCTGCTGAGCCCGGCGATCTATCCAAGCGAACCGCCGTCGACGTCCGCCGCGCGCCGGGTCGGAGTGTTCGGCGAACACCAGTTCGATCTGCACGTATGGCACGCGCTCAACTATCCGGCGCAATGGGACCGCTATATGCGCGGCCCATACCGGCTGCCGATGTTCATCGGCGCCGGCGACGACGACCTGACGATCCAGGCCGACGCTTCCGTGCTCTATACGAATCTTCGGCTGGCGGGCAATCCGGCCGCCCTGCGCATCATCGACGGCGCTCACACGTGGGAGGTCTGGAGCGCGTTGCTACCGGCCGCCTTGAAGTACACCCTCGCCTGCGCCAAACCGGCGGCACAACCGCCGCCGGACCATTAGGCCGGAAACGGCCGACGCGCAAACCTGAGCACTACCGCACCCAGTCTTTCCACAGCACCATCAGCACCGTCATCAGCGCGGGGCCGATGAAGAGACCAAGCAGCCCGAAGGTCTCGGCCCCGCCCAGAATGCC